>ERZ779658.60-NODE-60-length-139826-cov-16.452333_pt1 | contig 139826 bp, 106 predicted proteins | sample MGYA00511485_ERZ779658 | MGnify/ENA primary metagenome ERZ779658 (study PRJEB29588, sample SAMEA2162182) | human gut metagenome | biome: human gut; feature: human-associated habitat; material: faeces | place: Denmark | collected 2008/2010 ... | reverse complement strand
AGGCAAGCAGGAACCAGGGATATTCAAAGTCACTCGTCAGGAAATAGGCCAACGCTCCGAAATAGAATATAATCCCACCACCCCTTAAAGTCACTTTCGTATGAGAACTCCGCTCATTGGGCTTGTCGATGATATTGCACCTATCAGCCACCTTAAAATAAAAAAGTTCTGCCAAAAACAGCAGAACCAATATTAACAGATAATACATAACAGTATTTTCCTCTTTAATTTTTAATTATCAATTTTTAATTCTTAACTTTTAATTTGAGAACGATTTTATCGTTCTCACTATCCCCTCCTCTGCCCTCACCGGCATTCTGTCAATACCCAGGGCAGCCTTTATCTTCGCATTACTCACCACATAATTCTCTGTCAACTTGCGCAGACGCTCTTCATTCAAAGGTAAATGGAGCAGAGTCCCAAAACGGGCACAGAACTCCATCAGTCCTCTGTTTATCTTCCAGATATGCGGCTTACGCTCCAAAGCCCGACACATCAAAGCTATCAGCTCATTTGTGGACAAGGCCTCGTCATCTCCCATGTGGTAGATACCACTCGCCACCTCCTTGGTCAACAGCCCTTCCACCACATAGCAGAGATTGTCTATCGAAGTAAAAGACCTTCTGTTCTCAAAAGCCCCCAAAGGCCAGGGAACACCTTTCCTCACCACATTATAAAGAAGATTCAGATTGCCCTTATTGCCGGAACCATGAATCATGCAGGGACGCAGGATATAAACCTGCTTGTCATCATAAGGATTAGCTTTCAATTTCCCATTCTCAACCTTCAACTTGTCAAGGATGTAATTCTCGGCTGCTATCTTACTTTCCCCATAAGGCCCTACCGGAGCAGGCACCACATCTTCAGTCAGCATATCACCCACCACACTGTCTGCAGCGGCTTTCACAGAACTGAAAAATACGAACTTCTTCGCAGACGATTCCAGAAAGAAATCAAATATCTTTTGGGTCAATCCCGTATTAATATCAAAATAGGATTGGGCAGCAGACCGGTTCTTCGTGTCATGGGCTTTACCAGCCAGATGAATAATGGCATCGAATTCAGGAAGATTCCGCATCGGAAAAGAAGCTGGTTCAATATCCTTCCAGGAGAAAGTCTTTACCACCCCCTCCTTTTCAGGAGCAACAATATCCAGCCCGTAAAGGCTATGACGTTCCTTTAGGGCAACAACGAGATTGGAACCCACAAAGCCGTGGATTCCAGTGACGAGTATGTTCATTGAAATATGCTAAAAAATATACTGACCGGAAACGTGATTATTGGTTATGTATTTAATAAAATAAGTATCTCCAATGACAGAGAAGAAAATATACCACGTCGTATTAGAATTACGTTGATAAGTGATGTAATACATATCCTTACCATAACGCTCAAAAAAAGCGGGCGCTTTCTTTTTTAATTTAGAATGAATGTTCTGTTGAATATCAGCTATCAGTTCTTCTACATAAGAAATAGCAAAAGGATAAGTACCTAAATACTCCTTCTCAACAAGTATTTTTATAAGCCCATACAAATCCTCCTCTACTTCGGGAGCGAATACGACTCTCATCCAAACAAAGCCTTTATACGAGGGCAAAGCCTATCCAATAATTCTTCACCGGAAATAGCATGCCTAATGTCATCACGTCCTTCCGTAACGATATTCGGATTATTCTCATTACCCGTATATACAACTACCGGTTCACCAACATTCGGCACCATCGGTTCTTGTTCCTTATATGGCTTAATCTTCCTCATACATCCAATCTTTCCACAAAGATACCCGGAAATATCAAGTTATCCTAATCATTGACTGATAAATATCGTATGTTCATAAAGCTTCAACTAAGTCTACATATTTTTGAGTTACCACATCCTTGGAATATAATCGCTTAATCACCTCTACACCATTTCGACCCAGTAAAGCTAGTTCGCTTCTTGAGACGGAATTCAGCCAATCCACCATTTCTCCCACCTTCTTTTCCAAACTCTTCTCTGTAATCAATTTTGCACAGCCATGTTCCTGCAGGAAATTGATGATAGGCGTATCCTTTCCCGAGCAGACCAATAAAGGCCTACCACATGCCATGATTGTATAAACCTTGGAAGGGAATCCCTGCATCTCCATTTCAGGGTTCATGAAAATAAACTGGATGTCTGAATAGGCAAGAATGGACGGCATCAAACTTCTGGGCTGATAGGGCAAAATATGCACATTATCCAGCTCCAACTCACGTACTTTCTCCTCAAGAACGGGTTTCATGACTCCCTCACCGATTATAAAGTATTCAATGGAAAACCCTTTCGTCTTTTCTGCCAGACAAATTAAGGGCTCCCAATCTTGGGCATAACCAATATTCCCGGCATAAAGCAATTTCAAAGAATCTGTGGTAGGGAAAAAATGGGGATTCAGACATTCTACATTTCCACCTTGAGAATTATACAATTCTGTATCTACAAAATTAGGTATTATACAAAGCTTGGACTTATCCTTAAACCTTCCGGCTATTACATTATAAAAAACCTGGTCTATTGTCGTTACGGCCGTTGAGTTATTATAAACATACCGTTCCATCCTACGTAGCTGTTCTATAACAAGCCCGTCCTTTCGTTTCAAGATGTCAGGATATATTTCCTGCACATTATATATGGTTTTACATCCCTTGATTTTCGCCAGCCAAATGTTGATTACACCGATAGTCAAAGGAGGGGAAGGTGACAGTATGACATCTATATTTCTCTGGAACAAACCAATCAGGAAAGAGATAATATGCCAATAGACAAATCCCAGGACACGCAGAAATGTATTTCTGAATTTCTTCTGGGGTACATGAAGAACTCTGATTCCATGAAAACAGCTTTCTTTACAAATCCCCCAAACCTTCCATTTCAGAGGTTGTGCTGCCAGTTGTGATTCCACAACATTGTAATGAGGCGTAGTTGTCAATACCAATACTTCATAACCGTTTTCTTGGAATTTCAGAGCAATATCATTATAAAGATAGGCTGTCGAAACTCCATCCGGACTGAAAATCAGGCTATGTATCAAAATTTTCTTAGGCATGTCTCACCATTATTTTCTCCAAACCATCTTGTTCACCACCCCCGTATAGCTCTGAATCAACTTCACAACCTTGGCCGATACATTCTCATCCGTATAATTGGGCACCGGCAGGCCATCGTCCCCATTCCTATTCATCTCCACGGCAGTATCTACAGCCTGAAGCAAGGATTTCCCATCAATACCGGCAAGGACAAAGATACCCTTGTCAAGAGCCTCGGGACGCTCCGTACTGGTACGGATGCATACAGCAGGGAAAGGATGCCCCACAGAAGTGAAGAAACTGCTCTCCTCAGGCAGAGTACCGCTGTCACTCACAACGGCATAGGCGTTCATCTGCAGGCAGTTGTAGTCGTGGAAACCGAGAGGTTCATGCTGAATCACACGACTGTCAAGTGCAAAGCCGCTTGATTCCAGACGTTTCCTGCTACGGGGATGACAACTGTAAAGTATGGGCATGTCATATTTCTCGGCCATAGCGTTAACCGCCTTGAAAAGGGACAGGAAGTTCTTCTCCGTGTCAATGTTCTCTTCCCGATGCGCGGAAAGCAGGATGTATTTACCTTTCTGGAGATGCAATCTCTGGTGAATATCGCTGGACTCTATTTCGGACAAATTCTCATGCAGGACTTCCGCCATGGGCGAACCGGTTACGTATGTACGTTCTTTCGCCACGCCCGAAGCGTTCAGGTATCTGCGGGCATGCTCCGAATAGCAGAGGTTCACATCGGAAATGACGTCCACAATACGGCGGTTGGTCTCCTCAGGCAGGCACTCGTCAAAGCAGCGGTTGCCTGCCTCCATATGGAAGATGGGGATATGCAGACGTTTCGCGCCTATCACGCTCAGGCAGGAGTTCGTGTCTCCCAACACCAGCACAGCATCAGGTTTCACCTGCACCATCAGCTTGTAGCTGGCGTTGATAATATTCCCCATCGTGGCACCGAGGTCATCACCGACGGCATCCATATACACATCGGGGGCTTTCAGCTTCAGGTCACGGAAGAAGACACCGTTCAGGTTATAGTCGTAATTCTGGCCGGTGTGGGCCAGAAGACAGTCAAAATAACTGCGGCATTTGTTGATGACAGCCGCCAAGCGGATGATTTCCGGACGGGTGCCCACTATAATCAGAAGTTTCAGTCTGCCGTTCTCCTGAAACCTGACTTGCGAATAATCCAATTTTAGTTCCATCTGTTCCTATATTCTTTAACTCGTTTCAGACTTTTTCAAAATAAGTGTCCGGACGTGCCGGGTCGAAACACTCGTTGCACCACATGAAAGTCACCAGGTCTTCCGTTTCCGAAAGGTTGACAATGTTGTGCGTATAACCGGGAATCATCTCCACGACCTCCATCCTCCCGCCGCTTACCTCGAAGCTGACAACCTCCTCCGTACCTATCTTGCGGAGCTGTATCAGACCGTGGCCGCTCACCACCACAAACTTTTCGTTCTTGGTATGGTGCCAGTGCTGGCCTTTCGTAACGCCCGGCTTGGAGATGTTCACCGAGAACTGCCCGCGGTCGGAAGTACGGATAATCTCTGTAAAACTGCCGCGGTCGTCCACATTCATCTTCAGGGGATAGCTGAACCGTTCTTCAGGCAGGTATGAGAGGTATGTGGAATAGAGTTTCTTTGTAAAGGCATCGCTCAAATCCGGGACGGACAAGGTACCGGGCATTTGCCTGAAAGACCTTATCAGTTCCACAATGCCGCCCAAGGTAATGGTATGAACCACGGGCACTTCGCAATAATCACCGTTGCGGTGTTCCCTGCCGCTCAAGGCGGAAATAAGTTCGTCCACCACATCGTCTATGTAAACCAGATGCATCACCACCGAAGGGTCGTTCACCCGGATGGGCTGGTCATGGGCGATGTTGTTGCAGAAAGTGGCCACCGCGCTGTTATAGTTGGGGCGGCACCATTTGCCGAACACATTCGGGAAGCGGTACACCAGTACCTTTGCACCCGTTTCCCTGGAGTACTCGAACAACAGTTGCTCCCCTGCCCGCTTCGATTCACCGTAAGGGTTGTCGAGTGCGGCCTGCGTGGAAGAGGAAATCATTACCGGACAGGTATTGCCGTGCTTCTTCAATGTATCAAGCAGCGTGGAGGCGAAGCCGAAGTTCCCCTTCATAAACTCAGACGCATCCTTGGGACGGTTCACGCCTGCCAGATTGAAGACAAAGTCAGCCTGTCTGCAATAGACATCCAGTTCGGCCGGGTCACTGTCCATGTCATATTCGTAAATGGCAAGTTCCTCACCTGCAATGCCGTAATTGCGGGCTTTCCCGTCACGGATGTTGTGCAGCTGGGATACAAGGTTCCGGCCGACAAACCCTCGGGAGCCGGTCACTAAGATTTTCATAAACTAATGGGTTCTGTTTGTCACAGAAAAGAGAAGATATTCATAGTGAATGACAGAAATCATCCAAACCTATAAAACTTACTTTTGGGAAATTATATTGCTTCAATATATGAAAATGATGATCTTCCGTAACAATAAACTTGGCATTAGCCACAATTGCACAGTCCACAAACTTATTATCATCCGGATCTGATTTTATCAGATTGAAGTTATAATAAGGAGTAAAGAACAAAGTATAAGGATTATTGAGAATGACATCAATCACCAGCTTAGCTATTTCCACACCTGCCAAACGTTCTAATATTTCCTCATATTCATTAAGAATTTCATCAGAAACGCATAACTGATTCGTTCCATCCAAAAAGCAATCCCAAATCTTACGGTACCTGCTTTTGGGAGAAATGCACTGTATCAAGCTATTTGTATCTAATACAATTCTATTCATCTCTTCGGAAGTGTACGGACATCAATTTTTCTCAGTTCATCAAGTTTTTCTTGGTTTAAAACTCCCGAATCCCATAAGTCATTCAAGCGGTCATCTAACTTCTGAGAAAAATATTTGGTCAACACTTCTTTAACTTCATTCAATCGCTCCTCCGAACCATCAAAAGCAAACATCTTCAAAAGATGTTGTTGAACTGAATTTAATACTGTTGCTGCCATATTCTCAATTATTAGTTTCAATATGGCAAAGATAGTTTTTTTTTCTAAAGGAACAATACATTCCCTCTTTCTTTCCTGTTGTATTATTCAAATTAAAGACTTATTCACTCTTGATTTCCGCGCTCTTCGCCTTTTCCTCCATCCCGAGGTCTTCGCGGATGAAACGGAGTTTCAAAAGAAGCTTTTTCATGCCCTCCACATCCAGGCGGGCAGTGTTATGGCTGTGATAGTCCTCTATACGGGCAATATCCTCATTGCCTTCCGTGAAGAACTTGTCATAGTTCAAGTCACGGGTGTCGCAGGGGATGCGGTAGTAGTCGCCCATGTCGACAGCCTTTGCCATCTCTTCGCGGGTTACCAGTGTCTCATACAGTTTCTCGCCGTGGCGCGTGCCGATGGTCTTCACCTCCGTCTCACCGTATTTCGGATCAACCTGCGCGTATGTTTCCTTCAAGGCCTGCGCCAGTACATCCAAGGTGGCGGCAGGAGCTTTCTGCACGAACAAGTCACCGTTGTGCCCGTGCTCAAACGCATAGATTACCAGATCTACGGCATCGTCCAGCGTCATCATGAAGCGGGTCATGTTGGGGTCCGTTACCGTAATGGGCCTGCCGTTCTTTATCTGCTCCACCCACAAGGGAATTACAGAACCGCGGCTTGCCATCACATTGCCGTAACGGGTACAGCAGATGGTTGTACCGGCTTCCTCACCCAACGCACGGCCCTTGGCTATGGCAACCTTCTCCATCATGGCTTTGCTGATACCCATGGCATTGATGGGATAGGCGGCCTTGTCGGTAGAAAGTACCACCACATTCTTTACACCATGCGCTATGGCGGATTCCAGTACATTGTCCGTACCGATCACATTGGTCTGCACAGCCTGCAACGGAAAGAACTCGCAACTGGGAACCTGTTTCAAGGCGGCGGCGGAAAACACATAATCCACTCCCATCATGGCACCGTCCACAGACTGGCGGTCACGGACATTACCAATGTAGAATTTTACTTTGGGATTTTGCAGGTGATGACGCATGTCATCCTGCTTTTTCTCGTCACGACTAAAAATACGGATCTCCTTGATGTCGCTATCAAGGAAACGACGCAATACAGCGTTACCGAAGGAACCGGTACCGCCAGTGATTAATAAAACTTTGTCTTTGAAGATGGACATAACTATTTATTATGATTAGAAACAAAGATAATGTATGATTTTTTAACCCGAATTTGAGTACTTACCAACAAAATCTTATTAATTATAATATCTCTTCATATAACTCAATGTATTTTTCAAAACACTTGTCTTTATCAAAGCATTCTTCAGATCGCATACGACAATCAGCAGAAGATAAAGGATGCTCCATCAAATTCACAATAGCTTTTGCTAAAGCCTCTATATTACCTTGCTCTACGACTACACCTGTCTGACTATTAATCGCTTCTGGGGAACCGCCTGTGCGGTAAGTAATCACAGGTGTTCCACAAGCTAGAGACTCAATATTGACTGTCGGAAAATTATCTGCGTATGTAGGGTTGATAAGTACAGAAGCATTAGAATACAAGTTCACCAGTTCTTGGACGTTCTGAGTGCGCACAACACACCTAATTCCTTTTGGCATTTTTCTCATTTGTTCGGTTGAGAGGCCAACCATTGTGATGGAGAATTCGTCATAAGAAAGCATTTCACGAAGTTTTATTATGTCATATAGACCCTTCTTCTCATCCCAAACACTCGATACAGAAAGAATATCGAACTTTGCATTTCTGCTTTTTTTCTGAGGACAAAATGTATGAATATCTATACCATTATGAATAACCTCAAGTCGCTTTTCTTTTAGAAAAGACTCTCGAACAAAGCTGCTCAACCATTCTGAACAAGTCACTATTGTCAATGTTCTATTTGCTGTAAACAAAGATTTCTTCAGTTCATAATTTTTACGCGACCTATCCATCAAAGTATTAGGATAGTCATGAACCAAAGGACAATCATAACATCCTGTCTTCCACTTCATACAATCCTTTGTCACAAAATGAAAACAATGACCTGTAAAAGCCCAACAATCGTGGAACGTCCACACCACCTTAATGTCAGTCTTGTTAAGATATTCAAATAGCAAACGATAATTCAAGTAGTGATCATGTATGTTATGCAACTGCACAACGTCAGGATTTATCTCCTCTATCTGGCGAATCAACCTCTTGGTAGCTCCACGGGAGCAAAGTCCCTCATTATCACGAATTTTTTGCTCTCCATAGTGCATGTACATATCCAACTTGTTGCCCACCTTGATAAGATACGACAGAGAAGGATTGCTCCATCTTCCATATGCAACAAAAGATTCCCATCCATGAGCCATTGCACACAAACCTATCTGTTCCGCAATCTTTCCCGTCGAGCCCCAGTTAGCAGTAATATTTATTTGAAGTAGTTTAGGCATATTAGATTTCCATAACATTTTTCCTTGTTTGAAATTGTTCCATTACATCAGCAATCCATATAGACTCCCGTCTTCTTAATCGCGCAGTAGAGAAACGCTTGTTTACAATACATGATATAAATTCTTGAATCTCATATCTCAAACCCGCACCATCCCATTTGTAGAAAAATTTTCGATTTTTATTTTGATCTTCATACCTAAGTTCAAAATAGTCTGTTTTCCACCAAGGAGCAGGAACATAGGCATATCCCTTTGTACCAGAGATAACCAAGTTTCCTTCTGTCTTAACACCCAAACCTGCCTTGAAAGAACAAATGGCATGATCATAACGTAACACTCCTTTTGTGTAAATATCAACCCCATTTTCCATCCGGCTATATATATTGATATTTCTGCATTCTGTACCCAATAACTTTACCATTGGGAGCAAAACACTACTACCCTGCTCATACAAAGCGCCACCAGACTGATTAGGATCAAACTCTCGCCCGCTCTTATCAAGCAATTGAGAAACAGAAGCCTCAATATCCACGACTTCACCTATCACACCCGACTTAATCATTACAATAAGATGATTAAAAGCAGGACAATGTGCAGTTTTATTTGCCTCCATAAGAATAACCCCTCTTTCTTCTGCCATTTTAAATAACTCTTTGGCTTGAAAACCAAGAAGAACCATAGGGGTTTCAACAAGTACGTGTTTACCTGTAACTATTGCTTTTTTCGCATAATCGTAATGAGAATTGTGAGGTGTAGCAATATATACTGCATCTACAGATTCTAAAAAAACATCCAGGTTATTATATGCCACTATGCTCTCATTCTCCTGAGAAATCTTTGTTAAGGCATTTGGTTCAATATCGTAAGCAGCTACTACCTTAATTCCGTTCACGACAGAAGCTTCATAAGGGAATCGGCTTGCTACACGTCCACATCCTATGATGCCAACCTTAACATCAACAGTAGATTCTGCACGAAGCATAGTTGAAGAGATACCTTCCGTTCTAGGAAGATATACAACTTTCGTAAATTCATTAAGATAATCAAATAGGCCTTCCCAATCAGAACCAATTGCAAAAATATCTACGTTATATTTTTGAATATCATCAATTTTCTGACCTACATAGTCTTCAATAATTATCTTATCTGCATAACCAGTTGCTTTTACAGCTTCCACGCGTTCAAGAACATTATTTCTGACATTCAATTTACCTCTGCCTTTGTCAAAAGAATCGCTTGTTACACCAACAATCAGAAAATCACCGAGTTCTTTTGCTCTACGCAAGAGATTGATATGACCTTGATGAAGTAAATCATAAGTGCCGTATGTAATAACCGTTTTCATATAGGAATTTTGTTTGTTCTTCGCCGCAGTTTCGCTCTGCGCAGGCCTGACTGCAAGGTGAGAAATTGGCTTTTATTTATCTAACTCAATGAGAGCATTCCAGAACTGTTCCATATATTTCTTCTCACCAATAGACACGCGAAGACATGTTCCAAAATTACCAACACCAGAATATGACTTGATGAGAATCTTCTTCTCTTCCTTCATGCGTTCAACAATCTTTTCTGCATCTGTCTTAGTCTTAATGAAGATAAAGTTTCCTGCTTCACCCTTATGCTCATATCCATTTACATCCATCTGATCAATAAGATACTGACGGCCCTCCTTGAAATTGTTGATAAGCATGTTCAACACCTCTGGATTATCAATAATAGCCTCTGCAAATGCCATTGCAAATGCATTAGTATTGTGAGGAGTACAGAACTTCTGCACCATCTTCACACCTTCTGGCCAACCAGCAACATAACCAAGGCGGCAACCTGCCATTGAGAAGAGTTTAGAGAAAGTACGAGTTACGAAAACATGCTCCTGTTCAAAAGCGTATTTGATAAAGGTCTTTGGATAGAAATAATGGTAAGCTTCATCCACAAGAACAGTAATCTCATGTTTACGAGCAGCAGCAAGAATAGCTTCAAACTCCTCATCTGAATAAACATTACCCATTGGGTTATTAGGGTTCAGGAGAATAAGCATTTGAGTGTCATCAGTAAGGATATTGATGATATTATTGATGTCCATTGTAAGATCTTCGTTGTATGGGACTTTGACAAAGTCACGACCATACATCTCTGAATATATCTGGAACATGAAGTATGAAGGTACGACACCCACAATGCGACCTCCTGGAGAAGTAAACGCCTGAATGATGTAACGAATGCCTTCAGCCGAACCATTCATAAGGCTAAGGTGCTGAACATCAGTACCAAGAAAAGCAGCGAGCTTCTCTGTGAACTGAAAGGTCTCTGGATACTGACCGACGAAACGGCCATCTACCTGAGATAGGACTTTGTTTATGAATTCCTGAGGGAGACCACCGGGGTTCTCATTCAGGTCAAGACGAAGATAATCTTTGCGTGCATTCTGATCAAAAATACGATACAAGTTCTCAATTCTTGGATCCAAGTAATACATAATTTATAATTCTATATTAATGATTTACTATTAAATATCTTGCAAAGTTTTTTATACAGCCCATACTACTGAAACCGAAATATAAAAGGTATTCGAAAAAATTCTATATTAAGAAACCTCATTTTTCTAAGGGAATATAAAAACTGATAGAACGAGATTGTTTGCAATAATTCATAGCAAACTTTTTGAAGCCCATTCTAAGATGATATGTTACCGATGAAACAGATTTCGGATTTGTGTCACTAACAATGAAGTCGTACTTCTCTTTTCTACAAATCTCAAGAAATGTTTGGAATAACAGAGAAGCAACTCCTTTTCCTTTGTAGCTATCAATCACTCCCAAATAGTCATGGGATACATAATAATAAAACCCTTTCTGTCGAGATTGAGACATTAAGGCCCCTATTGATCGCAACTAATAAATACATTTTGCGCCTTCCACCATCGTATAACATTTTTTAATATCTTCTGCTATAAAAGAGGCGAAAGAAAAATGAATTCCTTGTCATTCCTTTTCAAGACAAGCATCCTTAAATATACACGAAACTATAGGGTAAAGTTCTTCTGTTATTGTCGGAAATTCGAAAATTTCAATATTCATTTATTTTTTTTTCAAAATTTGAAATGAACTCATCCACATCTTTCTTTATTTCCTTCCATCTTTCTTCTATTGAATTTAACAGATAAGATATTTCTGAAATATTGATACTATCGCAAATATTATAATATGCATTAGGATCATTAATCAAATCATACACCTCTGCAAGTTCTCCATCTTCAAAATCCTCCTTAATGGAAACTTTATAAGCAACTATATAATTCTTATCACGTACACTAAACCAAATCCGTCTATTCATCATATCAGGACATCCTGGTCCCATATACTCAGATACAACATATTCACGAGGTTTAGTCTCGCGAAGCATTGATTGTCCTTTGAAGTCCGATGGGATTGGTAATCCCATTATATCCATCAAAGTTGGAAGTACATCTTTCGACTGCTGATATGTCTTAATGACAGAACCTTTCAGTCCCGGATGTCGGATCAACATCGGAATGTGGTAACATTCATCATCAAAGCAATTGACTCGGTTATTATGTAATGGCCAATAGGTGTAAGATGAGCCATGATCAGCGACAAAAAGAATTGTAGTAGCGTTCCATAGGCCAAGTTCTTTTAATGATTTGCAGAAACGCTCTATGCAATAGTCTGTATATCGAATAGATAGAAGATAAATGAGATTACCTCTAAAGTTTGTTCCAAGTTGGTCAACATAATCCTCAAGCATTCTCATTTCTTCGTCAATAACTTCTTTATCCTGAGTATCATATGAAAAGAAAGCGATATTGTTGTGAGGTTCCTCTGCATTAAGATAAAAGTAGAACGGGGTGTCGGATTTTCTACTTTTCAAGAATCCTAATGCTGTATCATAGACAGTTCTCGCAGGGTGATTGTTCTGCCAGGTTTTCTCGCCCCAACGCTTCTGCATCAATTCACAAGGGAATAGACTTCCAACATAATTCTGCCAAAACATAAGATTGGAGGAATCCTTCGTTTTCAAGTATCGTTTGATCCCCCTATATGTTCGCTTTATTCCCGGAATGTTTCTGAAAGCGTTTGCCTTGAAATTATTCTTTTTAATCTTCTTGAACAGAGAGGAATATTTCTTTACTACATAGCCATTCAAGAATTCAGCATCAATATAAACAGACACAGTAGATGGGTCTATTGTAAACAATACATGTGATTCTGCTTCTGAAAGTAGTTTATCAATATAACTACGAGGATTCATTTTGCAAGACTCACATTCTTTTTCTAATGTATCAAGAGACTTTTCTGCATCATAACATTCACATACCTTTTTATGCATTAAAGATGCCTCTGGCTCAGAGAGCATATCTCTCATATAACGAATCCATGACTCAAACATAAGGCACAGACGTTTTTCCAACAAGCTATACTCAATATCGGACAGTTGCCTCTCCCTAGATATTTCAGAATAGTACTTATATACTCCTCCCCATTCACTTGGAAAATAGAAACTACTATTATAGCAACGATGATCAATGTTCTCGTTTTGCTTGTCACCAATAATGTAGAAAGGATAATTGAAATCGTATGTTTCATATCCTAAATCGTGGAAGGCTTTATAATGATTAATAGGAGATGTATTTGTTCTGAAGAAATAGCCATAATCATCAAGACAATTTCTACCTGTAAACAAACTACGAGTAGCAGCATCGGTATAAGGTGCATAAGAATATAATTTGGTGGTAACCAAACTCTCCGACCTCAAAGAATCCAAGAACGGCGTTGGACTCACATAAGCTCTATTTTTTCCGACATAGTTCCATGTAACAGAATCTACAAAAAAGAATATGACATTATTCTTCATCTATATTTATTCATATTAAAGAATTTAAATAAGCAAATTATCAAAGATGTTCCGTTTATTTTTCAATAGAAGAGAAAATATCTATATATTTGCTAGCAATACTCCCAAGTCTATATTGCCTACTATTCTCTAACCCCTTTTTTATCAAGTTTTCTCTTAGTTTATCATCATTTATTAGTTTTATAATAGCATCGTGTAACTGGGCTGGATCTTTGGGATTGTTTATATATAAAGCAGCATCGCCAGCAACACTCTTCATGGGTTCTTTATTTGTTGTGATTACTGGACGTCCTATAGCTTGTGCTTCAATAGTGATTACACCAAAGCCCTCATAGGAAGATGGGAAACAAACGATATCTGATCTTCGGTAAGTTTCTTTCACCTCTTCAGGAGATAAATCGTAAACATTTTCAAATTTGATATTCAAACGATTCGCAAGTTGAATTTGGCTTTCATCCATTTTGCGTACAACAAGAAGTTTACATGAAATACCTTGTAAAGCCTGAATAGTTGTTTCTAGATTTTTATGAGGTCTAACCCCATTCTGTAAAACAATAAAGTTGGATTTATCAAATGTTTTATGATAATATTCGAACCCATCTATACTTCCACTTGGAATAACAGATATCTTATCTCTAATAGAGGGTAGCTCTTTGCACAACTCTGTTTTGGTAAAGTTAGAGATGGCAACAACTCTTTTTGCTAATTTTATAGGATATAGATGAGTAAAATACAGCCCAAAACGTTTAATTGTTTTAAATTTATCACTTGTCCAAAATCCTATATCATGAACCGTAAGTACAGATTTACAGCCTAATAACGCATATACAGCATAGTGTACTTCACCCACAATATGATTAATTCCTTTTTTTGAACGATTTTTATGTACAAATAATAAATTGGAAATAATTGATTTGATATTTAAGCCAATAGCTGGTAGATAATATTGTTTGATATAAATATTCTCACTTTTTCCTATGGTTTCAACTATAGGCTTCATCACATGATTAATACTTATCCCTGGATCATATTTTGATTTGAAAAAGAAAACTATTTCCATATTCGTCTTAATATAATGGCTTGAAAAATAATACCAATTATCAAAAACCTTATTCCTTCTACAACGTATGTATTGAATCCAGCTTCATTAGTATACAAAGAAGATAAGAAAATAACACCAGTTAAAACAGCACCATCTTTTCCACTATTAAGTAATTGCTCACAGAGTTTCAATAAAAATGAAATAATCAAAAATCCAATTATAACAGCTAAGATATCAAATGTAAGATATAAGAAACCAACAGGACCAAATGCTGTTGAACTATTTGACATATTGCCTGTAACCGTATTCGAAACCCACCATACTCCCAAATCATTAACAGGTTTATCTGGCCACAAAAATCTCGGCACAAACAATTGCGCAGGAATAGTATAAAAATAATACAGAAAATCGGGATCACGAGGTATATGTAATCCAAATTTTTCTTTATATTCAATAAATGTAGCTAACTCAGGTAAGGTTGTAAATCTAGACATAACTTCATCGATGATAGATACTTCTTCACTTGTAATGATCTGATTTTGGATTAATACTCCATTATAAATACAATCGAATATGCTAGAAATAGAATTGGGAATTTCCTTGGAATATACCAAATACTCCCTATAAGGATTTACTAAACCATATGCTATAATAAGAGAAATAAAACAAATTATCCCCAACTTGAAATTGATCTTTTTTAGAGCCAAATAATTTGCAATGAAGATAATTATAAAAGTCATAACTATTGCACCTTTATAACCTGCAAGTATCTGAAAAAACAATAATAAGGAAAAGGCGAAAATAAAAAGTTTTTTTGACCTTTTGTATTTAAAATATTGCCATGCTAACAAAAATACGACACCTTTAAGTGCTGTGGCAACAAGGTATTCTATTTGATCAAATGCTCCAATTTCCTTATTATCCGCATAAATCGTGGCAAGAACGCCATAACTGCCACTATATATGGATCTAAAATTTAATATTATTGATGATAATAAAAAAAAGTACGTATAAGTTTTTTTTACAACAAGTTTATGTACAAACAACTTGGAATACTTCTTCAAGGAGTATAATATAGGATTAAATAATAACGATTTATAAGAATACCAAAGAGTTATAAATCCAGCATTCACATAAAGCATACTTTTAGCAAGGGATATATAAGTAGGATAATAACGTATTTCACCATTTGAATATTGAAATAAAACAGGAAATCCATAAGGCAACAGAAACATAAATATTGATGTCACAATAATCGGATTAATAATTGACATTCCCTTCTTTAATTGTTTACAAATTAGTAATCCAATATACAACGAGAAAATAATATTTAGTCCGATAAAGAGCTGCTCACTATTGATATATCCCCCGTAATACGCAAATAAAAAAAAAGAAATTAAAAGTAAATATATAACTACCATTAATCCTGCAAATTAGATCCATGTCTTAGAATATCTAAATCCATTGATATACCATCTTTTATTCCTCTTAAAACATAAAATAAAGAAGTATATTTAAAATGAAGCAAGTAATGAAAACAATATTTTACGATTTGAAAAATTGTAGAACTTCTGTAACTAAGTTTACTTCTCAAAATACCATTTGACAATCTTGTCGACCAAATAAGATTTCTTACTTTATAGTAAATTCTTTTATCAATAGTATTCTTGTTTTCTGGTATTTTGTGATAATGAATAGCGTCTTTTACTAATGTTGTATGAAAAAATGCTTCCTTCACCCTATTCAGAAACTCAAACTCATCTCCCCAAATAAAGTAATATTTATTAGGTAGTCCAACACATTCAATTAGTTTTCTAGACAAAAGAATAGCATTGAAAGGTCCACCGCCATGAGACAATTCATTAAATTTTGTATTTAAGAGATACGGCCAATGACATGTTCCTGTCTCCGTATACAATAAAGGAGCAACATATTGCGACCCTTGTTTTGCTACTGAAATGAGTTTTTCCAAACAGAAACGATCCGAAATGCCATCATCATCCATAATCCAAAAATAGTCATATCCGCTTTGATAAGCATATTTAATGCCATTATGAAAGCCTCCAGCTCCCCCTAAATTCTCTTGCGTAAAGAATTTGATTTGCGGATTTTCTTTAAGCCATTTTTCTGTACCATCTGTTGACCCATTATTTACAACAATAATATCAAAATTATTAAATGATTGATGCAATAATGCATTGATACACTGTTTCAATAACTCAAGTCTATTATAAGTTACAACAATACAGGCAATATTATTCATTATATACAAATATCTAAATTTAAAACTTGTTCAATTACAGGAGCCATATCAAAGTACTTGTACTGCCCAAGGCGACCTCCAAAGACAACACCTTGCTCCTTCTCAGCCAACTTGCGATACTCCTCTGCAAGAGCATTGTTGCGGTCATCATTCACAGGATAGTATGGGTCCATACCCTCTTTGTACTCTGTTGAATACTCTTCTGAAACCACGGTCTTGGGACAATCGTAAACCTCTTGACCGAAGAGTTCGAAATGCTTGTGCTCAATCACACGAGTATAAGGTTCGTTGTGGCTGGTGTAGTTTACAACAGCATTACCTTGATAGTTAGGTGTGTTCTCTACACGTGTCTTGAAGCTAACGGTACGCCAATCAAGCTTACCCAATTTATAATAGAAATACTCATCGACTGCACCTGTGTAAACGAGTTTATTGGCATAATTCCGCCAATTATCTTTCAAGGGACACAAATCACTAAAATCTAACGAATCTTTAAAGAAGTCAAAGTTAGTTTTGCACTCTACGCCTTCAAGCAGACCTTCGATGAGTTTGTTGTAGCCACCAACAGGAATACCTTGGTATCGATCATTGAAGTAGTTATTGTCGAATATCATGCGTACAGGAAGACGCTTAATGATGAATGTAGGAAGATTCTTGCAATCACGTCCCCACTGCTTCTCAGTGTATTCCTTAATGAGCTTGTAAAAGATATCCTTGCCGACAAGACAAAGTGCTTGCTCCTCTAGATTATGAGGTTCACGCCCACCAAGAGCAGCAACTGCCTCGGCCTTCTGCTCATTAATCTTTGCTTGAGCCTGGGCTGGTGTATGAACCTCTGGCCACATACGGTTGAAAGTATTCATATTGAAAGGTAAATTGTACAATTCACCCTTGTAGTTGGCCACAGGGCAGTTGGTGTAGCGGTTGAACTCTACGATAGAATTCACAAAATTCCACACCTCCTTATTGTTGGTGTGAAAGATGTGCGCACCATACTTGTGCACGTTGATACCCTCTATCTCTTCGCAGTAAATGTTACCGCCAAGGTGAGAACGTTTATCAATTACAAGCACCTTTTTATCTGCTTGTCTTGCTTTGTGTGCGAATGTGGCTCCGTAGAGGCCAGAACCAACTATGAGATAGTCGTATTTCATAGCTGATTGCATATTTTTCTATTAATGAGATCCATAATCATACTATCCTTCGCGATAATTAAAATAGTAATGTAAACGAATAAACCGACGCCAATCACAACAAATATATTATAGGGATATACTGTAAATTGTGCTATTGAGACACATATAACAAACATAACTATGGAAGCAATAAAGTAATAGAAGCATTCCTTTGTTATTAAACTAAATGGTATATATTTACGTCCCAATAGTATTAGAATTAGCGTAACACTCAATTCTGCTATAAGTGTAGAAAATGCAGCGCCATCCTCCCTAAACATAGGAATAAAAATCACATTTAATAATAAATTGACTATTGCTCCTATACTGGTACTTATTGTTACAAGATTTATCTTTCCAATAGGATACAATATTTGCATTCCTATAAGATTTGATATGCCTATAATTAACACAATTGGAGACAAAATTTGTAACGATGACGTAGCATTTGCAAACATTTCTCCACACAACAATTGAATAAGTGCCGGAGATAGAGCTATACATCCTAGGCTCAAAGGAAATGCGATTAATAATACGAATTGATATGACTTTTGTGTCAAAACTCTGAACTCATCATATTTTTTGTTCTTTACTAAGTTAGAAGCTCTGGGTAGCATGACCGTTCCTATTGCAGTTGCTAGTAACAAAAGAAGATGAGAGATTTGCGATGCAGCAGAATAATATCCAACTGATTCATTATCTGCGAGAAATCCCAGCATAGCTTTATCCAATTGTAAATATATACTAGTTGCTAAACTAAAAATAAATACAGCAAGAGCAGGTTTTATATGTCTGCTAAGATTTATATGCCGAAATTTTACAGAACTAATATCCAAATAACGCCCTAAACAGAGAAAATTAACCAAATAACTTCCCCCATAAGATACAACATAGTATATTCCATAAAGGAATAAATCATCCTTAGTCTTGACGCAAACAAACAAAAAAATTGTTGCAATTACACGCACAATTAATCCTCTAAAAGTAATATATTTAAAGTCCTCTACACCACTATAAAACCAATTACATCCTATTGCATTAAAAAATAAAATAGAGCTAAGTATCAAAAATAAGGGAAAATTCTCTTTTATTGGATCAATCCATAAGCATACTCCTCCAATGATTAGATATCCCCCAATGCATAGGAAAACACTGAGGGATAGCAGCTCTATTGTAACTCGTGTTAGTTCTTCTTTATTATCTCTCACACGTGCAATTTCTCTAATCCCATATGTAGGAATACCCATACCAACTAGTAGAGTTACATAGGCAATAATTGAATTATAAAAATTTACTTGTCCAATTCCCTCAGGCATCAATACTCTCGTGGCATACGGAAACGTAAACAATGGAAACAGTAATCCTGAAACCGTATTGATTATGCTATATATAAAATTCTTTGTTAAAGACCTGGGGTGTGAGTTCATTGCACAATTAATTGTGATTTTTTAGATTTAAAATGCCATTCGCAGTAAACATTCGATAGTATCCATCCTCTTAAAAACCTAGAGAATGATCTTTTGAGAATTTTAAAAATTAACGATTTATAATATTTATAACCATCTATTTTTCCTCAAGCGCTATAAGCACCTCATTTTGAGACATTACAAGAATGCAAAAAATAACAAATGATTGGATTTAACTTTTATTTATTGATAAAAAAGGAAATAAGCGTATCCACCAGCTTTCCTGCAAGCTTCTGTATAAGCCCACCCAAATACCGGTACATAGCTACTGCACATCTGTTCCATATTCAAGTTTATTTTTTTTAGAGATAACACACCAACATATTCTTTTCTTCTAAATAGTTACTTTATTCAACAAAAAAAAACTCAAAAACACAATATGTTTTCCCTTCTACCCTTCTCCTATCTCCTCCACCAGCGACGCATGCACAAACGTCGTCGCCACCGCCATCACCCCCTCGATGTTCACCACCACCCTCCTGTCATGGCGCACACGCACAAACACCCCTTCCACTCCTTCGAAGATGCCGCCGGTGATGCGTACCCGGGTTCCTTGGGAGAGGTTCAGTTCGGTGGGTTCAAGATAGAGCACAGCCTGGTCGTAGGTGCCAGACACGGCGATGAAGCTGCGCATCTGTGAGTCCGGGATGACGATGGGCTGGCGGGTTTCGCGGTCCATGATATAGCGGATGGGGATGTTCATGCCCGGTTCGTTCTTTATTTCGTCCATACGCTCGCGGGTGGAGCGGACGAAGACCAGGTTATGGACCGCAGGAACAAGCTTGCGCAGGCGGCGCTCTTTCCTCACGACATACTCATAGCGCATGGGTATATAGTTTTCAATGCCCGCTGCATCCAGGTATTCCTTGAAAAAAAGCTCTCGGCTATAGGTGACACGCACTGCATACCAGTGCATTTCTGCATTCTCGTTCACGAAAAAATATGATTGGGGGACACCGGAGTAGCGAAGTACCTCCCGGTCAAGTAATGTAATGCGGTTACTTTAAATAGGCTATATGCATTCATTTTATTTCAAAACCCTCCACCATCTCGGAAGGAAGGCGACGAAATAGTTATATTCAAGCTATCTTGCGATAAGCCGTTATCAACGAAACGTTTATGATGAAAGAAATGTTTTATAACACGTTCCGTTTAATGAACGCAAAGGTAACGTCAAGAAATGAAAGTACAAAATATTCTGATTGATAAAATGATAATCTTTTTTAATGCAGACATCATCACACTATATATCAAAGAATTACGCCTATTAGGTAAGATACACGCGCACGCGCGTCATTTCTTATTTTTTTAAAGAAAGAGTGTGTTACATATATAACCATAGGTTCCGGTACCTCACCCTATACATACAGACTACACACACGCTTCACTTGTTCACGGAGAGGGGCACCACAGATTACACAGATTGGCACAGAGGAGCACAGAGAAGAATTCTTCGCTACGTTCTGAGTGACGGATACTCACGGAAACAAAAGGATGATACGCACGGACATACACAAAAGTGATACGCACAGAAACTACAAAAATCCGTGCCAATCCGTGTAATACATAGTGCACAGACTTCTCTTTTTTATTAATTTTGCACCCGATTCGTTAACTTAATATAAAATTGTATTTTCAAATTGTAGTTATGAGAACAAAAAAACGCCAATTAGCGTGATGCAAATCAAAGGGAGAGATTACCAAGTGCTGTACACCAAAGAGAGCAAAGAGGTGCAAGTGGCCATCGACCTGCTTTCTATGGTAGAACACAAGTCGTTAACCGTGGAATACAAGGAGCGGAAGGCTTTCCTGACACCCTTCATACCACTGCTGATAAATCCCCAAAAGGAACACGGACTGAAGGGCGTAAGCCCCTTCGCCAAGCTGCTGCATCTACTTGTAAACTTTATGGACGCGGACGGAAGCGGCAATACGCTGAACCCCGATTGCATTGAGGATGAGATATATAAGCTCTTCAATGAGCTATATCCCAAGGAGTAAAACGGACCAAGGAATTCAAATTGTAAAAAAACGGCTGTCCCACTGCGGATGGCCGTTTTTGCTTCCTAAGGAAATAAGCGGCATCTTTGCGCCGCCAATAAGGCAAACTTAATACAAGTAGAATGGAAAACATTCCAGTTACCACCTACCGTGGTTTCAGCGCCGTCAGCGGGGAGACAACCTTCACGCAGGACATGGCTGACATAAGAAACGGCAAGCATGCCAAGTTAATCATCAAAATCGCCAGCCTCGTGGCACAGGGAAAGGTGGAGGAAGCCAACCACGTCAAGAAGCAGCTTCCCTTCAGGACCCTCACGGCCAACTACCGGGAAAGAAGGCTCGCACCGAGCATCACCCGCTACAACCCCGTCATCACGCTCGACATCGACGACCTGGAAGAAGGACAGTTGGAGCAAACCCGGACCCTCATCAACGAAGACCCGCACACCCTGGGCAGTTTCCTCTCCCCCAAAAGGCACGGCTACAAGCTGTTCGTCTTCATGCAGACGGAATACACCCGGCGTCTGTATGACCGTCTCCGGCAGGGCGAGGTGACCTACGCCACGCTCGAGGAGATACACCTGAAGCTGTACAGCGCCGCCAAAGAGCACTACGAGGCCCTTCTCGGAGTAGAGGTGGACGGAAGCGGAAAGGACATCTCGCGAGGATACTTCATGTCCTTCGACCCGCATGCCTATATCAATGCCGCACTGCTGGAACAGATTTCCCCGTTGCCGGCACGCATCATCCCGCCTGCGAAGAAGGAGAACAGCCCAAAGAAGACGCCCGTCGAAACGGTACACCCCCTCCCCGCCTCCTCTGCCGCCACACCGCAGGACGCAAAGCCTTGGGAGAAGCTGATATTCTCCCAAGCCGTGACCGCCGTGAAGCGCACCACCAGGTTCCGGGCAGGCAACCGCGACAACTTCCTCTTCGCCCTGGGCAACAAATGCTACAGCAAGGGCCTGGACGAGCAGACAGCCATCAGACTGGCGAAAAACGAGTTCGGACAAGAGTATCCCGACGTGGAATCTCCCCTGCACAATGCCTACATCTATACCGACAAGACCAGCGAAGCCGCCACAAAGAAGGAAGAGAAAAAGCCCGTCATCAACCAAGTGATGAGCTTTCTGGAAGAGCACTACGGCATCCGCAGGAACCTCATCCTGGACCGCCTCGAATTTATGCCCTATGCCCTGTCGGCAGATGCCGGAAAAGGTTACCGCCCCATGCGCGGAAAGGACTACAACACCATGTTCGTAGACCTGCAGATGGCCGGCATCTCCTGCTACCAGAATTTCCTCAGAGCCGTGATAGACTCCAACTACGCCAAGGAGTTCAACCCCTACACCGACTATCTGTACGCGCTTCCCCCCTGGGACGGGACGGACTACATCGCCCAACTTGCCGACACCCTGACGACCGAGAACCGGGAGCTATGGCAGAAGGGCTTCAAACGGTGGATAGTGGGCCTGGTGGCCTGCGCACTGAGCGACGAGGACATGAACCAGCTCGTCATCATCCTCTACAGCGAGCAGGGAAAGGGAAAGAGCAGCTGGATTCGGCGCCTGCTGCCGCCCGAGTGGAAAGAGTACTTCTACAACGGCATAATAGACCCGAGCAACAAGGACGATGCCCGCCTGCTCGCCACGCGAATCATCATCAACATGGAGGAGTTCGAAGGCGTGAAGCCCGGCGAGCTGGCAGCATTGAAGCGAATCATCGCGCAGGACAACGTGACGCAGCGCAAGGCCTACGACATCGAAGCCTTCACCCTGCCCCGCCACTGCTCCTTCATCGCGAGCACCAACAACCGGCAGTGCCTGCAGGACATCGGCGGAAACCGGCGTTTCCTCCCCATCACCATCACCGGTATAGACTACCACACCCCGGTGAACCATCCCGGCATCTACGCCCAGGCGCTCGCCTTGCTGAAAGGCGGTTTCAGATACTGGTACGAGGGCGAGGAGATAGAACAGCTGAACAAGCACAACGAACGGCACCGCATGAAAGACCCCGTGGAGGAGAACCTCTTCGTCTTCTTCCGCAAACCGCTGCCCGAGGACCTGCAGGTAAAGTGGCTCCCTGCCAGCGTCATACTGACCAAGCTCAGCATATTCGGAAAGGTGCAGGTGAACCCGCACACCCAGCTGGTACTGGTGCAGGCACTGGAAAAGTACGGATTCGGTACACGGACCAACGAGCAGGAGACGACCGAATATGAGGTAGTGGACATCCAGCTATATCAGTAACCGGTATTCGAGGAGAAGAGAGAAGCCCCGTAACATATATTGTTGTGCATGACAACATATATTGTTACGGGGCTTTACATATATTGGCGTTTTCTTTACACGGCTTCCCTATTTCCGGCCGGCATCCTGTCAGGGTTCTCCCAGATACTTCACCAGCACTTTCACTTCCAGCGGAGTGAAGGTGCGCCGGTATTTGTTGTAGCCCACCTTCTCCAGCTCACCCTTCAGTGCCTTGTTGTGGCGTATCCATGCCGCCAGGGTATAGATGGCATTGCTGATGCAGTAAGTCGGGTTGTAGAGCATGGCAAGCTCCTCCTTCGAATAGGCGTGGATGCGGAACGGACGAAGGTCTTCCTCCTCCTCTTCCCTCTTTTCTTTTTCTGTTTTCATTCTTTATGTTATTGGTTGATTATTACACCATAAAGATACTGAATATCAGTGATATGACCAAGCATATACAGACATAAACGGGCATCGGACGAAGAACTTTTCCTGAACAGAAAGGAAACGGGAAAGAGACGGCGTAACCCGAAGAAAGCCATGAGCAGAAAAAGCCGGAGAAGTACTTTTGCAGCACCCCTCTTCCCCCCCTAAAGGAGAAAGAGAAGAGTATTGCAATACGGGACTTTAATTTCTAATTGTTAATTGTTAATTTTTAATTATTTAATTGTTTATGGGAGTACCATTCAAGAAAATTGCGAGGAAAGATCCTCGAAAGGCAGATGCGGTGGCAAAGTTCTACCCGCAGCTGGTGACACTGGGCGACAATGCGACGCTGGACGACATTGCGTATGTGATGAAAGAGAAGAGTTCGCTGACGCTGGGAGACATCCAGAGTGTATTGACCAATTTTGTGGAGGCCATGATTACGACCCTCTACAGTGGCCAGTCGGTGAATATCAAGAACTTTGGCGTATTCAGTCTGTCGGCGCGTACGGCAGGCGTACTGGATGTAAAGGAGTGCACCGCAAAGAACATCAAGGCGGTGAAAATCAATTTCCGGCCTTCCAGCACCGTAAGACCGGACATCGCCGCCACGCGTGCCGGGCAGAAGATTGACTTCTACGACTTGGAAGCATTGGTGAACAAGGGAGACGGTGAAGGAGGAAGCTCCGGCGGCGGTTCCGGCTCGGGAGACGGAGGCGGTTCGGACGGAGACCAGGGTGAAAATCCATTGGGATAAATATGACTGATTTTACTACCGATTCGTATGTTCAACTTTTAAAACGTATATAGCATGAAAAAAAGTATCTGGGATAAAATTCTGAAAGTCGTAATTGCAGTAGCCTCCGCCATCTTAGGGGCATTGGGAGCCAATGCGATGAACGTGAGCATTTAAGTCGCCGGAAAGAAAGGACGGCAGGAAGAGGAAACCCCGAAAAAGGTTTCCTCTTTTTCTTCCCTCTCTATACAGCGCAGGATACGCCAGTCGCAGCTACGCACCCAATAGCGGAAAGCCATGTTCGGACGGAAATGCTCCGAGAAGTCCAGCAGACGTTCCAAATCGAACTCCTCGGAGATGACACCGGCACCGCTACGGAATGCATCGTAGGCGTTACAGTCCTGCTCGATATGCGCCGGAACCATCAGCAAAGGCTTGCCCAGATACATCGCCTCGCAGACCGACTCGAAGCCGGCAGTGGTGGCATAGGCCTTGCAGCCTGCCATGTAGCGCAGGAATTTGACGTCATCGAGCTGATGGAAACTCAAGGTGTCGTCCACACGGCACACCTCGGCTTCGTCCTGCTTGTCCCAGAAGAAGTGGAGGGGTATTTCCGGATGGGCACTGTGCCAGTGACGGATATTCTCGCCAAAACCGGAGTTTACCATGTATCCGTGGAGATAATCCCCTTCCGTACCTTCGCACGACAGCACCTCCCTCCGCAGCAATGGCGGAACCACGCGAATATGCGCTTCTTCGTCATCCTCCATCTCGCGGAAGGAAAGGGCGAGTTTTTCGCGGGCACCTATGCACGTGAAACGGGTGAAAAGGCGGAGCAGCCACAGATGGAAGCCGTTCTTACCGGGAAACTCGAAATCGCGGTGCAGGAACAGGTACTGGTGCCCGACGCTTATTTGAGGGACGGAAGGACGGAACAAGAGATAGGTCAGCCCCGTGAGCAGTTCGTAGAAGTTGATGACCAGTTCGGCGCCACTCTCCTCAATGCGGCGGTGTATATAGTGCATGCTTTTCAGATAGACGGGCAGACGGGTGAGATTATAGGCCACACTGCGCGCAAGACTTGCCCGCTTGTTGGCAGGCGTAGGCAGGAAATTGGGACTGAGAAAGCGTTTCACCGGAGCTTGAATGCTGCGGTTGAAGAAACCGGGCAGACAGCGCGAATTGCTTTTGCCCACCAACACTTCCACTACTTCGTGACCGTTGCGGCGCAGCAGCTCTTCCATTGTAATGGCTTGGGTCAGATGCCCGCGGCCTTCTCCTTGAACGATAAAAAGGACTTTCATTGAGACGACTTGATGATTTACAAATTACTGTTGAAACACATGCAGCACATGACGTTGCATTTAGTTGATGCAAATATCGCACCTCCGTGTTACGGCAAAATGTGAAGAATGTGACAATTCGGTTATAAATGACAAAAGTCACACCGGCATCGCGCAGACATGACTTCAAGAGAATTTATGGAATAAATACGTAAAAAGGATAATTCGGTCGGCATATGATGCCGGAATATCAGACAAATTCCTCGACCATATACATATCACTGACAAAATCGTCAACAATCTGTTCCAGGTTTTCGCAGGCTTCGTCAGGCGTTTCACCGTAGGCGCTGCACAACACATTATTCATAAAATAAGCGTAAAAACCACCGCCGGCTGCCGCCTCTACGGTATAGTCATTTCTGTTCAGTTTCATATTCGGGCCTCCTTTCTTTTTTTACGCTGCAAAAATGAGGGAAAATTGTTACGAGGAGATGTGAAGGAGGTTACAATAGTATGTAGATTGGTTGGCTTTGATGCAGTGGAAAATAAATGGATTGAATATTAGGAGTTTTCATTTATTCAGTTTACCTTTGATTAAAAATAAAAGCAATGGGTAAAATTAAACCATATAAAGAGCAGGACTCTTCCAAACAAACGGCACAAGAACCGATGATGGCAACTTATCATCAATCAGCCATACCGATGGACGACTTTATCAACAGTATTCCCCGAGATGCTTTGGCTGAAGCCCTTCTATTTGCCTTAGAAGAGAATAAAGCAGGACACTGTATATCAAACTCCCAAATAGAGAGTATGATAAATGAACGCATGGGATGGAAATAGTCTGGTCTAAGTTGGCTTATGAGCACTTTTTAGAGATACTTATTTATGTAGAGAATAATTTTGGCATGTTGACGGCACAGAAAACACGTCAAAAGATACAAGACAAAGTAAATCTTTTAGCAAAACATCCGTATATAGGAATTATAGACAGTGATTTTTCTACTCTATTTAACAACATTACTGTCCGTCATTTAAAACTTTCCCCTAACGTGATATATTATTTGATTGATGAGAATAGGATTGTCATTGCAGCAATGCTTCATTCAAAACAATCTCCGGAAACTGTACGCAAAACAATCTCAGAATTTCTGAAGCAATATAAATAGCTGTTCATCAATTCATGATGAGAGATAACTCTATAAATTTAAAACCGAGAGGACGTATCAAGATATACAATCACCCCAGATTACGCGGATTGACACAGATAAAAGTTTCTGATTATCAGAACTCCTAAAATCATCTGTGTTAATCCGCGTAATCCGGGGTGGGTATTATTAATAGGAACGTGCGAAAATCACGCGGCAGGCAGAAGGCTTGCCGGTAACCATACACTTGCCCGGTTCCTTGTCACCCGGAACAAATGAATCGAAAGGAATGCAACGGATGGTTGCTTTGGTCTCTTCCTTGATTTTCTCTTCGGTTTCGGTAGTCCCGTCCCAATGAGCCAGAATGAAGCCGCCTTCTTCAATCTTTTCCTTGAATTCCTCGTAGCTGTCCACGCTGGTGATGCGGCTGTTGCGGTAATCGAGCGCTTTCTTGTAGACATTTGCCTGAATATCCTCGAGCAAATTCTTCACGTACTCTTCGATACCCTCGCAGGAACGCGTCTCCTTCTCCAGTGTATCGCGACGCATGATTTCCATTGTATTGTTTTCCAGATCGCGGCCACCCATCACCAGACGAACGGGAACACCCTTCACCTCATAGTCGGCAAACTTGAAGCCCGGACGTTTGTTGTCGGCATTGTCGTACTTCACGGAAATACCCATTGACTTCAGCTTGGCAACAATGCCTGCCACTTTCTCGTCAATCTTAGCCAGCATCTCCGCATTCTTGTAGATAGGTACGATGACTACTTGTATCGGAGCCAGGTGCGGAGGAAGTACCAGACCGTTGTCATCGGAATGCGTCATGATAAGCGCTCCCATCAGACGGGTGGAAACACCCCAGGAGGTAGCCCAAACATACTCCAGCTTGTTCTCCTTATTGACGAACTGCACATCGAACGCCTTGGCGAAGTTCTGTCCCAAGAAGTGGGAAGTACCGCTCTGCAAAGCCTTTCCGTCCTGCATCATCGCTTCGATGGTGTAGGTGTTGAGGGCACCGGCAAAACGCTCGTTGGCAGACTTCACGCCCTTTACCACGGGCACCGCCATGTATTTTTCGGCAAACTCGGCATATACATTCAGCATCTTTACCGCTTCTTCTTCGGCTTCCTCGCGGGTGGCATGTGCCGTGTGTCCTTCCTGCCAGAGGAATTCGGCGGTACGGAGGAACAGACGGGTACGCATTTCCCAACGGAACACGTTTGCCCACTGGTTGCACAAGATAGGCAGGTCGCGGTATGAATTGATCCAGTTCTTGTAGGTGTTCCAGATGATGGTTTCGGAAGTGGGGCGGATAATCAGCTCTTCTTCCAGTTTTGCAGCAGGGTCCACCACCACACCGCCGCCATTCGGATCGTTCTTCAAACGATAGTGCGTCACGACGGCACACTCTTTGGCAAAGCCTTCCACATGTTCTGCCTCGCGGCTGAGGAATGATTTCGGAATAAGCAAGGGGAAATAAGCGTTGACGTGTCCCGTTTCCTTGAACATATCGTCCAACTGACGTTGCATCTTCTCCCAGATAGCGTATCCGTAGGGCTTGATCACCATACAGCCGCGTACAGCCGATTGTTCTGCCAAATCGGCTTTTACCACCAACTCGTTGTACCACTGAGAATAGTTCTCACTACGTTTGGTAAGGTCTTTCAATTCTACTGCCATTCTATTTCGTTTTTTAAAGTTTTCGTTGATTTCTCTAAACAGTCGGCAAAAGTACAAATTTTAAAGGAAATTTATTTGAAAAACAAATAGTATTTTTAATAGAACCGAAAACACACTAATCTACATATTCTATTTTAATCACAATCTTCCTGCTTTTAACAAGTTCCCCCTTTCCCCGAACAGAAGGCTGGTGAATGTCCGAAGGGAAAAACAAGAAGAAACTGCCGGCATCGGCAGAGTAGTGTTTTATCCGGGAAGAGGTATAAAAAGCAACATCCTTTTTTGAATTATACGCCTGACGTACTTCGACGGCACTTGCCAGCCCCATCTTTTCATTTCCCCAGAGTACATACTGAAGGTCGACAAAACGGAGGTGACTTTCAATATTCCCTTTCTCCACCTCTTTGGGAATGTATTCACTGACCGTAGCCCAGCATTTCCCCTCCAGAATGACATGGTTGCCAATGGACAGCGCTTCCAAATCATGTTCGGCAAGAAAGCGGAATGCAGCATCCCAGACATCCTTGTTCTTATGATATTGGCAGGCAAATTCAACAGCATTGACTGATTTATGGGGAGAGACAGTCCAGCCATTGGACCAAACGGCACTTTTCATCCATTTCTTCGCATTTCCGGAAGTCCACTCCGGACTTGTCTGTGCTGATAAATACATACAAAAGAGTATTAATGAATAAATAATTGATATACGCTTCATATTTTTTATTTTATCGTGAATTGAAACTGGTCATAAGATTCCGTACGCCATGCCTTGTCCTTGGTTTGAGGAGAAAAGCCGAAAAGCGGAGAATAGGTCCTGACCTGCACCGTATGTCCGTCGGGCAGGAATTCGAGCAGACGCAGCCAGCCGTCTCCCCCGTTTCCACTCATGCCGCCACCCAACGCCTGGCAGTTGAACATCATCTGGTGCACATCGTGTCCGGCTGCATTCTTGTCGGTACGGAATCCCGTGGTATAGTCCAACCGTTCATTCGGAGTGGCATAGTGTCCGCACAGCACAAGACGGATGTTGGCGGAAGGTTGCACCAGCTTCTGCCAGATGCCTTCGCCCGTATTGGACGGGGTTATCTTATAGCCTTCTTTGGTGATGCGCTTGCTGTCGAAGCCGGTAAGATAGGAATGGGTGATGAGAATCACTGTGTGGTCTTTGAAGCGTGGGGCAGCCACCAGTTCCCTTGCCCATGACAAGACCTCATCACGTGGGGCAAATTCAACGGCAATAATCAAAATCCTCCCCCAATGCTCGTCCGTTATCTCCATTGCGGCATTTTCCAGCGTAGGCAGGCCGTTTCTATTATTGGTTGCAGCCACGATGGTCTTTTTCCATTGGTTGTTGCGCTCTATCGGGAAATATTCCGGGAAACGGGTCATCGAGTTCTCCGAACGGGTGTAGCCGTAATCATGGTTTCCGGTAGAAATGAGATAAGGGACCTTGTTGTCCAACCGCCCGAAAGCCCGCGACACAAATGTCCACTGCTCCCGGCTCGTAAGATTCCCGAAACGCGGGAAGGGAGGTAGAATACATTCATTCTGGTCTACCAAGTCGCCCGTACAAAGCACCGCCTTTACACGGAGGGAGTCTATATGATGAGCGGTCCACGCCGTCATCAGCTCAAAAACCGGCTGGTTATAGTCATACTTCACGTAGTTTTGCGGGTCGCCCAGCAGGACGATGGAAAAAGAATTAGGATTGCACAAATGCTGCTGGTTGGTATTGACTTGTGCCCGGAGCTGGAGGAATGCCAGCAGGCATCCCAAACAAAGAATGATTCTGTTTTTCATGGTTGCGTACTGAATTGATAAATACATGTCTGTTTATAAAGGTCTCCTTCACGTAATACGATGGAGGGGAAATGCGGATTGTTCGGTGTATCGGGAAAGCACTGGGTTTCAAAGCAGACGGCGCTACGACGCGGATACACAGTGCCATGCATGCCCGTGAAGCCCGGCAAATAATTGCCGGTGTACATGATAAGCCCCGGCTCTGTGGTATAGATATCCATTCTGCGCCCACTGGACGGACTGATGCAGGTGGCGGCGAAAGAGAGCTCATGCAGCGCGGGTTTCTTCAAGACAAAACAGTGGTCATAACCGTGGCCGTTGAGCAGCTGCAAGTCTTTCCGGTTGATGCGTTCGCCTATGGAATGGTAGTCGCGGAAATCAAAAGGCGTATCGCCCACTGCCCTGACTTCACCGGTATTGTTCGTATTCATGTCAATAGGCAGGTAGAAATCCGCGTTTATCCTCACCAGATGGTCTTCAATGGAAGTAGTGGGAGTTCCCATGCCCGCCAGGTTAAAATAGGCATGATTGGTGGGACAGAACAAGGTGTCGCGGTCTGTCTCCGCCTCATAATCTATACGGAACCCATTGTCGTCCGTCAAGGTATACATCATCCTTACCGTAACATTGCCCGGAAAACCGACTTCTCCATCGGCATGGAAATGCCGGAGGAGAAGTTGGTTTTCACACGGTTGCTGTGCTTCCCACACCACCGTGTGAAAACCGTTATCACCACTGTGCAGAGTATTAGAAACAGAGTTAAGCTGTAAGTGATAATCTTTTTCTCCTACACGGAAAGCGCCGTGCAATATGCGTCCGGCTACGGGGCCTATAGTAGCTCCTATATAATAGTCCTTGCTTTGCCTGCGGGCCTCTTCCAGCGTATCGAAGCCTATGACGACATTTTCAAACTTACCATGACTATCAGGAGCCATGATGGATAAGACGATGGCCCCGTAGTTCGTGACGCACATCTCCATACCGCTGCCATTGCGCAGTATATAAAGGCCGGTATCCTTTCCGTTGATTACGGACCGGAAATTATCAGGATTCAATCCCGTCAGGTTGGTCTTATCTTTCATACTTTCTAAACTTCGGGATATTCGTTGCACAACAGATGTTCGGCCGGAACATCCTCTTCTATCTGCGGGAAACGCCCCTTGGGGGTGAGGAAACGGTTGTCTCTCATGTCATCGTTCACTGTAGAGACTTCGCCTACCAGACAATGGTCGTCCTCGGCCCAGAAAGTATGGTAGAGATAAGGCTCATAACAAATGCTTTGTCCGGGAGCAAGACGCACCGTTTCTCCGGGAGCTACCCGTGTACTGACTCCGTCGATGGAAACGACAAGCGGTTCTTCGGTCAGCATTTCAGTTTCCTTGTCGGCCTTCCACAGACGCATGCAGAGGATTCCTCCACCCCGGTTGATGATGTCTTCCGTTTTCAGCCAATGGAAATGGGTGGGAGTAACTTGTCCGCAGCGGACAAACATAATCTTTTCACAATAGGGTTTGTCTTTCTTCTGCAGACTTCCATTACGGAGGGTTACCAGAGTCAGGCCGATTTTCAGGAAATCGCCCCAGCCGAAGTCGGTCAGGTCCCAGCCCATGGCTCTTTCCCGGATATCATTACATTCCAGTCCTTTGCTTTTCCAGTCGTCCGGAGTCCAGTCCGCCCATGGCGGCAACATGAAGTGGTACTTTGTCATAAATGCTTTGGCTTCGCGGATATATTGATTGATTTCACTGCGTTTCATATTTGTCTATTTTTTAAGGTGTTATACTTTTATTTCTTCAATAATTCTTTCAGCGGGATAGCCTGGAACTGAATGTCGGCTTGGCTCCCCTCATAAAAGATACCTATGGTATGCTCGTCAATAGAAGTCATGCAAGAGTACCCCGCCCCCCTACCTTCATCCAACAACATCCAATACTCCTCGGGCCAAGTTTGCCCGTCATCGAAACTCACCTTAATGGTAATGTTGTTACGGCGCTCTTTTGAATTAGGATTGGCAAAGAGTAATACATGACGTTCTTCTCCGTCTTCAATATAATCATGGCGCAGCAAGGATGCCTGGCAAGCCGGTTCAATGAGAGCTCTGCGCGACGTGGGATGTTCCGTCCACGTTTTTCCCAAATCGGCAGTGACGGCAATGGCCCGCCCATTACCTTCCTGACGTCCCCGGTTGCTGCGCTCACGCATGTTCAACATCAAGGAATGGTCTGAAAGTTCTACCACCTGACATTCGTTGGTATTGTAGTAGGCCGGTTCGCCTACGGTCCAGTTTTCGCCCTTGTCTTTACTCCACATGATTGTAGAGAACTGAAGCCCGTCTTCGTTCCGCCCCTCTACCGGAAATACCAATGTACCGTCTTCCATTGTGATGCCACGACCCGGTCCGGGAGCAAGCAGCCACCACTCTTCCTTTTTTACCTGGCGGGTAATGTTACGCGGCTCACTCCAGGTAAGTCCGTCGTCGGTACTCTTACTAATCAGGAATTGAGAACTTTGTTTGACACCATATCCCGGCTGAGAACCGTGTGCACGCCACTGATGGTTCCATACGGTCGAGGTATCGGTAAGATTCTCTATCCATTTGCCCGTCTTGGGGTCCAAGACTCCGTGCATCCATAACCCTATGACATAGAGGTCTCCGGTGAAATCATCCGACAAGATGCAACCATCACTCACTCCATTATATTTCTGAGGTAGCCCGCCCCATTCTTTCATATCCAGAACAGTCTGCATGGGTTGCCAAGTCCGCCCTCCATCTTCACTGCGATTGATGGCAATATCAATGTCGCCCTGCAAATCGTCATCTCTTTCATTGCGTGCATCATACAAGGCCAGCAAGGTACCTTTCGTCGAAGTCACCAATCCGGGAATGCGGGAAGTGTGTACCCCGTCCTGACCCGGCTGCCGCAGGGCCACTCCTATACGGAGCGGCTTTACTGCGGGCAACTGGCGGATGCCCACCAGCCCCAAGTCTGTCTGGACACTGCTGCATGAGATTTCAATCTTGCTTGTAGCCTGCGCCGCATCATCCCTCAGTCGGAGTGTCACCCAGCATGTCAGTGTATCTTCCTCTATCTGCCGGCCTACCTTAAAACTCAATTGTTTGTTCACCGGTTTGGCACTTGCACAAACCTGCCCACAATTCTCATCCAAGAACAGCGAAGCGGAAACGACATCACCGGAACGGACAGTTCCATCCAAAGTGAAATTTATCTTTTCCAACTGATATGCCACGCCGCTGTTCCTAATCAGACGCAGACACAATACCGGATTATGCTCCTTCAATGTCAACACCGGATATACCGGTTGCCGAATCTCCACCGCTATCTTATCCGTATAATTTTGGCATGCCATGATGCCCCAAGCAGACAAGACCAGTAAAAGTATAGTCTTATATCTCATATCATCCCAATATTTATTTGTAACCTTCCGTTTGTGTTATATTCGGATTAGTATTGAGACAAGCAGGAGCAATAGGCCACAAGGTAACATTCTTCTCCCCTTCACGCCCCTTCAAGGTCTCAATAAGCTCGAATTCCTTATTAAAGCGAAGGTATGCCCACCATGCTTTTGATTCTGCGACAAACTCTTTCAGTATTTCGCTGATAATGGCATTGTCTATGGCATCCTGAGTCCTTGCCGTGTAGTAGTTGTCTACCCCATAAGCACGCTTGGCCACTACATTCAGATTCTGCAAAGCGGCATCCGTATTTCCCAAGGCGTTTTCCACTTCAGCTTTCAAAAGATAGGCTTCGGCCAAACGATAGACGGGGACATCACTGTCAAAACTACGCGTATCATTGGCAAAGGAGCCTTTGAACTTCACAACCATCCTTTTAATCTGTACTTCTTCCGTCAGGAACTTATCCTCGAATACCCGTACTGAAACATCCGTACGCGTGTCACGTGCATCCTCAGCCAGGAAATCGCAATAGGCTTGCGTGGGCACAACATACTGGGCATGGGAACCGGCAGGAACCTCATCCTCGGTATATCCGGCTTCCCTCAGCCGGGTTCTGTCACCGTTAGGTGCCAGATAATAGGCGAAAAAGTTGGGGGATGTTCCCGGAGTCACATTTTCATTGACGATATAGGGCAATGTCCAGATAAGCTCAGAATTGGCTTCGTTGTTTAAATTGAAAATATCGGCAAACGTGGGAAGAAGTGCATATCCGGCTTTCAATACCGCATCAACAGAAGACTGCGCCGTACTCAGAGCCGCATTCCCTCCTCCCAGACGCTTTGCCTTCCATAAGTAATATTCAGTACGCAACATGTTGATGGCTGCCGGAGATGCCTTATGGAGAAGCTTGGAAGAAGCGGGCATCAACCTTAAAGCTTCTTCTATATCGGTTTCGACCTGAGCATATACTTCAGAGGCCGCCGTACGGCTGGGATACATGTCCTCCTGCTTTTCTGACTCAAAGCCGGAAGTCAGTAACGGACAGTCACCGAATACCCGCACCAGAGTAAAGTAACAATATGCCCGTAGGAAATAGGCATTGGCCATCACCTCATTACGTGTAGCTTCATTGGTGAAAGAGATTTCCGGAGTATGCTTCAGAATCAAATTTGCACTATTAATGGTAGTATATATGCTACTCCAATTTGTACCTGCATCACCGCTCAGCAATACGTTTGTACCCACTCTATTAAAAAACGCATCATTTACCGCCCCACTCTCATACCAGTTTGAGCGCATCTCTCCATAGATGTTGAGCAAATCGGAAAAGGCGGAACGGAATTGAGTATATGCTCCATTTACCGCACTCGTAGCATCGCTCTCCTCTGTCCACATGGACAAGCTGGTGAACTGGCTGGGCTGTATCACATTCAGGTCTCCATGACATGATGTAAAAAACGAGACCCCACTTATAAGAAGAATGCCGGATAATATTTTTATTTTCATAATTCTTATTTTTCGTATTAAACTTCTTTTATCACAAAGTAACTTTACATCCGATAGAGAACTTACGGATAGGCGGATAGGTGTTGAAACTACCGGAATAGGTACTTGATGCACCTACTTCGGGAGAAAGACCTATTACTTCCGTAAAATAATGCAGATTGTTTCCGGCCAGGGTCAATACCAGCCCTTTCAGACCAATCTTTGCCAGCAATGCCTGAGGCAGAGCATATTGCAGAGAGATTTCACGGATACAGAGATAATCGGCTTTCTGGGTGAAAACATCGGAGTTGTCCCGGAAATTCTTATTCAACTCATCGGAGTCATTGCCTGAGAAACGAGCATACTTGGCCTTACTCGGGTCATCCCCCACATTCCAGCATTTTAGGATTTCAGCAGGCAGGCTGGTGTTTCCATTCATGAAATTACACATCTGGCGTTGCAGATAACCATTGGAAATGGAGTGCCCCAAAGCAAAATCAAGATAGACATTCAAAGTGAAGCCCTTGTAGGTGAAAGTATTGTTCAAACCTCCGGTGGTATGGGGAATCGTATTTCCCAGCAGGAACATATCATTGCTGTTGATGATATTGTCTCCGTTCAGGTCTTTCCACTCATAGTCTCCAATAGTCTTTTTTCCGACACCCAGTTTCTGTTTCGTGGTCCAGTCCCAACCTTTGGATGAGGTGTCATAACGGGCATTGGCAGCCTGCTCGGGAGTTGTAATGATAAAGTCTTTCTTATATCCATAGAAACGCCCCAACGGTTCACCCTCGGCAACACCTCCGAATTCTTTGGTCGTGCCATCCTGCATTTTTACAGAGTATCCTCCCTGGCGGTTCTTGTCCCGTCCGTTTTCGGGCAGTTTAAGCACCTTGTTCTTTACGTAAGTAATGGTGAATTTAGATTCCCACGTGAAATCCTTCTTGACAATGTTACGTGTTGTTATTTCAGCATCGAAACCACGGAAACGTACTTTTCCAAGATTGGTAAGGATGGAACCGTATCCCGACGTATTGGGCAATACTTTGGAAGTAATCAGGTTATCCGTAATCTTATTAAAGTAATCGATACCCAGAATGATGCGGTTCTTGAACAAGCCTAAATCAAAACCTAAATCCAATTGTGTGGAAGTCTCCCATTCAAGAGCCTTGTTAGGCATGGCCGAAGAAACGGTCGCAGCACTTTGATCGTAACTGGTGGTAATGGCATACAATCCTAATGCATCGTAATAGCCGATGGAGTTGTTACCGGTCTGCCCATAACTGCCACGCCACTTCAAATTACTTATAAAACCGATATTCTGCATAAAAGGCTCATCACTCATAACCCATCCGACAGACAATCCGGGGAAGAATCCCCATTGGTTGCCTTTGGCAAAACGGGAAGAGCCGTCCTCACGGAAAGTAGCAGTCAACATATATCTTTTCAGATAATCATAGTTCAATCGGCCGAAATAACCGATATTCACATCTTCCTGCTTGGTCGACGTTGCATCGGAATAAACAGAACCTCCGTTCAATGTCGGTATCTTGTCGGAGCTGTGTCCGGTAGTGGCAGCATACACATACTTGTACAAATATTGCTGATAGGAATATCCTACCATCGCACTGATGCTGTGTTTATCGGCAAACGTTCTTGTATAGCTGGTGTAGAATTCCAGTTTCTTCCGTTGCTCATCCGTCATGTTGGTAGTCGCCTTCCGCGTTCCATTCATCGGGTTGGCACGCATGAATGTATCTCCATGGCTGTTTTGCGTAAACAAAGAAGCGGTGCCCACAGCATGCCATCCTTTCAAAACTTCCCAATCAAGAGAGCCGACTAACCCCAAACGGTTGGTACGCTGATTGTTATCATTAAAATACGAGTAGAAGCTCGGATTCGGAGACGAAGAGTTTGGACCTGGCGTCGGGGTTCCGTACCATTCATTGTCAGACACCCAATATTTACGTTGAACGGCCGGGGTCATCAGTCCACGGGAAATCACCTGATACTGACTGGCATACTCTTCGCTATTCGTCTGGCTGTAATCTATGTTGCTACTGAAAGTCAGGTTCTCTCTGATTTTGGCAGTTACATTAGTACGGGCATTGAAACGGTCGAATGCCGTGCCTACACCTACACCGGAATCTTTCATATAGCCAATACTGCCCACATAGCTCAATTTCTCCGTACCTCCTTCTATCCCCACATAATAATTTTGCCAAAGAGCATTCTTGAAACAAGTACTGGCCCAATCATTATCTTCAAAAATCAAAGTCTTACTGGGATCCAACGGATCAGCCACAGACTTCCATCCTGCCGGAATGCTCTCTCCATCCCTCAGGTAACGGGTAGAAAACTTGGAAGCATCCGTATTGCCGGAACTATAAGCATATCCGTCAAGGTATAACTTTTCCGGACTGGGTCCGGAAGCCCAACGATCGCGCATGATAGTAACAGCTTGGGTAGCATCCAGATACTCAATCATCCGCTCCACATTCTCGTTTGCAAAGGAAGCCTCAAACGTCACTCGAGGAGCACCGCTTTTTCCTTTTCTTGTCGTAATCAGGACAACTCCATTCGATGCACGCGAACCATAAATAGCAGAAGAAGCGGCATCCTTCAAGACTTCGATAGATTCGATGTCATTGGGATTGATACCCGCTGTACTGCGCTCTACGCCATCAACTAATATAAGAGGAGAATTACTCTGACTGATAGATGAACCACCACGAATCAAGAACGTAGCCTCTGCACCCGGAGTATTGTTCTCATTGTACACGCGTACACCCGCAATTTTACCCTTCAGCCCTTCTCCCACAGTATTGATAGGAGTTGCCTTCAATGTTTCTCCATCCACCTTGCTGATGGCGGATGTTACGGTACGCTTGGATTGGGTACCATAACCTACAACCACCACTTCATCCAGCCCCATGGTGGTCGGTTCCATCCGGATGTTAAGAATCTTTTGATTAGTAATCAGGATTTGCTGTTCATCATAGCCCACATAGGAAAATACAAGAGTTTCCCCCTTGCTTACTTTCAGCTGGAAAGCGCCATTCATATCCGTAATAACTCCTCGAGTCGTACCCTTCACAGCGATGGAAACTCCTGGAAGAGTTTCACCAGTATTGTCCACTACTACACCTGATAGGTTAAATTCTTGTGCCCAAAGCAAAAATGGGCAAAATAGTAGAAAAGTTATGAGGTGAAAATGAAATATTTTTCTCATCTTTGTTACGATTTTAATAATAAATTGTTTCAGTAATTTATTTAAGGGGAAACGGGAAGTGCCAATACTCGTTTCCCCTCCCTTTTCGGGGGTCAAACTTAAGTTGGCCAATGAGTTTTTTCATTGGATGTATTGTTGCAATATCTCCATAGGCAATCGTTTTTAGTTAATTAATGTATTTGAAGAATTCCGTATTTTTCAATTCGTTTCTTGTCTCCTCCAGCTCTTCTTCAGAACAAGGAGCTATCGGCAATCGACATGGTCCACAGTCTATTCCTGCCAGTTTCATGAATATCTTACCGGCTCTGACTCCTCCCCCATGCTTTATCAGCACATCAATGATTTCAACAGATTTCCATTGCATTTCACGGGCTGTTTCAAGGTCTCCCTTTTCCATGGCTTCCATCACAGCTTTGTATATACCCGGAACATAGTTGTAGGTACTGCCTACGGCAGCCTTAGCTCCAACCGACAATCCGGTAATCAGTATCTCATCAAAACCGTGCAAGACTTCGAACGCCCCACCGTCCGCATGAATGCACTGCTGCATCTCCATCAGGTTGTTATGAGTAAACTTGACTCCCACCAGATTGGGAATTTGCTTCTTGCCCTCTATAAGGAACTTGTGTACCGGCAAGGAAACCCCGGTTATGGACGGCATGTTATAGTAATAAAACGGCAAGCGGGAAGCCGATGCAGCTATCGGCTTGAAAAAACCTATCAGCTCATCTACAGAACCGGGCTTGAAAAAGCAGGGCGCCATGGCTGCTATCATATCAGCTCCAATAGCTTGCGCATGGGCTGCCAGCTCGGCACACTGAACCTGCGACATGCCACCTACATGCACTATCACTTTCAGTTTTCCCTTGGCTGCCTCCATCCATTTTTCCGCAACAGCCTTTCGTTCTTCTGTTGTCAGGGAAACGGATTCTCCCGTCGTGCCACAAATAAACACTCCCGTCACACATTTCTTTTGCATCAGAAACTCTGCATACGGCCCGATCACCTGCAAATTTAAGGAACCATCTTCGTGCATTGGCGTAAATGGTGCAGCGATTAATCCTGTTAAAAGTCGTTTGTTCATAAATAAAATTATATTATAATTAATGATAGGTTCAAACCTATTTTTTCTTAAAGAACAAGCTTGTCAGATAGCCTATGACAAAACATGAGATAAAGCCGGACGCCGTGTACAAAAGCAAATGGAACGTCTGGAATCTGGCAACAAACAATTGTACGATGATACTTGCGACTATACCAATGATTGCTCCTCCGGAATTGGCGCGTTTGGTAAGCATGCCCAACATGAACAGTCCTCCCATACTACCCAATATGAGCCCGAGTATCTTGTTGAATTCGTCCCACAATGAAGCGATATTCCATGTTGCCATAAGAAAAGCAAAAGATAGACTAATGATTCCTATCACACAAGTTGCCATACGTGCCGCACGCAATTCATTGCCCCCCTCTCCCTTATGAAAGAAACGTGAATAAATGTCTACTATATAAGCTGTGGCTGCCGAATTCATACTGCCGCTCAAAGTGGACATTGCCGCTGCGAAGATGCCCGAAATAAGCAGCCCTACAATACCGACCGGCAATTGGGTAAAAATATACCACGGAAAAATGGCATCGCCGTTAGGAATACTGATACTCAGATTCTCAGGATATACCTTGTAATAGGCATAAAGCGCAGTGCCTATAAAGAAGAAAATCAGTGTGGCGGGAACAGTCAATATCGCATTGGTCCATACACTCTTCCGTGCCTCTTTCATCGAAGAGGTAGTGAGATAGCGCTGCACCATACTTTGGTCCGTCCCATAGGTGGTAAGATGGGTAAAACATGCGGCAATAATGACGGTCCACATCGTAGCATCCTTCAAGTCAAAGTTCGTCGCTCCCAAATCGAACTTACCGTTTGCCACGGCAATATCAATCGTTTCACCCAATCCGCCGGGAAGAGAACACGAGATGTATATCACTGCAAATATCGCTCCTCCCAACAGTATAATTACTTGAATGGCATCTGTCCATACAACCGCCTCTATTCCCCCTATCATTGTATATAGAATACTACAGACTCCCATAATACCGATACATAGGAATATATCCAATCCAGTCACCACATTCAAAGCAATGGAGGGCAGAAAAAGCACAACGCCCATACGCCCTACCTGGAAAATAATAAAGGCCAGACTGCAAATAATCCGGATAAAGACATTGAAACGTATCTCCAGATACTCATAGGCAGTCGTTATATTCAATTTCCGGAAAAAAGGAATAAAGACATAAACAATAACGGGGGCAACAAACACAATACCGGTATTGAACAACACATAACTCCAGTTCGTGGCATATGCCTTGGAGGGTATAGCCATGAAGGTGATGGCACTCAACGCGGTTCCGAAAAGACTCAGCCCGGCAGCCCACCACGGAATGCGTCCTCCACCCTTGAAATAGTCATTCGTACTTTTCTGGCGCCGTGAAAAGTAAATTCCAATTCCGGCCAATACGGCAAAATAACCGATAATCACAAGGATATTGACAAGTCCCAACCCCTTTTCCAAAGGAACAATATCCCCTTGAAGGCTGTACAGTCTATTCGTTCCGGAACTGGCATTGCTACCGAGTATAACGAAGGAACGGTTTCTTTGCAAGACTTGCATGGTGTCATAGGTACCTGGAATACATTCAGACTTGACAAGAGTCTGCGTAATTGTATGATATTTCCATAAAGTATTCTCTTTTTTAAGATGCTGTGTATCTTCCGGCTCTTTCTGAAAAAGAAGTATATGGTTGGCTCCGCTGGCGACAGCAGCACATATTCCTTTCGGAAAATCCGAACCTAATGAACTCCATTTACCCAATTGGGGGTTATAGACATATCCATCAGTCAAGCAAGAAGACAACCCTTCTTCCGTTTCCGTCTGTCCACCCAATAAATACAGACAAGGGGAAACGCCGTTGTTCTGTACCACGAGAATTGCATCTTCCCGGACGCATCCCGGATAGCCCGGTAGTTCTTTCCATCCTCTGGACTTGTTCGACAAGTCCAGCACAAAAAAAGAATCCGATAACCTGGACGGACTTACCGACTTCCTGCCTCCAAACAAATATACCTTATTGTCCAGTAGTGCTCCTGCCGCGTTAGACAACGGAAAAGGAAGTGGCGGCCAATCTTCCGAAACATTCAGTTTGCCCTGCTGCATTGTGACAAAAAATACATCTTCGTAGCATTGGGAAGAATCACGCCCTCCAATACACAAGATACCGTCAGAGAGTGTTATGGAAGCGCCATAAGCCAACGGCTTGGACAACACATCTTCATACAAAGCGAATCCGGCATTTTCAGAAAGGCATACCGCATTTCTTCTCCATCGGCTATAATCGTCGGAAGTGCCGCCTGCCAAGACAATTTGTCCGCCAAGTACTCCGGAAAAGAGTCCCAAAGTGTTGTGTTCCTCATTAAAAACACTCTCGTTGCCCCACTTTATCTGCTCAGAATGAGAAGCATCTGCAGCTCTTAGGCTTTGCCCCCAAAACAAACAAAGGCATACCAATGCAACACAATTATTTACAATCCGTGTCATTTGTCATATTTTTATTGTGATTGACCCTTATTCTGTTCTCCTAACACTGCCCTATCATAAATCAGCTTCTTATAGACATAAAAGTGTTGCTCGATAGCATTTCTGTAGCCCATTTCATCCTTATTCTTGATAAAGTTCAATAAATCGGTGTGAGTTACAATCTTTCCCTTTTTCTCCAGTTCTATATTTATAGCTTCCACCCGTTCCCTCAAATTGGTTTTTACAAAGTTCATAACCGGATGAATGATGCTTTGGAACTGTACAATCGTCTTATTCCCCGTTATTTCGTATAGTTTTGAATGGAAAGTATATTCGCTGAGATTGGCATATTCGTTGTTCCCCAATGCAACGCCTGCATTAACAATCTCTTCCAGTTCCATAATATCCTGCTCTTTAATATTATGAAATATGTCACTACTGATTCCTATCTCCAAGGCAACCCTAAATCCCAAAAGATCGAGAAGTGATTCCTGGCTCATAATACGGGGATCAACCACTCTCTTCATTCCCCCTAAGATGAAAGGCTCAGTTAATATCATTCCACGACGTGTACGGCTTTCAATCATTCCCATCATTTTCAGACGGCTAAGAGCTTCCCGAAGAACACTACGAGCTACACCCAACGCTGACGACAACTCAATTTCGTTAGGGATAGAATCACCCACTTTCAAGTCCTGACTTCTGAAATAATTCAATAACTTGTCTTCCACTTGGTCTACCAAAGTAATCGACTGCCCATCAATTTTTAAGTTTTCCATATATTAAATCGTGTTATTATTAGTCCTATTAGTATTATTTGTCAGACAAATAAATGGATAATTTTTAATAAAAGCAACATATAAAGAATATATTATCACTTCTTTTATATTTATTAACTTTTAAAGTGTTGCATTTTTGTAAATTTACTATTCACGATGTAATGTATATTTCGGCTATATTACATATGCGAACAAACAATAAGAAAAACAGAAAAAGGGGAAAAACAATATAAGTGCAGCTTAAAAAATAGTTTAGAAGAATTATTAATACCTGAGAATGAATGTTCTTAAAAAAGAAAAAGACTGAATAACTAAGTATTCAGCCTTTTATAAAGAGCGGCAAGCGAGACTCGAACTCGTGACCCTCAGCTTGGGAAGCTGATGCTCTACCAACTGAGCTACTGCCGCATAAACATTTCCAAGGTCATGCCTTAAAAACGGTGGCAAAGTTAATAAATTCCTTCCTAAAAAAACAAACGTTTCGTCAAATATTTCCTATTTTTGCTCGGGAAAACAAAGATATTCTTTCAAAATACAGACTAAATACCAATGAAACGAATCATACTCATCACCGGAGGAGCACGTTCCGGCAAAAGCACCTATGCGGAAAAGTTGGCACTCGAGCTCTCTCCCACTCCCGTTTATCTTGCCACAGCACGCATTTGGGACGAAGAATTCCGCCAGAGGGTAATCCGGCATCAGGAACGCCGGGGACCGGAATGGACAAACATCGAAGAGCAGAAAGAACTCAGCCGCCACCGGCTGGAGGGACGGATCGTCCTGATAGACTGCATCACCTTATGGTGTACCAACTTTTTCTTCGACCTGCATTCAGATACCGACCGGGCACTTGCCGCAGTAAAGGCAGAGTTCGACCGCTTCACGGCACAAGACGCAACCTTCATCTTTGTAACCAATGAAATAGGTATGGGAGGAGCTTCCGAGAACGAACTGCAACGAAAGTTCACGGACATGCAAGGCTGGATGAACCAATATGTAGCCGCCCGTGCCGACGAAGTGATACTGATGGTATCCGGCATCCCACTTACCGTAAAAAACACTCATTCATAAAACAACAAACAATTAAAATTCAACAGACTGATGAAAACATTTCATATCACCCGCCCGGATGAGTCAATCCGTCCCGCATTGATTGACAAAATCAACAACCTGACCAAACCCAAAGGTTCATTGGGCATTTTAGAAGAACTGGCACTCCAAATCGGACTCATACAACAGACATTATCCCCCGCCTTGAAACATCCGCAAAACATTATCTTCGCCGCCGACCACGGCATTGTAGAAGAAGGTGTCAGTCTGTCTCCAAAGGAAATCACCTGGCAGCAAATCAGCAACTTCCTTCATGGAGGGGCAGGTGTCAATTTCCTCTGCCGGCAGCACGGCTTTACCCTGAAAATAGTAGATGCAGGAGTAGACTACGACCTCCCCTACGAGAAAGGCATCATCAATATGAAAGTGCGCAAAAGTACCAGAAATTATCTGCACGAGGCAGCCATGACGGAAGAGGAAATGGAGATGTGCCTGGAACGGGGTGCCGAGGTGGTGCGCCAATGCCATGAAGAAGGCAGCAATGTCCTCAGCTTCGGTGAAATGGGTATCGGAAACACCTCTTCATCCTCCTTGTGGATGACCTGCTTTACCGGTATTCCTCTGGAACAATGTGTCGGCGCAGGTAGCGGACTCGACAGCGCGGGCATCCGCCACAAATACGAAGTGCTGAAACAGTCTATGGAGAATTACAAAGGCGACGGCTCTCCCCGGGACATCATCCGCTACTTTGGTGGACTGGAAATGGTAATGGCCATAGGCGCCATGCTGCAAGCTGCCGAGCTGAGGATGATTATCCTTGTTGACGGATTCATCATGACCAACTGCCTGCTTGCCGCCGCCAGGCTCTACCCGGAAGTGACGGATTACGCCATCTTCGGACACTGCGGAGACGAGTCGGGCCACAAACTGGTGCTCGACGCCCTGCATGCCCGTCCGCTGCTGAATCTGGGGCTGCGTTTGGGAGAAGGAACAGGGGCCATCTGTGCATATCCCATTGTCGACTCGGCCGTGCGGATGCTCAATGAAATGGATAACTTTGCACATGCCTCCATCACTAAATACTTTTAACATGAACAATGTCTTGGCTGCATTCATAATGCTCACCCGACTGCCCTTCTGGAAAATCAAGGAAGTACCGGCAGAGTGTTTCAAGCATGTGGTTCCCTATTGGCCGCTTGTAGGCTGGCTGACGGGAGGCGTGATGGCGGCAGTGCTGTGGCTTGCCGGACAGATTATGCCGGTGTCATTGGCATGGATTCTTGCCCTCATCGCACGCCTGCTTGTCACCGGTTGCCTGCACGAAGACGGACTGGCGGACTTTTTCGACGGCTTCGGCGGCGGCACCACCCGAGAACGGACTCTTGCCATCATGAAGGATTCCCACATCGGAAGCTACGGTGTCATCGGATTGATATGCTATTTCCTGCTGTTGTTCCAACTTCATCACCTGCCACTGGGACTTCTCTGCATCCTTGTGCTCAGCGGTGACTGCTGGTCCAAGTTCTGTGCCTCCCAGATTGTCAACTACCTGCCCTATGCCCGGAAAGAGGAAGACAGCAAAAGCAAGACCGTCTACAACCGCATGAGCTGGCACGAGTTACTGGCCGGATTTCTTTGCGGTCTGCTTCCTTTCGTACTGCTGCTGCCTATAAAACTGTGGATTGCCACCCTCTTCCCACTGCTCACCTTCTTCCTGCTCTACCGATTGATGAAGCGGCGCCTACAAGGATATACGGGTGACTGCTGCGGGGCCACTTTCCTGCTATGCGAACTGTCCTTCTACTTGGGAAGCCTTATTCTAATTATAAATTAACAACTGAAAATTAAAGATGGAAGTAATACTCATTCGACACACTTCGGTAGATGTTCCTCCGGGGATGTGCTACGGTCAGACCGATGTTCCCCTGAAACCCACGTTTGAAACGGAAGCCGCCGTAACAGCAGAAAACCTGAAGACATACCTTCCGTTCGACCACGTCTACACCAGCCCCCTAACCCGCTGCGTGCGCCTCGCCACCTATTGCGGCTATCCCGATGCAGAACGGGACAAACGGATTATGGAAATCAATTTTGGCGACTGGGAGATGAAGCCGTTCGAGCAGAATGAGGACCCACGCCTGCAGGAATGGTATGCCGACTACATGAACGTGGCAGCTACCGGTGGAGAATCTTTTACCATGCAATACCGGCGTGTCAGCCAGTTTTTGGACGAATTAAAGAAGAAGCCCTATACACGCGTTGCCATCTTCGCACACGGAGGCGTATTAATCTGCGCACAACTCTATGCCGGAATCCTTAAAGCCGAAGAAGCCTTCGACGCATTGACGCCCTACGGCGGCATCGTCCGCATCAATCTCGACAAGGAATAGTGAACGAAATAGTAGGGCCTTCCTCCGCTTCGGTTTGCACCTTGTAGATACCTCCAAAATAATGAATAAAATGGGCATTGATTTCATGGCGAATCAAGCTCGTTTTATTCTCAAAATGTACCTTTGCAAACGGGGCGTTGACCACGTCGAAATAGAGGGCCGACCTAGTGCGGTCCCGTCTGATGCGGATAATCGCCTCATAACGGGCAGTGTCATTCTCTGACGGAGTCAGCATGCTGACAAGCAATGTATCGAACCACCTTCGGTCTGTCCTCGCAAGCTGTTCCTTGAGGTCGGTCTGCAGGCTGACAGACACAGTGCTCTCCTCACGGCCGTTCACTTTATCCAGCACCTCACTGCACAACTGAATAATGTCACACTCCTCGTCCTCATACTGAATCTTGCCGGACTCCAAGCGGGACAATTCCAGAATGCTGTTGACATAATTCAGCAGACTTTCCGCATTGGTCTGAATCATCTGCCCGTATTCCCTCTTAGTCTCCTTATCCAGCTCCTCCTTTCCGGTCAGCAATTCGGCAAAGCCCACCACCACATTCAGCGGAGTACGTATATCATGGCTGATTTCCGATTTCAGACGTTCCTTCGCGATGTTGTCCGTCTCTGCCTGCAAAGCGGCTTCAGCCGTCTTCTTCTCTATGACAGCAATCTTTCCGGAGACATAGCGAGTATACAAGTAGAAAAGCAGCATCAGCAGCAGGCAGACACCCAGGAATATAAATCCTATACGGTAATTCATGTCCTGAATCTTCTGCTTCTCCAACAACAGCTCGTCAATGTGGTAAATCTCCTTCACCTGCTTCAACTGGTTGGCCGAGAAGGCATTGTTCAGCGAATCCTGCTTGCGTATGAGGTAGCGCCGGGTCCCGATGGCCCCGTCAATGTCCCCCTTGTCATATTGCGTACTCGCCTTGTAGTTTATCAAAGTGGCAAAGGTGGAAACGTAGTTGTTCAGTACCGTAGGGGTCACCTCGTCTATCAATGCGATGCTTTTGTCATACTCATCGGTCTTGGCATAATATTGAAGCTGTATCAACTGGACATTCAGCCAGAAGACGGGATCTACATGCGGTTCAAGCAGTTTCTTTACTTTCTCGATATGCTCGTGCGCCACTGTAAAGTTCTTCCGGTTCATGTAGTGCAGGATATACTTCACTTCGCAGTCAATCTCGAAATTGCTCCAGTTCTTCCTTGTCTCGGGTTCTTTGGAAATAACCGTCTGCAACGTCGTGTCCATTTCATGCAAATAGGGCAGCTTCAGGCTGTCTTTACCGCCATTGCCGTATACCTGGGCAATACGCGACAGTATATCCACCTTCAGGCTGGCCTTTGTCTGGGGAGAGAAATTCCGGTAAGCCTCCAAGAAAGAGTCCAGTGCCTCATTCGGGCGGCTGGACACTCCGTAGGCACATCCCAGACTGTTATACGCCGCTATCATCCCGTTATTGCTATGGTGGAGTTTTGATTCCTCCAACGTCTCCTTAGCCACATACACCGCTTTCTCTATCTGTCTCTTGGAAGCCAGGGCGCGGCTGATGGCAGCCTTCTGCTCCAGATAATAATCGTAAGTGCCTACCTGAGGGACAAAATCCTTCAGCACATCCACCCAATACGACAGACTGTCCGGGTCGTGTTTCTTGTCATAACATGCCGCCAGATAGTAAGCGCCCATATTCTCATAGAAAGCGTTCTTCTGCCGCCGCGCCTCCTCGTACAGACGGGTGGAAAAAGTCATGTTATAGGGAGCATACTGGTGCTTGTAGGCCATGTCACGGAGATACGTCAGCCGGACAAGGGTGGCCGGCAGGGCATCGGCAACCTCCAGGATGCTGTCCTGATACCGGACAGCCCCCGTGTCTTCTGCCAGCAGCGGACAGATATATCCGCAAAACAAAACATGGATGAGAATCAGTATTCGTTTCATTGCGCCGTTCCTCCGTGTAATGCGGGATTATACTTCAAAGGATACGTAAAACAGAAACGCGCGCCACGGGTGTACCCACTGTCCACCCACAGCTTGCCGTTCATATATTTCACAATCAGTTGGCAGATGGAAAGGCCCAGTCCGCTTCCCTGCACAAAATCATTCAGCTTTTCAAAGCGTTCAAAAATCAAGTGCTGCTTCTCCGGTGGAATGCCGCATCCGGTATCCGTCACGGAGAAAAGTGCCGTATCGGCATCGGCCATCTTCAGTTCCAGCACAATGGAGCCTTGTTCCGTAAACTTGGCGGCATTCACCAGCAGGTTTATCAAGACTTGGCGGAGACGCGCATCGTCCGTATCCAGCATCAGGACGGACAAATCCGTGTCAAAACGCATTTCAACCTCCAGCTTGCGCGAGACCATCACGGTCTCCACGACCTCATTACACAACTTCACGGCATCATGCGTGCGGATGTTGAAGGTTATGTTGTCATTCTCGAAATCCGAGAAATCCAGAATGTCATTGATAAGTTTCAGCAACTGAAAGGAATTCACCTTGATAATTTCGGAGAATTCCCGGCGCGATTCGTCATCGAACGACTCGTCCTCATCCGTCAGTACCGCCGAGAATCCGACAATGGCATTCAGCGGCGTACGTACCTCATGGCTCATGTTCGAAAGAAACATATTCTTCCGTTGTATGGCTTGCACCGCTTTCTCCTTCATCGCCTCCTGCCGTATCTGGGAACGCTTCAAACGGAATATCTTCTTCCAGCCCAGCACCAGGAGGAATATCAGAAACAGTACGGACACAATGATGCCTGCCAGATAGAAACGCATGGATACAATGCGGTCGCGTTCGTTCTGGTAGGCCAGTTGGTCGGCCTGGAAACGGGTACAGAGCCGGTCTATCTCCTTGGGATAGTTCTTCTCGAACGAAGTCTTGATATACGAAAAGACCTTGCCGTACTGTCCGTAGGCTTCTTCCTTGTTCCCCATCTTCACCAGTAAATCCGCCTTTTCGAGCAGAGCTTCCTTGTAGATGTTATGGTTTATCCGGGCATATTCGGTTTGAAGGAAATCATTGTAGGCGGCCAAGGCTGCCTCATGCGCTCCGGTGGCCACCAGATAACGGGCATCTATAATCAGAAGGTATTGCCGTATCTCCGGAATCAGTTGCGTTTCAAGCTGGCCTATCTGTACCAGACAATGGCTGGCAGCTTTCAAGTCACCCTTGAATAATTGGCAGGAAGCATTGGAGATGTGGCGCATGGCCAGCTCCAGCGGAGAAAGCCGGTCTTCCGGATAGAGGTTCAGACGTGCAAGATAACGCGAGGCGCCGTTTACATTCCGTATGCGCAGGTTATAATCTATCAGTTCCACCAGTAGCATACGGATATGCACATCCTCCCCGTCCATCCCATCCAGCAGTCTCAAGGACTCTTCATAAGCGGCACCGGCTTCCCGGAGCCTGCCGGTATAGCTGTACACCTCTCCCATGGCATTCAGCGCAAGGGCATTGCCGAAGGGGTAGGCAAGCGCGCGGGCTTTGGAGTACATCTGGTCGCTCTGGGCAATAGCCATACGGATTTCTCCACGGAAAAGGGAGGATTTTATAAGTATTCTTTCCAGTTCGAAATAGGTGTAATAGCGCTGGGATTCATCCAATTGGGACAAAAGGCCGTCGGCATTCAGCGAGTCACACTCCTCCCGGGTCAGATAGTCGAAACCGAGGCTGTTGTGAAAAGTGGAGATGACCTCATGGACTATACTTTCCTTTTCTTTAGTCCAAGAATCCGCTTTATCTGTTGTCGATGCAATTATTGTGCTCCCGAACCAAATAAAGAAAAGGAATATATATAGTTGCTTTATCCTCATTTATAAGACTTTGTCTGCTTTAAAAGTTACATTTTTAATGCAACGCGGTCTTGCAAAGATATTATATCTTTTTGGAACGGACAAAGAATCAGTTAAAATAACAACATTTTAAAAACAAAAGGAAGCCAAGGTCGATGTCACTATTACGGCAACCACCATCCACCACTCCACACGCCGGTTGATGCGGACAGCCACACGCATATCTTCTATCTTCAGAGGCCGTTCATTAGAACCGATATAAGGTTTCCATACCTCCTCGCCAAAATAGTTGTGCGGACCCCCGAAACGGCAATTCAAAATACCGGCAAGGGCGGCTTCCGGATAACCGGAATTGGGACTGGCATGCTGGCTGCCATATCTGCCCACAAAAGCAAACAAGGAAAGGCGACCGGAAACCAGTACCATCAGAAAGGCTGTCAGACGGGCGGGAATATAATTGGCAACATCATCCAAACGGGCAGCAAAACAGCCGAACCGACGATAGCGTTCATTCTTGTAGCCGACCATGGAATCCAGCGTGTTCACCATCTTATAGGCAAGCATGCCCGGAACTCCCAACAGCAGATACCAGAACAAGGGGGCAACTACCCCGTCACTCAAATTCTCTGCCAAAGTCTCCAATGCCGCGGTTCGTACCTCCTGCGCCGAGAGTGCAGACGTATCACGCCCTACGATACGTGCCACTTGCATCCTCCCTTCCTCCAAGGAACGGTCCACCGCCTTGAACACCATACGCACCTCGCGAACCAGCGTAGTGCCCGCCAAGCAATAGAATATCAGCAATATTTGCACCGTCAGAAGCATGCCCGGAGAAAAGAGTGCCGCCAAGCGGAGCAACAAAAGCGTAATGACATATACCCCCAAGACAAGAGACACCGCCACAAACGCACCTTTCAGGAAACACGAATCGCCCCGGTTCAACCGGTGCTCACAGAAAGAAATGGCTTTGCCGAAAGCCACCACCGGATGGGGTAGCCACGCCGGGTCGCCCAGCCAGTGGTCGAGCAGCCAGGCTGTGAGAAGCGGCAGGTTCAAGTTGAAGGCGACACCCAAAAGTATAAGTACATCTTCTTCCATCGGTTATTCCTCCTCAAGCCATTGTCCTATTGCTTTTACAAGCCTGTCATTCTCCTCCCGGCTCTGGGCGGCTATGCGGAAGAAGTGCTCATTCAGCCCGTCAAAGTTGGAGGCGTCCCGAATCAAGATGCCATGTTCCCCGGCCAGATAGTCTTTCAAGGCGGAAGCCTTGCCCATACGGAGGCACACCAGCATGAAATGGGTTTCGGTGGCCCATACCTCCAGTCCTCCCAATGCCTCGAGCGCACTGCGCAGGCGGGCAGCCTCTTGCAAGTAAGACGCCACATCCAGCGGATTGGGAACATCATGTTCCAACAGATGGAGCCCTGCCTCAATGGCAAGCTGGTTGACCGACCAGGGCATACGGTTGGTACGCAGACGGTGCAGCAGGTGGGGGGCGCCGGTGACATATCCCAGTCGCAGACCGGGAACGGCATAACGCTTGGTCATGGAGTGCAGCAGCAAGACGTTGGGAAACTCTGCCGCCTCGGCAGCAGAGAAAAGCGGACGCAAGGTGAAAAACTCGTAAGACTGGTCGATGACGAAACATACCTGCGGATTATGACTAATAAGTGTTGCCAGATATTCCTTCTCCACAACCGTTCCGGTAGGGTTGTTGGGATTACACAGCCACAGCATGCGCACCTCTTCCGACAAGCGATACCCCTCGCTCTCCGCAGGAAGCCGATAGAGGGAAGTGACCCGATGGCCGTGCATGCGGCAGGCATCGGCATATTCACTGAAAGTGGGCTGCACAATGGCGGTGTTTGTCCCGCGGAAAGTCTGTGCGGTGAGATAAATGGCTTCGGTAGCTCCGTTCGTCACGCACACTGCCTCGGCAGGAAGACGGTGGCGGCGGGCAAGGCAGGCCTCAAGCGTGTAAGGCTCCGGTTCGGGATAGTTGCCGATGCCGTCAATCCGGGCACACAGATGCGCCTTCAAGGCAGAGAGGTCTACCCTGTTGTAAACGTTCGAGCTGAAGTTTGCCGTAATGGGACGGCTGTATTTATAGGAATCGTCTCCGTGTCCTTCAATCATGGTTCTTTGTCAATATTTGGTAGATAAGCGGCAGGTTGACGTGGCGGCGCACGTGCTCGGCAAGCCTATCGTATTGTTCTTCTTTGAATGTATGGTAATCGAAAGCGCCGGCATTCCCGGACAGTTTGTCTGCAAAAGGCGCAAGCAGGAAATCTATGAATTCCGGATTGTCGAGAATGCCATGAATATAGGTCCCCATGCAGGTGGAGTCCACGCAGTAACCGTCGGTAGAGCCGTTCTCCAAAAGATTCAAGGGAGAATCGGGAGTACCTTCCACAGGGGTGGTCACTCCCATATGGATTTCATAGCCCTGCATGAATGGAGAATGGAGAGTGGAAGATGGAGAATGGGGATTGCACAGACCGAACTTCACCTGACGGGTCACCTTCTCTCCCGACATGCGGGTACTGATGGGCAACAGCCCCAGTCCAGGCAGGCGTTCGATGTCCCCCTCCACATGCTCAGGGTCGAGCACCTCCTGCCCCATCATCTGATAGCCGCCGCAGATACCCATCACGGTGGCACCTTCACGGTGGGCACGGGTGATGGCAGCCGCCACACCGTTACGGCGCAATTCGTAAAGGTCATCAAGCGTGCTCTTGGAGCCGGGCAGCAGGATGACGTCGGCCTTTGCCAGCTCATCCACATTGTTAGTATAGAAGAGATGTACGCGCGGGTCACGTTCCAGGACATTAAAATCGGTAAAGTTACTGAGGTGGCGCAGCAGAATGACGGCGATGTTCACCTTTCCCTTCTCGGCACGGACAGACTTTGCGGCAAGCGCCACGGAGTCTTCTTCTTCAATGTAGATATCACGGTAGTAAGGCACCACCCCGACAACGGGAATGCCGCAAAGCTCCTCCAGCATCGTAATGCCCGACTCGAAGAGACGTATATCCCCCCGGAACTTGTTGATAAGAATTCCTTTAATGCGTTCCCGCTCATGGGGACGAAGCAACATCAGCGAACCATAGACACTGGCAAACACACCGCCACGGTCAATGTCGCCTACAAGAATTACATCGGCTCCGGCATGCAGGGCCATCGGCAGATTGACAAGGTCGGTATCCCGCAGATTGATTTCGGAGATGCTTCCCGCGCCTTCCAGCACAACGGGATTATAGCGAGCGGCAAGGCGGTCGTAGGCAGCACAAACCTCCCGGCGCAGCTCGTCGCGTCCTTCCTTGCGGAAATACTCATAAGCATTGCGGTTGCCGATAGGACGCCCGTTAAGAACAACCTGCGAGGTATGGTCCGACTGTGGTTTCAGCAGTAGCGGATTCATGTCCGTGTGGCAAGGCACTCCGGCGGCTTCTGCTTGCACAGCCTGGGCACGGCCTATCTCCAGCCCTTCGGGAGTGGCAAATGAATTGAGCGCCATATTTTGTGCCTTGAACGGTGCGGGCTGATAGCCGTCCTGCTTGAAGATGCGGCAGAAGGCGGCAGCAATGATGCTCTTTCCCACATCACTGCCCGTCCCGACAAACATAATCGGATGAAGTTTCTCCATAAATTCCATTTTAGCGAATGCAAAGATAGTGCAAATCCGAATATCTCTCCCATTCATAAGCCATATCTTCGGAAACTATTCGTTATATTTGTAACGTTCTATTCAAAAAGATGACTACTGAACAATTCCCACCTCCTCTTGTTTAGAGAAACAAGAACCCCTAAACCGAACGAACTTATGAATAATCTATTATGCCGGAGATTCTTTCCGGTTGCTGCCTGCGTGCTGCTTGCCATTGGTGAAGTGGCCGCACAAACCTCCCTTCCCCTTAGCTTCGGTGATGCCCTAAGGCAGATGCAAAACAGCAACCGCAGCCTAAAAATAGCCGACAAGGGAATTGAAGCCGCCCGTGCGGAACGTGACAAACTGAATGCCCTCTGGTACCCCTCCCTGCAAGGTGCCGGTACGTTCGTGCATCTTTCCGAAAAGATAGAGGTAAAACAGCCCCTTTCCCAGTTCACCGACCCGGCAAAAGACTTTGTGCACAACATCGTGCCGGACGACCAATTCATCAGCAGCATACTCGACCAGATAGGCTCCCATACCCTTGCCTTTCCACTGGCTCCACGCAACCTGACTTCCGTCGGCCTGACTGCCGAATGGGTCGTATTCTCCGGCGGCAAGCGCATCCGGGCCTCGAAGATAGGCAACACCATGATAGACATTGCCCGCGAAAACCGGGGACAGACCGATGCCACGCAACGCACCCTGCTGGCAGAAAGCTACTTCGGGCTGAAACTTGCGCAAGAGGTAGTACGCGTGCGGCAGGAGACCTACAACAGCCTGCAACGCCATTACCAGAATGCCCTTAAACTGGAAGCTGCCGGCATGATAGACAAGGCAGGCCGGCTCTTTGCCCAAGTGAATATGGATGAAGCTGCCCGTTCACTGGAGGCTGCCCGGAAGGAGGCCTCCGTCGTGCAAAGTGCCCTGCGCACCCTGCTCAACCTGCAAGACACATGCAGCATCCATCCTACTTCGGAGCTTTTCATCAACGACCAACTGCCCGCTAAAGAGGAGTTCCTGCAAGCCATGCGGGTGGAGAACTACACCGTGAACCAACTGCAACTGCAGTCACAGATTGCCCGCCAGCAGCTCCGCATCGACCAGAGCGGCTACCTGCCGGACATCGCCGTATTCGGCAAGCAGACCCTCTATGCCCACGGCATACAAAGCAATCTTGTCCCCCGCACCATCGTAGGTGTGGGCTTCACCTGGAACCTGTTCGACGGACTGGCGCGTGAGAAGCGCATCCGCCAGTCGAAGATAGCCCAGCAAACCCTCGCCTTGGGACAAGAAAAAGCCAAAGAAGACCTGAGCGTAGGCATCGACAAGCTCTACACCCAACTGCAAAAGGCACAAGACAACGTACGCGCCTTGAATACCACCATCGAGCTGAGCGAAGAGCTGGTGCGAATCCGCAAGAAATCCTTTGCCGAAGGCATGGCAACCAGTACCGAGGTCGTAGATGCGGAAACGATGCTGGCAACCGTCCGCGTGGCGCGTCTGGCAGCCTACTACGAATATGATGTGGCACTGATGAACCTGCTGGCTATCTGCGGAACGCCGGAACGGTTCGAGAAATATTTCGAGACAACTTATTAAAACCTACCCTTTATGAAAATCAATAATAAAAGCATCAGCATTGCATTCGTCATTATCCTGGCCGCAACGGTCATCATTTCGCTTGCCGGCATATTACTCATGAGCCGGCAGCCCCTGGTCCTGCAAGGACAAGTGGAAGCAACGGAAATACGTATCAGCGGGAAGCTGCCCGGACGTGTGGACTCCTTCCTCGTACAAGAGGGCGACTGGGTGAAGGCAGGCGATACGCTTGTCGTCATCAACAGCCCCACCATCGAAGCCAAATACCGCCAGGTGAATGCCCTGGAGCAGGTGGCCCAGGAGCAGAACAAGAAGATAGACGCCGGTACCCGCCGCCAGATTGTGGCCACCGCCAGGCAACTCTGGAACAAGACGCAGAGCGACCTTGCCCTCGCCAAGACCACTTACCAACGCATTGTAACGCTTTATAAGGACAGTGTCGTCACCTCCCAGCGGCGTGACGAGGTGGAAGCCATGTACAAAGCCGCCCAAGCCGCCGAACGTGCCGCCTACGAGCAATACCAGATGGCCGTAGACGGAGCGCAGAGCGAGGACCGCGCCTCGGCCCGCAGCCTGGTGGAAGCGGCGCGAAGCACCGTCGATGAAGTCTCCTCCCTCCTCGTCGACTCCCGCCTGACTGCTCCCGAAGACGGCCAGATAGCCACCATCTTCCCCAAACGCGGAGAGCTGGTGGCCCCCGGCACTCCCATCATGAGCCTTGTCGTGATGGACGATGCACACGTGGTACTGAACATACGCGAGGACCTGATGCCGCAGTTCAAGATGGGAGGCACTTTCCGTGCCGATGTCCCCGCCATCGACGGCAAGGACATTGAATTCCGCATCTATTACATCAGTCCGCTGGGCAGCTTCGCCACCTGGAAATCCACCAAACAGACGGGCAGCTATGACATGCAGACGTTCGAGATACACGCACGTCCCACACAGCAGGTAGAGGGATTGAGACCGGGGATGTCCGTACTTTTAAAAATGAAGAATGAAAAATGAAAGATAAAGAATTTGGCTGCGCAATGAAAGCGCTTCGCATGGTTATCCGTCGCGAATGGCACCGCATGACCTCCCGCCGTCTATACCTCGGCGTCTGCGTCGTGCTACCCTTACTCTGTCTGTTCTTCATGGCCACCATCTTTGGAAACGGACAGATGGAGAACATTCCCGTGGGTATCGTCGACCTGGACAACACTGCCACTTCGCGCAATATCTCCCGGCGCATCTCTGCCGCCCCCACCTTCCGTGTGACGGAGCACTTCACCGACGAAGCCGACGCCCGCCGGGCATTGCAACAGAAGGACATATACGGCTACCTCGTCATCCCGCCCCACTTCGAACAGAAGGCGGTGACGGGAACTGGCGCAACGCTCACCTATTATTACCACTATGCCCTTCTTTCGGTAGGCAGCGAGCTGATGGCAGCGTTCGAGAATACGCTTGCCCCCGTGGCGCTCTCGCCCATCGTGATGCAGGCCGAAGCTCTGGGAGTCAGCGGAGAACAGATACAGACCTTTCTGCTCCCCGTAGAAGCCAGTACCCATCCCCTCTACAACCCGGACATGGACTACTCCATCTACCTGAGCCAGCCTTTCTTTTTCGTACTGTTCCAGATACTCATCCTGCTCACCACCGTCTACTCCATAGGCAGCGAACTGAAATTCGGCAGCGCCGGCGAATGGCTGGAGATGGCACGAGGCAATATCCTCACTGCCGTAGCAGGGAAACTGCTGCCCTATACCCTCATCTTCTCGTCCATCGGTATCCTGGCAAACTATGTACTGTTCGGCCCGCTACATATCCCCTTCGCTGGCAGTCTGTGGCTGATGAATGCAGTGACCGTGCTCTTCATCATCGCTACCCAGGCATTGGCGGTCTTTATCTATTCTGTCTTTCCCAAGATTGCCTATATCATCAGTGTAGTATCCATGGTGGGGTCGTTGGGGGCTACGCTGTCCGGAGTCACGTTTCCCGTTACAGCCATGTATGCGCCCGTGCATGCGGCCTCCTACCTCTTCCCCGTGCGGCACTTCACGGAGGCGGCGCAAGCCATGATTTACTTCGATGCAGGATTTGCCTACTTCTGGCAGTCGGTAGCCACACTCTTCATCTTCTTGCTGGCAGCACTACTGATACTACCATTGCTGAAATGGTGGATAAAAAAAGAGATAAGGGAAGAAGCAATCTCCGCCTCCCCATCACCTTGCCCACCTACCGCATTGTCAACAGCTTCCGTCATCCGCCACGAGTGGCATGCCATCGCCACCAATCCCGCCATCCTGCTCGTGCTGGCAGGCGGTATCTTCCTCTACGGGCTGCTCTACAACTACATGTACGCCCCCAACCTGGTGCGCAAGGCTCCTGTCGCAGTGGTAGACCTCTCCCACTCTGCCCTCAGCCGCGAATACATCCGACTGCTCGACGCCACTCCCCAGACCGCCGTCTACGGCCAGACACCCAACATCCTCGAAGCCCGCCAATGGATGAAGCAGGGCGACGTGGCAGGCATCCTTTACCTGCCTGCCGACTTCGAGGCACGTGTGGCACGGGGCGAGACTTCGGTCTTCGTACTCTATGCCGCCACGGACGCTTTCCTCAACTTCAAAGGACTGCAAGAATCCAGTGCGCGCGTCATGCTTGCCGTGAACGATGCCCACCGCATGGAGGGCACCGTATTCCTACCTCCGCAAGGGTTGCTGGCAGTGGCTTCGTCCGCTCCCGTCAGCGTGTCCGGCACGGTGCTCTACAACTATACGGAGGGCTACGGTTCCTATCTGATTCCCGCCGTCCTAATTGTCATCATCTTCCAGACGATGCTGATGGTGATTGCCATGCTAACGGGCGAGGAAGCGGAAGCCCGAAGAAAAGGAATACGGCTGATGCGTGCCGACTCATTGAAGGATACATTACGGATTGTCGGGGGCAGGACCTTCGTATACTTCATGCTGTATGTGGTGTTCTCCCTATTCCTGCTGGGACTGCTGCCGCATCTGTTCAGCATCCCCCACATCGGCAGCGGAGGAGACATCGTCACAATGATGATACCCTTCCTGCTGGGCACGAGTTTCCTTGCCCTGGCCGTCTCCCGCTGGTTTACAGACTCCGAAGCGCCGTTACTGATGATAGCCTTCTTCTCTGTGGGCTATATCTTCCTTTCGGGCGTGTCCTATCCGCTGGAGCTGATGCCGTGGTATTGGCAGATAGCCCACTATCTGTTTCCGGCAGGTCCTGCCGTACTTGCTTTTGTAAAACTGAATTCAATGGGTGGAACGCTGGCCGACGTATGGCCGCAGATGCTGACGATGTGGATACAAGTATTGGTCTATGGAACTTTGGCGCTCTGTACTACACACCACCTCTACGGAAAAGGAAAAGTGAAGGCATAAAAAAAGGCTATCTATCCCAGACAGCCAATCTTTTGTTAACCTTAAATCTAATACTATGAAAAACACATTGCAAATATACGGACTTCTCCGAATTCTCCAAAATTTCCGCCCATAACAGCCTTATTTATAACATGGTTTAATAGGAATATGCCGTTGTTAACAGATAGAGGCTGGTCAAATAAGAAATTTTCACTATCTTCATCCCCAAAATCGAACATCATAACTAAAGAATATTCTGCCATGATTCATACCATACTCGATACAGACCTTTACAAATTCACCACCTCGTATGCCTATATCAAATTGTTTCCCTATGCCATGGGCACTTTCAGCTTCAAGGACAGAGACGACACCGCCTATACAGACACGTTTCTGAAGGAGTTGCAAGAGGTGGTGGACAGCCTGGCACAAACCGTACTCACTGCCGAAGAGCTGGAATACATGACCCGCCACTGCCGTTTCCTGCCGAGGGTCTATTGGGAGTGGCTCTCCTCCTTCCGCTTCCAGCCGGAGAAGGTAAGCATCCATCTGGACGAGGACCGGCACCTGAACATTGAAATCACGGACTATCTGTACAAGGCCACCCTTTACGAAGTCCCCCTGCTTTCTATCGTATCCGAAATAAAGAACCGTTCTTTGGGAAACGTGGCCGACATGGACGGCATACTCTGCAAACTGTCCGAAAAGGTGGCACTCTCCAACCGACACCAGCTGTATTTTTCAGAGTTCGGCACCCGGAGACGCTTCTCGTTCGAAGTGCAGGACAAAGTCATAGACCGTCTGAAGGAAGCCGCCGAATACTGTACCGGGACTTCCAACTGCCACTTCGCCATGAAATACGGCATGAAGCCTATGGGGACGCATCCGCATGAATGGTTCATGTTCCACGGCGCACAGTTCGGCTACAAACACGCCAACTACATGGCCTTGGAAAACTGGGTGAACGTGTACGACGGTGACTTGGGCATCGCACTGTCCGATACCTATACCTCCGGCATTTTCTTAAGTAACCTGAGCCGCAAGCAGGCCAAACTATTCGACGGTGTACGCTGCGACTCCGGCGATGAATTCGATTTCACCGACAAGCTCGTTGCCCGCTACCGCGAACTGGGCATCGACCCTACCACTAAAACCATCGTCTTCAGCAATGCGCTCGATTTTGGCAAGGCACTCGACATCCAGGAGCATTGCAGGGGCAAAATCCGCTGCTCCTTCGGCATCGGCACCAATCTGACGAATGATACCGGATTCAAGCCCTCCAACATCGTAATGAAACTGACGCAATGCAAGATGAACGTCAACCAGGAATGGCGCGAATGCGTGAAGCTGTCCGACGATGCAGGAAAGCATATCGGCAGCGAAGCGGAAGTACGGGCATGTCTGTATGATTTAAGGCTCGGACAGCAAATAGAACCCCTATGCTGAAAACAGCTTCCCGGCGGTTAGCGATAAGTGCTTACAGTCTTTTCCTTTTGTAGGCAAACTCTTGCCATTTCTCCTCCGGCCAGTCCTGCCGCTGCATCTCCATGCGGGCCATGACGAAGAACAAGTCCGAAAGGCGGTTGATGAAGCGCAGAATATCCTCGTTCACAGGGTCTTGGCGATGGAGTGTCCACAAACGGCGTTCGGCACGGCGGGCCACGGTACGGGCAAACTGCAGTTGGGCTGATATGGGAGTGCCACCAGGCAAAAGGAAGTAGCCGTTGTCCGTCATCAGCAGGACGGTCATGGCATCCATCTCCTGCTCACAGCGCAGCGTGAGCTCTGCGGCAGAAAGCGGATTAGGGTTCACCACTCCCGAGGGAGTGGCCACATGGCTCATCACCACCATCAGTTCCCGCTGGACAGCATGCAGCAACTCCTGCCATCCATCTTCTGCCGCCAGCATGGAGCGCACGATACCAATCACGGCATTCAATTCATCAAGGCATCCGTTTGCCTCGATACGGATGTCATCTTTCGGCACACGCGCGCCACCATGAATACCCGTTGTTCCTTTGTCTCCAGTTTTGGTATAGACTCTTTTCATTCTCTATTTGATAAGGAACTGTGCCCACTGCGGGATTTCCTCTACATATTGTTTGAAGAGGGTCCCGTTTACAGTGCGGAACAATAATCGAGGAATTTGATTTTCTATTGAATTATCGTAGACATATACCCTATCAACCAAGGATATTGCTTTGCCTATATTCAATAACGATTTATAATAACGGGAAATAATTTTGGAAATGGGAACTTCATGCCCTCCATTCAAATAGCGCTGTGTAATACGCCGTACATTTATCTCAGGATTATTTGTACAGACAAAAAAAATGCGAATAAAAAATCCTGCTTTTTTTGCTTCTTCAACAAATGCAAGTTTTTCGTCTGAGGAAAAGACTGTTTCAAATACAAAATCTTGCCTTTTCCTTAAACACTCATAACGCATTTTAGTCGCCAATTCTGCTGCCTTCAATACTGCAACGGGAGAATTCCAATCACCATATTGTTCTTGCGCTATATTATCAGGATTAATGTAAAGGCTATTTTCTGCCCATTCATTATGAAGCAGTTGCACTGTCGTAGAAGTTTTACCCGAACCATTCGGACCAGCTACTATACAAAGTGTCGGATTTTTTTCGTTCATCACATGGATATATCACTTACATTTTTAGCTCTATATGCTTTCAATTTTTCTCTCACCTCTTGCATTCTCCGCTCCAATTCTCTTTTTGCCTTGCGAGAACTTTCACGGGCCGCAACAGCCACTTGTTCCATCAAAGCATGCAGTTGTTCATCAGTAGGGTCTTCCAAAGAAGACAAGCGATAAGTATTCAGTTTCATAATCATAATATATTTAAATGAAAACAAAGATACTCCACTATTTCGAGAACACAAACGAAATTACATAAAATATCAATGCGCTATCCGGACTTTTTCATAATGAATTCAAACTTGGATTAGAACTGTTTTTAATCAAGGAATGATTAAAAAGCAAAAAACGGCCGGACATGCCATACAGAAGTCTTATTATATCCTTGTAAACAAACCCTTTCCCATTTGTATAAGGGATCATCGATATGCCAGAGAAGCATCCAGTTTCTATCTTTATCATATTGAGAACTGCAACTGAAACCAAGTCTGTGATTCACGTTAAACTGCGGTAGCGATTTACCAACTTTGGATAACTGTCCTTTTAACTTGTCCAACGTTTCCAGTCCCCACTTTTCATCTTGTAAACCATTACCGGTATTGTGCCGAAAGTTTTCCGGAGATTTTCCACAAATGTTCACCAATACATCAAACCATTGCCCTATGCTTGGCAGAAACCACGGACTACGTTCGATCCCATCCGGCACCTTATTGCTGTTATTGTAAGTTTTCACCAGATAAAAAGCACGACAGTCGCTTACAAAAGATGCATCACCCTCATGATTTGCCAGCATTTGTAAAGTTTCAGAGTACCCGTTCATGTTATTCTTAATTCTGCTAAAATCATGCTTTGACTTCACATCAGCTATTGATATTGTATCAATATCCGCTTCGATTAAATCCATCGGTCCCCAATTCCCTTCTTTCAAACTATCCAACATCATCACATAGGCATGATTCCATCCTTTTTTATTACACCTCTCGTCTGTCATCCTTTCCGGATCGCAAGTAATTACCATTCCGATAGCATTTTCATAATCATAGATTTTCCCATCTTCTTCCAACTTCCCGTTTCCGGGATGTACTTCTATTCTTTTATCGATTTCGTTCTGAAAGACAAAATCCCCGGGATAAAGCTTTCTTTCTATACTTCCTTTACCGGGTACGGGACTAATAACCTTCAAGGTATAGCATTTTCCAGAAGTAAAACTGATGGAGCTGCCCGAATAATTTATCTTTATATTCGTATCATCTCTGCCATCGGTAGTCATATAGTTTCCGGTAACCCGTGCATTTGCTTGCGGCAGAACAATGGCACAATATTTCAAAGAATCTATCTGATATGGAGTAATACCGTTCAGACTCACATTAATAGCCGCCGAGTCTGTTCCTAAAACCCTCGATTCCCTATGGTAAACAAAGCCTGCTTTTTCTGGTGCAAAACAACCTACGTATACTTGCGGTTGCAACACAAGCAATGCAAACTGGTGTTGAAACAGCAAGTTTAGGATTATTCCGGAAGAATTGTCAATAGCAGGTACGCCGGTGGCAACCAACAAATCGCTGGCAATATGCTTTTCTGTTGTGGACTGGTCCTTCGCAGGTTGCAGTTTTTCATTCCCGGTCAGTGAAGCAATGGCTCCGTCCATACCTTTTGAGAGATCTATTGTGATATTCTTCCTATATGGATAGTAAGCGACATAACTCACTCCATCATACCAATAAAGTGTACCATTTCCCACCGGATTCCAACTGCCGCTTGACATATTGTAAACCAATTTGGCATTATCAATATTATCCATTATAGCACCGTCCTTTATGGCAAAAACACCAATCGAATCACCATCGACAAACTCCATTTTAAAATGTTCGTCCCTTACAGAGGTACGTGTAGAGGACTTTCCTGCATTGGAGAGCTCTTCAAAATCAGCGACTATAGCCCGGACTGTAAAGGGTACTCCCTCACAGCACTCCTTCATACCTCCATTGTTTGCTTCGTATTCGTCAGTGCATGCACTACACACTAAAAGGATGCCCCCAAATACTATTCCAGTGAAAAATTTCATATATCTTTTCATATTATCTTACTTTAAACAGATTGGCATCTTTTTGCGAAGTCCAGAATTACCCCGTCAGGTCAATCAGTCTCTTGTTTTGCTTCCGTTCCAATAACTGTCTCGGTTTCAGCATTCTCTTCCCATGATACGGGACCGTTCTCCGGTATCACAGTAATTGCCTTTCGTGCTATACCTATAGTATAGCTGACGGCCCTTCCCGAAGCCCAATTATCAGTCAGAGGCAAAGACTGGTTTTCCATACTGACAGTTTGAACAACAAGAGCATTATTACTATCTTTGGCCGTATATTGATAAGAAATATTGAACTTACTTCCTGCCCCGGCAGGAAGCAGAAAGAAGGTTGCAAGCAGTTTCTTTTCTTCTATAATTGTATCCGGTACCGGAAAACTTATTATACCGGTGGTAAAGTTTTCCTTTTCATCAGCCGATGGATATGTCCACTTCCAGCCTATGTCACTATCTGCTGTAGGATTATAATAGGTAAGCAATCCACTCTTCATTCCCGTAATCGAGAAGGAAGTTACTGACTTTCCCTCCGTATTATCATTACTTTTTATATAGACATTGACCTTGGTCAGTGTATGGTGCAGTTTGAAAGTTACATTACCATTGTTTTGATTCATTACCGGAGTTGCAGCAAGAAAATCTATCTGATTATTTACAGCTATCGGAACGGTATACCCCAACACCGGAAATCCGCTTGCCGTTCCTTCATCCTGAAAAGAGAGGTAACCATTTTCCACTTCATTCACGTAAGGGGCATAAGCAAAGAAACTGATTTTATCCGTGGTGGAATTGTCCGGCCAAAACTTGACCGGACTATAAGACCATGTTCCCTCATCCTGTTGTTTTTCCACAAGCTGGTTATACATAAAATTCGGTATGGCAGTATTCTCGTTGAATTTTCCATGTGTAAAATATGCAAACACTCCCACATTCTTAAGTTCACCGGCAGTGGCAAATTTCCCGGTTCCCCTCGTCATTGTAATAACTCCAGAAAAGCCGATAGGAAGATTCTCCTGCGGAAGTCCGTTCTTACTTTCTTCCCCACTGCATGCTCCCAACAACAAAAGTAATGCAAGGAGGATGCTACACAACCGCTTCATCCCTATATCTTCTGCTTTTCCTTTCATACTCCTTCTACCTAAATGTTACTTTCCCCATTACTGGTCCATCCCGTCATATTGTCATCAACAGCAATACTGATAGCATTCATCTTGATGGTCAACACGTAAGTATGCTGTGTCCCTTTTTTAAAAGTTCCTTGCGGCAATTTGACTTCTTTATCCGTCACAGTACTTGTCAGATTACTACTATCATTCACCTTTGTCACAACATCATAACTAATCTTTAGGCTCAAATCCCCTTCCTTGGCTGTACCGTTTTGGTTATTCACAGGAATGAAATAAAGAGCTTCCTTTTCTGAGAACAAAGCTGTTGCATCGGTATTACTACTCACGTCGACAGCACTCTTCTTATACCCCCATTGGTCAATGCCTGTTCTATTCACAAACTCACTAAGGTCTTGCTCAGCCGAAAAATAGGATGCGGAAGGTGAGATGGCATTCCAAGCATCAGTACCGAAATCATAAACCGCTTTGTTGTAAAGTATTCCACTTCCCGGAGACAGTTTTAATCCTGTTACAAAGATTCTTGTTTCAGCGCCCAGATTCACGTCCGGCTTCACCTTGACATTGGCTATTTGGGTAAGCACATGGCTGAATTTAAACTGGACTGTTCCTTTGTTACCGACATTGCTCTCAGAAGTCAAGTCTTTTATGGTAGTACGGCAATCCGTTACTAAATCCACCATATCTTTCCAATTATTTGAAGTTTTTACTTCAAAGGTGATTTTAGGAGCCTCTTTATCACTTTGTGCCGATAAAATTATTTTTTGGTCTGTTCCCTCTCCCGGATTGGATTCATAAGGTGCATAAGCGAAGAAAGTTATTTTATCATCATTCGTCGGCCAAAAACGCAGAGAAGCATACCCCCAACTACCGGAAGTCCATGTAGCATGTTCATTATACATAAAATCGGGTGTTGTACTCGCTTTCTCACTATCCCATCCTTCCTTGCTTGTTTTATAGGCAAAAATACCGAAACCGGCATCCGCTTCTTTCAGCGTGGACGTAGTGGTTTCCGTTCCTCTGGTCTGTACTCCCGTATATACATCCAAACCGATTGTCCGGTCTGCATCCGGATTTATCTCCGTAACTTCATTTTGCGAGCAACCGGCTATCGTCAGCGCTGCCATTGCCATCAATAAACTTTTCGTTCCCATCTTCTATTCATTTTTTCAATTAATATTAATTATGTCCTCAAATATCTATATCACTGTTCACTTCATCCTCCCAGTCATCCACGTTGGCGTCAAAACCCGAACTTCCTTCAACTTTCACATTCGGTACTTTTTTTTCGCACGTCATGTCGATGAAAATGCTCATTCTTCCACCTCCTTCTTCCAACTGGCTTATTTTCAGATCATCAAAACTTTCTTCAAATGTGGTTTTCCCGTCCACCAATTCTGCTCTCAAATGCAGGTTATGTGAAATCTCCGTATCAAAACCAAACACGCTGATAGAGGCGCTTAGTGTTCCGTCCGTCGCCGATCCGGAATTATAAACGGGATTACCGAGACAAAACTCCTGCGCCACAGTCTTTTCTGAAATCTGTCCCGAAGCGAGAAACACAGATTCTGCAATACCATCCAATTTACAAGTGGCATTACGTATATTGTTCATTCCTTTAATACGGATTTTAACTGTTATCTTTTGAGTCAGTTTTTGGGGAAGGAAACAGAGCTGGCAACCATTTTTACTACCGTCAATCTTTTTGCCCCCCCAGTTAGTCATGCCCGATGAATAGTTTCCCGACATGCCCGGAGTCACTTCAAAACTTTCCATACAATCGGCTGCAAGTTCGTCGGGACTATCCATAATGATTATCTCCGTGGAAGGGACATCCTTTGTCACCACATTTGTGGCATGTGCCTCCAACGTCCGGTAGGCATCTTCTCCCCTAAAGCCCAGGTGACCAAAATCGTCAAATGAACGGTTAAAGAGAACAACGTCATAACGTCCTTCTTTCAGATACACAGTCTTATACGTTCGGTCGCCCATCAGTACCATAATGGGACTACTGCCGTCTGTAGGATAGAATACAGTGGTGGCACCATAATCCTGTTCCTTCTCATTCAATCCCGACCGACTCCAATCGGCACTGATCATGATTTCAGTTTCAAGGGAGTAAACCTGCTCACGGTGACTACAAGCGACCAACATGAAGAAGGTGAAGTTGTAAAACACCCACAATAGCAGCATGTTTCCCGATGCAAAAAGCAAGTGTTTTATTTTTATAAGTATCATTATAATTTGCTTTGTCAAGCCGTTACTTACCAAGTATTGTAATATTATAATTAATAAACATAAACCAAAAGAATTAAGATATATAGACCTATTCGCTGGTCCTGGAAAGTACGAAGACGGAAACGAATCAACCCCTTTATTAGTTGCACGAAACTGCTTGAAAAATAGTTTTTTGCAACAACACGTTCGATTCATATTTAATGATAATACTTATAAAGAACAATTAGAGACAAATTTCATGACGGAATTTCCACTAGGAACTTTTACTATTAATCCATTTTTTTCTAACCGTACAGTCGGAGAATGGAAACCAATAACGCAATATTTGATTAAAAGTACTCACGTGGGGCGTTGCAATGAATCTCCCGCACTACTCTTTATAGACCCTTTTGGATATAAAGGTATTGAAACAAATGTACTTGCTCAATTTTTGCAAAATTGGGGGAATGAAATTTTTTTATTCATAAATACTAAAAGAATACATCCTGCATTAGAAAATGAAAAATTTGAGCCCTTAATGCGTGATTTGTTCCCAACAACCTATGAAACAATTAAATCAGATCGAAAGTTTAAACAATCCGTATCTGAAAGGCTTCAACTTATTATAGATAACTTAGGTTTAGAATATCAAAAGATATTAGGTACAAGAGTATATTACACTGCATTTCGTTTTCAAGAAGAAGATATAGATACCGCCAGTCATTATATTGTACATCTAACAAAAGGTAAAAGAGGATTTGATTTGATAAAAACGATCTACAATGATTTCGCTAATGTTGGTACTATTTTCGATGGCATAAATACTTATACTTTTGATGTAAAGAAAATAATCAATCCTATCACTGAATTGTTCGATATAGGAGAGCAAAATATAGACAACTTAAAGCAAGCCATTTATACCTCATATTGCGGAAAAAGCATTTCAGCTTTTAATCTATTTGAGGAACATCAAATAACAGGTAACTATTGTAGGTCTCATTATTCTAAAGCTTTAAGAAAATTAGTATCTGAAGGATTATTAGAGGCTTCATTTACTGATAACAAGAATCATCTTGTTTCTGTTCTTATTTCAAAAGATTGTATATTGAAATTCAAATAATGGCAACAACATCAATAGAATGGACTGATAAAACTTGGAATCCTATTACAGGATGTACCAAGATTTCCGAAGGGTGTAAGCATTGCTATGCCAATGTTATGACAAACCGCTTACGAGGAATGAATAATCCTAAATACAGTCAAGGTTTTAAGGTAACTTTGCATCCTAATGACTTACTTGAACCAACAAAATGGAGAAAGCCCTCTATGGTTTTTGTATGTTCGATGAGTGATCTTTTTCATAAAGATATACCTTTTGACTTCATTGATAGCGTCTTTAATGTTATTCGAGATACTCCTCAGCATATATATCAAATTTTAACAAAAAGAGCTGAACGTATGAATTTATATTTCAAGGAACGAGCAATACCATCAAACGCATGGGTTGGAGTTACAGTAGAAAATAAAGAAACAAAATACAGAATGAATTATATCAGAGATTTAGGTGCTGAAGTAAAGTTTATTTCTTGCGAGCCTTTGTTAGAAGATTTAGGTGCAATGAATCTTACTGGAATAAATTGGATTATAGTTGGAGGAGAAAGTGGTGTTCAGGCTCGACCTATGAAAGAAGAATGGGTCCTGAATATTAAAGAGCAGGCTAAAACTAATCATATTCCATTTTTCTTCAAGCAATGGGGAACTTGGGGGATTGACGGAATTAGGAGAAACAAAAAAGCAAATGGTAAATTATTGGATGGCATAATCATCCAGGAAATGCCTGTACAAAATAATAAAAAGCTTATAATATAGAGTGCTATGAGTAAATGGTGGAATAGAATACACAATTTTATTATAGACCAAGAAAGACTCGATTCTGAATTGAATTGGATTAAAAAGGTTTGGTATATTATCCTTGTAATAACTACAAGCATATACGTTTTTTATAATTTCTCAGATTTGGTTTCTTTTACTTTTTTTGAGAAGTTCAATGGTAAGAATCTCATATTTATTGTATGGATTGTTTTACTACTTTTGCCCCTATTTGATAATTTTGAAGGATTTGGAATTCGCTTTACTAGGCACGCACAAAAAGTATCTAGAGCCTCTAAAGAAATAGCAGACGAATTATTAAATAATCCAAACAAAGATATTGAAGAATTAAAGAAAGAATTAGAAAATATTTCAAAAAATATCGAACAATGAGTGGTTTTTATAATAGAGATTTAGCTTTTAAATACATAAAGGAAACTATAGACGATGGATTATCTAAGATGGGAGATATCAAATTGGATAACTCGATTTGTGATAGTTGGATTACATATTCGCAAAAAATTCTTGAATTAACAACAAAGGATTATAATCCTTCTATACTATTAAACTATTTAAGAATTATTGCTAGTTTTGGAATATCAACAAATCCTCATCAAAAAATAAGCACATGTCTTGAATATCTTATAGGAGTTTTAAAACTTTTATAATGTAGTATTTGATGCTTTGTTTCGTAAGCTAAGAAAAGTCTGGACAGGCGTACTTAGATCTTATTTGAAAGTTAAGAGGACGTGCTACGGTTTCGTAAATATGCGAAACTAAGTGGATGAATGGAGAGATGGACTTGATGGATAATAATCACGGACTGTCGGAAAATTTCGATTTTACGATAAGAGTTTTCTGAAATATGGTACGATCTTGTTGTTCCATTTTGATTTAGAAATATCTGTGAGTGGAATTTTCATGAAAGTGGGTTTCTTCCGTGAAGGTATGGATTAGGTCTACTAGGATAAGATGTACGGTAGCTCATTCTAACAAATGGTCAATTTAATTGATAAATCAAAGATATTTGGCTACTTGTATGTGTAGTTCGATTCCTAGTAGCAGATCTCCATTCCTGATTTTAGGTTGAATTCCTAAATGTTTTCGCAATATTTTAAATTCTCATATACAGTCATTTTGTTTTACTCTACAAAGTAAAGCTATATTCCGCCCTTTCATAATGATATGCTCTTGTTAAGGCTTCTAAAGGCTGGTTATCGAAATGATACGTCCCATCTGTACAGATGTCTCCGGTTCCCCAATGACAAAACTATTCCCCAAGAACAATTCATACTGTTTCTTGATTACGGAGTCGACTGACCATCGATAATGCTCGAAGTCAAGCTTTGACATCCAGTTGGTGATACGGCAACGGTGGCTTTTTTGCTGCTGATATGCAGCGTCACACATATATGTTTTTTGCATCCGTCCAAAAAGAGACTGGCAAATGCTTCACGCTACTCGTCCGTAACTCCTTGTCCTTATAATATACCTCCTTCCTAGTATAAGGTGCAAGTAGGTGTCCTACCCATCCAGTCATTTATAGGATTTGTTATAACAATTTCTCTCATATAATCTGTCTCCACACGTTGACAGATTTTTGACACACGTCAGTATTCTTTCGAACCATGAGAGGCAAGCGCGACCGGCACACAGGCAGGAATAGTCATGGATAGTCAGCTCTTGTCATATGGGAAGGAAAAAGAAAGCCGAAGCGGGTCTGGATTCACTACCCCCTTTGGGTATGTGAAAAGAATGTTGCGATGAAAGAAAAAATTCCTCTCCACGCATGGATGAAACAATGCCGGAAGTCCGGCAATAAAAAGATGTGGCTTCTCTACCCGGGTAAATGCCATGATTACGGATTTCTTCTTGTTCCTATACTATCAGGCCGATTACCTTCAGGTTAAATGTTTATCCAAAATATCCGAATCCAACCCGTGACAGACGCGGATGGGAAAGATGATATACCACCGGATATGCGTATAGCCATATAACCGGACATGAAGATACGACGATAACGATACGTCCTTCTATCGGAATAAGGATATAGCGGGATGCACGGATAACCATATATGATTATCGGAACAGCGGTATGGCATGACAGCACCCGTATACCTGGTTTATCGGTATTTCAAATGTTTCAAAAACCTCTTTGACAGGTTACCATCCGGGATGATCGCCTGAATTCGCATGTACCGGACTTTCTATTTACCTGATTAGCAAACAGCCGGATTACATTCGGTTATTTGTCGGAATCTGTCATTCCGTAACGGTTCCTGCCATCCGTTTTTTCTCTGTGGCTATCGCTCTTTTTCTCGTGGCATCATGGTCTGTTACCGGATGGGCAGAGTCACTCCATCACAAGCATGAATTATAGCGTAACCATATTTGTATATAGCCGTTGATACGCTATCCGGATAATGCTATCACAGAATTGCGATATAGCCGGATATCTTTATTTTGATATCCGGAAGGGTGCGTGCTCCCTTCCGGATACAGATATCTTAAAATCTCCATTTGCAGATGTGTATAAGTAGCAATCCGTTAATGGAGACGATGAAAAAACAATAAGGCATATACGGTTACATGTCCATTTCTCCATTTGCAGAAGTGTAGAAGTATCAATCCATTAATGGAGATAATGAAGAAAAACCATGAAACATATACGGCTCACTGCCGCTCTCCATTTGTAGATGTGTAGAAGTAACAATTCATTAATGGACAATAGGGCATGTAAAGGGCAGATTTTCCATATATTCGTCTCCTTATTCCCGAATTATGGGCGTAAGTCACATGGTTATGGAGAGATATCCGTCCTTTTATAGGGAGAGCAACCAGCAAGTACCTGATAGAAATGCCTCGCAAACCACAGGAGAATAGCCATACAATGGATTGATACACAATAATTATTGGATAAACGTGGTCCGCTCCTGCGGACAGCAAGTTGTGTTTTCGTTTAACCGAAAACGAACGGTTTAACGGCTACCGCCGCCAAACCGTTTACCCCAAGGTATGCTCCAGAGTCGCATATCTGTATCAGGTATCAAAAAAGGATCAGACAGGTTGAATGAACCGGAAGGGTGAACAGTTATCCGATATTTAAGTCAGAAAGCATGTAGGAAATATTGGGTGGCGCTTGTGTTTTTGCAAAATAACAGTACCCTCGTTGCTGCTTATTCAAAAACATTTTCTATCTTTGTAAAGTCGTGTAAGCGACTGACATATATAATTGAAAGTGTTTCTCTAATACCTTGTATTAGAAATCTGGTAAATTTCAAATGGAAGCAGGGCAAAGCAGCAACACTCATCACGTGTATCTGTATGTAAACGATATGCGATATGGGTGTGGGGTACTGTTTCTTTTTATTTGTTTCCGGGTTTTACCAGAGCCTCTAATACAAATAAATGAACCGTCCTCACATTTTTTTTGTAAAATATGACCGGTAATTTAATACATGGAACAACAGTCGGGCTTGTCATATGTCGTGGATGGTTTTATAATACGAACAGAAATCCGTAATATTTAACAGGAATCATATCAATAAACCGATACTATTCGCTATTTTTACGGAATCAGTTGACAATTGGATTGCAAGGATATGGAAAATATCTTGAAAACTAATATAAAACCGACCTTCGGAGACGCTCCGCCTCCTGAAAGGCTGATAAGGATCAGACCTTCGGATTACAGTCCTGAAAGGTATGGTATCATAACAGTGTCCGGTTTTAATAATCGGTATAAAAATCACTCGGCTAAAGTTCAAAAGGAAAAAGAAAACTTATTCCCGCCTTAAAAACTATTATAGATTTTCATTGGTTTGACTTAACTGATTGAAAAATAAACTTTTAGTAAATTATTTAAGAAATAGAGGTAACGATTTGGAGGCTGTGCGAGTTTCAGGGGTTTGCGTTGCTATGCTGTCACATAACTCTTTCATTTGCAAATATAACATCTTTTCCGAACCCACGAACTATCAGCGACAATTTTATAAAACCGGCCGGCAGAAAAGAGAATTATTCGTCTCATTCGCTAATTGCACTGTCTTTTTTTTTACACTTTCCCGGTAGGAGTATCGCTTTCCGAAGGGTTACAGGAGAACAAGCCGATCTGTTTGTTTGACAGGCGGCGGATAGGATGGAGACTATCCGCCGCCTGTCGTCCGGGTTTCGGTCGCTACACTCACTCATCTTGGGAAGAACGCACCCCAAACCCGTACATCCGATCGTAGTTGCCCAACGGGCCTATTGACGACGAGTAGAAGTACAGGAAGCGACCGTTGGTCTGGCTGTACGGAACCGCCGACCAACAGCCGCCGTAGCTGCCAACGTTGCCCATCCCGCCTTTGGAATAGAAGCGCATTCCCAACGCAGGGAAGAAGAGGGTTTTACTTTTTGAGGAATCAGCGTAAAAATTCCATCCCTTCAAGGAGCCGTTCCACTCTCCGTTGATTTGAGAAGTATTATTTGTATAGTTTCCGGTTGTTGTGAATCCCGTAAAAGCATTACTGGGGGGAAGTTTGAAGCCCACAGGAGAGGGATCATAAATCGTTTTTATGACATTTTCGTCATTGGCAGTATAAACATTGTTATCGGCACTCCATAGATTTGCATATGTATTATCGCCAGAATATTGACTATGCATCACATCCGGTTTGAGAATATAATTCTTAATACAAGCGATGCCGGTAGAAAGGTTCTCCGTTTGAGGACTTTCCGTGTGAGCATTGCCGTCTTTGTCGTACCAGATTTTATTGGTATTGGCCAATCCGTTCGAAGGTGGGAACGGATCTTTACGACCCCACTGATAATAAGGATGATTGCCACCTGTTGTGATTGAAGCCGAGGGTTGTATGATGAGCCGCCTTTGGTGCATGATACCGTCTGGATCTATTGACTGGAACCTTATCCAGTATTTCATACGCTCTGCATAAGTTTCGGTACGACCTTCACACCAACCGAGATTGACAGACATTAATTTATATTTTTTGCCTTGGTGATTGGTTACCTCGATGGTTTGGCCGATATTTTCATCGGTAACCCAGATATGCCAGGACCATAGGACGGTACCATTTGCATCCTTGATGGCGATGACGGCATTACCCTGCCGGATAGTGTTTTTATCCACTTTGAAGGCTATCCTGCCGTTGCCTGTATCTTCGTATTTTATATCGGTAACCAGACCCGGCGCGTCCTGCCATACCAGTTCGGCTTTGGAAGGCTGGCAGTTGTTATTTTTTATGTAAGGACTGGTGATTGGATCGCCCGTATGGTTGATGAAAGTTTTCAGAATATTACTTCCTGTTTTATTGGAGGTATATGCAGAAGTGTTGGTCGTACCATTTTTGATGGCATTTCCATATACTAAAGGGAAACAGTAGTATCCCGGAGCACTGACAACATAGCAGTTGGCGGTGTTCTGAACCGTTGAACTGCCAGTCTGGTTGGCGAGGTTATAGGGAGCCGTCTCAGTGCCTTTCTCTATAGCACTTTGTAAAGCGGTTGTGTGTGGACTATTATCCGTACCGATCTGCGCGCTGACAGTTGCAGTGTATGATTGTGGAGTCTCTCCACCGGGACCGGCTGTGGTGAAACCGGTCACCCAATCGGGTGGGGTATTTTTCCATGATACTCCGTCGTCCTCCGAAAACTCTGCCGTCCATGGGACGGATTGCTTTTCCCCTAAGCCATTCTCCTTGTAGAGTACGACACTGTATTGCAGTGTACCGCCGGTATAGGTGAATTCGTTCGGCATGTTGATTTTAATCGTGTATTTCCAGTTGATAGAGCTGCTGGAAATTTTATAAGTGACAGTCTTTCCAATAGGCCATTCTGTGCCCTTGATGTCAGCGGTCAGCGTGTGGTCTGTGCCGGCATAGTCAGTGAATACGACTTCGATTTGCGCGCCGTCGGGAAGCGTCTGCGGAATCATCATGAAGGTCTGCGCATCGGTAGTAAGGGCCTCGTTCGGGGTTCCCGTAGTGGATTTATCCAATGTCTGCGAGAAATCGGCGGGAGTATCTACATCGCTCCATGTCTGCGTTCCCATGTTGTAGGTCCCCTTGGAATATACATTTTTCAGACTGACGCTCTTGACGGTACCATCCTGCATGTCATTCCCGCACACGAACCTGACGGCCGTCAGGGCATGGTTGAAAGTAAGAGCCACGGCAGTGTTGGTGTTTCCGGCCAGTTCAGCCGTCTGTGCCACGAGAAGGTCCTCCTGGTCATTGACATCGCTTGGAATAGTGACGCCGATGGTGGGAGAACCGGGGTGCGTGCTGCCGGAGAGTACGTACTGCCCGTTGTCTTTCGGGGCATAGGCGAAAAACTTCATTTTATATGAAGCACCGGGCCAGTAATAGGTGGAGGCAAGTGCATAATCGCCGCTGCCGGACTTGCTGGCAGTGGCATTATAGAAGTAGTCGGGGGTTCTGCTTTCGCTCCACGAACCGGTGTAGGAGTAAGCGGAGACCCCGAAACTCCCGTACATGTTGTCATCCTTTACGGGCGTGGCACGGGTAAGGACGGCCGTATCCGGGCAAACGTCCGAAGAGGGGGAAGCGATGCTGTCGGTGTAAAGCGTGTGCAGGTAAAGGGGAGTGCTGCCGCCTTGTAAGGCGGTGACAGTACCCTGCGGAGTACCGACATTGGCAGTGGAACGGGTAGCCGGGGTCCAGGTAGAACTGATCTCGGAGGTGAAAGATACATGCGAGGAAAGCGAAGGCCGATCCATGTCGTCCTCACAGGAGGAAAGGCAGATACCGCCGGCAACAAGTGTCGGGAGCAGATGACGCAAAAAGGCGTACCCGCCGGGCAATGGTGTAAAACAAGAAAATTTCATATATGATACTTCAATGAATTAATCGTACCGGTAATAAGAATCATACAAAAAAGGATTCCCGACATGGATACCCCTTGAAAAAAAATGTCAGGAATGCCTTTTGTAAAAAGTGCCCGGAAAGGAGCAGGCAGGGGAGGATAGCTGAATTCTCCCCTGCCCCCCGCATGGGGCGATGCAGGTCCAATCCCGTCCGGGCCGGTTGTTGAATCACGATCAAAAATGCAACAAACTGCCCGGGGTGTTACATCGTAATTTCTACCGGTTCGTCTGCCCAGTCGTCAACAGTTACAGTGAACTTGATAGGAGCGCCCAAAACAGGATCGCCGCCTTGTCCTCCTTCTATCGGCTCTTCATCGACATTCGGGTTGGAGGGATTGATCGGGTCGGTAGGATTCGGGTCAATCTCGCCGGCTCCTCCGCCATTACCGCAGAAATCCAGCGTGTAGGTGTACTTCTTTCCCGGTTCCCAGTTGGTATCGATACCTACAGCGGCGAATGCGTATTTGCCGGTCTTGTCATCAGACGTGGTCGGTTGCGGGTAAAGCAGGACATCTTGATTTTCGCCACCGTAGATGCGGCAGAGAACGGACAGGTAAGCGCCGATAGTTGCAGCTGTACCGTCCCACTTCGTTAACTGCTGGGGGATAAGCATGAAGTTATCATCACCGAACATGATGGATTGGGCCGTTCCGTTCAGAGTGACAGGAGTGCCGAGATTCTGGATCATATAGGCCTTATCATGGACGTCCTTCTCACTCCAGTCTGCCCATTGACTTTGCTGCAAGGTATAAGCGGTATTGGTTTCCGTTTCCGGGAAGGTAAAGTCAGCCTTTGCGGCGGCGTTTGCCAATTTAACGCCGATAACCTCGATTTTAATCTTGTCATTGGAACATTTGGCCTTTACCTCGATCTGGGAAAGGGCATGCTTGAAGTTCATGGCGACACCGGAAGTTTCATTGCCGGCCTTGGTTCCTGTGTTGTAAGAGATCACAAGATCCTTTTGATTTGCAACGGCCTGCTCGGGAGAGAACCCGGTTATCTTCTTTCCCGAATTGTCTATACTCACAGTGCCGGCGGGAGTCTGGGGGGAATAAGCGAAGAAGGCAAGCTGGTAACCCGGCCAGTAATAGGTGGAAGCAGTTTTCCATGTATTACCGTTGTCATCAGACGTGACAGCCAGATTTGTGAAATAGTTGGCACCGTTGCCAACGGCCGTCACATTGAACGCTGCCAGATTTTCCAGTTTTGTCACGTTGGCACGGGTAAGCGCCTTATCCAGAGAGGCACGGAAAGAAATCCCCTCTCCCTTGTTCACATCAACGACATCGTCTTTGGAGCAGGCGGCAAGTGCCGCTACGGCCATAGCCCCGAGTAAAAAAACTTTTTTCATACAGTAAAACATTAAAAAAAATAAAATTAAAAATATATCAAAAACAGGTTGTTCATTCTTTCCCTCCGTATCGGGAGGCATGGAGGGCACGGTCTGCAAATCACATGGGGACATTCACGTCAACGTTCTGCCACTCGTCAACCGTGGGATGAAAACCGCCTCCGTTGACAATGGGCTTGGGCAGGGGAAGTCCATCCAGCATGATATGGACGTCGCGGGGATCGGGAGCCTCGTCAACCTGCCGGGTCACGTCAAACGTGTAGTAGTTCCTGCTCCCGTCGGACATGACCACATAGACAACCAGCTTGTGTACGGGACCGTCCGGGCCGTTCTGCCCGAAGACCGGGAAATCGGCCGTCAGGGTGGAGATACCGTCGGAATCCATCCCGAAAGGTACGGTCACGGGGTCGGATGCAAGTTCGTTGCGACCGACAAGCATTCCTCCCGACATGCCGGTAAGGGCTCCGCAGATACCGTCACGGGAGATGTATTTGAGATTCGACACGTTCGTTATCGTGACCCTGTAACGGCATACGGAAAGTCCGGGATAGAGGGTTATCGCCCGGTTATCCCCGGAGAGTTCGATTGTAACGTCATCAAGACGGTCGGTGTAAAGAAGGTCCGGGGACTTGGCGATACGCTCCCCGGAGGTCCCTTCCGCACGTGGAGCCGAAGAAGACCTCACGTTCAGGACGCCGTCGGGAGCGTAGGCCCCGAAAGTCTCGAACGAATCAATACCCCGGTAAAGCACGGACTCCGTGTCGGAGTTGACGCACAGGCCCCTGTAACGACCGGCAGGCACGCTGATGTAACCTCCCCGGCAATCGGTAAACTCGTATGCCTGGGGTTTGCCCCCCCTGACAGGGAACAGGTAAAGGCGCATGGTTTCAGGAGTCGCGCCGGGAGCGTTCCGCCAGTCGAAGACAACCTTCACGTTGACCACATGCAAGCTGTCATGGCACAGATCCTTGTGCTCGCAGGAGGTCAATGACAGGACCGCCAGAACAGCGACGGCCAGCAATACATGGTTCATACGTTCCAACATCCTTTTCATTGTCCGCCTCCTTTCTTGTCATTATAATTACCACGTCCCAGAAGCCACACGAGCGAAACCTCCGCTTTCGTGGGCCCGAACCAGTGGCGCCGCCTGGTCTCTCTCCAGACATACCGGCCGCCATCGGGAACGTATGTATGGTATTCGCCGCCCCAGTAGCCCGCGCCGATGACGAAATCCAGGTTCAGACGACGGCCCACGGGCAACGAGTAACCGTACTCCACACCCACGGCGTAATTGCATTTTTCCCAGAGGGAACCACCCGGCTTGCCGCCCATGTAGCCTTTTCCTCCTGTCTCGAAATCGTACGTGAACAGCTGCCCGTAGAGTCCGAGGTGATGCCCCGTAAGCGGTTTATCCGCCACGCGGCGGCCGAAGTATTTGCGTACGTCCAGCTCCCCGCCGTAGAGGCGCCAGTAATTATGGCGCTTATTGCTGTTCCACCACGCGTACATCCAGTTGCCGCCGACTGCCCAGCCCTTGCCCAGGTAGAGCTCTACACCGATATTCGGGACGAGAAGGGCATCGTAGAGCAGGTTTGTCTTGAGTCCCATGTAGAAAGCTTTGGGAACATCGGCAACGGGAACGGCTGCCTGTACCGTGTCGCGGATGACGACGGTCCTTTCAATGGTATCACGGACGATGACGGTATCCCTTGGTTTCGCCTGTCGGGGCAGAACGACAGTGTCCCTGTCCGGCCCTTTGGGAACCGGTTCGAACTCGCATTCGATTACGGAAGAGTGGCGAAGTTCCGGAAAGAAATGTTCTGCCATATAATGCCATACGCGGCCGCCGCGCAGATTCATCAGCTGCCGCTTGCGGGAATCGACGACGACTCCGTTACGGGTCACCCACTCGGGAGTGTCACGAAGGATACGGAGGACCTCCTCGCGGTAGGGCATGTCGGAAGCCTTGACAAGCGAGGCAAGCCCCTCCCAGTCATTTCCCGAAGAGGTGCATACAAATACCGAATCGGGAACGGAAAGGCGTTCCAGGATAAGGCCCCGCAAGGACGCGAGCCGTTCATCGGACAGGCGCTTGTTTGAGGCGGAATTGCCCTCGGGCGACGATCCCGAGCGCATACTGATACGGCGCAGCACGGAATGGGACTGCCGGGAACGGATGCCCGAGAGAAGCGAGTCCAGGCGGACGCCGTTATTCCGGTAGGAAAGATCCGGCGTGGAACTGCCCACGGGGAAGTAGAACCGGCAACGCAGGGTATCACCGCAGCAAAAGGCCGGACTGCTGCTTCCGAGCAACAGGAGCAAAATTAACAGCTTCTTGATATTCATGATATAATACAGCAAAGTTTGATTGATTGTCATTTGTCGGTTTTCCAACCTGTTTGTATCTCCCGCACGGTATCCACTACCCGATTGGTTGGCTGACGGACGTGTCATCCGGGAATTTATAATTTGATGACCGGCGAAACTCTTCACCGTATGCAGGAAAAAGGCGACAGGCGGGCATGAAGTATCCATGTACCGTCTGCTGCCGGTAAAAGCAGGGATGGCACGGAGCGGATCCGACAATCTTCCGGGAGACAGGGAAGATAACCGGTGAAAAAAAAGTTTGTTAAACCGTTGGTTTTTAATATACAATCTGTATATTGACGCGCGATAGACGAGAGAGAGAGAGAGAGAGAGAGAGAGAGAGTATGCGATTTTTTGTAACTACCAAATTTCCGGCAGTCTTTCTGCAAAATATTTTTCTAAAAGAATCAGAACACGCAAAAAAACACCCATTTAAAGATGGAACCGCACTTCCACAAAACCTGTTCGTGAAACGTGTTGCTGGTGTATGATATTGCATGTTGTCAAGTGACATCTCTTTTTTCTGTTTCTTCTTTTTTTCTCTTCTTTGATTATCTCGGGGGCAAAATTATAAAAAAATAAAAACCCGCACATTTTTTTTGCAAGTTTTTTTAAAGTAAAATAAGATAAGGCCTTTATGGTTTCATTCCTCTACTTTGGGATTGCCGTAAATCCCGCCTTATCTTCTCGAACTGTTCCTTGAACCATCCGGCAATGGGCTTTCGGTCGATGGCAAGAACCAACATCGTCCCGTCGGTGGGGTCTTTCAGCACTTGAACCCCTGCCTTTTCGGTCGTGCATTTCCGTCCGTGCTCCTCCGAGTAGAGTTCCCCGCATACTTCAACGGCTTTCCCTTGACGAGCGTTGCGGTCTGCCTTTCGTCACGTGCGCCTTTTCCGTGTAAAACCACGAAACCCATGTATTCTTCCTTCCTTCTATGGAACACATGCATTGCCAATTTCTAGATGTGTTCCATAGAAGAACAACCAAACAAGAAGAGAACAACGGCAAGAAGAAATACCGGAAGAAGCCGAAAGATACCGTCCGGCTCTGCGCTGACGATGTGATGACACGCAATAATCTGGAACGGTTCCAAGACACATACGCAGAAAAAATGCAAAATACGGATTGGAGCGAGGTATCAAAGGCTCTGATGCAAGGCATATCTCTACTCCTCAATATTACAGAGAATTATTTGCCCCAAACGAAGACCTGAAAGAAAATATAGAGTATCTATAAGAGGAAAAACAGAAGGTTTACGAAAAAGTACGGGCTATGTACGACCGAAAGGACGAAGCGAGGGAGAAGTTCCTGAACATGCACGAATATACCCAGCAGAAAGAAACGGAAATATCCGACCTCGAAACCCGCATAGAGCAACTCTCCGGCAGGATTACGAACCATACAAGGCACAGGAGGATATAAACCTATTGCTTAGTGTATTTCCACATTTAAGCGAACGCCTGCGGATTGCACAGCTATGCAAGGGATCGGATTGACTTTCGATTCCATTCGTTCGTTATTATTCGGCAAGGCCCTCTCCGGTGATTCGGTAAAATTCTATTCCCCGGATCACAAACAACATTTTGAGGTAAAGGACATCCAATTGAAGATTGATAAAGGTCCTGACGATCCCGGCAAGCTCCGCCTGAATCTCAATGGGCAGAACATCATCGACTGGTTCAAACAGAAATATCAGGAATTGAAACAGGTGGCAAGACCGCATATTAACCCCGTCCCGCCCATACAAAAGAAAGGACAAGGAATCTAATCCTCCAATAAAGCCAAAACCAAACACGAATAAAGGCTTTAAAAGATAATATGTGGTTAGTACATCCTTCCCTCTTGTTGTTCTTTATTTTATCTTCACCTCCACAGATTTTATCTGTTGCCAACCGGCCTTATCCGTGAGCCGTATCATAAAGTGGTAGTCGCCTGTATCTATATTCGCCGGAATTTCGATTATATCATTGGCTGTAAAGCTGATTTGTCCCGCCGGTATGGGATAGTCCTTGTTATAAATCCACGGTTTGACAGGTTGTTTCTTCGGGTCCAATTCGCACTCCTCATTTTCTGTGCTGTGTGAATGGTGGTCGAAATTGTTATGAATTTCCAGGTTATAATTCCCCAGTTCAACGTTGTCTGCGAACCTGGCGTTGAAAGAGAAAGATTCACCTCTCAGAAGGACGACACAGTTTGTAGGGAAGGCACTTTCCGCCGTCATGTCTATGGATGGTTTTTCCATGTCCTTATCATCATCGTCGCTGTTGCACGATAATAAAATTATACTCAAAATGCAGTAAAATAAAACTTTGTAATTCATTATTTCTAATTTTTATAGTAAGGAATGGCTTTACGCAGCTATGCGCAAGGCCACTCCCCGTATGGTTAACGTTTATTCGGCAATGATAGTCAGTTCCTCTTTTAACACAATATAGGCGCCCTTGCTGTCATTGACACGGATTTCCAATGTATATTCGCCTGGTGCTGCGTTTTCTGCTTTCAGGTGTTTGTGGAAAGTGTATTCCTTTACATTTCCTGCTGCAAAATCATCACTATATGTTTCGTTAAAAAAATAAGTGGTAGTAGCATCGGGCTTGTAAATACGTACCCGGATTGATTTCAGAGGATCAGTTCCCTTTGCCAGAAATTCGGTATGGATATCCGATGCTTTGGCTGAATTGTTCGAACCGAGTTCGAGATCCGTTACGGTAATGCCGGTTTCCATTAATTGAATGTCCATTGTTTTTTCCACAGATTCGTTCTTCTTGTCGGTTACTTTGAAATGAAGATGATAATCGCCTGCCGGAGCATCATCCGGAATAGGAATATGCTTGTGAAAATCCGTCAACTCCGTTTCTCCTTCGTATTCGAAGCTGGCTTCTGTCTTATAATCATTTGTACCTTCACCGTGCATCATCACATATATCATTTGGATACCGTTGTCGGCTTTAATGGAAGTTGCCTCTATGACAGGAGCTGTTCCGATATAACCGATTTTGTTGTCGGGAAAATCGTGTCCGGCACCGAATGTCAGACCGTCAATCGTGATTGAGACAGGAACTGCTTTCAACGTTAAATCCGATTCCGAGGTCGCCGTCTGCCCGAACTGGTCGGTAACGGTCAAATGCAGGTGATATTCTCCTGCCACGGCATCTTCGGGTATATCGAGGTGCTCGTGGAAGGTGGTATTCCGCACGCCTATATATTTCTCGTCGGTATATGTTTTGCTAAACTCATAATCGCCGTCGGCTTGGTGTACCATAACAATGATTTGGGCTATGAGTCCTTCGGCTTCAATCTCGGCTTCGATGTGCGCATCGCCACCGATATAGGCTGTTTTGTCGTTGGGTGAGTCGTGCCCTGAGCCTAACTCAGTGAGGTTTATCACAGGTTTTGCCGGGTTATTGTCATCATTGTCACTACATCCGGTAAAGAATATTAAGCAGATATTGAGGAGCATCATGGCTCCGAAAACTATTTTTTTGTTCATGATTATTTAAAATTTAATGGGATATTTCCCTTTTGTTTAATGAATTGTTTAACTGTTTGTTTTAAAAATCTAACCCGAGCATAATTGAAAAATTACGCCCCGGTTCGGGAACGTCAATCAACCGGTAATAGCTTGTGTGATCGTAGAACTTACTGTTTAACAGGTTCTGTCCCTGCAAGCTGATACGGATTGTCCGGTCGTTCCACTTATAAGAGCCTGCCACAGCCGCATTCAGTGTCTGATAGCCTTTCGTTTTGATTTCAGGAGGCACAATCTCATTCTGGTCTCCTACAATTTTGTAGGAGACAGAAATGTATCCGTTATCTCCCAACCACTTTTTTGGGGGATTATATCTTAATCCGATATTAGTACTCCACGGTGGTGTAAAAGGCAGTGTATAACCTTCCTTATCGCCCGAGAGCTGCTCTGCATACAGATACTCACCGTTCACATCGAACGAAAAGTGCCGGGTTAGCTTATAGGTCAGTTCGGCTTCAAACCCATACCTTATTACTTTGCTTTGCGTATAATAATACATCTGTAATCCCTCGACATAGTCGGCAGTAGGATTTAGGTAGATGTAATTCGGGAAGTAATTGAGGTAAGGCGAAAGCTGAATCTCCAACCGGTCGTTATGCCACGAAATACCTGCATCAACCTGATACGCCTCTTCCGCTTTCAGATTAGGGTCACCCTTCTCGTAACGAAAGATATGGTAGTTTATGCCGTCCGAACCCAATTCTTTAGGAATAGGTGCCCGGAAGCTTTTACCGATATTAAGTTTCAGGTTCCACGCATTGCGGTCGTAATTCAACCCTGCCGACCATATCAGGCTATTGAACGTGCGCTGCATATCCGAAGCCCGTTCCTTGTGCACCCATTCATTGCCTACCGGAGTCTCGTACCAGTCGCGGTAACTGTCGATACGAGTACGGATATGGTCGAAACGAATGCCTGCACTCAGAATGAGGTGGTCCGACAAATGATAGCGGTCGTACACGAAAACCCCGTAGGACAATGTATTAAAATCGGGAATGATAAATCCCCAGCCACCACGTTGGTTGTCCTGATATTCACCACCTACACCCGAAGTAAGTTCGTGTTGTTCACCAAGTCGGATATCCGCCTGTAAATGGGCAGTATAGATATCCTTGTCGAACTTACGCTCCAGATTATCGGGCGGCGTGGGCATATACCCATGCGAAACGGGTTCTACCATCTCCTTCCGATAATTATTCTGATAGGACAGGTTTGATTTCAAAATGAAATCGCCTAAATACCACGAACTGGTATTCGCCACTTTCAGATGATTGGCCGAATGGTAGGGATAATCAATATCACGTGAAGACCTGTCATAATCTATTTCGGACAGACGGACCTCCAATCCGTGCGCATCGGCGAAGAATCCGCTTTGGGCATATACATTACTAATGTTGAAGATGCTCCGGTAACGGTCGGTAATCCACCCGAAGGAACCGCGCAGGTTCTGCTCCTTTCCGGCGGTATTACGCAACCGGCGGTCTTTCAGTTTGATGAAATACGAATAATACTGTATGCTGTCGGCAGGTATTTTATAGTCGCCATAGTCTATAACCGTAAGTTGCGCCTTATAAAAAAACGACTTGCTCCGCCCTAGCAACTGCGCCGATAGCCCGTAGGATTCATTGTTTGTCCTTGTGAATAGGTTTACCGAGCCTCCGAACTTCTGCCGCGGGATATAATTCGTATTCAGGCTGACAACACCGCCGATGGCATCGGAACCATAGAGCAGCGATCCGGGACCTTTTATTACCTCTATGGCATCTACTGCAAACTGGTCGATCTCCAACCCGTGGTCTTCGCCCCATTGCTGCCCTTCGTGCTTGATTCCGTTTTCGGCAACAATCATCCGGTTAAAGCCCAATCCACGGATAGCGGGTTTGGATTGTCCCGAACCCACGCTCATTGCCTGCACGCCCGGAATCTTTTCCAGACTTTGCATCAGGCTGCCCGCAAAGTTTTCTTTAATGAATGTTTTACTTACCGACAGCACGCCCAAAGGCGATTGCATCTGAATACGCTTGTTGGTATTTCCCTGCACTACGACTTCATTCAAAGTCATAGTCTTTATCGTATCACCCGGTGTTTGGGCATACGACTGGCTGCAAAGCAACAGGGCAAATACTGTAATGTATAATTGCCTCATTTGTATTTAAGATGTAAAAATGGTATGAAGCCTTTGCCGTTATCGGCTGTAACGAAAAGGCTAATCCGTATCCGCAGCTATTGGCAGATACCGTTCCGGAAAATCAGAGGAAAAAAGAGAGAGGTGGCCCTTTGTTGAAATGGGATTCAGCAGTGGATAAGCTTTCTTTATTGAAGTAGAACGTAAATATCCGTTGGCTGGATGTGGTTATTATGGGTGTATCCTTATAAGGTTCTACATCTGTAAAAAGAGAAAAGGTAAAGTGGCAGACAGGGCAGTTGGTGGAATCGTGCCGAGCAGAAGGATTGCCCTTATCCTGATGTGAAGTACAACAGCTATCACTACAGGCATATTTGGCAATATGAATGTGCTGAGCTACTGTTGGTGTTATGAATATAAACAGCAACAGCCATGCAATAATGATCCTATGTATTTTACTACTACGCATCTGCCATCATTTGGAGTTTGCAAATATAGGTATTTTTAATAAATGCAACAATGATGCAGTTAAATAATTTAATCAAATATAAAAGCTGTATTACCGTGCAGTTTCCTACCTTTGCAGGTACGAATTGAATAACTTGTATGAAAAGTGACGAAGACACGGTTTCATTTGACGGATGGAAGGTTATAGTTGGGGGGGGAACGTGAAAGCCGACTCCCTTGACCGGTATTTTGGGATAGTAAAAGCCGGTAATATTGCTTTTTTCAGCAGTAAATCTTATATTTGCGTTACAAAAATGTTCTTTGAATCTATGCAAAATAAAACAATCGGTTGAATTTCACTCGTTTCTAAACCGTTACCTATTATTTGTAAATAACATGATAACTATTTTATTATCAATCAAATAGATAAAATATTATGTTCCGCCACATATGAGCTGAGCTTCACACCTGGCAGCAACAGAGACGCTATTTTTTCCAGTTTCAGATTGAAGCCACGAAGAGCCCGAAGATAATCCATATACAGTTCTTTATCCTTTTTCACCTTCCCGGCCCGTTTCTTCTTACTCTCTTGTTTGTGTAGAATCGGAAAGAGATAGATGGAATCCGGATTCCTGTTTTTAAACTCTTTCATCAGTTCCATCGCTTCTTTGGGAATACGCACCGTCATCTGCCGTCCTGTTTTGTGGCGGCTATATACAATGCGGTTCCCTTTCACATCTTGTTTACGCAAATAAGCGAGGTCAATGAACGGCATTCCTCGGAATAGGAACATCAATAAGAAATAAGCCAACACACACCGCAGATCCGAAGGCAATTTTCTTAAGTCTGTACACAGCAACGTATTCATCTGTTCTAGTTCCAGCGCCCGTTTAGTCTGTGATTCCACTTTTGTGTACACGTCATCAAACAATTTCGGGTTATAGGGCAGCACCTTTTCACCGACCATCCGGTGATATACCGCCTTCAAGTTCCGCATATAGGTGGAAATGGTATTCAAGCTCAACCCTTTAGGCTCTCTTTTCCGCTTCCTCATTCCTTCCCGTCTCATCCATTCTTCATACTCCTTCAACCTGCCTGGCGTAAAGACCTCATCCACCGGCATCGGCATTCCTGCCCCACCGTAAAACTCCGCGATAGATTTCAACGCATACGTATAGGTATGTGCCGCCGAGCGCTTCTTATCCGCTTCCAACTGCTCAATCACCGTCTGCATATAAGATGCCAAATCCGGCATCTTCATGGGGCTCCCCATTTCTACATTCTTTTCTTTTTTACTCATAATAAATCTGATTTTCAAATCCGCACCCTACGCATATCCTGAAAAGGCCACGTTGATGGGAAAATTTATGAGTACAAAGTAAATTATATAAGAAAATTATAAAGAATATATAGGGATAAATAAATTTGTTCACTAAAACAAACCGGTTCAAAGGAGGTTCTGCAAGATTAGAGTTCACCGAACAAAGCCATCACATCCACCTCGCCCCAATACAGATGCGTATAACTGGCTATCAGGTTCTTATAGCGAAAGACGGGAGTGGTTACCTTCCCTCCTTTGGCATTGTAGACCTGCGCTATCGAAAGAGGAAGACTGCACGCACCACCTTCTTTTCCATCGGTTTCGGGCACGGCAAACTGCGTATAATGGAATTCGTGTCCTTTAAGCCGCCATCCGTTATAGTCGAACCGGCGGTATCCCAATGTCAATTTCCTGCGTTTACGCTCGTTCGTAATGCTGAAAGGCAATACTCCTACCATCTCATTTCCAATATTGCCTACACAGCTCCCGGCGCTTCCCCCGTCCGTATCCCCATCAGAAAGAACGGACTGCGAAAGATATATCATCCCCCCGCATTCTGCCAGCGTCCTGCCACCGGCCTCTATATAGCTGCGGATAGACTCCCTGGCAAGCCTTGCCCCGGCAAGTTCCTCCAGACGGTTCTCGGGATAGCCGCCGGGCAGATAGAGCAAATCCGTCTCTTGCGGAATAGCCCGGTCCTGCTCCGGATTGAAGAAAGTGACCGTGCCCATACGGCGCAGAATATCCAGATGCTCCGCATAGAGGAAGGAAAAGGACTCTTCGTTGCGCGCTACCGAGACATGCAGCTTCCCCGGCTCTGATAGTACCGGCTTCTCCTTCACTGCCGCCGCAGGCAATGGAAGCCCGGTTGTCGAGAGCAGCAGTTCCCAGTCCACATGTTCCTCCAGCAAGCCTGCCAGCATATCCAGTCCCTCCGTCTCCTTAGAACGGCTGAAATCCAGCCCCAGATGGCGCGACTCCTGCTCCAGTTCCTTCTGCTTGGGCAGATAGCCCAGACAAGTCACGTTCAAGTCTTCACAGACCTCCTGCAGCATCCGGTAGTGGCGGGGCGAGCCGACACGATTGAAGATAACCCCCGCAATACGTATATCCGGACGGAAATTGATGAACCCCGACAACAAAGGAGCCATGGAATAGGCAGCCGACTTGGCATCAACCACCAGCACCACAGGAATACCCAAGAGCCGAGCCACTTCTGCCGACGAGCCCCGGTCGCGGTCGTACCCGTCGTACATGCCCATCATCCCCTCGACCACGGCAACATCCGCATCCGCCGAATAGCGTGCATACAGACCGCCTACGTGCTCCGGAGATGCCATGAAAGTATCCAGATTGATGGAAGGACGGCCGCATACCGCCTCGTGATACTTGGTATCTATATAATCGGGGCCGCATTTGAAAGGCTGCACCTTCAGACCTTTCTTCACAAACAATGCCATCAGTCCACGACTGACGGTGGTCTTTCCACTGCCCGATGTAGGGGCGGCTATGAGAAACTGAGGGATGGAACGCATAATTAATGTGCTAATGATTTAATGTGCCAATGTGCTAATCGGCTGCGCTATACTTGCGCTACTTCCCCATGCCGCAGGTCATTGGCACATTGGCATATTGGCACATTAGTACATTTTCAACGTGCAAAGATAAGCATATCTCCGACAAAAGTTTTATCTTAGCTGCGAAAATAAAACATACCACCATGATAACCGAAGAACTTAAGAAACTCTACATCGCACATACCGGACACGAACCGGAACAGATTGACGAACTCCCCTCCTCCGGCTCCAACCGCCGTTACTTCCGCCTCATCGGAAGTCCTACACTTATCGGCGTCAGCGGAGAGTCTGTGGAGGAGAACCGCGCCTTCCTCTACATGGCAGAACATTTCCGCCAGAAAGGACTGCCCGTACCGCAAGTGTTCATCCGCTCCGAAGATGATATCTATTATCTGCAAGAAGACCTGGGCGACTCGCTCCTATTCAATGCCATCGAGAAAGGCCGCAAGACCAGCGTATTCGGTGAGGAAGAGAAACAGTTGCTGCGCAAGACCATCCGTCTGCTGCCCGCCGTACAGTTTGCCGGAGCCGACGGCATGGACTTCTCCTACTGCTACCCGCAGGCAGAGTTCAATAGCCGCAGCATTCTGTGGGACTTGAACTACTTTAAATACTGCTTCCTCAAGGCTACGGGAATGGACTTCCAGGAAGACCGGCTGGAAGACGACTTCCAGAAGATGGCAGACGTGTTGCTCCGTAGCAGCTCCGCCACCTTCATGTACCGCGACTTCCAGAGCCGTAACGTTATGATAAAGGACGGCGAACCGTGGCTCATCGACTTCCAGGGCGGACGCAAAGGTCCGGTCTACTACGACGTTGCCTCCTTCTTGTGGCAGGCCAAAGCAAACTATCCCGACAGCCTGCGCCAAGAGTTGCTGAAGGAATACATCGACGCCCTGCGCAAGTACCAGCCCGTGGACGAGGCTTATTTCTATGCCCAGCTTCGCCACTTCGTATTGTTCCGCACCATGCAGGTGCTGGGTGCCTATGGTTTCCGCGGTTACTTCGAGAAGAAGCCCCACTTCATACAAAGTGTCCCCTTCGCCATCGAGAACCTTCGCCAACTGCTCCAAGAACCTTATCCAGAATATCCCTACCTCTGCCGGATTCTGCGCGAACTCACCGATCTGAAACAGTTTACAGACGACCTGCAAAAGCGTCGCCTCGTGGTGAAAGTCACCAGCTTTGCCTACAAAAAAGGTATCCCCGAAGATTCCACGGGCAACGGAGGAGGTTTCGTCTTTGACTGCCGCGCTGTGAACAACCCCGGCAAGTACGAGCGTTACAAACCCTTCACGGGACTGGACGAACCCGTTATCCGCTTCCTGGAAGACGACGGCGAGATAGCCGTATTCCTGGAGCATGCCTACGCCCTTGTCGACGCTTCCGTGAAGCGCTACATGGAACGCGGCTTCACCAATCTGTCTGTCTGCTTCGGCTGCACCGGCGGACAGCACCGCTCCGTGTACTCGGCACAACACCTGGCGGAACATCTGCACAAGAAGTTCGGCGTGCAAGTGAACCTGATACATAGAGAACAGAATATTGAACAGACGTTTAAGGCCAAAGTTTAATGTGCTAATGTGAGAATATGCCAATATGAAAGCCATGATTTTCGCCGCTGGCCTGGGCACCCGGTTGCGCCCCTTGACGGACAACATGCCCAAGGCCCTCGTTCCCGTAGCAGGAAAGCCCATGCTGGAACGGGTGATACTGCGGTTGAAGGAAGCAGGATTCAACGAGATAACGGTCAATATCCACCACTTCGGGGAGCAGATTATCGACTTCCTCCGTGCCCACGACAACTTCGGCACGGAGATTCACATCAGCGACGAACGCGGCATGCTGCTCGACACCGGAGGAGGCATCAAAAAGGCACGCCCCTTTCTGGACGGACAAGAACCTTTCCTGGTGCACAACGCGGATATTCTGACGGACATTGACCTTGCAGGTCTCTACCGCCACCATCTGGAGAGCGATGCGGAGTCTACCCTGCTTGTGAGCGAGCGCAAGACTTCCCGCTATCTCCTTTTTGACGACGACTACCACCTGCACGGCTGGATAAACAAGTCCACCGGAGAGGTGAAACCGGCAGGCTTCGACTACCGGGAAACGAAGTACCGGGAACTCGCCTTCGGAGGAATCCATGTCATCTCCCCCTCCCTCTTCCGCCTGATGGACGATGGGCAGTGGAACGGCAAGTTCTCCATCATTCCTTTCTACTTGTCCGCCTGCACAAAGGTGCACATACAAGGCTATCCGCTGCAAGGATTCCGCTGGTTCGACATCGGCAAACCGGAGACACTGGCACAAGCGGAGGAATACTACAAACAAAAATAACAAGTAATGTAAAGCAGCCTAACATTACTTGTTAGCTCCCTTTACATTACTTGTTATCAAATCAACCTATGTACCATAGATTATCTATGGTGAAACTACGCCAACGCCAGTATCAGCAACTGAGCCGTCAGCACCCGCAGGAACATAGCCAGCGGATAGACTGTGGCGTATCCCACCGCAGGGGCATCGCAGGATGTCAAGTCCGAGGAATAGGCCAATGCAGGCGGATTGGTGTTAGCTCCGGACAGCACACCTATCAGCGTATAGTAGTTCAGCTTCCAGAAATAGCGCCCCATGAATCCTGTCACCAGCAACGGAACGACCGTGATGATGGCCCCATAGCCAATCCACACATAGCCGCCTTCGTAGATAATGGTATCGATGAATCCCTTTCCTGCACCCAACCCCACGCAGGCCAGGAACAAAGCTATACCGATTTCGCGTATCATCAGATTGGCGCTCATCGTCGTGTAGGTTATCAGCTTATATTGAGGCCCGAAACGGCTGATGAGGATGGAAACCACCAACGGTCCGCCGGCCAGTCCCAGTTTCACGGGTTGGGGAATGCCGGGGAACATGAACGGCAGACTGCCCAAGATACATCCCAGGGCAATACCCAGGAAGATAGGAATCAAGTTTGGATGGTTGAGACGCTTCAGCGAGTTTCCCAATACCTTCTCCGCATGGCTCACGGCAAGCTCACTGCCTACAATCGTCACACGGTCTCCCATCTGCAACTGCAAGTGGGGAGTTGCCACCAGATCCACGCCCGAACGGTTGATACGGGTGATGCAGGCACCGAAGTTGTTACGTATCTTGAGCTGAGACAGAGACTTGCCGTTCAGTTCCGGCTTGGTGATGAGGATGCGACGTGAAATCAAGTTCTTGTCCTCCCGTTCCCACTCCACCGAAATTTTTCTTCCGAAGAAGGCAACAATGGCCTCCACATCTTTCGGGTTGGCAATGAACAGAATTTCATCCTGCATGTGCAGCACTGTATCGGCATTCGCCAGTTCTGTTTCCTGACTGCCGGTGTGCCGGATGCGGGAGATGACAAACGCACGGTTCAACAATGGTTTCACATCTCTGATCCGCTTGCCGTCTATTGCCTCATTGCGTATCTCTACCGATATGGGACGCACGGTCAGCTCCTGCAGATGGCCCAGCCCGTGCTCGGCATCCTCCTCTTCTTTTTTGGTGTTAATCCGCATGAAGAACTTCAAGGCAAGCAGCGCCAGGATGCAGCCCACTACACCCAACGGATAGGCAACGGCATATCCGAGTGCGATTTCCGGAGCATCCACCCCGTTGAGGTCACTGTTTGCCTGCTGGGCAGCACCCAGACCGGGGGTATTGGTCACGGCTCCGGACAAGATACCCACCATCGTAGTAATGGGAATTCCGGTGGCAAAGTGCAATACAATGGTGATAACCACGCTGAGGAAGACGGAAAGCATTGCTACCATGTTCAGCGTAAGTCCACCCTTCTTGAAAGCGGAGAAGAATCCCGGTCCCACTTGTAGACCGATGGAATAGACAAACAGTATCAAGCCGAACTCCTTCAGGAAGTGCAGCAGATGTTCGTCGAGGTTCATGTCGAAATGTCCGAAGACAATGCCCACAAACAAAATCCAGGTGACACCCAGCGAGATGCCCGCCACTTTCAACTTGCCCAGCATGATACCGAAGGTGATGACCAGGGACAGAATTAGGACAGAGTGTGCCACTCCTCCGCCCCAAAGGTTGGGATAACCCTCAAAGAGGTTTCTTAATAGTTCCATAGTTTCTATCTTTAGTTTTTACTTTTCAGCCTTATTGTTTAATTCTTAATTCTCTATTTAAAAAGTGTATCCCCACAGAAATCACTTCTCCGGGGATACGCATTTCACACATAAAAAATAACTACTATTATAAAGGCATGTTGCCGTGCTTTTTCGGTGGATTGCTCTGATTCTTGTTGTGCGCCATCTCCAATGCCTGCACTAGCTTGTAGCGGGTATCGCGCGGCATGATGACCTCGTCTATGAGGCCACGCTCGGCAGCGCGGTAAGGGTTGGAGAACTTGTCTTCATACTCCTTGATAATCTCCTGCTTCTCTTCGGCAGAGGACTTGCGGTAGAGGATGTTCACCGCACCCTCGGCACCCATCACGGCGATTTCCGCCTGCGGATAAGCCAGGTTCACGTCGGCACCCGTCGGTTTGCTGGACATCACGATGTAGGCGCCGCCGTATGCCTTGCGGGTAATCAGCGTTATCTTGGGCACGGTGGCCTCGGCATAGGCATAGACAATCTTGGCGCCGTGGCGGATGATGCCGTTGTGCTCCTGCATCGTTCCGGGCAAGAAGCCGGGAACATCTTCGAAGGTTATCAGCGGGATGTTGAAGCAGTCGCAGAAACGGATGAAGCGTGCCGCCTTGTCGCTGGCATCAATATCGAGCACACCCGCCAAATAGGCAGGTTGGTTTGCCACGATACCTACCGAACGCCCGTTCAGACGACCGAAACCGATAACGACGTTCTTGGCAAAGTGAGGCATCACTTCGAAGAAGTACTGGTTGTCCAGCACCGGTTCTATAATATCCTTGATGTCATAGGGCATGTTCGGGTCTTCGGGGATGACGGTCTGAAGCGTCTCTACCCGGCGATGGATATCGTCGGAACAGGGAGTGAAGGGAGCATCCTCCATATTGTTGGACGGCAGGAAGCTCAGCAGCTCGCGGATGCTCATCAGTGTCTCCTCCTCCGTATTGCACATGAAGTGGGTAACGCCGCTCTTGCTGCTATGCGTATAGGCACCGCCCAGTTCCTCCTTGTCCACCTCCTCGTGGGTCACGGTCTTTACCACGTCCGGACCGGTGATAAACATGTGGCTCTGCTCCTTTACCATGAAGATAAAGTCGGTAAGCGCCGGAGAGTAGCATGCCCCACCGGCACACGGCCCCAGAATGGCGGATATCTGCGGAATGACACCCGACGCAATGGTGTTCTGATAGAAGATGGAGGCATAGCCTGCCAAGCTGTTCACACCTTCCTGGATGCGTGCGCCGCCCGAATCGTTGAGGGCAATGACGGGAGCACCGTTCTTCAGGGCAAGCTGCTGCACCTTTACAATCTTTGCGGCATTCGTCTCGCTGAGCGAACCGCCATGCGCCGTGAAGTCGTAGGCATAGACAAATACAAGGCGGCCGTCTATCTTTCCGTAACCGGACACCATGCCGTCTCCGGCAATCTGTTTCTTCTCCATGCCGAAGTTGGTGCAACGGTGGTTCACGAACTTGTCCAGCTCATTGAACGAGCCTTTGTCCAGCAGCATGTCAATACGTTCGCGGGCAGTCATGCGGCCGGAGGCGTGTTGTTTCTCTATCTTGTCTACGCCCCCACCCAGCGAGGCACGTTTATCCAGTTCCTCAAACTGGCGGTATATTTCTTCTCTGTTCATATTTGCATTTACAATTTAGTGATTTATAATATACGTACTGAATGCGACTCGGGATTATTCCTCCTTTATCAACTCCAATTCAATCAATACCTGGTTGGCATTCACCGGTTCGCCCTCGCTCACGAGAATGTTGCGGACGATGCAGTCGGCATTTACCTTATAGTTACTCTGCATCTTCATGGCTTCCAGCACCACGGCAATGTCTCCGGCAACCAGTCGGTCGCCCACCTTGACGGGGATGCTTACCACCTTGCCCGGCATCGGAGCCAAAATCTTGTCGTCCTGCTTCTCGTCGGCTCCTTTCTTCATGTGCAGATACTTGGCTTGCGTGTCCACGATGTCCACATGAAAGGAACGCTGGAGCATGCTGATGTCATAGCTCTTTCCTCCCTCGCCGCGCACAAGGCCTGCGTTGAACGAGTTTCCGTTGTGCAGGATGGAGCAACTTCCGTTCTCTGCCATCACAATGTCCACTTCGTAGGGCTTTCCGTCAATGGTAAGTTGTACCTTATTCCCTTCCTTACCCACCAGGGTAATGTCTGCGATACGGTCTCCTATATGTATTTCCATTATTAATTCTCCATTATCAATTATCCATTCCTTAAATCCTGAGCACTCCCTTCTGCAAGCTAAATTCCCTCCAACGGCTGATGGGGCGGGCATCGGGTAGCTGTGCCGAAACATTCTCCTCCAGATTAACCAGATAGTCCATATAGGCAGCTATCATGGCGATGTTCTCCAACTCTTCGTTGGCAGTGTTGGTACGTACCAGCATGCGGGCGTTCTTCTCGATAAAGAGGGTGTTGTACTCTCCCTTCACAAAGTCGGGCACGTGCATGATGCGCTTCAGATAGGCAAGGTTGGTCTTTACGCCCGTAATCTTGTACTCGTAGAGCACACGGCGCATACGCTCGATGGCATACTGGCGGGTGGTTGCCCATACGATGAGCTTACCTATCATGGGGTCGTAGTAGATGGGAATCTCATAGCCGTCGTACACATAGCTGTCAATGCGGACACCGATTCCGTTCGGTTCCGTCAGTTGCTTGATGACACCGGGAGACGGCATGAAGTTGTTTTCCGTATCTTCGGCACAGATGCGGCACTCTATAGCATGGCCGCGCTGGAACAGTTCCTCCTGCTTGAGGTGCAGCACCTCGTCGTTAGCAATGCGGATTTGCTCTTTCACCAGGTCCACGCCTACCACTTCTTCCGTGATGGGGTGCTCTACTTGCAAGCGCGTATTCATTTCGAGGAAGTAGAACCGACGGTTCTTGTCTACCAGAAACTCGATGGTACCTGCACCGGAGTAGTTCACTGCCTTTGCTGCGGCAACCGCCTTCTCTCCCATTTCCCGGCGCAATTCCGGCGTAAGGAAGGGTGACGGGCTTTCTTCTACCACCTTCTGATTGCGACGCTGCACGGAGCATTCGCGGTCGAAGAGGTGGATGACGTTGCCGTGGTTGTCGCCCAATATCTGGAACTCGATGTGGTGGGGTTCTTCCACGAACTTTTCCAGATAGACCGTGTCGTCTCCAAAGGAGGACATGGACTCGGAGCGTGCCGTGTTGTAGGCTTCCACCACTTCGCTCTCGTTATGGATAAGGCGCATACCTTTACCACCGCCACCCATAGACGCCTTCAGCATCACGGGATAACCTATCTCGTTGCAGATGCGCACGGCTTCTTCGGCACTCTGCAAAGGTTGTTCCGTTCCGGGAACCACGGGTACGCCTGCCGCAATCATTCGCTTGCGGGCAGCTATCTTGTCGCCCATCGCCTCCATCGTCTCGGCGGCGGGACCGATAAAGATAATCCCTTCCTCCTTGCAACGGCGTGCAAACTCCGAGTTCTCCGACAAAAAGCCGTAACCCGGATGGATGGCATCGGCACCGCATCGCTTTGCCGTGGCAATCACTTTTTCAATATTCAGATAACTCTCTTTTGCCACGGCCGGTCCTATCGGATAAGCCTCATCGGCATATGCCACATGATGAGAGGTGCGGTCGGCCTCGGAGAAGACCGCAACCGTAAGCAGTCCCATCTCCCGGCACGAACGCATGACGCGCAAGGCAATCTCACCTCTGTTGGCAATCAATACTTTCTTAATCATTTTACTTTTTCTTTAATATATAAAGGATATATATAGTCACACCACAATGCGGACATACCTTTAACAAAGGCATTCCATTTCTTGTTTAAATGTTCAACTAATATCTTCGTACTGTCTTCCTAACCCACGAGCAAAGGCAGCCTTTAATGAATGGCAGGTCTTCTGACTGACTCCTAATCCTGAAGCCTTCCCGATATTTCAATGCATATCAGTGGCAAGGGTGTTTTTCATGATATAAACGGAGCTTCACAGCAGCGGGACTGTCCGGGATTTACACCCGATTCCCTTTTAATCCAGATGATGGAAACATGCATCCGGAACCAATTCGCGGGCAAAGATAACAAAAATTATCAGGAGTATTCGCAAACCTAATAGTTTTTGTTATCTTTGTCCCAGTTTTGGTTTCACCTCTCCCGGTTCTGTTGGAGATGAGTGATGAAAAAGGGAATCAGGTGCAAATCCTGAACAGACCCGCTGCTGTAAGTCCTTCCAAAATCTTTGAATATTCTACAAGCCACTGTCCGCCCGGCGGATGGGAAGGCATTCAAAGAGGGATAAGTCAGAAGACCTGCCAAGACAACATAGTTTTAGTGCTTTCGGGGAATAAAGCAACAAAACATTGAGTCGGGGCATTCTTTATCCATATAAAGGAATCTTTCTCTTTGTTCATTTTTTCCTTGAGGGCAAGTTACGAACGCTTATAAGGAACTGAAATGAGATTCATCACAGGACTGCTATTTACATTTATCTGCCTGCTTCCTGCAGGTAGTATGGCACAGAATAAGGTCACCTTATCCGGAAAAGTCATAGACCAGCACGGGACACCGATAGCCCAAGCCACCATCGCTGTGGAAAACACCACCTCCGGCACCTATACGGACGACCGGGGGAAGTATTCACTGCAAGTCGCTCCGGGTAAACATACCTTCGTCGTCTCCTTCCTGGGCTACCAAACCGTGAAACAATTCCTCGACATCCGGCAGGATAAAAAACAGAACTTTACATTGCAGGAAAGTGCCGTAACACTGAGCTCTGTCGAGGTTTACGGAAAGACCCAAACGCAGAAAGTGAAGGAAGGGGCCTTTGCAGTCAATGCACTCGACATCAAGCCAATAGTAAACTCACTGAATAACCTCAACGACCTGGTGAACCGTACAACGGGCATCAAGGTGAGAGAGGAAGGCGGAGTTGGCTCGGACTTCGACCTCTCCATCAACGGAATGTCTGGTAATTCCATACGTTATTTCTTAGACGGAATACCATTGGACACAAAAGGCAGCGGCGTTTCATTGGCAAATCTGCCGGTCAATATCATCGACCGGATTGAAATTTATAAAGGAGTAGTACCTGCCAGTCTGGGTACAGATGCATTGGGAGGCGCCATCAATATCATTACGAAGCAAGAGAAGAAGAACTATCTGGATGTCTCCTACGGTATCGGTTCCTTCCATACTCACAAGGCGGACTTGAATGCCCAGTTTGTAGAGCCTCGAACCGGACTGATCATTAAACCTACCTTTGGGGTCAATTACTCCAAAAACGATTATATGATGAGAGATGTCGAAGTCTGGGATGAAGACAGCCGCAAATACATTCTGACTGACCGTAGACGCTTCCATGATGACTATTTTTCACTGTTCGGACAAATGGAAATCGGCTTTTCCAATAAGTCCTGGGCAGATGCTTTTTTTGTTTCCGCCTCTTACTCCAAAGTAGACAAGGAGTTGCAGACAGGCTCTGTACAGAGTAAGGTATATGGAATGGCAGAAAGAGGCTCCGATGCCTGGAACATTTCAGCCCGCTATCAAAAGCATAATTTCATTTGGAAGAACATGCAGCTGAATGCCGCACTCTCGCACACTTGGGACCATTCATTGACCACAGATACAGCCTACCGTAAGTATGACTGGAACGGAGATTATATCGTAAGCTCACGTAACGAAATCACAGGACGGGGCCGTTCGATGCGCCATTACAAACGTCCCCTGACCATTGGCCGCGCCAATTTGGACTATCGGTTGAACAACCATCACTCCCTCAACCTAAACTATCTATTAAGCCGCATCGGCAATGACCGCTATGATGAAGCGGATACTGATTTTGAAGCCTCCAATGATATTCTGGCAAAACATGTGACAGGCTTCTCCTACAATCAATCCCTTCTCGAAGAAAAAATGAGCAATACCTTTTTTGTAAAGAACTACATCAACCATCTGAATATCCGGCAAACGGATTTATCCAGCATCACCGGGTCGAAGGATGTAAAAGGGACGATAACCAAAAAGTATTGGGGCTACGGTATCGGTTCACGCTACACAGCCATAGAACCTTTATCCATTAAAATTTCCTATGAGCACAGCGTCCGGCTGCCCCTTGCCCGCGAATTATTAGGAAACGGTACCACCATATATGCTAATGTAGCCTTGAAACCCGAAAGCAGTGACAACGTCAATCTGGGCATCTTCGGCACATGGCATCCCGCCCCCGGCCATACACTTTATTATGAAGCAAACGGTTTCCTACGCTATGTGGACGACTATATCCAAGCCACCGTAGAAACCAAAGAAGGTATGATGCAATATGAGAATGTTCCGGCTGTACATATCAAGGGCATAGAAGGAGAAGTACGTTACGACTGGCAAAGCAAGTTACAGCTTGCCACCAATGTCAGTTTTCAAGAGGCACGCGACCAGAACAGATACAAGACTGACGGAAAACCTTCTGCAACCTACAACAACCGGGTACCCAACCGCCCCTGGCTTTTCGGAAGTGCAGAAGCAAGCTATCTTTTCCACAATGTGGTTCTGCCCGAAAGCAAATTACGGCTGGGATGCAGTTATCGGTGGGTGCACTGGTTCTTCCTGACATGGGAGGCCTACGGCTCTCGCGAAAGCAAGGCACGCATCCCGGCACAGCACATTTGCAATGCCGACATCACCTATTCATGGAAACGAGGACGATACAATATTTCGCTGGAATGCTCGAACCTACTCGACAAATTGGCCTATGACAACTATAAACTGCAAAAGCCCGGACGAGCATTCTTCGCCAAATTCAGATTATTCATCAACTAACTAATTTTATTTAAAATGAAACGACTAAATCTTTTATCCGGTATCCTTATGGCCATAGCCATGACCTTATCATTCAGTGCATGTTCCGACAACAACGATCCAGCCCCCACCCCGGATCCAGACCCGCAACCGGAACTTTCCGATTATCACTTTGATATTTTTATGACTATCGGCAAACACGGTGGTATGAACCAGGGTGACAGTACCATTGTAAAAAGTGTAAACAGCCTTACGGCAGATATGGGAGTCATTGACATAAAGAATGACGGCGTTGAGTTCAGAAGTGAAAACAACACTTATTCCATGGAAGCCATTGTCAAAGGGAAATACTATTATCAAGTGCCAAACTCAAACGACCGATTTACTAAATTGCAGGTAACCGGTAATTCCATCAAAATAGTCCAAGAACAGACATTTGTACAGAATACCTTCAAAGTACGCGGCTATTATACACATGCCTGGCTGGATGACCATACCTTAATTATCATGGCAGCCAATGGTGATGCAGACAAAGTTATCTGGACCAAGCTGAACGCTGACGACATGCGTATCCTTGCCGAAGGAACACTGGACCTTCCTTTACCAGAAGGAGCAAAAGTATTCACAGCTTCCGGCATTCTGACCTACAACGAAAAGGCCGGTAAATTATATTACTTCTACTTCGGTAAAGACAAATCAGGCAGAGGTGGAAAAGCAACCTCAAACTTCCTGACAGCAGTTATCAATCCCTCGGACATGAAGGTGGAAAGTAACAAGGTCAACACCCTTGCCGGAGAAATGGCGGGAAGTGCTTACGGAGAACTGATGCAAAGTTGCGTGATGTATGATGCAGACGGCAACCTCTACTTGGCTGCATTCACTGATGCCAATGACATAGAACAAGGCCATCTGCTCCGCATCAAGAAAGGTGAAACAGACTTCGATGCAAGCTATGAAGGATATCCCAACGCCGACGGTAAACTGCTCACCATCCAAAACCTGGGTAACGGTAAAGCCCTCGTGTATGCACGTAATGATGCAGCCGGTACTGCCATCGACAGTTACAGCCACTATTATTCTATCATCAACATCAATACCGGAACACAAGAACGCTTGAGTTATAACGGACAAGAAATACCTTACAGTGGCGGACGATTTGCACAACGCACCGTTATTATAGACGGTAAGGCATACATCGGCGTAAATACAGAAAAAGCCAATCCTTGTATCTACATCTATGACATAGCAACCGGTAAAGTAGAAAAAGGCGCAGAAATTGCCGAAGGTTATTATTTCGATATGCTTAGAGTTGTTGAAAACGATAAATAATCTATGAACAAGATTTTTTCTTTATTACTTTTACTAAGCACCTCCCTCCTCTGCCATGCGCACGGGGGAGGCAATTACGAGCACAACGATATGCTTGCAAGTATGAAACCCGGTGACAAGGCCGCCCTGCTCATGGTGCACTTCGGCACTACGCACGACGATACCCGCGCCCTCACCATTGATGCCATCAACGCCAAGGCACAAGCCGCCTTCCCGGAGTTGAAGTTCCAAGAAGCCTATACGTCGCGCATCATCATCCGCCGCTTGAAAGAGCGCGGCATCACGAAGCTGACTCCACTGGATGCCATGCTGAAACTGCGCAGCGAAGGTTACACACACCTCATCGTACAGAGTACCAACATCATTGACGGAGTAGAAATGGAATCCCTCCGCCGGGATGTGGAAAACGCACTACCCTTCTTCAAGGAAATACGTGTAGGTACTCCCCTGCTCTACTCTATCGAAGATGCAGAGAAAGTGGCAAGTATTCTGGGGAACCGCTACAACGCCCCGGCACAAAGCAAGAAAGCTACCAAAGAACACTTCGTCCTTGTGGGCCACGGCACCTATACCCCCAGTACCGCCATCTACAGTCAGATGGACTATATGCTGAAAGCAGGCGGACTGACCAATTTCCATGTGGGCACCATCGAAGGTTATCCAACCTTTGACACCATGCTGGCACAACTGAAAGCCGGGAAAGCCAAACGTGTGACCCTCATACCCTTCATGTTTGTTGCCGGAGACCATGCCAAAAACGACATTGCCGGAGAGTGGAAGGAAATGCTCGAGAAAGAAGGCTTCACCGTCAGTGCACAACTGGAAGGACTGGGACAAATTCCGGAAATTCAAGAAATATTCATTGACCATATCCGTTTCGGACTGAAGCACCTCATGCTGGACATCATGACGAAGAAGGCGGCCTATGCTGCCGGAAAAGACACAGAATAATATACCCATTAGTGGGTATTTAGTGTTCTTGAATCATCTTGTACTTTTGCAGGAAAAACGCGAACGACAATGAATGTTATCACCAAACTGATGTACTCTATTCATAGGATACTGGGCACTTTGCTCTGTATCCTATTTCTCATGTGGTTCCTCTCCGCCTTCGTGATGATGTACCACCGCTTTCCCCGTGTCAGCGCCAAAGAGAAAATGCAAAAGCTGGATATGCTCTCCCAAACCGGAGACTCACTTCCGGACATCTCCTCCGTCACAGCCCGCCTGCCCCGTGGCGTAAAGGTCAGGTCTACGATACTGAACCTCAATGCCGGACACCCCGAGTTCAGCTTTAGTACCACAAAAGGCACGCTTCATTTCCTTGCCGATTCCACCATCTCACGACCCTCTCTGGACAGTGAACACCTGCACCGGACAGCAGCTTTGTGGTGTTCTTCTCCCATTACCCGTATCGACACCCTCCACTCTCTGGACCAATGGATTCCCTTCGCTGAACTGAAAAAGGAAATGCCCATTTATAAAATATACTTTGCCGACGATGCCGGGACACAGCTCTATCTGAGTTCACAAAACGGTGAGGCCTTGCAGTTCTCCAACAGAAGCGAACGCTTCTGGGCATGGCTGGGTGCCATTCCCCACTGGGTATACTTCACCTGGCTGCGGCAGGACACCGTCCTTTGGACTAAGACCGTCATCTGGCTCACAGCTCTGGGTTGTCTCATGGTCATTGCCGGCATTTGGGTAACTGTGGATGTATGGCGTAAGACGCACCGAAGCCGCCATCCCAAGTTCTCCCCCTACCGAAAAAGATGGTATCACTGGCACTACGTCAGCGGAATCTTTTTCGGCATCTTCGTACTGACCTTCACCTTCAGCGGCATGATGTCTTTGGCAGACATTCCCGAATGGATTCATAAACCGGCACTGAAGAAAGGCAGCGCCACACGCACGCTCCATGCCCGTGCCCCACAACCGGAGGATTACCCCTTGGACTACCGCCGTGTCATAGCCGCCTATCCCCAAGCTTTGCAGATAGAGTGGCGCAACTTCCGCGAACATCCCTACTACATCGTAAAAGATAGAAAAAACGAGTATTACATCGATGCCGCCGACAGTCTGCCGCGTCCGTTACAACTCTCCGAAGAAGAAATCCTGAAAGGCGTGGAAAGCATTTATACCTCCCAGCGTGATTCTTCACAACATATCCCCGGCATACATATCTCCCTGCTCGAACATTTCGAGACCTATTATCGCGACATGAGCAATATGTATCGCGGACGTCCCCAGCTTCCCGTCTGGAAGATTACGGTGGACGACCCGGATCGGAGCGTTTATTACATTCACCCGGAAACGGGAATCATCCACCATGTAGACACCTCCTCCCGCTGGAAATACTGGAGCTATACAGCCCTGCACCGCATGCGTCTGCCCGGTCTGAACTCCAATGCCACCCTGCGCAAGACTGTGCTTTGGGTATTGCTGCTTGGAGGTACAGCCGTTTGCATCACGGGTGTGGCGTTAAGTGTGAATTATATAAGAAGAAAATGTTGTAAAAGACAAAAACGCTATTAACGAGAATAAACTTGTATGAATAAGAAAAGACTTGGAATATTCCTCGGCAGCATAGCCCTATTGATTGTCTGCAGCTTTGCGGCCTATCAGTACTGGCTTGCTCCTACACGTATACTTATTATCAACGCAACCCTGGCACAAGCTGCCGACATTGCCCTGAACAATGACTGCGCCCGGATAGAAGTCACCTGCATAAAAAAAGAAGAGGTGAAGGACCTTTCCGGCTATGATGCCATCGTGATGTACAGCAGAGGGCTATACCTTGACGACGGCCAGATTGCCGAAGTGGAACGGGTGGGTGCCAGCGGAGTACCAGTCTTTACGAATACGTTACGAAATTTCACCCTCTCCCTCAATCACAATGTTACCAATGAACAACAGCATACGCTACGGGAGTATCTCAAGAACGGCAACAAGCACAACTACCGGAATGCCTTACTCTACCTGCGCCACATCGCCACTCCCCACCGGTGGGGACACCAGGATTACGAGCCTCCCATCCCATTGCTGGAGAACATGTTCTACCACCGCGAATACGGCCGCTACTTCAGTACTCCGCAAGAGGTGACCGCCTATCTGAAAGAAAAAAATCTCTACCATGAGGACGGACGCAACCTTGCCCTGATTTCCGGACTCAACTTTCCGATGGAAGGAAACCGTGCCCACGTAGATTCCCTCATCACGTGCTTGACACAAGCAGGCTTCAATGTCTATCCTTTCACAGCCGGAGGTCAACCGCGTGCCGATATGATACGTACCCTCCATCCCGATGCAGTAGTCTACCTGCCTATGGGACGGCTGGGCAATGACTCACTCATCAACTGGCTGCACCAGGAAAACATTCCTTTATTCATGCCCTTCCCGCTGATTCAGCCCCACGAGGAATGGCTGGACCCGGATACCCCCGTCAGCGGTGGCACACTGACCGCCCGTGTAGTGGTGCCTGAGATAGATGGAGGCATGCTACCCCTCTGCATCGCTACCCAAAACGAAAACAAACAAGGATACTATCTGTACACCGCTGAAAATGAACGGATAGATGCCGTAGTGGACCATATTACCAAGTACATGTCCTTGAGAGACATGTCCAACAAAGAAAAGCGCGTTGCTATCTGTTACTTCAAGACTCCGGGAAAAGACGCCCTGCTGGCAAGCGGTATGGAAGTGATTCCTTCACTCTATAACTTCTTGAAACGCCTGCGTTCGGAAGGGTACGACGTCAGTGGACTGCCTGCTACTGTAGAGGAGTTCGGCAAGCGGATACATCGTGACGGTGCCGTCATGGGTTCGTATGCCAAAGGAGCACAAGAACAGTTTTTGAAAACGGCACACCCGATATGGCTTTCTACCGAGCAATACGAACAATGGGCACACGAAGTACTCCTTCCCGAGAAATATCAGGAAGTGACAGACAGATATGGAGATGCGCCCGGCAATCTGCTGGTAACAGAGGACAGTATTGCCATTACCTGCCTGCAATTCGGCAATATCCTACTCTTCCCCCAGCCCCGCCCGGCATTGGGAGATGATGAGTTCAAACTGGTGCATGGAATGCCGGTAGCGCCGCCCCACAGCTACCTGGCTCCTTATCTGTATATGCAAAAAGGATTCAAGGCAGATGCAGTGATTCACTTCGGCACCCACGGCAACTTGGAATACACGCCCGGAAAGAATGTGGCACAGTCGCAGGCCGACTGGTCGGATGTACTGATTGGTAACCTCCCCCACTTCTATTTCTATACCACCGGAAACGTAGGCGAGGGTATCATTGCCAAACGCCGGACACATGCCGTACTGGTCACCCATCTCACTCCACCCTACGTGGAGAGCGGTATGCGCCAACGCTATTTGGCCTTGCTCGAAGATATTCACAAAGTGCTGGACGAAGGTACCGAAAAACACCGAACCCTAGGAATAAGTATCAAAAAAGAAGCCATGCGTCTGGGACTGCATCGCGACCTCAACCTCGACTCCATCTCCAGTGACCCCTACACAACCAAGGAGTTGGAACGTCTGGATGCCTTCACCGAAGAGATAGCCAACGAAAAGATACTGGGTGCGTACTACACCATGAACGAGCCTTATTCTGACCGCGACCTGCTGACTACCACTCTCGCCGTCGCTGCCGACCCGCTGGCATACGAAACGGCCCGCAAGGACCGCGATAAAGGCAAAATCACCACAGAGCAGTTACAAGACTTCACCTATATAGCCCACCACTACTTGCCTGCCGCCAGGAAAAGACTGACCGCCTTACTCCAGAATCTGCCCAAGGATACTGCATCTGTAGCACCGGAGCTTCGCCCCGCCCTACTCTATCGCGAACAGTTGCTTGCCTCCCCCGTCAACGAACAGAATGCCATGGTGCGTGCACTCAGCGGAGGAACCGTATTCCCTGCGCCGGGAGGTGACCCCGTACTGAACCCGAACGTTCTGCCCACCGGACGCAACATGTACAGCATCAACGCCGAGAATACTCCCAACCCAAGGGCTTGGGAAGATGGAAAGCGATTGGCAGAAGCGACTTTAAAACAGTACATCAGCAAGCACGGCGAATATCCTCGGAAAGTAAGCTATACCTTCTGGGCAGGCGAATTCATCAATACGGAAGGAGCTACGCTGGCCCAGGTATTCTGGATGCTGGGAGTAGAACCCGTACGCGACGCCCAAGGCAGAGTGGTTGACCTGAAACTGGTGCCCAGTGAAGAACTGGGGCGTCCGCGCATCAATGTGCTGGTACAAGTGTCCGGACAGCTACGCGACATAGCCGGTTCCCGCTTGAAGTTACTGACCGATGCTATACGTCTGGCATCGGAAGCCGGAGATGAGACCTATCCCAACTATGTGGCATCGGGTACACTGTTGCAGGAAAAATTACTGGTAGAAAAGGGAACTTCCCCCAAACGTGCCCGTGAAATGTCTGTGATGCGTGTATTCGGACCGATCAACAGCGGATACAGTACCGGTATGATGGCCTATACCGAGCACAGCGGCTCGTGGGAAAGCGAAAAGGAGATAGCCGAAGGATACCTCAACAATATGGGTGCCTCTTATGGGGACGACGGAAATTGGGGAGACGTCCAGGAAGGTTTGTTTGCCTCGGCACTGTCCGAAACGGATGTTGTCATCCAGCCCCGTCAAAGTAACACATGGGGCCCCATCTCCCTGGATCATGTATACGAATTTACGGGTGGACTCTCGCTCACCGTCAAAACCGTGACCGGCAAGGAACCGGATGCTTATATGGCAGACTACCGCAACCGGACCAACCGCCGCATGCAGGATGCCAAAGAGGCCATTGCCGTAGAGACACGTTCCACCATCTTGAACCCTACCTTTATACAAGAGCGGATGAAAGGCGGGGAAGGTTCGGCGCAGATGTTCGGCGAAATCTTCCGCAACATCTTCGGCTGGCACGTCATGCGTCCGTCGGCCATGGACAAAGAACTGTTCAATGACTTGTATAGAATGTATATAAAGGATGAGAATAAGCTGGGCATTCACGAGTACTTCCTCCGCGTCAATCCCGCCGCATTCCAGGCTATGACAGCCGTCATGCTGGAAAGCGCCCGCAAAGGTTACTGGAAAGCATCTGATGAGCAACTGAAAACCACTGCTTCCCTGCATGCACAAATCACACGCGAAAAAGGTGCCGCTTGTACCGAATTCGTTTGCGACAATGACAAGCTACAGTCGTTCGTTGCCGACCAGTTGGATAATAGCGAGAAGCAGACCTATACCCAGAACATGAAGGAGGTACACGAAGCATCCGCAACCGATGGCAAGGATGTCGTACTGAAAGAACACAAACTGACTTCCGAACAAACGGTACGTAAGAACAGGGTGAACGGAGTGATTGCAGGCAGTCTTGTCGTCATCACCTTCATCGGACTGGTCGTACTGTTGAAGAAAAGAAAAAAAGAATAAATAGAAACAGAGTATTATGGAATACGCCATTCATCTGTTAGCCCTATTCATCGCCCTCAATTTTCTATTAAAGGTGGGGTTCTATCCACGCTGGGGAATGTGGACGGTTGCCGCAGGCTATGCCTTTTTTGCGTGGCTGGTGACTCCATGGATGACGGAACAGTCCAAGACCGTGGTGGCAGCTTTCTTTGCCTCCCGTCCACAGATGTTGAACTTGTCGGTATGTGTCACTCTGGAAGCCGCCGTAATGATAACTTTCTGTTTCGACTGTTTCGCAGAAATGCGTACCCGCAACACGGCCTTCAAACAAGCGGTCACCCTCTTCCTGAAGTTATACCCCGGCATACTGATAGGCGGAGTAATATGCTATGTCCTGGCACTGCTGCTTTTCACTTTTCCCGGAATAGATTTCGGCAGTCTCTCATGGATAGCAGCCGGCGTTACTTTCCTTGCAGTTTGTGCTGGGAGCCTTCTGCTGCGGCATGCTATCGGTGATAAACCACTGCGCTTGGAAGTACTGTTCATTGTTAATATTTTCATTGTTATATTGAGCATCATTGCCACGGGCTATTGAAATAAATTAAAGAATTAAAAACTAAAAAGATATATGGAAACAATCTCAAACACACTGTTCTGGATTTCAAACGGGCTGCTGGTTCCCGTCGTAGTCCTGCTGCTGCTATTCTTTCTACGTGCCATTATCCTTGCGGGAGGTTTCTTCGGTGAGTTCTACCAGCGGATGAAATTACAGAAGCAATTCACTGAAACACTGGAGAACATCACCCCAGAGAATATAGACGGACTGCTGCAGCAACTCCCATCGGCAGGCAACTCCCCTCTCCTCCGCAACTTGTCCAAATTGTCCGCACACCGGGACGACGCTGCCTACTGCGAACACCTGCTTGCCAACTATGAAATGGAAGCCGAGAAGGAGTTGGGACGTTCGCGTACATTCATCAAACTGGGTCCCATGTTGGGACTGATGGGTACCCTCATCCCGATGGGTCCCGCACTGGTGGGGCTGGCACAAGGAGACATCTCCTCCATGGCCTACAATATGCAGGTGGCTTTTGCCACTACAGTGGTAGGGCTGGTCATTGCTGCTGTCGGCGTCATTACCCTGCAAGTGAAACAACGCTGGTATGCCCGCGAAATGAACGACTTGGAATATCTGTACAAAGTGATAAGCCGCCAAACGGCCGAAAAGGAATAACGGACTAACGATACGAAAACTATGAAGAGTAAGAGAAACAGATTACTGCACAGCGATTCGGACTCCGACCCCATGGGTACGGTAGCCAATCTTTTTGACGTAGCGATGGTCTTTGCCGTAGCCTTGATGGTGGCTCTCGTCTCCCGCTTCAATATGACGGAGATGTTTTCTAAAGAAGACTTCACCATGGTGAAGAATCCCGGAAAGGAAAATATGGAAATCATTACCAAAGAAGGGCAGGAAATCAAGAAATACACTCCCAGCGAAGACCAAAAGACCTCCGGTAAAAGAGGAAAGAAAGTGGGAGTTGCCTATCAGCTTGAAAATGGAGAGATTATCTATGTGCCGGAATAAGGGAATACAGTACCTATTAATAGCTATTTGGCCATCGCAGTATAACAACTATTAAGTATTTCACCCTCCGATAATGGTATGTACATTTGCAGCGTTATATAAAATAAAACAATATATGATAAAGAAAAGACTTCTCACAGTTCTCCTTATGGGAGGAATCATCGCCACCGGTGCCTATGCACAAGCAGAAAAAGGTGACAGCGACGATATGACCAAGAAAACTCACGAGTTGAACCCAGTCGTAGTAACGGGTACGGGTACACATCAGCGACTGAAGAACACTCCGTCTCCGGTATCGGTTATCACTGCCAACGAGATAAAGCGTGCCGGTATCACCGACTTCCAGCAGGCCTTGACCATGATGGTACCCTCGCTCTCTTTCCGTCCGAACGCGATGGGGTCCTATCTGATGATGAACGGACTCTCCAACAAACACGTGCTGATATTGGTAAACGGACGCAAGGTCACGGGAGACATCACCGGTAACATCGACCTCAACCAAATAGACATGACCCGCGTCAAGCGCATCGAGGTGCTGAACGGAGCAGCTTCTTCCCTTTATGGTTCGGATGCCATCGGCGGTGTAATCAATATCATTACCAACGAGCCTAAAGATGTGGTAGCCTTCAGCAGCAATAGCAGCTATACGAGAAAGAATCAATTCTCCCAAGGCTTGAATCTGGACATCGCCCAAGGAAAAATAGGGTCCTATACTTCCTATAAATACGACCACTCCGACGGTTGGCAAAACAGCCATCTGACAGAAGATGGAGAAGACATCATCGAAACGATTGCCCCGCTCTCCCTGGGCTACAGCTCGAATAACTTTTCGCAGAAGTTTACCTATGATGCTACGGACCAGCTTTCCTTCTATGCCAACGGCGGATACTATAACCGCGGACTCGAACGTCCGGTAGAACGCGAAGACATCACCGGCGGAAGCAAGTACAACACTGCCTACGAAGGTTACAACTGGGGGGCAGGCGCCAAATACAAACTGAGTAAACGCAACGTTATCCAGTTCGACTATTCAGGAAACAATTACGCATCACGCTACAAATACCTGATAGAAAACAGCGGATACCTGCCCGGACAGTATGCGCTTACCAAGCTTCAGAAATTCCATGATGCCGAGTTGAAAGGTATCTTCGGTTTTACAACCAACAGCACTACGGTGTTCGGTGCAGACTATCGCTGTGAAGTGCTTCGCCGTCCCGACTCCGATTTGGACAAAAGTGTCTATACGGCATCAGCCTACGGCCAGCATGAAGTGAAGCTATGGAACCATCTGACCGGTGTTGCGGGTGTACGCTACGACCATCACGAACAGACGGGTGGACGCTTCACCCCCAAAGTGGCAGCCATGTACAACATAGGCAACTTCAATGTACGTGCCACCTATGCTGCCGGATTCCGTGCTCCGGGCATCGACGAGCTCTACTACCACATGTTCAAGAAGACAATGGGTACACGGGCCACCATCTCATTGGGTGACGAGAACCTCGACCCCGAACGCAGCAACTATTACTCCATCAACATGGAATACCGCACCAGCCGTTTCAGTGCTTCCGTCACCGGCTACTTGAACTACGTAAAGAACATGGTAACTTCCAAATCCACCAAATTCGATGACCTACCGGAAGCAGAGCAGAACCGGTTGCGTGAAGAGTTCCCCGAAATCGGTGACCTTTCATCCACGAAAAACCTAAGTGTCAAGAACTACTTCAACTTCGAGAAAGCTACCGTCAAAGGCTTTGAAGTGAACTTGAACGGCAATCTGTTCCCGGGCTTCACCCTGGCCGGAAACTATACCTACGCCTATGGACGCGGTCTGAACGAAGGAGGTGAATGGCAAAACATCGAGCGCAGCATACGCCATACAGCCACCATCACCGGAAACTATACACACAGCTGGAGCGACTATACCTTGAACCTCAACTTGAACGGTCGTCTGCAAAGCAAAGTCTACTATCCGGGCGACGCGGACGGCAATGCTCCGGGCTACGGCATCTGGAACCTCAATACCCGCCATACCTTCGACGGCTTCCGCAACTTTGTCATCGAACCGGGCATCGGCATAGACAATATCTTCAACAAGAAGGACAACCGCCCGCTGAACAAGAACTTCGCCTTGTATTCTCCGGGACGTTCGGTAGTAATCAGCCTGGCACTCAGACTAAAATAATCTCTCCATAACGCATTTAGAAACAACAACAATTATGAAACATTTTTTCATCACTCTCTATTTACTCGGCATCAGCCTCTTCTCCTCCGCACAACAAGAGGAGAAGGCGGCTCTGCTCATCACCCATTATGGCAGTTCGGACCCTCAGACACGTGCCTTGACGCTCGACGTCGTGACCCGTGAGGCACAAGAAGCCTTTCCGCAGTTTACAGTGCGCGAAGCATACATCTCGCCGATTGTACGAAAAAGACTTGCCAAGGAGGGTGTGTACAAAGACAGCCCTACGGATGCACTGCTGAAACTTCGCGCCGAAGGCTACCGGACCATCTACGTCCAGAGCACCACCTTGATAGAAGGCAGTGAGATGACCTCCGTCCGCAGGGATGCAGACAAGCTCCGTCCCTTCTTCAAGGAGATAAAAGTGGGAAATCCCCTGCTCTACTCCGTCGAAGACTGCGAGAAGGTAATCGGTATACTGACCGCCGAACAGCCGGAAAAGAAAGAAGACATTGTCTATGTGGGGCACGGCAACCAGCTACCCAGCACGGCTACTTACGCCATGCTCGACTTCATGATGAAAGCCCATGGACTGAAGAACTTCCACGTCAGCACCATTGAAGGATATCCTACCCTGGACGCAACCCTGCTGCAACTGAAAGAGACACGCCCCAAGAGCGTGACATTGGTTCCGTTGCTGTTGGTATGCGGCAACCATACCAAGGAAGACATTGCCGGCGTGTGGAAGACGGAACTTGAAAAGCAAAGCTATCAAGTGAATGTACGCATGCAGGGACTGGGCGAAAACAAAGCCATCCGCCAGCTCTATATGGAACACATCAAAGCTATGCTAAAAGATTGATAACCAGCAAGCGTAAAAGGGCTACACCTTTTACATACCAAGGCTACACCCTTTGCTCCGGATGGCTACACCATTTCGGACAAAGGGTGTAACTCTTTTCAATGTACACAGATTACGGACATTTGTAACCATATTACGGATTCCTCCTCCTGCAATATGGAACTTTCCGGATTATTCTCTACATTTGTACAAAACTAACAGGAACGTTTATGGAAGAAGTAATCAAGCTCAATGCTGTAGACCAATACAACAAGATGTTCGGTCTCGAAACCCTGCATCCGCTGGTCAGCGTAGTCGATTTGTCCGAAGCCACCGGATATCCCAGGCATTTCACCTTGAACTATGGCGTATACGCCCTTTTCCTCAAAAACACCAAATGCGGAGACATACGCTATGGAAAACAGTATTACGACTACCAGGAAGGCACGGTAACCAGCTTCGCCCCGGGCCAGGTGACCGAGGTCAACATGCTGGAAGGTATGCAGCCCAGCGCCTCCGGCCTGCTGTTCCACCCCGACTTGATAAAAGGCACCTCGCTGGGACAGGGAATAAAGCAGTATTCCTTCTTTTCCTATTCCTCTACCGAGGCACTGCATTTGTCCGAAGACGAGAAAGAAATCTTCCTCGACTGTCTGAAGAAGATTAAGATGGAAATCCAACGCCCCATCGACAAGCACAGCAAGGGTCTGATTGCACGCAACATCGAACTGCTGCTGGACTACTGCATGCGTTTCTACGAACGCCAGTTCATCACCCGCTCGGCAGCCAACAAAGATATCCTGATGAAATTCGAAGCACTGATAGACGACTATTTCCAGAGCGACAAACCGCAGACCGAAGGACTGCCTTCCGTGAAATACTTCGCAGACAAAGTGTTCCTCTCCTCCAACTATTTCGGAGATTTGGTGAAGAAGGAAACCGGAAAGACAGCGCAGGAATATATCCAGAACAAAATCATCGACCTGGCCAAAGAAATGATTATAGGAAGCGGGAAGACAGTCAGCCAGATTGCCTATGAGCTGGGATACCAGTATTCGCAGCACTTCAACCGCGTGTTCAAGAAGAACGTAGGCTATACTCCGAGCGAATACCGGCACTTGCAGGTTTAGACAATAAAGTTTCACCACAGATTACGCGGATTAGCACAGAGTTTTTTCGGTTTCATCAAATATAAGTTCTATCTTTGTATGCCAATAGAACATATGGATATGAAACACCCCAAAATAATTGTTGCCGGCATCGGACCGGGCAATGAATCGGATATAACTCCCGCCGTAATTTCCGCTTTGCAAGAATCAGATGTAGTGGTGGGATATAAGTATTATTTCCAATTTGTAATCCCTTATCTCCACCCCTCAACAACATGCATAGATACCGGCATGAAGCGTGAGCGCGCCCGTGCCGAGCAGGCTTTCGAGCTGGCAGAGCAGGGAAAGACGGTCTGCGTCATCAGTTCCGGGGATGCGGGTATCTATGGTATGACGCCGCTTGTCTACGAGATGAAGCGGGAAAGGAACAGCAACGTGGAAATCGTTTCGCTGCCGGGCATCAGCGCTTTCCAAAAGGCAGCCTCACTGCTGGGAGCTCCCGTGGGACATGACTTCTGCGTCATCTCCCTTTCAGACCTGATGACTCCCTGGGAACGTATTGAAAGACGTATCACCGCAGCCGCTGCCGCCGACTTCGTGACGGCAGTCTACAACCCCAAAAGTGAAGGACGCTACTGGCAGCTTTACCGCTTGAAAGAACTCTTTCTGCAGGAAGGACGCTCACCGGAAACACCCGTGGGATATGTACGCCAAGCAGGACGCCCGGAACAAGCGGTACACATCACCACGCTGGGAGATTTCAATCCCGAAGAGGTGGATATGTTTACAGTCGTATTGATAGGCAACTCACAGTCCTACGAATGGAACGGAGCCTTCATCACTCCGCGCGGCTATTACCGGGACACGAATACCGAAGCCACGGGCATCGGGCAAGACATCATGATTCGTAGTTTCCGTACCATCGAAAAGGAACTGAAGAACAAGCATATTCCCCTCGACCATAAATGGGCTTTACTCCATGCCATACATACCACCGCCGATTTTGAAATGGAGCATCTGCTGCATACGGACGAAGGTGCCGTGGCTTCCTTGTATCAAGTCATCGAGAAAGGCGGAATCAAGACGATTGTCACAGACGTCACGATGGCAGCCAGCGGTATCCGCAAAGGAGCTTTGCAGCGGCTGGGCATAGAGGTGAAATGTTACCTCGGCGACCCGCGCACGGCGACGATGGCTGCAGAGAAAGGCATCACCCGTACCCAGGCAGGCATCCGCCTGGCTGTGGAGGAGCATCCCGATGCTTTCTTTGTATTCGGCAATGCACCTACGGCACTTATGGAACTCTGCGACCTGATACGTAAGGGCAAGGCACATCCGGCGGGCATTGTTGCCGCACCGGTAGGCTTTGTGCATGTGCAGGAGTCCAAACACATGGTGAAACCCTTTACGGAAATACCCAAGATTATCGTAGAAGGACGTAAGGGAGGCAGTAACTTAGCTGCCACGCTGGTGAACTCCGTGCTGTGCTACAACGATGCGGAGCAGTTGCGCCCGGGCAGGGATGTGTAAGTGAAAAAAGACATTCCATAACATTACTTGTTACGACCGATAACATTACTTGTTATGCCCCCTTACATTACTTGATATTTTCATAAGATTACTCATTGAATGAAACACAGATTTATAATCATAGGAATGGATGACAACCGTTCCCCCTTCTTTCCACCGGAAGCACTGGCACAGATACGGAAGGGGAAGGTCTTCTCCGGCGGCATACGGCATAAGGAGATTGTCGGTCCTCTGCTGCCTGCCGGGGCCGAATGGATTTCCATCACCGTACCGCTGGACCACGTCTTTTCCCATTATGAAGAAATATTTACCCGCTTCGAAGAGACGGCTACGGACGACTCCATCATTGTATTCGCGTCCGGCGACCCGTTATTCTTCGGTTTTGCCAATACCATAAAGCGTAAGCTTCCCGAGGCAGACATTCTGCTCTATCCCGCTTTCAATTCCTTGCAGACATTGGCACACCGCCTCGTCATGCCGTATGACGACATGCGCACCGTCTCCCTGACAGGACGCCCGTGGCAGGAGTTCGACCGTGCCCTCATAGAGCATGTACCCCAAATAGGCATCCTCACCGACCGCGAACATACCCCGGTCACCATTGCCGCCCGCATGCTGGAATACGGGTACTCCCACTACACACTATACATCGGCGAGCATCTCGGCAATCCCGAAAAGGAACGCATACGCCGGATGACACCCCGGGAAGCGGTTTCCGGTGACTTCGAACATCCCAACTGCTTGCTGCTGGACAGCCATCTCGGACAATGCCGCACAAACTCCCTGCACGGTAGCGAAGCCCCAGACTTTCCAGTCCGTCCCTTCGGCATCCCCGATGAAGAGTTTGCACATCTTGACGGACGCGCCCGCATGATAACCAAGGCTCCCATCCGCCTGCTCACCCTGCAGGCATTGGAACTGAACCGCCGCCGCGTCTTCTGGGACATCGGTTTCTGTACCGGTTCCGTCTCCATCGAAGCCCGCCTGCAATTTCCTCATCTCGCCGTCATCTCCTTCGAGATACGCCCCGAAGGAAAAGAGCTGATGGACACCAACTCCCGCCGCTTCGGCGCACCGGGCATTACGGCGGTAACCGGAGATTTCCTGCACACCGACCTCACTCCCTTTGCCCGCCCCGATGCCGTCTTCATCGGTGGACACGGCGGACATCTGGAGGAAATGATAGAGAAAGTGAAACAAGTGCTGCACCCCGAAGGCTGCATCGTCTTCAACTCCGTATCGGCAGAAAGCAAGGAGGCGTTCTGCCGAGGAATCGAGCGGAACGGAATGGTGCTCCACCCTTCCACCCATATCGCCTTGAACGAATATAACCCCATTGAAATTATGAAAGCCACGCTTTCTTAAACATACCCATTATGAAAACAGCTATTATTCTAATCTCCGAAGCCGGTTTGAGCATAGCCCAATCACTACTCAACGAACTTCCCGACTCCGAAATCTTCACCCTCAGGCACGAAGAGGGATGCACACATATAGAATCCGCCGGCAAATTCACAGCGGAAAACTTCAACCGCTATGATGCCTTTGTCTTCATTGGCGCCATGGGAATCTGTGTCCGCACCATCGCTCCTTGCGTGAAGAACAAATATACCGACCCTGCCGTGGTTTGCGTGGACAGTACCGGTAAATTTGCCATCTCCGTACTTTCCGGACACATCGGAGGAGCCAACGAACTGACCCACCAGGTAGCGAATATCCTCGGGGCCGAACCGGTAGTCACCACGCAAAGCGACTGCACCGGTCTATGGGGACTCGATACCCTGCCCCAACGTTTCGGGTGGTTTCCGGTCATCAACGCCGAGCCCTCCACCCTCCTGTTGGCAGAACTTGCCAAGACGCCCGAAGAGAAAAAAAGAGTATGCATGAACGAGCATATCAGCCTCTTCGTTTCCGGCAAGCCCACCGCCCTGCTGCTCACGGTGCGCAATGAAGGCACGGACTGGATGGAGGCGCACCTGCCGCCTCATGTAGAAGTATTCTACCGGGTGCAGGACATTAAACCTTCACGCTTCAAACTGATTCTGTGCGTATCTCCCCAAGTCCCCAACTTCCCGGAAATGCCTATGATATGCTACGTGCCCTGTGTCGTACACCTCGGCATCGGCCTTGCCCGGCTGGCAGGTCCCGTGCGGAAAGTGGAGAAAGAGATTATGAACACACTGAAGGAATACGGCATCATGCCCCAAAGCATCGCCTCCATCTCCACGATTAAAGCCAAAAGTGACGAACCGGTAGTGAAAGCGCTCCAAAAGAAGTTCCCGGTCTACTTCTATACAGCCGAAGAACTGACAGAGATAGAGGTGCCCCATCCCAGCAAAACCGTCATGAAGCACATGGGTACCCCCAGCGTCAGCGAAGCCGCCGCCTTACTGAGTGCAAACAACTCCCGGCTGCTGGTGCCCAAGAAGAAAGGAGAGAACTATACCGTGGCCGCCGCCCTTGACATAAGAACTGTGCGCCAGGGCCACATCGAAATAGTGGGTGCCGGCCCGGGCGACCCGGACCTGGTTTCCGTACGCGGACGCCAAATGCTGGAACGCGCCGACCTCATTCTGTATGCCGGCAGTCTCGTTCCCAGGGAGCTGACTCTCTGTGCCAAGGCCGGGGCTACCGTACTCAGCTCCGCTTCCATGGATTTGGAAGAACAATTTGAAGTGATGAAGAAATTCTATGACAAGGGAAAATTCATCGTACGCCTGCATACGGGTGACCCTTGTATCTATGGTGCCATTCAGGAACAAATGAACTACTTTGACCAGCACGGTATGAGCTACCACATCACCCCCGGCATATCCTCCTTCCAGGCGGCGGCAGCTGCCTTGAAGTCGCAGTTCACCATTCCGGAAAAAGTGCAAAGCATCATCCTAACACGCGGCGAAGGACGTACGCCCATGCCCGAACGCGAAAAGCTACATCTCATGGCACGCTCACAAAGTACCATGTGCATCTTCCTCAGTGCAAGCATTGCGAAGCAGGTGCAGGAAGAACTGTTGCAGGAATATCCGGAAACTACCCCCGTAGCTGTCTGCTACCACTTGACATGGAAAGACGAACAAATATTCAGGGGGGAACTCAAAGACCTTGCCAGAATAGTGAAGGAAAATAACCTCACCTTGACAACCATGATTGTCGTAGGCGAAGCCATCGGCAACCGTGAAGGTCTGTCACGGCTCTATGCACACGAGTTCAAGCATCTGTACCGGAAATAAATCAACGATTAATCACCCATAAACATTCAAACATGATATTAATATTTGGCGGAACCACCGAAGGACGCATAGCCATCCAAACCCTTGAAGAAGCCGGAAAAACTTTCTACTATTCTACCAAAGGGGATGAGCAGGACGTACTTCTGCATAATGGCATCCGCCTGCAAGGCGCGATGGATGCAATAGAAATAGAAACATTCTGTGCACAGCATCACATAAAGCTGCTGATAGACGCCGCGCACCCCTTTGCCACACAGCTGCATGAGACTCTGGAACAAGTCTCCGTGGAATCGAATATCCCCGTCATCCGTTTCGAGCGTATCTTCCCGAAACGCGATGAAGAACACATCACCTGGTGCAGGGATTATGACGATGCCATCGAGAAGATACAGAAAGAAAAGATTTTCATCTTACTTGCACTGACCGGCGTACAGACCATAGGTAAGCTGAAGCCTTTGTGGCAGAATGCCTGCTGTTACTTCCGCATCCTCGACCGTGACAGCTCGCGCAAGCTCGCCCGGGAACAAGGTTTCTCCGAGAAGAACCTCTACTACTACACGCCCGGAGAAGACGAGCAAGTCCTGATGAAACAGCTTCATCCCGAAGCCATCCTCCTCAAAGAAAGCGGGATATCGGGCGGATTCTGCGAAAAGGTGGAAGCTGCCCGGCAACTGGGTATACGCATCTTTGCCATCTGCCGCCCCAAGACATCCGACAAGTTTATCTGTGTAAACGGCGAGCATGGCCTGCGCCGCATAATCGAGAAACATTTACCCGACTTCTTCCCCCTGCGCAGCGGACTGACCACCGGAACATGTGCCGCCGCTGCCGCCGTAGCCGCCACCTGGGATGTATTCAATATCTACTTCAAAAAGCGTCCTACGGAATTTCCGGTAGTTCTTCCCAACGGAGAAACCATCCAGGTTCCCGTAGAGCCTCAGCACCATATTCCCCACTCCGACCTTCTGGAAAACGGTGACGGCATGTTCGAGACAAGCGCTACCGTCATCAAGGATGCCGGCGACGACCCGGACATCACCAACGGAATGAAAGTTGTGGCCAATATAGCCATACCTTTCCGCATAGACGACCCGCTGCCGGAAGACACTCCCCAGGACGACTACAACATCATCGTCTGCGGCGGCGAAGGCGTAGGTGTCGTCACCATGCCCGGTCTGGGACTTGAGCTCGGTAGCTCTGCCATCAACGACACCCCACGCGAAATGATAAAGAAGAACGTCAAGCTATGGCTTGAACGCCTCCATATTGCCAAACAGCCCAATCCTATTCTCATTACCATCTCCATCCCCGGTGGAGAAGAAATAGCCAAACGCACCTTCAATCCCCGCCTCGGTATCGAAGGAGGCATTTCCATTATCGGGACCTCCGGCATCGTGAAGCCATTCTCCTCGGAAGCCTTCATCAATTCCATCCGGAAGTCCATGGAAGTGGCAAAGGCAACCCGGAACCCTCGTATCGTCATCAGCTCCGGCGCAAAGAGCGAACGTTTCATCAAGGCGTATTATCCCGACCTCCCCACCCAGGCTTTCGTGCATTACGGCAACTTTATCGGCGAAACCTTGAAAATAGCAGCCGAAGAGCAAGTACCGCACGTCACCCTCGGCGTGATGATGGGAAAGGCCGTGAAACTGGCCGAAGGCAATCTGGATACCCACAGCAAGAAAGTGACCATGAATAAGGAATTCATTCAAGACCTGGCACGCCAGACGGGATGCAGCGAAGAAACACTTGCCGCCATCGGACAGATGAACCTGGCGCGCGAACTCTGGGACATCATTCCCGAAGAGCTGCTGGAAAAGTTTGGCAAGGCACTGATTGAGCTCTGTCACCGGCACTGTGCCCCCTTACTGCCCAATGGCGAATTAACAGTATTACTCATAACCGAAAACGGAAAAATTTACTCATGAAGAAGAAGATAATCATTACCGTCTGTATGGCAATGACCGTACTGACCGGCTTGGCACAAAGCCCGCTGTCCTTTCATGCAAAAGCAGGAATCGGTACCTCCCATTTTCATGGAAAACACTCTAGTAGTGACACCCAAATAGCTTACAAAGCTGGTGTCGGTACAGTATATGTCCTCAACAAGACCTGGGTGCTGCAATCCGCATTGGAATTCGTGTCCATCGGCGGTAAAGACGAGATAAGCCACATCGGCAAGGCCAAAATGCATGAACTGTATCTGCAAATCCCCCTCATGATAGCGGCCCGCCTCCATCTGGGCAGGGATTATCATGCCTCGCTGAGCGTCGGCCCTTATGCGGCCATAGGCGTGGCAGGCAAGACCTCCGGCGAGACCTACGATTATAGCAGCAGCAGTATGCAGGGAGGATACCAGTTCAAGATAGACACTTTCGGCAGTATGGTAGACGGGAAAATGGGTAACAACCGTTTCGATGCAGGTATTGCCCTGGGACTTACTTTTGAATACAGAAGATTCATCATCGGTGCAGAGACACAAGTGGGACTGGTAAAAGTCAATGAGCAGATAAACCAGATGATAGGTCATTCGGAAGAAGGAGGATATTTTCCCAAGAACTTCGCCGCATTCTTTACGCTGGGGTACCGGTTCTGGTAAGGGAACATTTTGCCATACAGAGTTGTTTAGTATACAAACAGATACTCAACAATATAAACTGAATAATATGGCAAAAAGAATTCCTATCCTGCTGGCAGCAATGACAGCCCTCACCTTCGCCCCTCAAACAGCAGAGGCATGTACCGGTATCACCCTGACGGCCAAAGACAATGCGCACGTCGTAGCTCGCACCATCGAATGGGGAGGCAGTGAGCTGAACAGCCAGTACGTCATCGTACCGCGCGGTTATTCGCAACAATCACTGACACCCGGAGGCAGTCTGTCCGGCATGGAGTTCACCTCACGCTATGGCTACGTAGGCCTGGCAGTGGAGCAAAAGGAGTTCGTGGCCGAAGGTCTGAATGAAGCCGGGCTCTCCGCCGGGCTGTTCTACTTTCCCGGATATGGCAAATACGAGGAGTATGACCCCACACGAAAAGCGTCGAGCATAGCCGATTTACAATTGGTATCATGGCTGTTGGGAAGCTTTTCTACTGTGGACGAGGTAAAGGAGGCTATTGAAAATGTGACGGTCATAGCCATTGACCCGCGCGCCTCCACCGTACATTGGCGGATTGCAGACAAGACCGGCCGCCAACTGGTATTGGAGTTCATCGACGGACAGCCCCGTTTCTATGAAAACAAACTGGGAGTATTGACAAACTCCCCCGGCTTTGACTGGCAGATGACCAACTTAAACAATTATGTGAACCTCTACCCGGGCAGTGCCGAAAGCAAATCGCTGGGCAATGTGACTATAGCCCCTTTCGGTTCGGGAAGCGGCTTTTTGGGAATTCCGGGAGATGTGACTCCCCCTTCCCGCTTTATCCGTGCCGCTTTCTACCAGACTTCTACACCGCCACAGAATACCGCACTGGAAACCGTTCTCCAATGTTTTCAGATACTGAATAACTTTGATATACCCGTAGGCATCGAGTTTCCCCTCGGCCAGGTTCCTGCCAATATTCCAAGTGCCACCCAATGGACATCGGCCACAGATATGACAAACGGTATCATCTACTATCGCACCATGTACAACAGTACAATCAGAAGCATTGATTTGAGACAGATAGACTTCGGGCGCATCGAGTACCATGCAGCTCCCCTCGATAAAGTGAAGCGGCAACCGATAGTTCCCGTGAAAATTGAATAGGGACGCAGAAACTTCAAGATTGCCGCTGTTGCAGTTGTTCCGCCTCCTTCCTCTTCATCTCCGCCAGCACCCCGCAGGTCAATGGAATGGCGAGGAAGAAGGTCAGCATGTCCGACGCCGCCTGGCACATTTCCACCCCTTTCAGTCCTAAGAAATAAGGAAGAATGAAGATGAGGGGAATGAAGAACAGCCCTTGACGGGCAGAGGAAAGTATCGTAGCGCGTACGGGCTTGCGGATAGTCTGCAGCATCATGTTGCTGACCACAATCCATGCACCCAACGGATAGGTGATGAACTGCCAGCGCAATGCTGCCGCACCGGTAGCTACAACAGCAGGGTCTCCCTTGCGGAAGATGGAGACAATCTCCTCGGCATATCCCATACCTGCCACCGCACAAACCAGCAAAAAGAAAAAGCCTACCTTCACACAGAACCAGAATCCTTGGCGCACTCTGGCATACAGCCCGGCACCATAATTGAATCCGCATACCGGTTGGAAGCCTTGCCCGAAACCAATTAGGAAAGCATTGATAAACATAGAGATACGCGTCACAATGGACATCCCTGCAATAGCTGCGTCACCATATGCACCGGCCGCCACGTTCAGCAAAATGGTTGCCACGCTTGCCAGTCCCTGCCGGGTGAGTGACGGAGTTCCACCCCCAATAATTTCCTTGATGAAAGCCAGTGTAGGCGTAAAGTTTCTGTAACGTATACGTATATTTCCTCCTCTGCGCCCCATATATAGCAAAAGGATGAAACTACATATCTGGCTGACTACTGTGGCAAGTGCGGCACCGGATATGCCCATATCGCATACAAAAATCAGGATAGGGTCGAGCACCACGTTGATGACCGCCCCACTCACAATCCCCACCATGGCATACGCCGCATTACCTTGAAAACGTATTTGGTTATTCAGCACCAATGAGGCGGTCATAAAAGGAGTACCCAGCAGAATGATTCCCAAATAGCGCTCCGTATACGGAAGAATGGTAGGCGTCGACCCCAAAGCAAGGGAAAGCGGTGTAAGGAACAACAATCCCAACACAGCCAGAGCCGCTCCGATAAACAAGGCAAAAAAGAAGCCGGTGGATGCCATCTTCTCGGCACTCTCCGTTTCCTGCGCCCCCAACTTACGGGAGATGTAGTTCCCCGAACCATGACCGAAGAAGAATCCCACAGCCTGGATAATGGACATCACAGAAAACACGATACCTACGGCAGCCGTAGACTGGGTATTTATTTTACCCACAAAATAGGTATCTGCCATGTTATAGAAAGACGTCACCAGCATGCTGATGATGGTCGGCACAGCCAATGACGTAATCAGCCGGGGGACCGGAGTCGTCGTTAAGTGGACATAATTATCCTTTGCAGAATGGTGCATCATAGGGAATGGAATGACAAGACTATTTGCAGCAATTCCTCAATGGAGTACACCGTTACCGGCTCCTTGCCCGGTCGATGGAATACGAAGCTGCCGTCTCCCTTCAAATCTCCGGTTTCGATATAGATCTCCGATTCAACATTCCGGTTTGCCAGAATCCCGTTTCTTTGGAACGCCTTGCGCACCATGGCATACTTCTGCCCGTGACCCGCCAAACGTATCCGGGAGGTATATTCATTGGCTACCCTGAACAGTCCCGTTTCCAAATCGAAGGCAATACCCTTACGGGCAAAGAAGTTGCTCAGACTGCCGTTCAGCGAAAGGTCCTCGGGTGTACCGATGGTCACTCCGTTCACCTTATCCATCAGCCATATTTTGTCCGCTATCTGCAGGGCCAGTTCCAGGTCGTGGGTAGAAAGGAAAATCGTCTTGTCCGTTTGCCGGCTGAGTTGGTGAAGCAGTTGCATCATCTCTACTTTACTGGGAAAATCGAGGAAAGCTGTCGGTTCATCCAGATAGATGACGGGAGTTTCCTGGGCGAGCGCCTTGGCTATCATCACCTTCTGCCGTTCACCGTCACTCAGCGTATGCACCATGCGGTGTGCCAGATGTGGAATGCCTACCAGGGCGATAGATTTGTCCACCACAGTCTTGTCCTCTTTCGAAAGGGTTCCCCAGAAACCGGTGTAGGGGCTGCGTCCCAGACCTATCAGTTCTACGACGGACATATTGCGTATATCGCACTTCTCTGTCAGCACCACACTGATGACGCGCGAAAGCTGCTTGTCGGTATAGTCCCCTATCTCTTTTCCTTCAATAAATATGTTTCCTCCAAGTTTAGGCTGGAAGGCGGACAACGTACGGAGCAACGTGGACTTCCCCACTCCATTAGCTCCCAACAAGCAAGTCAGCTCACCACTGTTAATTCCGGCGCAAATGCCGTCTGCCACCACTTTCACATCCCCCTTACCGGGGTAACCGATGGAAAGATTCTCTATATGTATGGTTTCCTTATTCATTCAATTCTCCTTTCCGTTTTCTAAAAAGTACAGAAGCCACTACCGGCGCACCTACCAGTGCCGTCACCGAGTTGACCGGCAAAGCTCCCTCGAAGCCGGGCATACGGGCTATCAGATTGCAGACCAATGCCAGGGAAGCGCCTACCAGCAATGTGGCAGGCATCAGCACCCGATGGTCCGAAGAGTGGAAGATGGCACGGCACAGATGGGGAACCGCCAACCCGATAAACATAATCGGACCGCAATAGGCCGTTACAATAGCCACCAGCACACCGGAGCATGAGATAACCAGCAGGCGTGCCCGCTTGATGTTCAGTCCCAGATTGCGTGCATAGCCATCGCCCAGCAGCAACAGATTCATCGTCTTTATCAGCAGGAAGGACAACGGAAGCAGCACAGCCATGATGCAGACAAACAGCACCATCTGGTCGCCCGAAACACGGGCAAAGCTACCCAATCCCCAAATGACATATGCACGTATATCTTCCTCCACACTGAAATATTTCAATACGCCGATGACGGCACTTGCCACATAGCCTATCATCACACCGATTATCAGCAGCGTCACGTTGCCCTTCACCTTCTGGGAGACATAGACAATGAGCGCCATCACAGCCAGCGCACCGATAATGGCGGCAACCGACAAGGCAACCTCGCCCATATACCCCAAACGGCTCAATGCCACACCGCCCATCGCCCCGGACAGCAATACCACACAAGCCACACCCAGGCTGGCACCTGAACTGATGCCCAATACCGAAGGCCCTGCCAGCGGATTGCGGAACACCGTCTGCATCTGCAGACCGCTGACTGACAGCCCTGCTCCCGCCACCAATGCCGTCAACGCTTGGGGCACGCGGGACTTCCAGATAATATTCTGCCAAATAACGGATTCATCCGTATTTCCCCACAATATGTTCCACACGGAGCGCAGAGGAATGTGAACCGACCCCAAAAGCAGGTTCAGCAGGAAAAAAAGAAAGATAGATGCCAGTGTCAGCAACATCAACGGAAGTACGGGTCTTTTTATCATTTCAGCAGTTCGTAGTAAGTCGGTTTATAGTCAGGCAACAAATCGGGATGGAAAGCATGTATCAAGTCTTCCAATACAATTTCGGGCTGCATGGGCATACTTTCGTAGAAGGGTTTCTCACGCATGTTGCAGTATACCACTCCCTTCTCACGAAACGCACGGAAGTCGGCATAACGCGGGTCGAGGGACTTCAAGGCATCATACGTGAATGTCCCGTCATAGCTGTTGACAATGCGCCAATAGTCGGCACTCTCCGCCTGGCTATATACGGTTTCAAAATCCAGCGTGACACCTCCCGAACGGGGATCGTCTTTCAAGAAATAATCCGCACCGGCATCACGGAACAGTTCGGCAAGAAAGCTCTTTCCTCCCACTGCATACCAGTTGCCACCCCGTATCTCGCCGCTGAATACCATCGGACGCTTCTTCACGTTGGCAGCCAGCTCCTTCAATTCGTTATAGCGCTTCTCTATCGCAGCAAACTTTTCATTCGCCTCCACTTCCTGGCCTATAAACATGCCGATGAATTTTATCCATTCAGCCTGCCCCAACGGGGTCATCTCCTTATATCCCAAATGGGGAACCAGTGGAATACCGATTTCCCGCATGGCATCATATCCACCCCGCTTGAAAGGAGAGATAAAGATAACATCCGGATTCATGCTCATTATCACTTCATTATCAAAGTTCCCTTCGATACCAATCTTCACGGTCTCGCCGGACTTCAAACGGTCGTTCATCTCCTTGTTGAAGAGATGGCGCGTACTGGTGATGCCCACCACATAATTGCAGGCATCCAGACGGATGAAGTTGGAAAGTTGCAGGGATGTCATACACATAACGTGCTCCACCGGCGTTTCAATTACCGTATAGTCGCTCGGTATGCCGACAGGCTTTATGCCTTTCGGTACCAGCGCATAGTGGAAAGTGCTGCTGCTTTCTTTTTGAGGGTCGTGTATATCCACCAGACGGACATGGTGCGGAAGATATTTCACCGTATAGCCTTTGGCATAGCACGGTACAATGGTAGCTGCCGTGTCTGTCGTAACCGGAGAATAGCCCGTTTCGGAAGAAGATTCGGTAGTAGTCTGTCTTGATTTTAAGCCGCAAGAGGTTACGCATAAAATGCACAGCAGTGCAATGCCTATGGCAGATATCCGGGTCATGATTATTGGGGTTTATGGAATTCGGGCACAATATTCGTCATTTTTGGGGAGATACGCAAATGCTCTTCCTGCAAATTGACGGATATTGTGCCTAAATAATCTTTAAAAGCCCATCAAGTCATTCAGTGCTTCACTCATGCTGGGATGTGTAAAGACAAAATCACGGAGGAAGGTATATTCCTGCCCGGTCTTCATAGCCATTGCCACCAGGTTGATGACCTCGCTCGATTCCGGACCAAACAGCGTACATCCCACTATCTTGTCCGTATCGGCGTCCACCACCACCTTGAAGAGTCCGTTCGTATCGCCCAAAGTCCTGGCACGCGGAATGGCGGCTACCGGCAGCTTGTTGACCTTTATATTCAATCCCTTCTTGCGTGCTTCCGCTTCGCTCAGCCCGATGCGTGAAAGCGGCGGGTCGATGAATACCGAATAGCTCACCGGGTCACGGTCGGACACCTTGCGTTCTCCCGCCCCGAAAAGGTCTTCGCGCAGAATGCGGTAATCATCCAAAGAAATGTAGGTAAACTGCAAACCGCCCTTTACATCACCGATAGCATGTATCTTGGGGTTGGTAGTCTGCAAATAGTCGTCCACCACAATGGCACCGCGCTCATTCACCTCTACACCTGCCGCCGCCAGATTCAAGCCAGCCGTATTCGGACGCCGGCCGGTAGCCAGCAGGATGGCATCTGCGTGTAACTGATGTTCCTCTCCCGTGACCGCATCCCGGTAAATGACGTCAGAGTCTTTCACGGACTGCACGCGTGCATTCAGCCTGAAAACGATTCCTTTCTGTTCCAATACCTCCCGGACACTGTCCGCAATGTCCCGGTCCTCCCGGGATATCAGTTCAGAAGAGCCCTCGAGCACCGTGACTTGCGAACCGAACGAAACATACATGGAAGCAAATTCTAGTCCGATGTATCCCCCACCTACAATGACGAGCTGTGCCGGCAGCTCAGTCAGTTCCATAATGGAGGTGCTGGTATATACCCGTGGGTTACCTTGTATCCCCTCTATCGGTGGAATGACGGTTTCGGCACCCGTATTGATGAATATCCGGGGAGCTTGCAATTGTAATGTCCCTTCCACCATCCCAACTTCCACCACATCCGGACCTGCAAAGGAGCCGATACCCGTATAGACCGTTATATGAGGATTGTCGGCCAGATTGTGATAGTTCTTCTGACGCAGGAAAGAGACGACCTCTTCCTTCCTTGCAATGGACTGACGATAGTATGCCTTCTTGACCTCCCAAGAAGCGTCTTTGTCCGCATGCTTTGCCGCATGCACCAATGTTTTTGTGGGAATGCAACCGATATTGATACATGTCCCTCCGTACATCTTTTCCGAACGCTCCACTACGGCAACGTCCAGCTTCCGTTTTGCCAACTCGGCAGCCAGCGTCTTTCCGCCTTTGCCGAATCCGATGATAATGGCATCATACTGTTTCATACGTCTATTTCCTTAATTGGTTCAATACTCTTTTTGCACTGTCAGACAGTACGACAATGGCACCGGCAAGAATGGCCGTATCCTTGATGACCAAGCGCCCTGCCCCCGTCAGCAACGGAAAGCCGTGCTCCCCGCTTCCCAAGTCGGGCACCCACACCTCAGGAGTTGTCACCAGGAAAGAGAGGGTACCTATTGTCATGACAATGGCTAGTGCAGCTCCCGCCAGTCCGATTTTCGGAGAGAATATCCCCAGAAATGTCAGAATGCCGATGGTCATAATCAGAATGCCCAGACCGTGAGAGAAACCATACGTATTGTTCTCCACGTGCCACTGATGTTTCGCCTCATTGAACTCGCCCTCTTTCAGCTTATACTCCTTGTACTCCGGGGCACTCTTTGTATAAAAGAAGCTCATGAACGGGCTGTTCGCCACAAAAGGGACAATCCCTTCAGCCTCATAATTCCAGAATTTCAACCCACCAATCCATACGAAAATAACCAGGATGGCTACACGAATCAAATTAACACCCAACTTTTGAGTGGAAGCGGCCAGCGTCAACGCAGCCATAAACAAGTTTTGCAATTTCGTTTTCATCTTTGTTCTACTTTTTAAATGGTTTCAGTAATATGACTTGATTTTTGTTTTTGCAAAGTTCCTTGTTTTCCACCACGTACGAAATGGCAATTATTCCGCAACAGTTGGCAATTCTTCCCGTTTCACTCTTTTCCGGTAGTCCGAGACACTCTCGCCGGTCATTTTCTTGAAAAAACGGCTGAACGCGGACAAGTCTTCGAAGCCCAGAATGGAGCTGATTTCCTTAGCGCTTTTGTGGGTATACAGCAGCAATCTCATGGCTTCTGCCTCAATGCGGTCATGAATCACCCGTAAAGGGGAAGGCAACCCGCAGGTCGAGAACAGATTGGAAAGTGTCTTGGGAGAACGGCAAAGAATATCGGCATAATCCTGCACTTGCTTCTTCTCCTTGAAATGCCGGTCCACTAATACGTAATACTGCCGGATGATGTCAAACGTCTTTTCCTTCTCCTGCCCCACCCCAAAACGCTGGCGCGCAATGCGTGTACAGGTAATGATGAAACGTTTCAAGACAATCCGCAGCATCTCCTCCTGCAGGTTGTCATGGATGACCGATTCCTGCCGGAAAATGCGGACTATGTCATGCAAGTTGGAAGACTGCCCGGCAGAAAGTGCCAGTTTCATCACCTTGGAAGAGCCATAAAAAAGGAATCCATTGCAAGAGACCTCGTTGTCATGTCCATAGATGCAATAAAAATTGCTGTTGAATACAAACGTCAGGTATTCACCGTCCACCTCTTTTACCTCCAGGTGATGCAACGGGGTCAAGGTCACGATTTCATCCTTTTCCAGGCGCATGGGGATATGGTCTATTTCCAGAGTCAGCGTACCGCTCTGTACCCAAATGAATTTATACAGAGTCTTGTCACGTTGCAGCGACGCACGCTCATGGTAGCTGGAAGTCATGGCTATGTTGCCATTCAAGCGGGTGTTCAGTTGATAATCCATAAAAAACAGATTGTTTTAGTAAATAACAAAGATAGCGAATATCTTGTTTGCTACTGATTATTTCCCCACTTTTGTAGCCGTTTTGCTGTTCTTTAATTTTTAACCTTTAATGTCTTCATGCAAATGTTCCCCGTCATATTTGTATCTCTCGGTCCCGGCGAACCGGAACTGATTACCGTAAAAGGCTTGAAAGCCCTGCAGACAGCCGACTGTATATTCTGTCCCGAGACACTGGCCAAAGATGGAAACAGAGTTTCACGCGCAGCCGACATCCTATTGCAACTCGACATTCCGGAAAACACGGTGCACCGCTTTCCACTCCCCATGAGCAAACAGCGCGAAAAAGCCCTGAGCGCCTACGACGAGGTCTATATGGAGAGCTCCACCCTCCGGCAACAAGGAAAGAAGGTCTGTATCGTTGCCGAAGGAGATGCCGGATTCTACTCTTCCATACATTATGTATATGACAAACTGCAGGCAGACGGCATCCCCGTGAAGCACATCCCCGGTATCCCCGCCTTCATTGCCGCCGGCGCACTGGGCGGGCTCCATGTGGCCAGCCAGGAAGAGCGGCTGACGGTGATACCCGGCATTACTACGACAGAAGAGATAGAGAAACTGACAAGCGAAAACAGTGCGGTTGTCATCATGAAGCTGTCCAGATGCACCGATGAGATTCACCGCTGCATCCGCCTGCATCCCGAATACCGGTATCACTATTTTGAGAATGTAGGCACTCCGGAAGAGAAGTATATCAATGACAGCAAGCGGATAGCGACCATCCGCTTCCCCTATTTTTCCCTGCTTATCATTCGTACAGAGACCTTTTGAGCCCGATTTAATACAATTTCGCACGCCATAGGCATTATTTTAATGAAAATGGGTTACCTTTGCGCCGTTGAAATATAAAAAAGATAAGAACATGAAGAAAGTCGTTTTTTATATGATGCTGCTGGTTATGAGCATCGGTTATGCCTATGCACAAGGAAAGGCAGACATCAAATTCGAACAGACCACCCACAACTTCGGCACATTCTCCGAAAACAGTCCTGTGGTCAGCTACACCTTTAAGTTTACGAACGTAGGCGATGCTCCGCTTGTCATCCATCAGGCTGTAGCTTCCTGCGGATGTACCGTTCCCGAATATTCACAAGAACCGATAGCACCGGGAAAGACTGGAACAGTGAAAGTAACTTATAATGGAACCGGAAGATACCCCGGACACTTCAAGAAATCCATTACCCTGCGCACCAATGCCAAAACGGAAATCATGCGATTATTTATCGAAGGGGACATGACCGCTAAAGATGCCAAATAAGCATTTTACCATACAGAATTAAGGAGATTTTTTTAAATCTCCTTTTTTTTTGCTTTCTTTGCCTAAAATGCGAAGATAGGCTGCACCTCAGCAGAATAATAATGAGCTTGCTCATTTTATCCTGCATTCGGTTTGCACTATCTTTGAAGTCTATTAAAGAAAAACATAAAACTACAAAACCTATGAAACAAGAAGAAGAACCTATTACCGGACTACCGGAAAATGCGTTCCGTGAATTGAAACCGGGAGAAGTGTACAACCCTCTGATGAGCCCGGATAAGAAGTATTCAGAAGTAAATGCCTGGTCGGTGACATGGGGTATTCTGATGGCCATCCTCTTTTCGGCCGCAGCCGCCTATCTGGGGCTGAAGGTGGGGCAAGTATTCGAAGCCGCCATCCCCATCGCCATCATTGCCGTCGGCGTATCGGGTGCCGCCAAACGTAAAAACGCATTGGGCGAAAACGTCATTATCCAGTCTATCGGTGCCAGCTCGGGTGTCATCGTGGCAGGTGCCATCTTCACCCTTCCGGCACTCTATATTCTCCAAGAGACCTATCCGAAAGAAATCACCGTCACCTTTGCACAAGTCTTTATCAGTTCCCTGCTGGGAGGTGTGCTGGGTATTCTTTTCCTTATCCCCTTCCGCAAATATTTCGTGAGCGACATGCACGGCAAGTATCCCTTCCCCGAGGCGACAGCCACCACACAAGTGCTCGTCTCCGGTGAAAAGGGCGGCAGCCAGGCAAAACCATTACTCATGGCAGGTATTATCGGAGGTCTATACGACTTCATCGTGGCAACCTTCGGCTGGTGGAACGAGAATTTCACTACCCGCGTATGCGGCTTCGGCGAAATGCTGGCCGAGAAAGCCAAGCTGGTATTCAAGGTTAATACGGGTGCTGCCGTGCTCGGTCTGGGTTATATTGTGGGACTGAAATACGCGTCCATCATCTGTGCCGGCTCACTGGCCGTATGGTGGATTATCATCCCCGGTATGTCCATGATTTGGGGAGATTCCGTACTGAACCAATGGAACCCCGAAATCACGGCAACCATAGGCGCTATGGCTCCGGAAGAAATCTTCAAATACTATGCCAAGAGCATCGGTATCGGTGGCATTGCCATGGCAGGTATCATCGGCATTATCAAGTCTTGGGGCATCATCAAGAGTGCCGTAGGACTGGCTGCCAAGGAAATGGGAGGTAAGTCCAACGTGGAAGCCAGTGTGAAACGCACACAGCGGGACATCTCTATGAAGATTATCGCCATCGGTTCCATCATCACGCTGCTGCTAGTTGTTCTCTTCTTCTACTTCGATGTGATGCAGGGCAACTTGACACATACCATTGTAGCTATCCTGCTTGTTGCAGGTATCGCTTTCCTGTTCACCACCGTGGCAGCCAATGCCATTGCGATTGTGGGCACAAACCCCGTATCCGGAATGACGCTGATGACATTAATCCTGGCATCCGTAGTCATGGTAGCCGTAGGGCTGAAAGGTCCCGAAGGGATGGTTGCGGCACTGGTGATGGGCGGTGTTGTATGTACGGCACTGTCCATGGCGGGAGGCTTCATCACAGACTTGAAAATCGGTTACTGGCTGGGTAGCACGCCTGCCAAGCAGGAGACCTGGAAGTTCCTCGGAACCATCGTTTCTGCCGCTACCGTAGGTGGTGTAATGATTATCCTAAACAAGACATACGGTTTCACCAGCGGACAGCTGGCCGCTCCGCAAGCCAATGCCATGGCGGCCGTTATCGAACCGTTGATGAACGGTGTGGGTGCGCCCTGGCCGCTCTACGGTATCGGTGCAGTGCTGGCCGTCATCCTCAATTTCTGCAAGATTCCCGCACTGGCATTTGCATTGGGTATGTTCATCCCATTGGAACTGAATGTTCCGTTGGTAGTGGGCGGTGCCATCAACTGGTACGTGACCAGCCGCAGCAAGGATGCCGCTCTCAATGCCGAACGCGGGGAGAAAGGTACCCTGCTTGCCTCCGGTTTCATTGCCGGCGGTGCATTAATGGGTGTGGCAAGTGCTGCCATGCGTTTCGGAGGAATCAACCTCGTAAACGATGCATGGTTGCAGAACACCTGGTCCGAAGTGCTGGCGCTGGGTGCTTATGCCATTCTGATATTCTACCTCATCAAAGCTTCCATGAAAACCAAATAACTTTTAAATACCAAGAACATGAAAAAGATTCTACTTTTATCTTTTCTATTTGCAGCGACCATGTTATCTGCACAAAAGCCCGTTGAGCTGCCCCTATGGCCCAACGGTGCCCCCAATAACAACGAACTGACCAATTCCGGACAGAACCATAACAACGAATGGGTGTCCGATGTCACCACCCCTACCCTTACGGTGTACCCTGCCTCCCACCCCAACGGCATGGCCATCATCATGTGTCCGGGAGGCGGCTACGGGGGGCTGGCCATGAAGCACGAGGGACACGACATGGCTCCCTGGTTCAACACACAAGGCATCACCTATGCAGTACTGAAATACCGTATGCCCAACGGGCACCATGAAGTGCCCCTTTCCGATGCCGAACAAGCCATCCGCATGGTACGCGAACATGCCGCCGAATGGGGTGTCAATCCTCAGCGTGTAGGCATCATGGGCGCTTCTGCCGGCGGCCATCTGGCAGCTTCGCTTGCCACACTATACAGCGGTGACAAGACCCGTCCCGACTTCCAGATCTTGTTCTATCCGGTGATTTCCATGCAGAAAGGCGTTACTCATGGAGGTTCCCGTAAGAACCTTATCGGAGAAAATCCATCTCAGGAGCTGGAACAAAAATACTCCCTCGAAAGACAAGTGTCCCCACGCACTCCGCAGGCTTTTATCATGCTTTCTTCGGACGACGACGCAGTGCCACCCATCAACGGCATTGGCTATTTCCTCGCCTTGCGTGACCACAAAGTGCCTGCCAGCCTGCATGCCTACCCCACCGGCGGACATGGCTGGGGATTCCGGGACAACTTCACCTACAAGCGTCAATGGACGGAAGAACTGGAGAAGTGGTTGCGTGAAGGGCTCGTATTCCCGGTCTCTGAACCTACCACAAAGAAATAAAAGCAATTATGAATAAAAAGTATTTTTTACTCACTTGCCTCGCAGCTTTTCCCTTTGCCCTGACTGCTCAGGAGAACAATCGCTACGAAGAGATTACCAACCCCAAGCTGACAAGCATCAACCGGGAGCCTGCCCGCAGCACGTTCACCTCCTACGTCACGGAGGCCGATGCCGTCATCAATGACCGCAAGAACGGAACCTTCCGCTTGTCCCTTAACGGGAAATGGAAATTCCATTATGTGGAAACCTTCGCCGACCGCCCCACGGACTTCATGATGGACCGTGTGGACGCCAGCCGCTGGCCGGACATCAATGTACCCGGAAACTGGGAGTTGCAGGGATTCGGTACGCCCATCTATGTGAACCAGCCTTATGAATTCTGTTCTTCGGGCTATCCTCCTTATTGGGACAAGCCCAATCCTCCATACGTTCCCCAAGAATGGAATCCCACCGGCACCTACCGCCGCGAGTTCACTCTTCCGGGAGACTGGGACGATAAGGAAATTTTCCTGAGTGCCGACGGCGTACGCGGGGCAGCCTTCTACTACCTCAACGGCAAGTTTGTAGGCATGAGTAAAGATGCAAAGACTCCGGCGCGTTTCAACGTCAGCGCCATTGCCAAGAAAGGGAAGAATGTCATTGCCATTCAGATACACCGCTTTTCCGATGCCAACTATCTGGAATGCCAGGACTTCTGGCGCATCAGTGGTATCGAACGGGACATTTACTTATATGCCCAGCCTCAAATCCATCTCACGGACTTCAAGGTGGAGTCTCCTTTGGATGAGAACTACCGGAACGGTATCCTCAAGGTAAAGGTGCAGTTTACCAATGAAAGCGGACAAAATTCCCCATTTCTCGTTGGCTACCGCCTGCTGGACAAGAACGACCAGCAGATAGCCCAGTCCTCTACCCAGGTCAGCGGTGACCAGACAGAAGTGGAGTTCACTAAGAAAACCATCCAGGAACCTTTGCAATGGACAGCCGAAACGCCCAACCTCTATACCCTCGTCATCAGCCTAAAGCGACCTAACGGGGATGTGATTGAAGCGACAAGCTGCAAAGTAGGATTCCGCACAGTGGAAATCAAGGACAAGCAATTGCTGGTGAACGGGCAACCCATCCTCGTGAAAGGCGTGAACTATCACGAACACAACGAGAACACCGGTCACTATGTCTCCGAAGAACTGATGAAGAAAGACTTCGAGCTTTGGAAGAGATACAATGTCAATACCGTACGCACTTGCCACTATCCCCAGCAGGAACGTTTCTACGAACTCTGCGATGAATATGGTATCTACGTCATCGACGAAGCCAATATCGAAAGTCACGGCATGGGTTACGACTTGCGGGTAGGCGGTACGCTGGGAAACAATCCGCTCTTCATGAATGCCCATCTCGACCGTACCATGAATATGTACGAACGGGACAAGAACCATCCGTCAGTCATCATCTGGTCGCTGGGCAACGAAGCCGGAAACGGATTGAATTTCTACGTTACCTACAACACCTTGAAGACGCTCGACAGTCGTCCCATCCAGTATGAACGCGCACTGTTGGAATGGAATACGGACATCTACTGCCCGATGTACGCTCCCCCTTCCTATCTGGAGAAGTATGCCCGGAACAAGGAGATGACGCGTCCCCTCATTCTTTGCGAGTATGCCCATGCCATGGGCAACAGCCTCGGCAACTTCCAGGAGTATTGGGACATCATCGAAAAATATCCCATCCTCCAGGGTGGCTGTGTCTGGGATTGGGTAGACCAGGGCTTTGCCGCCAAGACAGACGACGGGCGCAAATACTGGGCCTATGGCGGCGACTATGGCGAGAACGGTACCCCCTCCGATGGCAATTTCTGCATCAACGGCGTGGTATATCCCGACCGCAGTGTCAAACCGCAGACGGAAGAGATGGGGAAGGTCTACCAGAACATCAAGTTCCTCGACTTCGACAAGCAGACTTCCACCGTGAAAATCCGCAATGATTTCTCCTTCACCAATCTCGACAAGTACGACTTCTACTACATCATCCGCGACCACGGAAAGGAAGTCTACCGTGGCAAGATTGAAAATATCCATGCTGCACCGGGCAAGACGGTAACCACCGGCTTTCTGAACGGCATCCCCAAAGAGAAACAGACAACGGGAGATGTACGCATCGAGTTCTATGCAGCCATCAAGACGGCAGAACCTTTCCTCCCGGCCGGCACGGTCATTGCACGCGAACAGACCTACGTCCATACCTTCTACAAGAAAGAGGCTACGGCACAGAAGCCCGCCACTTCTAAGGAAGAAGGAAATTTGGTGGCGTTCTTCGGTCCCGACTTCAAAGCCACCTTCGACAAGCAAAGCGGCCTACTCACCTCCTATTTGTACAAGAAGCACGAGTACATACTGAACGGTCAAGGTCCCCGCCCATTCTTCTGGCGTGCACCGACGGACAATGATTATGGAGCCAACCTCCCCGTCCGCCTCAAAGCCTGGAAAGAGGCAAGCTATCAAGAACCAAAAGCCGAAAGTTTCCAAGTGACTCCGGGCAGCAATGCCACGACAATAAAGGTGACCTACCGTTTTCCGCAGACAGACGCCCGTTGGGACATCACCTATAAGATATATGCCAGCGGAGTCATCAAGGTAGACAACCGGTTCATGGCCGAAGGAGACCAAGCCCCGATGATACCGCGTGTAGGCCTGCGGATGCAGCTGCCGGAAAGCTTTACAGACTTGACCTACTACGGTCGCGGTCCGAAAGAGAATTACCGAGACCGCCGTACCTCCCAGTTCATCGGAGAGTACGCCATCCCGGTCAAGGATATGTACGAGCCGTATGTCCGCCCACAGGAGAACAACCATCGCACGGATATCTATTGGTGCGCCCTTACCGATAAGACGCAACGTGGCTTGCTGCTCATCGCCGACCGCACCTTTGAGCTGAACGCCTCCAACTATCCCCTGGAAAGTATGGACAGCGGCGACACGATTGACAACGGCGCTCCGCGTACCGAAAAGACCCATCACCGCCACCTCACCGACCCTCTGCCGGAAAAGATGGTCGATTTGTTCATTGACTACCGCATGATGGGTGTCGGTGGAGACGACAGTTGGGGCGCAACCGCCCATGAACCCTATCTGATCCGTCCGGGCAAGGAGAACGCCATTGAATACGGTTTCTCCCTTGTTCCGTTCGATAAAAAGGAAGATTATAAATATTTAATCCGGCAATATTGAATTTAATCCTTCCGGATTAAGCTTTTATAAAAAGGATGTAGTAAATTTGCTGCATCCTTTTTACGTTTAAGAACAATAATAATCAAAAGAGAGAAAAATGAAAACAATGACTAAATTTATGTTCAGCGCCCTCTGCGCCGCAGCCATGGTAACTTCCGTTTCTGCCCAGGGAGGGAAAGATATGTTGAGCAATGGAATAAAGTATCTGGATGTGCCATACGTAGCCCATACGCTGGAGGCAGATGGTCCCGAAGAACTCGTCATCAACTGCGATGAAGTAGACTGTACCACGCTGGTGGAATATGTACTGGCAGAGACACTCACCCCCAAATTGGCCGACGGGGACATCTCGGAAAGCGCTTTCGCCGATAACCTGCAAAAAATTCGTTACCGTGACGGTAAAATCGACGGGTACACTTCCCGCCTGCATTATATTGCCGACTGGATAAACAATGGCGTACGCAACGGCTTCCTTCAGGATGTAACGGGCGCCATGAGTCCCGACACCGAACAGTTATCCATCTCCTACATGTCTTCCCACCCCCAACTCTACAAGCAGCTGGCAAATTCTCCGGAGAACATAGCCAAAATGAAGAAGATTGAACAATCCTTGTCCGGCAAGGAAATTCACTATCTTCCCAAAGCCAAACTTCCCGCCGATGGTCTCCCGTGGATTAAAGACGGCGATATCATAGCCATCACCACCAACACTCCGGGGCTGGATGTAGCCCACATGGGAATCGCTTTCTATGCGGATAACAAACTCCTGCTGGTACACGCTTCCTCTACCGACAAGAAAGTGGTCGTCTCCAAAGTCCCCTTGTCCCAAATGCTGAAAGACAATAATAAGTGGACGGGAATACGGGTGCTGAGGATGAAGAAATAAAATGAAATACTATAATATGGAAAAGGCGATGAAGATTTGATTCTCCATCGCCTTTTCCGTATATAGGATTGTTCGTTCCTATTCCTCCACGACAATATATTCATCAATATTCCGTGTTTCTTTACTGAAGTTCACACCTACTTTCACTAATTTCCTGCCATCCAAGGTATAAGGAATCAGATAACCTTTCTCATCTATTTGCTTCAGAGCTGCGTCGGCCGTACCGTCCAGTTTGAACTCAAAAACATAAATAGCGGTAGGGGTATGAACTACTGCGTCCGCACGGCCGCGGCTGCTGCGAACCTCGGACCGGATGAACTGTCCCAGCAAAGTAAACACTACATGAAAAATAACCTGATAATGACGTTCCGTATCATCACTCAACTCGTACGGAATACCGGAGAAGAATATCTTAAGACGCTCCATAAACGCCTCCACATCCCCACTCTTCAATTCACGCATGAATTTAGCGATGTGGAAACCAGTTTCATCATCAGTAACTTTAGTATAAAAAGGAACCAGAAAATTGAGGAAACCATAACAAACTTCATCATTCGGAAATTGAAGCGTATAAAGGCAAACCTCTTTATCATAAGCTTTTATAGTCAAGTAACCGCTCTGATAAATCATAGGCAGAGGATTATTAGCTTCTGCACGATATTCAGAGAAGGCAGAGGCAGTAACCTCTACGCCATTCAGCAAAAGGCGAAGATCATAGTCACTCTTTTTTAATAAATCCACCAAATAAGTAGGTGTACCCGTCTGAAACCAGAAGTTGCCGAACTTCAATTTCTGGAATACATTCAGAAGGCTGAAAGGGTTAAAAAGCCCCACCGAAGTATCTTCACAAAAATGATAGCCGTCATATTTCTTTGCCAAACGAAAAATCGTTTCCTCCAAAGTCAGTTCTTCATTCTCACTTAACCGTTGTATTTCCGGGCCAAATGTTTTTATAAGTTCATCTTGTGTAATGCCGCACAAAGCATTGTATGCTCTATCCATGCTGATATCATTCAGCTGATTCAAGTCACTGAACACACTTACTTGCGCAAACTTGGTCACTCCGGTCAGGAAAACAAAACGAAGATAACGGTCAGCGCTCTTCAAGACACCGTAGAACGCTTTCAATATTTTCCGATACTCATCCAGCAAGTTCTCATCCAAGACCGCTTGAAGCAATGGCTTGTCATACTCATCAATCAGCACAACAACCTGCTTTCCCGTCAGCGTGCATGCCCGCTCTATCACGTAAGCAAAACGCTCCTCCGGACTACGGTCTTCCTTCTCCTGACCATAGAGCAGCTCCCATTTCTCCAGATATTGATTAAGCATAGCCGTCAGGTCAGCAGCAGTTTCATATTTCCGGGCATTCAAGTCAAGATGTAGAACAGGATACTGTTCCCACTTCGTTTCCAACTGTTCGATGGCCAAGCCCTGAAACAAGTCTTTGCGTCCTTGAAAGTAAGCTTCGAAAGTGGAAATGAGCAGACTCTTGCCAAACCGACGGGGACGGCTTAGGAAATAAGGAGTAGAAGTAGATGCTATTTGATAAATCATAGCAGTTTTATCTACATAAAGAAAACCGCCTTCACGTAGTTTATCAAAAGTCTGTATGCCTATCGGCAGCTTACGTATCTGTTCCATGTTATTATTATAACCTGATTGGTGTATGACAAAGGTACGATTTATATTTCAAAAATAAGACGAAAGGCGATGGAGATTTTAGTCTCCATCGCCTTTCATTATTTTACTAATCATCATTTCAGCATTACTCACGTAGACTGGTGCAATCCGAAATACTTCTTCATAAAACAGATATAAAGAAAACAAAGCAAAAGAATTATACCTGCCAAATACCAATAACTGTAACCTAAACACATTATATATCCTACGATGATGATTGCCTGCACTGCCATGTAAATAGAAGAAACCATTATATGGGGAATCTTCAGCTCATTCGCCATAATCTGATACAGATGCTTGCGATGCGGTAGCCCGATATTCTCATGAAGCATCAGGCGGTGAATGATAGTCAATACACTGTCTACCCCATAAACGGACAAAAGAACTATCCAGCTGAAATCACCCGTTCCAATGATAAGTCTTCCTATCAAAAAAAGAAGGATGAAGGCAATGCTCACCGAACCCACATCACCGGCAAAGCATTTGGCACGCTTGCGGA
>ERZ779658.25-NODE-25-length-214256-cov-17.601216_pt1 | contig 214256 bp, 168 predicted proteins | sample MGYA00511485_ERZ779658 | MGnify/ENA primary metagenome ERZ779658 (study PRJEB29588, sample SAMEA2162182) | human gut metagenome | biome: human gut; feature: human-associated habitat; material: faeces | place: Denmark | collected 2008/2010 ... | reverse complement strand
TAGAGTAGCTGACTACGGATCAGCCGGTTACAGGTTTGAATCCTGTCGCGATCACAAAGAACCTCCGCAAGTTTTCTTGCGGAGGTTCTTTGTTTTTACAGCAATGGCATATAGTTGATGTTCTCCCCTTGTATGGCACTGGCGCGTGTTCTCTATAATGAAACAAACTGTTTCCCTTAACTAAACACTTTGTTTCATTATGGAGAACACTTTGTTTCCCTTGACAGAACACTTTGTTCCATCATATAAAAACAAAGTGTTTTTCTCTGCTGAAACAAAGTGTTCAGTGTTGTGAACTAATAGATTAGCTGAAATAATAGTCTTGTCTTGATTGAGCTAGAGATGTCTTTTTCTCGATTTAACCAGATGTCTTTTTGCTTTATAACGTAATCAGTAGACTGTTTTGGGATTATTGTACTGATAAATATAGTCACATAGGAAAAAAAGAAGGAGTTAATTCCGTGTTTCCACAAAATTAACTCCTTGCATATCTGATATTAATATGTTGTATACTGGAAATTAATATCCTATAGGGGCGGTATAAGACCTTAGCATTTGATGTTCAATTCATCCAGAATCTTGCGCATGGCTTCGAAAGTAGTGATTCTGGTCGGCACCAATGGCAGGCGGAGCTTGTTCTCAATCATTCCCATTACATTCAGCATGGCTTTTACTCCGGCAGGGTTGCCGTCTACAAACAGAAGCTTGAATAATTCGGCAAATTTGTGGTGAATGGTCAATGCATTGGCATAGTCCCCTTGCAGTGCCAGACGTACCATACGGCTGAACTCACGTGGGAACGCGTTTCCGATGACCGAGATAATGCCGACGGCCCCCAGGGTAATCAGAGGGAAGGTGATGCCGTCATCGCCCGAAATAACGTCGAAATTGGCCGGTTTGTTTTTGATGATGTCGTCCATCTGCGTGATGTCGCCCGAAGCTTCTTTGACGGCTATCACATTCTTGAAATCACGTGCAATGCGCAGGGTTGTTTCTGCCTTCATGTTCACGCCGGTACGACCGGGGACATTATAAAGCACAATCGGCAAATCCGTTGCTTCAGAAATGGCCTTATAATGCTGATATATACCTTCTTGCGATGGCTTGTTGTAATATGGAACGACGGATAGAATGGCATCTACTCCGGTGAAATCGTCATTTTTCAGTGTTTCCACTATGGCCCGGGTGTTGTTTCCACCTACGCCCAGCAGGATAGGAATTCTTCCGTTCACTCGCTCGATGACCATTTTCTTGATTTTCTTTTTCTCTTCTTCAGTCAGAGTCGGAGTTTCTGCCGTGGTGCCGAGCACACATAAAAAGTCGGTATTGTTTTGAAGTTGATAGTCTACCAAACGCATCAACGCATCGTAATCAACGCTTTCATCCTCTTTAAATGGAGTAATCAGCGCTACCCCCATTCCTTTCAATCTTGTCTGTATCATGAGTATTATAAAGTAATCTCTAATTAAATGACTCGCAAAAGTACGAATTTTTTCGATTTACCCTACAAATATAAGCCATAAAAAAGCTTTTTGTGGAAATTTGTTAGGATAGCAATGCCAAAAACTCATCTTCGCTCATAATCTTTACTCCCAGTTTCTGCGCTTTCTCCAGTTTGGCAGGTCCCATATTTTCTCCGGCCAGGATAAAGCTGGTTTTGGAGGAGATACTGCCGACGTTTTTCCCACCGTTCTTTTCAATCATCTCTTTGTATTCGTCCCGTGAGTGGTGGGTGAATACGCCGCTGATGACAATGGACTGGCCCGCCAGTTTGTCGGTGTATCCGCTGAGGTCTTCTTCCGTCCGGTGGAGTTGCAGACCGTTCGATTTCAGCCGTTCCACCAGCTCTCTGTTGGCAGGATTGGAGAAGTAGGTTATAATGCTCTGCGCTATTTTTTCACCGATTTCATCGATGTTTTTCAGCTTTTCGAGGTCTGCGTTTTCCAGTTCTTCGATGTCCGTAAAGGACTTGGCTATTTTCTTGGCAACCGTTTCTCCCACGAAGCGTATGCCCAGTGCAAAGAGTACTCTTTCGAATGGCACTTCTTTACTTGCCGCAATACCGTTGACTATGTTTTCTGCCGATTTTTCGCCCATCCGTTCCAGGTTCTTGATGTCATCGGTTTTGAGCTGGTATAAATCTGCAGTATCCTTTATCAGCCCCAATCGGTAGAACATATCTACTGTTTCAGGTCCCAGTCCGTCTATATTCATGGCTTTGCGGCTGATGAAATGCTCTATTTTCCCTTTAATCTGCGGAGGACAAGCGGTTTCATTGGGGCAATAGTGGGCTGCTTCTCCTTCAAAACGTATCAGTTTGCTGCCGCATTCGGGACAATGGGTGATGAACTTCACTTTTTCACCGATAAGCATACTGCGGGCATCCTTATCGACACCGGTTATTTTGGGGATGATTTCACCGCCTTTTTCCACATACACCATGTCGCCTATATGCAGGTCCAGCCCCTCGATAATATCTGCATTGTGCAGGGAGGCACGTTTCACAATGGTGCCGGACAGTTGTACGGGGTCCAGATTGGCAACCGGAGTGACTGCGCCGGTACGTCCTACTTGGTAGGTAACCCTATTCAAGCGTGTCAGTGCACGTTCTGCCTGGAATTTGTATGCGATGGCCCACCGGGGGGACTTGGCTGTGAATCCCAAATTCTTTTGTTGTCTCAAGCTGTTGACTTTTAGTACAATACCATCAGTAGCTACCGGAAGGTTCTTACGCTCCGTGTCCCAATAATTGATGTATTCGAAGACTTCCTCCAGGCTGTGGGCTTTTCTGGTGTGCTCTGATGTTTTAAATCCCCAGCTGGCGGCGGCTTGCAGATTCTCGTAATGGCCGTCGCAGGGCAATTCCTCTCCCAATAGATAGTAGAGATAAGCATCCAGCTTTCTGGATGCTACGATGGCGGAATTCTGCAACTTCAAGGTACCGGAAGCAGCGTTGCGCGGATTGGCGAAAAGCGGTTCCTCACGTGCTTCCTTTTCCCGGTTCAGTTCTTCGAAAACCACCCAGGGCATCAGGATTTCCCCTCTGATTTCGAATGATTTAGGATAATCCCCATGGAGGACCAGTGGAATCGTTCGGATTGTCTTTACATTGTCCGTCACGTCATCGCCCTTTTCGCCGTCGCCACGGGTGACGGCACGCACCAGTTTGCCATCCTCGTAAGTCAGCGAGATGGAAGTACCGTCATACTTCAGCTCGCAGCAGATTTCAAAATCCTCATTCAACGCTTTCTTTACCCGTTCGTAGAAGTCGGTCACTTCACTTTCGGAATAAGTGTTTCCCAATGAAAGCATGGGATATTTGTGTGCCACTTGTGTGAAGTTCTTATTCAAATCACTTCCTACACGCATCGTGGGCGAATTATCATCTTGGTATTCAGGATGTTCTTTCTCTAAGTCTTGTAGCTCGCGCATCAGGTCGTCAAACTCCTTGTCGGATATTTCAGGAGCATTCAGCACATAATAATTGTAATTGTGCTGGTGTAATTCCGCACGGAGCCGGTCTATTTTTTCTTTTACAGTCATAGGGTTTTCGGATTGTTTGAACGCAAAAATACGGGTTTCTCCCCGAATATTTGTACTTTTGCAGCTTGAAATAGCTAAAATAAAGTTATATGCGCATTGACATTATCACAGTTTTGCCAGAGATGATTGAGGGATTCTTTAACTGCTCCATCATGAAACGTGCTCAAAATAAAGGGCTTGCAGAGATACATATCCATAATCTTCGTGATTATACGGAAGATAAGTACCGTCGTGTAGACGATTATCCGTTTGGCGGCTTTGCCGGAATGGTCATGAAGATAGAGCCGATAGAGCGGTGTATCAACGCCTTGAAGGCCGAGCGGGATTATGACGAGGTTATCTTTACGACCCCCGATGGTGAGCAGTTCAATCAGCCGATGGCAAATACTCTTTCCCTTGCCCAGAATCTCATCATTCTCTGCGGGCATTTCAAAGGGATAGATTACCGGATTCGCGAGCATCTCATCACCAAGGAAATCAGTATCGGCGACTATGTGTTGACTGGCGGAGAACTGGCGGCGGCTGTCATGGCAGATGCCATCATCCGTATCATTCCGGGAGTGATTTCCGATGAGCAGTCTGCACTTTCAGATTCTTTTCAGGACAATCTGCTGGCCGCACCGGTCTATACACGTCCCGCTGATTACAATGGATGGAAGGTTCCGGATATTTTACTTTCCGGACATGAGGCCAAGATTAAGGAATGGGAGCTGCAACAGTCGTTGGAAAGGACCCGTAGATTGCGTCCGGATTTGTTGGGAGAGTAAGTTTACTGATGTAAATAAAAAGAAAAAGGACATTCGTCAATGAATGTCCTTTTTTATGAATATATATTGCGAATGGCGATCTCTTGTTATTCTTTATACCTCGAGTGCACCGATAATATCCTTTACAGACTGATAACCGTGTCTGTTAAGATAGTCATTTATTCCTTCTACCACTTTCACTGTAACCGCCGGATCAATGAAGTTTGCCGTACCAATCTGGATGGCAGAGGCACCTGCAAGCATGAATTCCACAGCATCTTTCCAGTTCATGATACCTCCCAAGCCTATGACGGGGATTTTTACCGCTTTGGCTACTTGCCATACCATACGTAAGGCAATGGGTTTCACGGCCGCACCGGACATGCCACCGGTTACAGTGGAGAGTATCGGACGCCTGCGTTCCGCGTCTATAGCCATTCCCAGCAGGGTATTGATGAGGGAAACACTGTCTGCACCGCCATTTTCGGCTGCGCGGGCTATTTCAGTGATGTCGGTAACGTTCGGTGAGAGCTTTACGATAAGTGTCTTTTTGTAAACTGAGCGCACGGCTTTCACCACTTCTTCGGCGCCCTTGGCGGTAACACCGAATGCCATTCCTCCTTGCTTCACGTTGGGGCAAGAGATGTTCAACTCTATGGCAGGAATTTTGTCAAGTTCATTAATGATTGCGGCTGTTTCGGCATAGTCTTCGATGGCAGAACCCGAAACATTCACAATCATGTTGGTCTGAATGTCCTTGATGCGGGGATAGATGTGTTCAACAAAGTAATGAACACCCTTATTTTGCAGTCCCACAGCGTTTAACATACCCGAAGGAGTCTCTGCCATGCGCGGATATGGATTGCCTTCACGTTTGTGAAGAGTGGTTCCCTTTACAATAATACCGCCTATTCGCGATAGTTCGATGAAATCGGCGAATTCTTCACCATATCCGAATGTTCCGGATGCAGTCATCACCGGATTATTCATTTGTAATTCACCAATATTTACACTTAAATCTGCCATAATAGTTTGTTTATATTAAAAACCGGACCTTCTTTACATACGCACAAATGACCTTCCGTGGTATTTTCTACACAGCATAGACAAGCGCCTATGCCACACGCCATCATATTTTCCAAAGATACTTCGCAACTGATGCCTTTACTTTTGGCATACTTTGCTACTGCCATCATCATCGGTTTGGGGCCGCAAGTATATATCTGCTCAAAGCACACCTTATTTAATATGGAGTGTTGTGTTACGTATCCCTTCTCTCCGTGGCTGCCATCTTCGGTGGTGGTATACACCTCGCCATAGGCGGCAAATTGTTCCAATTGAAGCAAATCTTTGTCACTTCTGGCACCCAGCAGGAATGTTGGCTTGCAACCTTTCTTGGCGAGCTGTTCGCCTAAATATAACATAGGAGCTGTACCTACACCTCCGCCTACCAATAAGAGCTTGTCTGAGGGCTTTTCAGGCATTGTGAAGCAGTTTCCCAACGGAAGCACTACATTGATTATATCGCCTGCTTTTGCTTCTCCTAATCGCTTGGTTCCGTCGCCTACAAGTTGGATTAAGAACCAGACCTCGTTCCGTTGTCTATCTACATAATTGATGGAGATGGGGCGGCGCAAAAAAGTGGTAGGTGAGCCGTCCACGCGAATCTCTGCAAATTGTCCCGGAAGCATTTCCGGAAGTGGGGATGGAGAAGTCAGCTTCAACAACACGTAGTTGGCATGCAAGCGGAGGTTCTCTGTCACTGTCAGATCTAAAATATACTTTTTCATATCTATTCTATAAAGAGGGATGTTTTTCTTTCGGGTGCAAAGATAGTGTAAACCGAGTGCAGAATAAAATGAACCCGTTTCTTTTTTATGCCGGGGCGTTAGTCTATTTCCATTCTCATTCCCTAATTTTCTGGTTTGAAAGTCTCGTAGGTATTGTCATCAAAGAAAATTTTTATTTCGGTGATTTTTCTGGGAGGCTTTTCTTTGTAGATAATCTCTTGTTTTACAATCTCTTTAGGCGACTTTAGGGTTGTTCCTAATGCAATTTCCTTGCGATTTTCAGATTCTTCCGTCCCGTTGGACAGATTTTCCGAATTCTCGGCGAATAGAGGATAGTCGAATCCATCGTTTTCGGGTGAATCCGGATTATTACTCATATTGCCTTTTCCGGTAAGCAGCCATTCCAAGTTTATATCATTGTAGCGTTGATGTAATCGGAGAATAACTTCCGTACTTGGATATTTGTTACGCGGACCCAAGATGTGGGAAATGGTGGCTTGGGCCACGCCAATACTCTCGGCAAAAGCTCCTGCTGTCAGTTTCTCCCGGTCCATAACCATTTTGAACCTGTCTTTTATACTCATGGTTTATGTGTTATTACAATTGTACATGTTATTTATTGGATTACAAAAGTAAAAAAACGACATCACAAAAGCAAATTAAAAATGTAATATTTTAAAGTTTACAAATGAAATACTGTTATTACAATATTCATCATTACAAATGCTATAATACAAATTACGAGTAAAATAGGTGTTTATCGTAAGTTTAATAAAATAATATATTTGTCTAGTTATTAGCATATTATATAGTTATTTTTTGATGGTAAATGCTGTATTACATTTGTTTGTCGCTCATTTTATATAATATATAATTTAATAATTTGATTAATCGTCGTATGTAATTGATATATACATATTTATTGCTTATAATTATATGGGTTAACCCCTACTCTATTATTTTTGTAAACCATCAGTTTGCGATATTAAATATTACTTATTACATTTGTGTTTTCAAGTATAATATTACATATATTATAATACACCCGTCATATATATATTTATGTAATGTATTAAATTCACAATAGTCAATTATCCTAGTTGTGTATTACAACTATTGTACTCTTGAAAAGTGTAACAGATTTCATATATGACGATTTAAAGCTGAATTGCTCCATCTCTTCTTTTTACTAAAGGAGAAAAGATGTGACATAAATAAGAAAATAAGATGCTTTATTTATTTTCTAGTCTTCAAGACTTAAATCCTTGCTTTATTTCTGTATAATTGGTCGATTCGTTATAAAAACACGATTCTCAGAGCTTATAAATGAACGTAATTTGCTGTAAATATGATTATTATCTCCTATTTTACTGTCTATGCTAAGGACCGAAATAGAAAAAGGGGGATAAATCCCCCTAAAAATGACATAATGATATCAAATCAGTCTGTTTTATGCTTTTCCCCTTTTATGGAAAAGGATGCTGTATGGAAGTTAATGTAGAATCTTAAAGACCAATTCCCGGAGGATATCTCCATCGCTTAGGGAGGAATTTCCTACTCCTTTGGATTTGGCATCTGCATATCGAATTTCTCCGATTATCTGCATGGTCTTTACTCCGCTGTAACGGCGCATGGCACTTAGGTATTCGCGCGACTGCCAGGGAGTCTTTAATCCTATGAAACTGGCAATACCCTGCTCCGTCTTTTCGGGTGCATAATAAGCCAACATCAAGTTGGAGAAGAAGCCGAAAAGTAAAGATAAAGTCATCTGGATAGGGTTTGTTTTCGGATTTTCTTCAAAATATTTTATTATTTTATTGGCCTTTAGTATGTCTTTTTCTACAATGGCACTGCGAAGTTCAAAGTTATTATAATCCTTACTGATTCCGATGTTACGTTCTATCTGTTCGGGGGTGACGCGTGTCTGACCTTTTGGAAGAGTTATAATCAGTTTTTCCAGTTCTCCTGTAAGGCGGCTGAGGTCCGTACCTACGAAATCGGCAAGCATGGAGGTGGCTTTAGGATCCAAGTCTACACCTTTGCGCTTCATGTATGAGGTGATGAATGCCGGTAACTGGGCATCCTTCACCTTCTTGGATTCGAATAGAACTCCCACCTTCTCTATTTCGGCCGCCAGCTTCTTTCTTCTGTCCAGCACCCCATGTTTGTGGCATAGAACAAGAATGGTGGAGTTCAACGGTTTTTGCAGGTAGTATGAAAGCTCCTCCATGTTGCGGATGGCCTGCGCTTCCTTTACGACTACGACCTGGCGTTCGGACATCATCGGATAGCGCTTGGCCGCATTGATGACAGTGGCTATATCGACATCTGCACCGTAGACTACGGTCAGGTTGAATTCCTTTTCGGTGTCAGTGAGAACGTTGTCTACAATATAGTCGGAGATGAGGTCTATGTAATACGATTCCTCGCCCATGAGATAGTAGACGGGGCGGTATTGCTTGGCTCTCAACTCTTTTAGAATATCATCACAGGTTGTTTCTTGTTTTGCCATATAATAAAGTAAGTGCTATACGAGGGGATGTCCCGTAACGGATTACCAGTCGAACTTCAAGTGTTTTACGGTTTTCTTTTCATCAATAATCATGCGCAAGGATGCGATGCCGATTTCAACATGCTCCTTTACATAATTCTGGGTCACCAGATTGTCGCTTTTATCGGTTTTTACACCTTCCGGAATCATCGGTTGGTCTGAAACCAGCAGAAGGGCTCCCGTGGGAATATGATTGGCAAAACCGCAGCTGAATAGGGTTGCCGTTTCCATATCGACAGCCATGGCACGGGTTTTCTTCAGATATTCTTTGAATTCCTCGTCATGTTCCCAAATGCGGCGGTTGGTGGTGTATACGGTACCGGTCCAGTAGTCACGGGCATAATCGCGGATGGCAGAAGAAACGGCACGTTGCAGCATAAATGCCGGGAGTGACGGGACTTCAGGTGGGAAGTAGTCGTTGGAGGTACCCTCGCCACGGATGGCGGCAATGGGAAGGATGAGGTCCCCTATTCTATTTTTCTTGTCTATACCGCCGCACTTACCCAGAAACAGACATGCCTTGGGCCTGATAGCACTCAGCAAGTCCATGATAATGGCGGCATTAGGACTTCCCATACCAAAATTAATGATGGTCATTCCTTCTGCACTGGCAGATATCATGTTGGCATCTTTACCGAGAATGGGAACATTGAACTTTTCTGCGAAAATCTCTACGTACTTGTTGAAGTTGGTCAACAGAATGTACTCTCCAAAATCCTCCAGGTTACGCTTTGTGTAACGGGGCAGCCAATTGGCTACGATTTCTTCTTTTGTTTTCATAAGATTTCATTAAATTTGTGTTCCCAAAAGACGGGAACCATTATTTAACTTACAAATGTAGTAAATGTTATCGTTAAACCTACCAGCATTCGATGCTAAAATTGCCGCAAGGAACGGAAAAAATGTTATTTTCGATATAATCCGTCGTCGTTATGTCGCCTTGACCCCTGAAGAATGGGTGCGGCAGCACTTCGTCCACTTTCTTCTTGCTCACAAGGGGTATCCGCAGGCGCTTATGGCAAATGAGGTGCAGGTACAGCTGAACGGTACAAAGAAACGCTGTGATACAGTGCTCTATCGACGCGACCTTACCGCCCGGATGATTGTGGAATACAAGGCGCCTGAAATAGAAATCACCCAAAAGGTTTTCGACCAGATTACCCGCTACAACATGGTGCTGAAAGTGGATTATCTGATTGTCAGCAACGGGCTTCAGCATTATTGTTGTCGCATAGATTACGAGCACAACAGCTATACTTTTCTGCAGGATATACCCGAGTATCAAAACTTATAGGAGGAGCTACCAATAGCCCCCTTGCCTCTCTCATCTCATCGCATCATATACCATGCGTGATATGCGGGCGATGATGTTCGCATTGTCCTCATCCGTCTCGTATGAGTCCATGACGAAGGCGGCAATGTAGTATTTCCGGCCGTCGGGAAGGATAACGAGGCCGGCATCATTATCTGCAGTTTTCATACCGTCGGCATTGCGGTCGGAAGAGCCGGTCTTGTGTCCTACCACGGTTTTGGCTGGCAACATACCTTTCAGTTTGTTGGCACCGGTTTCAGTATCTATCATGGTCTGCCACAAGAAGTCTTTCAGCTCCTTGTTGGAGAACAACTCTTTTTCATCAGCCGTTCTCAGTAGTCGGACCATAGCGGAAGGAGTACTCCAGTTGCGGTATACAGCCTCGAAGCTGGAGTGCATGCCGTCTTCTGTTTCCGAGAGGTTGAAGGAGTCGATACTCAACCGGTGGATATAGTCGTTGATATGTTTGATGCCTCCTGCATATTCTATCAAGATGTCGCAGGCATTGTTGTCGCTTTGGGAAATGCTGTATTGCATCAGTTCCCTAAGCGTAATCGTGAAATCCTGGTCGGGAAACTTCTTCCGCAGGGGGCTGTAGGTATTGGGCGGCATTTGGGATGCCTTTATGGAAACAATGCTGTCCAGACTGATGCTTTGCTTATCCATCTTGTCCAGTACGGCCAGTGCCACATGGAATTTGAATACACTGAGCAAGGGGAAGTGTACATGGTCGTTATACCGGAGCATGTCTCCTTTGTCTGTCCATACGGCTATACCAACGGTGGCTTTCTTGCCATTGAGCAGACTGTCAATCCGGTTTTCAAGTTCAGACATTTGCTGCGCCCGGACGACGGTAGCTATACAAGTGAATAAGGTAAGTATGGCGATGAAATATGCTTTCATAACTTCAATTTCTTTAAGAGGCAATTCGCACGCAAAGATACAACTTTTAGCAGCAAGTTGCTAAAATGAGTTATGGATTATGGGCTATAAGTGTGATAGCTTATAACCCATAATCCATAACTTGTAGCTCATCCTCCCTATTGTTTCTTACTGAACTTCTCCTGCAACTTCTGCATCAATTCGTAGAAATTAGGAATATAGACCGTGGCAAGCAAGGTATTCAGTGCCATACCGAACACTACGGCGGCTCCCAGTGCAATACGGCTTCCCGCCCCTGCTCCGGTTGCAAAAAGCAGCGGCATAACCCCGAATACGAATGCAAGCGATGTCATCAGAATAGGTCGCAGGCGGATATGTCCGGCCTGGAATGCCGCATCGCGGATTGAATTGCCTTGTGCACGAAAGTCACGTGCAAACTCCACAATCAGAATACCGTTTTTGGCAGACAAGGCGACAAGCAGAATGATTCCAATTTGTGTGTAGATGCTGACCGGAGTCCCCATGACATAGCATCCCAGCATGGCACCGAGCAGTGCAACCGGAAGTCCCATTACGGCAGCTACCGGACTGGTCCAGCTTTCGTATTGTGCGGCGAGTACAAGGAAGGCAACCAGCAGTGCCATGACGAATACGACAGTCGTCGTGGTTCCCGCCTGCGTCTCCTGATAGGCTACCGAAGTCCATTCATAGCCGAACTCGTCTCCGAGATGCTCTTTGATTAGACTTTCCATTTGCCGGATACCCTCTCCCGAACTACTGCCCGGAGCCACATTGCAGGTCACGGCTGCTGTGGAGTACATGTTATATCTGTTTATCTGGTCCATGCCTAACTGCTCTTCCACCCGGGTGAAGGAAGAGAAAGGTACCATTTCTCCCGATGCATTGGGAACGCTCAATTTCAGAACATCGTCGATGACACGCTGGGCACGGTCGCCCGCCCCCAATTTCACTTGGTAGATGTGTCCGAACTGTACATAGTCGTTGACGTAGGCCTCCCCCATATAGTAACCCAAGGCGGTGAATACACTGTTCAGCGGGATACCCATCAACTGTACCTTGTCGCGGTCTATATTCAAAAAATATTGCGGTACATTGGCTTGGTACTGGCTGCTGACCGATGCCAGTGCCGGATAATTGCGGTAATGCTCCATCAAGGTCTCTACAGCACGCTGCATCTCGGTGGCGCCGAGGTTGTGGCGGTCTTCCAATTGGAGTTGCAGGCCTCCGGTAGCTCCCAGTCCGGGGATGGCAGGCGGGACCATGGCAAATATCTCTGCTTCCTGGATGCCATATACTTCCATATTGAAGCGCTGTACTACGGCTTCAGCCGTATGTTCCTTTCCCTTGCGTTCATTCCAGTTTTTCAGTACGATGAAGTAAGTGGCCGCATTGCTTTGCTCTCCACCTCCCATCACGGAGAAGCCGGATATGCCGATGTAGTCCTTTATTTCGGGGTAAGAATCGAGAATCTTATTTATCTGCTTTCCTACGGCTTGGGTGCGCTCCAGGCTCGATGCAGGGGGAAGTTGTACCACTGCGAGGAAATAGCCGTCATCTTCTTCCGGAACAAATGTGGACGGCCATTTGACAAACAGCAGGACAGCAATCAATGTGAAAACCGCATATGAAACGATGGAAGCGACAGGGCGTTGGAGCAGGTACTCCACTATCCGGTCGTAGACTCCTTGTGTCTTGTCGTACAGATGGTTGAACCCCCGATATAGGGGATTTTTGGAAGGCCGGGTAGGTTGCAGCATCAAGGCACAGAGTGCCGGAGTAAGGGTCAGTGAGTTGAATCCGCTAAGTACGGTGCTGGCTGCAATGGTCAAGGCAAACTGTTTATACAGTTGTCCTGATATGCCGCTGACGAGTGTTGTCGGGATAAATACGGCAAGCAGCACCAGCACTACCCCGACAATGGGTCCGGTAATCTCTCCCATCGCTTCGGTCACAGCCTGGCGGGAGGTGTAGCGCCCCGTGTCCAGCAGACGCGTGGAGTTCTCCACCACCACAATGGCATCATCCACCACGATGGCCACGGCAAGTATCAGTCCGAATAGTGTCAGCGTATTGATGGAGAAGCCGAACAAGGACATGACGGCCAGTGTGCCGATGAGTGATACCGGAATAGTGATGCAGGGAATGACGACCGCCCGCCAGTTCTGCAGGAACAGGAAGATGACGAGAACTACCAGCAGGGTTGTTTCAAGGAACGTCACCATCACTTCGTCTATGGAAGCATGAATGACATCCGTAGTGTCCAGGGTTACATTGTATTGTATGCCTGCAGGGAAATTTTGCGAGAGTTCCTGCATTTTTGCCTTTACTCCTTTGGAAACGTCCAGCGAGTTGCTGCCAGGTTGCTGATAGATAGCGATGGCAGCGGTGGGTTTCCCGTCCAGTTGGGATACTACGCTGTAAGAGGCCGAGCCCAGGTCGATATGCGCCACGTCGCGCAGACGGAGTATCTTCCCTCCGGTTTCGGTACGCAGGATAATGTTGCCGAACTCTTCGGGTGAGGTAAGGCGCCCTTTTACGGTCAGGCTGTATTGATAGGCATTTTTATTGTCTGTGCCGATGGGTTGCCCTACGTTACCTGCGCTGACCTCCACATTCTGTGATTGGATAGCTTGGTATACATCGGCCGGCGAAAGATAGCGGATGCGCATGGCGGCAGGGTCGAGCCAGATACGCATGGAGTAGTCCCCTGCTCCCATCACATTGACGGCGCCTACACCGGGCACGCGTGTTAACTGGTCTACGAGATTCAGCTTGGCATAGTTGCTGAGGTAAAGTCCGTCGTAGTCTTTGCTGTCCGACGTCATCGTGAGGAACATCACGATGTTCGATGACTGTTTCTGTACAGTGACGCCTTGCACCACAACGGGAGTAGGTAGTGACGACTGGGCCACGCTTACCCGGTTCTGGACCTGCACGGTAGCCATATCAATGTCTGTGCCTACGGCAAAAGTAATGGTAAGAGAGTAAGCGCCCGATGAGCTGGAGTTGGAGGACATGTAAAGCATTCCGTCCACTCCGTTGACTTGCTGCTCGATGGGGATGCCGACGGTTTGTGCCACCGTCTGCGCATTGGCTCCGGGATATACGGCACTGACCTGCACGGTGGGTGGTGTGATGTCCGGATATTGGGCAATGGGCAGGATGCCCAGTGTGACCAGTCCTGCTACGACGATGAGCAGCGCCAATACGGTAGCAAAGATAGGACGGTCTATGAAGAATTTTGAAAACATAGGCTTTGGTATTAATCAATTCATATTAGTTGTCAATGGGATGTACTTTCATTCCATCCCTTACCTTCATCAGTGCTTTGGTGACGTAGCGCTCCCGGGGAGTGATGCCTGCCCTTATCTGGCGCAGGCTGTCTCCTATCAGTTGTCCGGTTTCTATATGGCGGTAGCGCACTATATTCGAATCGTTGACTACGTATATGTATTTCCCCAACTGGTCGGTACCGATGGAGGCGTCTGGCAGCAGGATAGCCTGCTGTTGCTCTCCGTAGGGCAAGGTGATGCTGACGTAGAGGCCGCTTTTCAACAGTCCTTTAGGGTTGTCGAGACGGGCGCGGATGTTCAAAGTTCCGGTGTTCAAGTCTACGTTGGGCGAAAGATAGTCCAGCTGTGCGGGATAAGTGAGGAGTTCGTCTTTACCCAGGCTGACACTCACTTGCCGGGGGATACTGTCTCCCTGCTGCATCAGCATGGAGAGCCATTGGTTGTCTGCCACATTGAAGTAGGTGTACAAATGGTCGTCTTTGTAGATGGTTGCCAATGTGACGGGCTGCACGCTGCCGCCTACATAGCCTCCGGCATCCACCAGGTTACGGCTTACGGTGCCGTCGAAGGGAGCACGGACGGTGCAGTAGCTCAGATTGGTGCGTGCTGTGTTCAGGGCTGCTTCCGCATTGCTCACTGCAGCCTGCGAAGTTGCCACGTTGGATTGTGCTTGTAGCACTTGTATACGGCTTACAGCATCGCTTTTCACGGCTTCCTGCATACGTGTGTAGTTGTTTTGGGCGTATTCCAGGTTGGCGCGGGCAGTGTTGAGTTCTGCTTCTGCCTGCCGCACATTGTCTTGATAGACTGTCGGTTCGATGACAAAAAGTACTTGTCCCTGGCGTACCCGGCTGCCGGGAGCGTAAGCGATGGTCTGTAAGGTTCCGCTGACTCTGCCTACCAGGTCTACGGTCTTTTCAGAAGTCAGGTAGCCCGGATATTCTTTCGTCAGCGTAATGTTCTGCACTGTCGGACGGGCCACGCTTATCTCGGGAACGGGCATCGTTTGTGCCGTTTCTTTCCTTCCCCCGCATCCCGTTGCCAGCAATGGCAGGATGAGCAGGGTGATGTACATTTGATTTTTCATATACGGTTCGGTTTAGTTTATATTCTTATTTTTGATTCATTTCATATCCACCTCCCAATACCTGGTATAAGGCTATCAGATGCAGCAAGGAGCTGCCTTGTGCCTGCACCAGCTGATTTTCGTATGTCAGGAGTGAGCGTAGTGCGTCCAGTACGTTCTGGAAGGGAGTAAGTCCTTGTTTGTACAAATCGAGGGAGAGTTTCAGAGTTTCTTCTCCCTGGTTGCATACTTCGCGCATGGCAACAATCTGTTGGATGGAGTTGCGATAGGAGTTCATGGCATTATCCGTTTCCTGCACGGCGGTAAGCACTGTCTGGTTGAACTGGTGAATGGATTCATCGAGCTGGGCACGTGCCAGACGGGTGGCATTCACCAGTTTGGTACCGCTGAATAAGGTCCAGCTGATGCTTGGAGCAATTTCAAACGTCATACTGTTCCGTTTAGTCAAGTCCTTCAAGTCATGGGAGGAATAGCCGATGGAACCTTTTAGGAACACTTGCGGCAGCCAGTCACTTTGAGATGCGCCGAGTGTTGCCGCCTGCGCGTTGACTTGGTGTTCGGCTTGCCGTATATCGGGGCGGCGGAGCAGCAGGTCGGCAGGAACACCGATGCCTATGGGTTCCATATAGTCGGGCAGTTTGCTGGGCTTCTCCAATATGGGGCGGATATGCTGGGGGTAAGTACCGAGTAAGATTGCGAGCGTCGTGATGTATTGGTTGATGCCTGCCTCCAGTTGTGGGATGGAGGCTTTGGTACTGTAATATACGGATTTGGCTTGTGAAACGTCCAGTTTGGACACCAGTCCGGTTTTGTAGCGTACTTCGGTAATGTTAAGTACGGCTGCCTGGGTATGGCAATTGTGGGTCACTACACTTAGCTCTTGCTGCAGTTCGCGGAGTCCGATGTAGGCAGAAGCTATCTGGGCACAGAGGGATACCATGACAGAGGTATATTCCTCCTTGCTTGCCATGAAGGTTTCCCGCTGTGCCTTTACCCGTTGGCGGATACTTCCGAATACGTCCAGCTCCCAACTGGCGTTGAGCGAGGCGCTGTATGCACCGGTAATGGATTGCGGAAGTGCGTTGACATTGCCGCTGCTTTGCTGCCGTGCCCATCCTCCGTCCAATGAGATGGAAGGGAAAAAGCTGCCGCGTTCTATCCGCAGATTGGATTTAGCCATATCCATACGGTCCATGGCAGAAAGTACGGAATAGTTTTGAGTGGAGGCTACCGTAATCAATGAATCCAGCATCGGGTCATCGAAGGCTTTCCACCACTTGTCGTCAATGGGTGGTATTTGTCCGCTGAACAGATTGTCATCTCCGGGAATGGCATGGGAGGCGTCCTTTCCCCAGCCTTGTGGGAGTGGTTTCTCAAGATAGCGGTTGGCTTTCTGTGCCATAGCCGCAGGACATAGGCATAATATGAGCAACGCAGTGCTCCAAACTTTTATATTCATAAATAAAGGTTTAGGTGGTTATCTTTTTATGGGATTGATAACAACCTAAACCTTTATTTGTTTATGAGTATTTACTCGGTATACCCGAGTATCTTAGAAGGCATACCCGAAACCCACATTCAAGTAGATGGGATACATGGCAAAGGTAATTGTATTGAAATCTTTCTTGAAAATATCATTCAATCCCCATGTAAGGTCGGCAAATACACTCAGATGTTTGAAGGCACGCCAGTCTACACCAGCTTGCACGCCCCAGGCAAACTTGCGCAAATCATCCGAAAAGTCGTAAGTGGCAATGGCACCGTCGGAGAAGTTGACTTTCTTTCCGGTAGGATTACCTTCACGCAGATAACCTTCATATACATATCCGGAGAATTCCTCATCCATCAGGTAGGATACATATGCACCTGCTTTGGCTCGCAATCGTGAGTTGACTTTATATGCTCCAAGTACGGGGACAGTAATGTAGGCATTGCGTACTTTGGTTTTTACTCCTCCCGTCCAGTTACCTTTCAAGCGGTTACCGTCATTTCCTATGATTTCCATGCCATAGTTCTTTACTGTCGCTTTGGTAATCATATTTTTGGTTTCCAGTCTTACCCCGGTTATTACTCCCCATTTTTTAGTTTTTCCTAACCACTTGATGGCATTTCCTTCCAGCATAAGAGCTAAAGTAGGATTGTAGGCATCGATACTCCGTATTTCTACGGGCAATGGAAGCGGGGAAGTACCACCGATGCTGACACCGGCCCTTATCTCATATTCCCATCCGTGCAGGGCAGCGTTTATAAGCGTACGATTCTGATTCTCTTGAGCGTATAGGGCGGTTTGCATGTAAACTGCCAATGCGATAAATGCTACTATTTTCTTTATCATGTTGTATTCCAATTCTACAGGGTTCTTATTCGAAAATCAGTTCCACATCATCCACTAAAAGGGTACTTCCGGGCGCACCCTCGAAAGTTGCACCGTTCTTGCTGGATGCAAAAATGATACTTAGTTTATATTTTCCTTTTGCCAGTTTGGTTTCATCTATTTCTTTTCCATATCTCTGATAGTCAAAAGGAATGTCGAAAGCTTCCCAATCATCGGTTTCGTGGGGATTGGATATTAGAGCTAAAGCTACCATACTGGGATGTTCATAGTTCTGGTTTGGCAGATTTCCATCCAATATTACTTCCGTAACTTCTCCTGCTTCGTTGTAACTTTCGCCTTCATAAAAGATTGCATAGATGTTCATCACATCTTTACGGTCGGTGTATCCACCGTTTTCATAAAAACGTTCACCGGCTTTGTACTTGTACCAACCTTTTAGACGTGAGGGCTTATAACAGAAAGGAGTGCCGAAATGTGTGGCTTTCAATGGGCTGGTGAGAGCATTCGTCATATCAAACTCACCGATAAACAAATTTCCAGCAGCTATCGGCATACCTACCATTGCTCCCAGAGAGCCGGTAAGCCGAGTTTCTAATTTGGCACACTTTCCGTTTTTACCATTGTCATATTGTGACGTAGGGTAATTTTCAGTAGCTGATGAACTGGCTGCCCAGTTGAATCCTTCATTTCCACTGGCCCATGTCAGTTCCAATCCGTCTTGTTCTTCATAGAACTCCTGATATTTGTATTTGGGGTTAATTCCATTGATAAGTCGTATGTCTTCAAAATGGAATTCATTTGGGATGTCTGATACCGATTGTTCGCGTACACCGATGGAATATACTCGCTGCCAAGCCTTGTTCTCGGAAGTTACGGTATACTTTACCCTTTTTCCGTCAGAGAAATCGTGTTCACTACCACTTTCCGGACTAATGGTAGCGCCCGGCGTCAACTCAAACAGGGGGGATAGTTTGTTTAAAGGAGTGCCCTCTTTTACTTTTACTAATATGGGGTAGGCCTGCAGATTATCATTGTAAGACGGATTTAAATTGAAACGAGCGCTTGCCAGTACATCTTCTTCAAAAGAGATGCCTGTTATATCAGCTTCAGCATTGGGTGCTTCATCTTTTATGCACGATGCCATCAATATTCCGAAAAGTGAATAGAGTATGAATAATTTGTTTAGTCTCATGCTTTTTAATTTAATTCTATTAATTTTTCAAGCAACAAAACTACTTCTTTTTTCTCTAATAGCAGGTTTTTATGAGCTTATTTAACAAAAAAACGGCAATAGGTGCTTTACTATTGCCGTTTTATATATAGAAAATGTTCTATTTTTAATTATCTGAGCCGATATGTACGATTTTTCTTTTGGCTCTTACTGGCTTTTCCTTTACAACTTCCACTTTCTGTTCGGGAGTTATACCTGCTAATTCCGGGTCAATCATGATACGGCCACAATATTCGCAAACGATAATTTTCTTGCGTGAGCGGATGTCCAATTGTCTCTGGGGCGGAATCTTGTTGAAGCAACCACCGCAAGCATCACGCTGTACGTATACAATACCCAGTCCATTGCGTGAATTCTTACGGATACGTTTGAAGGACTGAAGCAGACGGGGTTCAATCTTTGTTTCCAGTTCTTTGGCTTTGTCTCTCAGCTTCTCTTCCTCTTGCTTGGTCTCGGAGATGATTTCGTCCAGTTCGCTCTTCTTTACGTCGAGGTCTTTTTGTCTTTCTTCCAGAGCAGCAGTGCTTTCTGCTACTTCTTGAGATTTTTCTTCCTCTTGTGCGGCAAATTCCTTGATACGCTTTTCGCAGAGTTCGATTTCCAATGTCTGGAATTCGATTTCCTTGCTTAAGAAGTCATATTCGCGGTTGTTGCGTACGTTGTCCTGCTGGTCTTTATATTTAGCTACAGAAGCCTTTGCGGTTTCAATTTCAACTTTCTTTCCTGCAATGGAGGATTTCAACTCGGCAACTTCTGCCTTGATTCTGTCTATACGGGTACTCAGACCGGCTATTTCGTCTTCCAAGTCCTGTACTTCCAGTGGAAGTTCACCTCTCAACGTCTTGATTTCATCGATTTTGGACAGCATTGTCTGCAATTGGAACAAAGCTTTCAACTTCTGTTCTACGGTTAATTCCTGAGGATCTTTTTTTGCTTCTTTAGCCATTTTACTTACATGTATTTTATGGGGTTTGTATTCACTTTGGTCATTTGGACCTCAAAATGAGGAAACAAATCCCGGATTATTGTATAAAATATTTCTTTCGTATATTGCTCACTTTCATAATGCCCTATTTCAGCCAATAATATATCGGTATCATGTCCGAAATAGTCATGGTATTTTATCTCGCCGGTGATAAAGACATCTGCACGGTTGCGGATGGCAAGCGGCATTAGGAAAGCGCCGGCGCCGCCACATAATGCAACAGTCTGTATTTCCCGCCCGAGGAGTTTGTTATGTCTGAGACACCCTACTTCGAAGGTTTTCTTTATCCGTTTCAGGAATTCAAGTTCTGTCTCCGGTACTTCCAATTCGCCAATGACACCGGCTCCGGCTTGTGGCCATGAGTTTTGCAAGGGATAAATATCATAGACCGGTTCTTCATATGGATGTGCCGCAAGCAGTGCCTTGACAGTTGCCGCTTTTTTGTAGGCGGGTATGATTGTCTCAATACGTACTTCACGTTCGGTATGCAGCTCCCCTATCGCTCCACAGTATGGGGTGGCACCTTCCCGGGCTCGGAATGTCCCCTCGCCTTCCATGTTATAACTGCACAAATCATAGTTGCCGATATTGCCGCATCCAGCGTCGAACAAGGCTTTCCTCACGTCTTCCGCTTGGGCGGTCGGTACAAATGTGGTCAGCTTTACCAGCGCATTTTCCTTGGCTTCCAGGATACGGACATTCTTCAAACCGATTTTCTCGGCAATCTTGAAGTTCACTCCTCCCGGTGCATTATCCAGGTTAGTGTGCGCAGCATAAACAACGATGTCATTCTTGATGGCTTTCAAGATACAACGTTCCACATAATCCCTGCCCGTGATGGATTTATACCCTTTGAAAATGAGAGGGTGATGTGATATAACCACATTATATCCCAATGCAATGGCTTCATCCAGTACAGCTTCAGTAACGTCAAGACACAACAAAGCCCCTGTTGCTTCCGCATCTGTCAATCCGATTTGCAGGCCGGCATTATCAAATCCGTCTTGCAATGGCAGAGGCGCGAACCGTTCAAGGGCGCTTACTAATTCCTTAATTTTCATTGTGAACAGAAAATTTGGTTGCAAATATAGTAAAAAGCAATGGATTGAGAATGTTTTTTATTCTTTTTATAAAATATCAGTAACAAATTTGAGTAATAGACGGTTTTCTTCCAACAAAAACTCTTATCGAAAAATGTTTTATCACGAAAAAGACTATCTTTGCGAGCGATTATTATAAAACTAAATCTATGAAAACTAAAAAACTATTCGGAATTTTATCGCTCTTGATTATAATTGGTGTGACCTCTTGTAACAGTGATACTCCACAAGACAATGTAGAAAACATTAAAATGAAGGTCTCTTCCGAGATTGGCACTTACCAGCCTTGGGGAAGTGATCATTTCATTGATTGTATGTTGGTAAAGGAGGAAGGTAAAAATGAATATGAAGCGTTGGACTTTTTAGGAATTGCCGGGTTTGATTATAGCAAGGGGTATGAATACACCTTATTGGTGAAAAAAACAACTTTGCTCAACCCTCCCGCCGATGCCAGTAATATTGCATACGAACTGGTCGAGGTGTTATCAAAAGTCGGAGTAGAATATGAATATACAATAGAGGTTGATGGACCCAATCCTTTTATTCTTTCTCCTGATGGAGGAAAATATGAGATTCCTTTTGCATGCAAAAGAAAAAAATATGTAGCAGGCGAGTTTACTGAAGAAGAATATGCTCCTTTAAAAGGATTGAGATATAATATGGGGACCAATTATGGAACCTATACAAGCATTATAAAAGATGGTGATACAGTTGGATTATATAAGTTTGTAATCGAGGGTATTGAGCCTTATAATATGGAAGGAACTCCCTGGTGGTATTATGGTATTTATCCTGCTGATGCAGATTTTTTCTCTGAAACAGAGCCGGAACCTATCTACAAACAATTGTTTGAACAACCGCAAACGGAAGGTGAAGAACATTTTATATATCCGATAATATATGCTTCATCGGGTACGTTTGATTAGTTGGACACATTAATCTCCTTTATTATGAAAACATTACTTGTTTTGTTTCTTTTCCTTTTATCGTTATTGTCTTGTCAGGATACGAACTGTTCCGGTAAAGATGTATCTGAGGATATGGAGGAGCCGGTAGATACTACTCCCAAGGCTACGGCTATCTTTTGGGTAGACAAGGATAAAGATTATCAGGCTAAGAAAAAAGACGGTCCTCTTTCTCTACGCACCGTCAAGGCAAGGGTAGAGATTGATTCGCTGGGAAAAGTTAATCTGCTGGCATATACCAAGCCGCAAAGTCAACGCATCAAAAGTTACCTGCAGTATAGGCTTGAAGAATTCCGTGTAAAGAAAGTGATGTTGGACAGCGGCTTTGTGAAACCGGGCGTACAATATGTGCAGCTACGCTATCTCCCCGGAAAACTGGATGCCCACCACCGTTGAAGTTATTTATGCTCCTTTTTTCCCTTCTTCTCTACCATCACCGGCAGTAGCTTGCCGTAGGCATCGAACGACTTGCGGGAAGCCAGAGAGATTGTAATCATCAGTGACAGCATGGAGGCGGTAAAGGTGATGACCATAATCATCATCTGATATTTGATGGCCACATTCGGGCTGCTGCCACCCAATATCTGGCCAATCATGGTTCCCGGAAAAGCAACCAGCCCCATCACGGATATATTGGCAATCAGCGGACTGAAGGATTTGATGATGGCTTGGCGGATGAAAGGTGCCTGTGCTTCCGCTTTTGTAGCACCATTGCCGAGAAGATACCGGTAAAGCTGTTGTTCCCGTTTCAGTCCACTATAATAGGTGTTGAGGGCTATGACGTTACTGGATAGCATGTTGCCCATCAGTATGCCGAAAATAGGGATGAAATACCGGGCGCTGAATACGTTTTCCACTCTCAGTACTATTCCGATAAAGTACAAGCCTACACATACTACACTGCATAAGAAACCTGCGGATATGGGCAGGAGCAGAATCTTCCTCTTCAATTGTGTTCGTGCCAATGCCGTCTGCGATGCTACAAATATCATGACAATTACCCATAGAAAGTTTATCCACGGGTTATCCCATAAAAAGAGGTAGTTCAAGTATATGCCGATGAAGAACAACTGGACAATCATGCGTGCCGTACCTATCACAGTAGCGCGCAACAGTCCGGTCTTGAACTTCCAGATGTAAAACAGCGGTATTAATAATAGCAATAATCCGATGCCCAGGCTGAGGTATGATATATCTATGGTTCCCAATAGTGTGTATGTTATTTCATGATTATATGTCGGTCACATCCGTTGGCGAATCTTTTGTCATGGGATACGGTCAGTATGGCACTTCCATTTTCTGTCTGCCTGCGGAAGAAAGAGAGTACTTTTTCCGCGGAACCGGAGTCGAGAGCGGAAGTCGGTTCATCGACAATGGTCAGTGGTTTGCCAATCATTGAGGCTACGGCTATCATCATCCGTTGGCGTTGGCCTCCGGATATTTCGTTCACCCGTTTGTAATATAACTCTTGTTCCAGACCCAAATCCTCGAAACATGCAAATAAACGGGTTTCAGAAAAGGGTGTACCCCGGTTTGCCTTTAAACCGAAGGGCAATTGTACCATGTCCTTTACCCATTCCAGCGGCAATGCCAGTTCTTGTGGAATCCATGCAGTCTGCTTACGGACAACGTCGACGTTTCCTTTATCCAGCAGAATGCCGTTCAAGACGATGCGTCCTTCTTTTAACGGAGTAAATCCAAGTATGGCATTCAGCAGTGACGACTTTCCGCATCCCGAAGGGCCGGAGATACTGGCTATCTCTCCCCTTTCCAATTGCAGGTTGAAACCCGAGAAAAGTATATCGTTGCCGTAGGCGATACTGGCATTTTCTATTTGCAGCATGGTGTTCCTTTAATCTTTCTGTATCGCAAAGATAGTGCAAAAAAATATTTGTGCTATCTTTGACGCACTAATTAATTCAGGAAAGAAAGACTATGATACAGAATGAACGGGATTGCCGCCACGAACATGTGCTTGACGTGGCAAGGCAAATGCTGACTGCTGCGCGCACGGCACCGAAAGGAAAAGGTATTGATGTGATTGAAGCTGCGCTGGTTACGGGTGAAGACATTAAGAAGCTGTCTGAAAAGATGGTCGCTATGGTTGAAGAGCACGGTATGAAGTTCTTTCTCCGTGATGCGGACAACATTTTGCAGGCTGAATGTGTAATTATAATAGGTACGCGCGAGCAGACGCAAGGTTTGAATTGCGGACACTGCGGTTTTCCCACTTGTGCCGGTCGTCCGGAGGGAGTACCTTGTGCTTTGAATACGGTGGATGTAGGGATAGCTGTAGGTTCGGCTTGTGCCATGGCTGCCGATTTGAGGGTGGATACCCGTGTCATGTTTTCTGCCGGACTTGCCGCTCAGCGTTTGGATTGGCTGAAAGGATGCAAGACTGTCTTTGCCATTCCGGTGAGTGCATCCTCCAAGAATCCATTCTTCGACCGGAAACCGAAGGAAGATAAGTGATAATTGACGAGTAGAGGTTTACAATCATAGAGTAGAGGTTTAGAAGTCTGAAGTAGAGGTTTGGCAATTCTAAACCTAAGGTTTATTCTCCCTCTCTCTGCTAACTTAAAAAGTAACGAATTAGAAAAGATAAATAATATGGGATATTTTGTAGGACTGCCGCTGGGTGGTGCCGCAGAGAAGGACTGTCAGGTGCGTTTTGGCAAGAATATGACTTTTCAGGTAGAGACACGTGCTCCCCACTTGCCTGCCGAATGGGCTTTGCAAAGCGGCATACAGCTTACATGGCCCCATGCGGGTACAGACTGGACCTATATGTTGGACGAAGTGCAGGAATGTTTTGTAGCCATTGCCCACGAAATAGCCGCCCGGGAGACATTGCTGATTGTAACCCCAGAACCGGATGAGGTGAAGAAACAGATTCTCGGCAGGGTGAATATGGAAAATGTCCGTTTCCTGAAGTGTGAGACGAATGATACTTGGGCACGCGACCATGGAGCCATCACCCTACTGGATGCTGACGGTGTATCTCTGCTCGACTTTAAGTTCAACGGGTGGGGATTGAAGTTTGCATCCGATAAGGATAATTTGATTACGCGTCGTGCGGTGGAGTCGGAAGTGATGAAAGGAAAGTATGTAAATCGCTTGGGGTTTGTCCTTGAAGGCGGTTCCATCGAAAGTGACGGCATGGGTACGTTGCTCACCACCTCCGAATGCCTGCTTTCGCCTAACCGGAACGGACAGATGAACCGGGTGGAAATTGAGGAATATCTTCGTTCCGTTTTTCACCTGCAACGTGTTCTTTGGCTGGACCACGGTTATTTGGCAGGTGACGATACGGACAGTCATATAGACACGCTGGCCCGTTTCTGCCCTGCCGACACGATAGCCTATGTACAATGCAAGGATGCGGATGATGAGCATTACGAAGAACTGCATCGCATGGAGGAGCAACTGAAGACTTTCCGTACGTTGAAGGGGGAACCTTACCGTTTGCTGGCTTTGCCCATGGCCGATAAGATAGAAGAGGAAGGGGAACGGCTTCCTGCCACTTACGCTAATTTCTTGATTCTGAATGATGCAGTGCTTTACCCCACCTATCGCCAGCCGGAGAATGATGCCCGCGCGGGGGAAGTGTTGCGGGAGGCTTTTCCCGGTTATGAAATTATCGGGATAGATTGCCGTGCTTTGATTAAGCAACACGGCTCTTTGCATTGTGTTACCATGCAATATCCCGTAGGGGTGTTGAAGTAATGTCGATTATACATAGTAAAACAATAAACCATAGAATAAGATGACAAGAAAAATAAAAGTAGGTATTATCCAGCAGGCCAATACCAAGGACCTCAGGACTAATTTAATGAATTTGGCCAAAAGTATAGAGGCATGTGCGGCGCATGGGGCTCAATTGGTTGTTTTGCAGGAGCTGCATAACTCTCTGTATTTCTGTCAGACGGAAAACACGCAGTTGTTCGACTTGGCAGAACCGATTCCCGGTCCTTCTACGGGATTCTATTCAGAGTTGGCTGCTGCCAACGATATTGTGCTGGTCACTTCTCTGTTCGAGAAACGCGCTCCCGGATTGTATCATAACACAGCGGTTGTTTTTGAACGTGACGGCAGCATTGCCGGGAAATACCGGAAGATGCATATTCCTGATGACCCCGCCTATTATGAGAAATTCTATTTTACTCCCGGTGATATAGGCTTCGAACCTATTCAGACATCTTTGGGCAAATTGGGAGTTTTGGTGTGCTGGGACCAATGGTATCCGGAAGCAGCACGTCTGATGGCGCTGAAGGGAGCTGAAATACTGATATATCCTACGGCTATCGGTTGGGAAAGCAGTGATACGGATGATGAAAAGGCGCGTCAGCTCAATGCTTGGATTATCTCCCAGCGTGGACATGCTGTGGCCAACGGCTTGCCGGTTGTTTCAGTGAACCGTGTGGGACATGAGCCGGATCCTTCCATGCAGACCAATGGTATCTTGTTTTGGGGAAATAGTTTTGTGGCCGGACCGCAAGGCGAGTTCCTGGCCCAAGCAGGAAACGAACGGCCGGAAAATATCGTTGTAGAGGTGGACTTGGAACGTTCGGAAAATGTACGCCGTTGGTGGCCTTTCCTGCGCGACCGCAGAATTGATGCCTATGCCGGATTGACAAAACGATTTCTTGACTGATAACGACGGGGATCTCTGGGGGAGAACTAACGGAATGTCACCCGTTTGTTCATCAGGAAATTGACACTTCCGTAGATGAATAATCCCAGGAACTGGGCAAGGTATTCGTTGCAGTCCAGTCCCTCCACCAGCCCTATGAGGAAAAGGAATTGCGCTCCGTAAGCCATTCCGAAAGCTATGGAAAAGAGCAGCACTTGTCGCCAAGTGTTGCTCTTTTTTTCTGTAGGGAATATCCAATACTTGCACCAGATGAAGTTGTGTATCTGTGCAAGTATATATGCGGTTACATTGGAGAGCATATAGTTGATGTCCAGTTCGTCCATCATTACCCAAACGGTAACAGCCATAATCAAGGCATTCAGCGTGCCGATTACCGCAAAACGAAAAATGCGTGCAGACTCTTTCACTCTCCTACTCTGTATCTGCTTTTACTCTTTCACTTCAACAGTCAGATTCAGTTCGTCCAGCTGCTTCTGGTCAATAGCCGAAGGTGCATCCAGCATTACATCGCGTCCACTGTTGTTCTTGGGGAATGCAATGCAGTCGCGGATACTGTCGAGACCTGCGAAGATGCTGACCCAACGGTCCAGACCGTATGCCAGACCACCGTGAGGAGGTGCACCGTATTTGAAGGCATTCATCAGGAAGCCGAACTGCTCCTGAGCCTTCTCGGGAGTGAATCCGAGAATCTCGAACATTTTGGCCTGCAACTGTGCATCGTGGATACGGATGGAACCTCCACCCACTTCAATACCGTTGCACACCATGTCGTATGCATCTGCACGGACAGCTGCCGGGTCTGTATCCAGCAAAGGAATATCTTCGTCTTTCGGATGGGTGAACGGGTGGTGCATAGCCATCAGGCGGCCTTCTTCATCGCTCCACTCAAACATCGGGAAGTCAACCACCCAAAGGCAGACGAACTTGTTCTTGTCGCGCAATCCCAGTTGGTTACCCATTTCAAGGCGCAACTCGTTCAGTTGCTTGCGGGTCTTCATGGCGTCGTCACCGCTCAGAATCAGAATCAGGTCACCCGGCTTGGCGTTGAAAGCAGCCTTCATTTCCTGCAATACTTCCTGCGCATAGAACTTGTCGACACTTGATTTTACGTTGCCGTCTGCCTCTACGCGCGCGTATACCATACCTTTGGCACCGATTTGCGGTCTTTTCACGAATTCGGTCAGTGCATCCAGCTGTTTGCGTGTATAGTGTGCGGCGCCTTCTGCGCAGATACCGCCGATGTAGGCGGCATTGTCGAATACCGGGAATCCGTGTCCCTTCATGATGTCCATCAGTTCCACGAACTTCATGCCGAAACGGAGGTCGGGCTTGTCGCTGCCGTAATATTTCATGGCGTCTGCCCATGGCATGCGCATGAACGGCTCGTTCATCTCTACGCCACGGATTTCCTTGAACAGATATTTGGCCATGCCTTCGAAGAGGTTGATGACGTCATCCTGCTCCACAAAAGACATTTCGCAGTCAATCTGTGTGAATTCCGGCTGGCGGTCAGCACGCAGGTCTTCGTCACGGAAGCATTTGGCTATCTGGAAGTAACGGTCGAAACCGGAAACCATCAACAACTGTTTCAGTGTCTGCGGGCTTTGAGGCAAGGCATAGAATTGTCCCGGGTTCATGCGTGAAGGAACGACGAAATCGCGTGCACCTTCGGGTGTGGAGCCTACCAGAATCGGAGTTTCCACTTCGATGAATCCCTGGCTGTCCAGGTATTTGCGTACTTCAATTGTCATTTTATGGCGAAGCTCCAGATTGCTGCGTACATTGGCACGGCGCAGGTCTAGATAACGGTACTTCATGCGGATATCGTCGCCACCGTCCGTATTTTCCTCGATGGTGAAGGGAGGGGTCAGCGATGAGTTCAGAACATCCAGTTCCGATACGATGATTTCAATGTCTCCCGTCGGGATATGCTGGTTTTTGCTGAAACGTTCGTTTACGGTACCCTTAACCTGGATTACGAATTCACGGCCCAAGCGGTTGGCACGCTCGCAAAGTTCGGCATTCACCTCTTCGTTGAACACTAATTGGGTAATTCCGTAACGGTCGCGGAGGTCAATGAAAGTCATGCCTCCCATCTTACGGCTGCGCTGTACCCAACCTGCCAGCGTCACTTGCTTGTTAACATCGGAGATACGGAGTTCTCCGCAGGTGTGTGATCTATACATCTTTTTATTTACTGTTTGACGATTTACTTATTTACTATTTTGAACATGCAAAAATACATAAAACATATTATATGGCGCATCAAAAGGGGAAAGTTATTTTCAGAAACTCCTTTAGTACCTTTTTTACAACATTACATTTTTGTCAGTTTCTTGAATTGCCTTTTGCCTTTATCCAGTATCATCTTGTTTTTATGGGCGATGTCTTCCACAAAAGCATCATTAATTTGTTTCAGTCCGTTGATATAGTCTTGTGCCCGCTGCAAGACATTCGAAGTGTCTTTTTCCGCATCCCGGGGAACAATGACCTGCAGTCCTTTCTTCATAATCTTTACATCTACATTCTCTCCCATCATCATCGGGTCGCCGTCAAAGTGGACTACCCCCGGTTTAGAACGGTGAATACGGAGTGTCTGGCAACGGAACGTCTTAATCCGGCTGTTCTGGTCAATGGTCTTGTTGAAGAGCTGGAAAGAGAGCGACGGTACATCGAGCACAGTGAACGGCTCGAGTATGGTGACGTCCAGCAGTCCGTCGTTCAAGGTGGCTTGTGGGGCAATATACGCATTGTTTCCATATTGCGATGCGTTTCCGCAGGCTATCAGGAACGCCTTGTATCGTAGGGTGCTGCCGTCCATTTCCAGTTCATAGGTTTCCGGACGGTACTTCAGGCTTTCGAGCAGAGTCTTTTCCAGATAAGTGAGTGGTCCTCTCCTTCCCGCCTTGGAGAATTGCAGGCTTACAAATGCGTCGAATCCCACGCCGCAGGTGCAGAAGAAAGGCACATCGTTGATTTTTCCGTAGTCAATGATGTCTATCAGTCCGTCATTGATGATGTCGATGGCCTTTTTCGGCTCCATTGGAATCTGCAGATGGCGGGCAAGTCCGTTGCCGGAACCGCAGGGAATGATGCCCAAAGCGGTTTTTGTATGTACCAGTGAGCGGGCTATCTCATTGATGGTGCCGTCTCCTCCTATGGCGATGACGGCATGTGCATCTTCTTGTGCCTTCTGTGCCGCTATCTCTACGGCATGGCCTGCCCGTTCGGTATAAATCACTTCTTGTGCATACCTTTCCTTATCCAGTTTTTCATCGAGCCACTTCAGTATCTGCTCCTTACTCTGAGTGCCGGATATGGGGTTTATGATGAATGCTATTTTCTTCTTGTTTTCGTTCATGCAAGGGTTGTTGCTATGCAGGTTTTCCAACTGGCAAAAGTAATATAAATATCTGAAAAATTAACCACATAATTCTTTTTAAAATAAGTATAAGTAGTTTTTTTAATGTAAATAGAACATATACCGACATATTTTGCTATCTTTGCCCCCTGTTTTTTAAGACTTGTATTTAATAGAATTAAATATTCATTATATAAAAGATATTTCATGGGTTTACTACAAGACAAATTTGCGAAATACGACCTGCCGCAGCAGTTTATGGCAAAAGGCGTATATCCTTATTTCCGCACAATTAACAGCCATCAGGATACAGAGGTAATGATGGATGGTAAAAAGGTTCTGATGTTCGGCTCTAATGCATATATGGGACTGACATATGACAAGCGTATCATTGATGCCTCGATAGCTGCCACAGAAAAATATGGCACCGGTTGTGCAGGTTCCCGCTTTCTGAACGGAACACTCGATATACATGTTGAACTGGAGAAGGAATTGGCTGAATTCGTAGGAAAAGATGAAGCACTCTGTTTTTCTACCGGATTTACTGTAAACGAAGGTATTATTCCTGCCGTTGTAGGCCGTGGGGATTATATTATTTGTGATGACCGTGACCACGCTTCCATTGTAGATGGCCGCCGTCTTGCATTTGCCACTCAGTTGAAGTACAAGCATAACGATATGGAGGCTTTGGAAAAAGAACTCCAGAAATGCGAACCGGATGCTGTAAAGCTGATTGTTGTGGATGGAGTATTTTCCATGGAAGGTGACTTGGCCAATCTGCCCGAAATTGTCCGCCTGAAGAAGAAATACAATGCCAGCATTTACGTGGACGAAGCTCACGGCTTGGGTGTATTCGGAAAACAAGGCCGTGGTGTGTGCGACCATTTCGGTGTTACCGAAGATGTAGACCTGATTATGGGTACATTCAGCAAGTCATTGGCTTCCATCGGTGGTTTTGTTGCTGGAGACAAGGCGGTAATCAATTGGCTGCGCCACAATGCCCGTTCCTATATATTCCAGGCAAGTAGCACACCTGCTGCTACGGCTGCAGCCCGCGAGGCGCTTCACATCATCAAGTCCGAACCTGAACGCATCCAACGTCTGTGGGACATCACTAACTATGCCTTGAAGAAGTTCCGCGATGCAGGCTTCGAAATCGGTGAGACAGAATCTCCTATCATTCCTCTCTATGTGCGTGATACAGAGAAGACATTTATAGTAACGAAGCTGGCTTTTGACGAAGGTATCTTCATCAACCCCGTTATTCCACCTGCATGTGCTCCACAAGATACACTGGTGCGTGTAGCGTTGATGGCTACCCATACGGTCGAACAAGTGGATTATGCTGTAGAAAAATTGACTAAATGTTTCAAGGAATTGGGTATCATCAAGTAAACTTGATTTAAACAGATATTCGGAAAACCGTTTAATAATGATTAGGCGGTTTTTTTTATAGACAAAGCGAAGTAGGATTAAAATTAAATCGTAAAGTACATGAAAAAGAACTTCTTCATCATTACTGCTGTAGTATGCGGAATGAGTTGTACCACCACTGCCTATGCGCAGTTCAAAATCGGTGGAAAGAAAATCAATGTGACCAAAGTTGTCCAAGCCGGTACAGATGCCGTCAAGGCCATTTCATTGTCCGATGCTGACATTGCAGCGATGAGCAAGGAATATATGGAATGGATGGATACGCACAATCCGCTGACAAAGCCCGATACGGATTACGGCAAGCGTCTGGAGAAGCTGACCGGAAACATCAAGGAAGTGGACGGCTTGAAGGTGAACTTCGGTGTTTATGAAGTAATAGATGTGAATGCCTTTGCGTGCGGTGATGGTAGTGTACGCATCTGTGCCGGACTGATGGACATCATGACGGATGATGAAGTGATGGCAGTTGTCGGCCACGAGATAGGTCACGTCATCCATACGGATTCCAAAGATGCGATGAAGAATGCTTACCTTCGTTCGGCTGTGAAGAATGCTGCCGGTGCGGCAAGTTCTACGGTATCCAAATTGAGTGATTCTGAACTGGGTGCCATGGCCGAGGCATTGGCAGGTGCTCAATACTCCCAGAAGCAGGAGACGGAAGCGGATGATTACGGCTTTGAATTCTGCATCAAGAATAATCTCGATCTGTATGCCATGTACAATGCTTTGAACAAATTGCTTGAACTTTCAGCGGAGGCACCGAAGGAATCCAAGTTCCAGAAGATGTTCTCTTCTCATCCGGATACAGCCAAGCGCGTGGCACGTGCCAAGGAGAAAGCGGATGAATATATGAAGGATAAGAAATAACTATCCGCTGCTTACTATGATGAAGTGGGATCAGAGGTTTCTCTGAATCCCACTTTTTTTGTGCCGAGACTATGATATGGGCTTCTGAGGGAGCTAATGGGATAATTCGTTAGTTCACAGTGCTGAACACTTTGTTTTAGCTATAGAAAACAAAGTGTTTTCTTATAGGAAACAAACTGTTCTTTTAAGGGAAACGAAGTGTTCTCTTTAATGAAACACACTGTTCGGTTAAGGGAAACACTTTGTTCTGTTTGGTAAAACTTCTTTTATTTACTTATTTGCTTTTAAATTAGAATAATTTTAGTATGTTTGCCACATTATTTATGAAAAACATGACTTTTGTATGAAAAAACAAGACTTCCTCTTTATTTTTGTTCTGGTGATAATATTCCTGCCATTCTTTGTGAGTGAATCCATCTACGATTGGTATAAGTCTTTCAACGCTGCACATGGCATGGTGATGAGTTTCATTAAATTTGGAATTCTTGCTACACTGGGTGAGATGCTGGGACTTCGTATCAGTGCCGGAGTCTATAACCGAAAAGGATTTGGCGTACTGCCGCGTGCCGTAGTGTGGGGACTGCTGGGAATGGGTATCAATGCGGCCATGATAATCTTCTCCAAAGGTGTGCCGCAATTTATGGAATATATGGGAATGGCAAATGCCGCCGCCATTATAAACGGAGAATTCTGCCTGGACAAATTATGGATAGCCCTCGCCATTTCAGTTGCTATGAATACCATTTTCGCTCCGGTATTCATGACATTCCATAAGATTACGGATACGCATATCCTGGATTGTGGCGGTTCGCCTCGCAGCCTCCTCACTCCTATCCCGATGACCCGCATCATTACGCATCTGAATTGGGATGCACAATGGAATTTTGTCTTCAAGAAAACAATTCCTTTCTTCTGGTATCCGGCACACACCATCACATTCCTCCTGCCGGGAGAAATGCGGGTGCTGTTTGCAGCGATATTGGGTGTGGTGCTCGGGGTATTGCTGGCTATTGCGGCTCGGATGAAATAATCCGGCCTATATATTCTCGAATGATTTCAAGCAAGTCTTGCGGATAAGGTATAAAGAACTTCTCTATCATTTTCGGATACTGAGGTACAAAGGGGTTGGGTATCATTGTGACAAGGGTATCCAATTCTGCCTTCCGTTGCTCTTCAGTCTCTGAGACGGCGTAGCGGATAGTCCACCAGAACAAGAAAGTCTGGTTAAGATACCCTTTGGGGGTGATGACTTGCAGTTGCTTGTAGCGCTCGGACTGTAACATGATTTTAATTCTTTTCTCCTGTTCTTTCTCACTGATGGAACATAGAATGTCATACCATTCATCAAACTCCTGACGCAAGCAGGCGACAAATGCCCATTCGGCAATTCTATATTTGGCAAATTCTGGAATCTTCTTTAGAAGTACGAAGATATGTCCTATATTCAATTCGCCTTTATATAAACCTTTGACTTTTGTATAGTCTTCAATGGAAGTGATTGTGTGTAAAAGGGAGTAATATATTTCCGGACTCATCGGCACATGGTGTTCATCAATGAATTTCAGAGTATTCTGAAGCACCAGTTTTTTGTTTGTTCTGTTGTTGGCCATGCGGCTGATGACATTGTTCCAGTAGATTTGTGTGCGTGCAATGGAAATATGTAAATCATCTTCCATCTCTTTTATACGGCTTTCGGCTTCTTCGAAGGTCATGCCGCGTTCCCGCATTTGATAGCATATGTCCTTCATAATTGGATAATGTTCGACAAATAGGTAGGGTTTAGGAATGACGGCTCCTACCTTTTTCAACATACAATATGAATCGTAATTGATAAAAACCTTTTTACTGATTGCTTGCTCTTGCAGCCGTTGGGCGTTTTCCTTATCATTCTGACGGAGCAATGCCTTCATGCAACAGAAGATAATTCCTCCATCATATACGCCCACGTCCAGCAGACAATACACATATTCCAGAATAGTGCTTTCTTTAATTTTCCACCCTTCCGATGTATAAATGGGAAAAGGCTGCGGAACGTTGTCTTGTGCTCTTCCGGCATAGTATCGCTGGATAAGCATTTGCTTCAATATATCCTTTGGCGCATCCAGGCTTTTCATTATTTCCTCATTTATAATCAGTTGTATTTCTTCCGGAGGAAGTGAACCTTGGGTGTGGTTGGTCAGGTGATAGAGTAAATGTTTATGTGTATAACTGTTCTGTTGTACGGTGTATTTTTCGGACATCCGCTTTATCATGTCCACTTTTTGTTCATAATAGGGATATATGAACCGGTTATTGATAATGATATTCAAGATATTGGCATCAGGATGATTGAGCAGTGACTTGTCCAGCCGGTTCTCGAAGAAATCCCTTGCGACTCCTCCTTCTTCCGGAGTCTTTACCTTATTGAACATTTCGGAGACAACGTAGGGCGAATGATTCAAAATCTGTTGTTCTTCCGGAGTAATACAATCGGGAGTTTCTCCGAACAGTGCCTGATACGCCTCTTCATAATTTGATATTTTCAGAATGAATTGTACGATTGTTCTTATATTTCGAGATTCATCGCCGTTTTGGGGACGATGTCTCTTCATATGTGCCTTGATTTCCTTTAGGGTCATGCGTTGGTATAGGATACCTTGTGTGTGCTGGCTCGGGTAATCCAGTAAAGACTGGTCTGCTTCCAGTAAATGGTATTTATGGAACAGTTCCTCGCATTCCTTAATCCCGCTATAAGTGGAGGTCGTATCCAATAAGTCGTTCAGGTAGATTTCACCCACTTTCAGTTTGGTCTTGTTTTCTTCTTCTTGCTGCTCCAACCTTTCCATAAAAGTGTTGAAGATTCCTTTGGCTTGCTCAAAATTTTTAGCCTTTTGGAGCATAAAGTTCAATGAGTAGCCATCACAGTTATTCCCCATACGGTTCCATAAATCATAGGCATAAGAGGACGGTATGTTTTCGAGTGCTCCATTCAACACTTCGGTCTTGTTCAGGAACATACTGGTATCCTCTTTTTTGTCGACAGACAGTTCTGTCAGTTCGTTGAAGAATGCAACCAGCTTTTCCGGCTGGCTGAATCTTTTGAAAACTTCCAGCCAGGTGTAGGGAGCAATAAAGTTGAAGAAAAAGACTGCATCGTCGTGGGGAACTACCCCTTTATCATTCTTCTGCAAGAAGTTCTTGATGTCGTGTATGTCAGCCAGAGTCTGTGCTTTATGCATAAGCTGCCTGGCGAAATTACGTATTCTTTTCTCTTTCAGTTCTGTCAGATAAGTCTCATTGTTGCTTTCCTGCCCATGGGCGCTCTCTGCAGAATCGGAGAAGAAATCATCTATGTCGTCATCATCGGCACTTGGGGAAGCTTCGTATATAAAGGAAGCGTTGAGGTATATTTCTTTGGCTTCGTCCATGTCGAGGAACCGTACCAATTCTGTCTGAAATTCAATATACGAGTTTTCTATATACTTGTCTTGCATTTGCCCTTGTTCATTGAGCAAATCCTTGTGTACAATGTCCTTATCTTGTTGTGTCTGCAGTCTGGGTAAGAGCCACCGCAGCACATTCAGTTCTCTCCTATTATATTTTTTTGTTAATTTCCAAATATGGATGGCCTCTGCATTGGTAGGAGCAAAATTGGCTATATTGCCAATATAGGCGTCCACCCAATCAATGGAAACGCCTTCCGGGTTTGTTCCCAGTTCCTTACTTGTATATAGCGTTTGTTCGTTTTTATAAATGCGGCTTACAACATCATTGATGATATACTGTTGGAGTTCGGGGGCATTTACCGAACAGTTTTTCACCCGATGCAGGATCTTGGTTGTATTTTTGAAAAAGTTCGGTCTGTCTTTGTAGTAGATATAGCGGAATATGCCCTTTATGGCTTTCTTTTCAGTTGCCAGTAGGTCATCGGACGGTTCACTGCTATAGTACTGGAAAACCTGGGTTACTATGATGTCTTCAACTTCAAATGTGTCCTTTTCAATGTCCTGATAATAAATCAAATCATCTACTTTGCCTGCCAATTCACAGATGGTGCTTCTGTCGGCCTTTTCGTAACTGTTCTCATAGGTGAATTTGAGGAAATCGAGCAATAGGTCTATTTTATTGCGGCTTCTCTTTTTCCACATCCACAAACATTTTATGGCGTGGCAGAGTTGTCGAAGCATGGATTTCTGCAGGTTGCTTAAATTGCTGTTCTGGAACTGGTTGTTATATCTGGTCTTGATTCTGTCTATGTCGAAAAACAAGGAACCGATAGTCATGCCGGCTTCGGGTCGGAGTTTAAGATAGCCGTATGTCCTGAGCTCGCGGACATATTCATTTATTTTTTTGAAGGATAAAGGTTTGATGCCCACTTCGACTATGGCCGGAGGAACCATTTCATTGAAAGTAAGCATGGATTTCACTTCCTTGAAGCTATAGCTTGTAGTGGCAATAACCTTGAAGTCCGGATTGCCGATGTGAAGGATTTCCGATAACTTGCGAAGTAATTCTCTGTCAATGGGTATCGGCTTTTCATTCTCTTCTTTCCAAAACAACAGCTGCAAATCGTCCAGTAGAAGAATCTTTTTGCCATGCTGGAATTGGGATACAGAAAGCCGTTCTAACTGTTCTTTGGTCGTATCGGCATTCAAAATGACCACAGAATATTCCTGAGGGAGCTTTTTCAGCATTCGGCAAACGGCAATAGTCTTTCCCGAAGTGGATTGACCGGTGACGATGATTGTCTTGTTTGTACTGTCAAACTCCTCTTTAAGTTTGTTGTCTACTTCCGGACGGATAAAATAGTAGTCCAGGTTGCCTCTGCGACGGTTGGCTTGGCTGTTGGGAATAATTTTATCATACTCTATCTTATGGCAAGAGATTGCGCAAAAGGGATTATTGAGAAAACTTTCACGATCCTTGACCAACGCGTCCCTTAGCTGCTCCAGCGTATTGCACTGCTTCTCATACCGCTCGATAACGGTATCGTCGTCCAGGTGCTTTTGCATGTATTCCGCATAGAAGTCTTTCCATAAAGTAGTGTTTGTCCAGTCTTCTTGGGTGTATTCCAATGTCGGATTCTGATAGAAATAGATATGTTTGTTGGATGCATTTTCGATGGCAACATTAAACTCTCCGATGGTCTTGGAGCGTATCCAGTTTCCGGCGAAGAAGATGATGACGTCACATTGCCTTATCTCTGAATTTATGATTTCCTGCGTATCGCCTTTAGCTATATCGTTGTCTCCATTTTTTTCGTGCCGGTGCACTACAATATTGAGTTCGCTGTTGTTTCTTTCCGTCAGGACTTTTTCCATTAAATCCCTTTCTTTCTGAAAACTCAGCGAAGAGGCTATAAATACATGGTATGTTTTCATAATATAGTGTTGGTTACTTTCCATGTGTTGTTGTTTATGACTAACGGAATGCCGGCTGTGATACATCTGTCATACGCTTTTGAGCTTTCCTTCAATTCATCATACGGACGTATATCGGGATGCACAAAGCGTTTCTTTTTGAAGATGTCTCCCATTTCCTTGCTGCCATAGATTAACTCTTCTTCTTCGGCGGTGGGTTTACGGAAGCCAAGCAGCAGTTTCTCCATGTTCCAACGGTTATGTTCGACTTCGGCAAGCAATGATATCTGGTCGTTGTCCAGTTTCACGTAACCATCCGTAATGCCTATGGAGCGTAGCTTGGGACCAATGGAATATGCACTGTACAAGTTGGACCACTGAAGGGATACGGACAGTTTGTTCCATGAGTCTTTCAGCTCATTGTCAGGTGGGCATGATTGAGGCACATTTCCATATTTATTCTTGAAATCGTATATATAATTGATGATTTGTCCCTCCCTCCGGCTTTTTTTGTCCAGGTCGTAACAGTTGTCCAGCATTCCAAAAGGAAAAACATGGGAATATTTATGAATCGCTTCATCTTTCTTTCTACTGTTAAGCATATTGAGCAGTGCACTGGAGGTTTCCTGACGGACAAAAACTGGGATATTTTCATCATATACATCGTCCGGCAGATATAATCCCATTGCCATGCTTTGAGGAGGATAATTGAGGCAGACGGCAATCGTCAATACTTGGCCTGAGTCATGTACCCATTCTTTAATTAGGTTCTGGATGGCAGGAGTTTCCGCACGGCCTTTGATAAATTCGAATTCCACATCCAGAAAGTCTGCATCTTTTCCTTTAAAACGGGTGGGAAGGACAAATCTCTCGTGCCTTTCGTCCTTGCTCATGTCGTAATAATGGGTAGACGATATCTCAAAATAATGGCGGTATCGTCCACAAAAGAAATTCATTTCCCGGTCGGCATTTTCATCAATGAAGGTAATGACACTTTTTATGTTCTTGTCCCGGCAGAAGTTTGGGAAATGCAACAGATGGGCAGCTTCCACTCCTATTGCCACTCCCATACGGCTCATACCGATGATAACAAGATGAACATGTTTTTCGCTTTCATAGGTTATTGCCTCACGGTCGAGAGGAGGATATTCAATACAGTTCTCCCCTTTTCCATATCGCCGGCTTACCAATATCTTTTGGGCCCAGCCCTCGTAGAAGTTAAAGGGATGGAATTCTATATATTTTCTCCATTCGACAGACAAATCGGTCAGTTGGAAAGCGGCAAAAGTAGTCTGATATTCGAAAAGGACGGTGAATGGTATGAGGGAACATTTATTGCATCGTTTATGAATGTCAACTATCTTTTTCAGGCAGTCTATGTTCAGTGAGTCATGGTCATGTTCGTCTCTCTCTCCGATAAGGAATACTTCGCGCGCTTTGGTAGTATAGAGTTTTTCCAACTCCTCGATAGAGTCGCGCCGGGCACGCAGCACCACAATTCTTTTTTCGTTTTTGGCATCCAGTTCCGTATGGATTTTGCTACGGATTTCTTGTGCCGGTTGGGTACTCTGAATCAGAATATGGCAATTTCCATAATGTGTGTCATCGCAAATCTGCTGGATAAGAGTGGGGACCATGTTGTCAAAACCGATAATGACGATGTGGTTTTGCAAAGGGTAAACGATATCGCCTTCACGATATCGCTCAACTCTGCGTTCCAGCATATTGGAGATTACGGATATCAATAATCCGCAGAACAAAATTAATCCCAGCACTACGACCAATAGAGAGAACCAACGCAGATAAGGTGGTACTTCCACAATATTCCCCGGATCGATGAACAGACAAATCAACTGAAGCAAACGCCCCATAGGTACGTCTTTATCAATACCGGTCCATTCTTCAAGAGACGGCTCAGGAAAGATAAATGCAAAACTTACCAGATATATCAATAAGAAAACAGTTACTATGACTCCGAAAAGCCAAGCAAGCTGCCTCCATCCTTTTCCGGAAAAAGAGCGGTCAAAATGAAGGGCAAAAAGTCTTGTTAAAAGATTCATATTTGTTTTGTCATTAGACAGTTTCCTTTTTTTCAGTTTCTTGTTTCAATTCTTTTCTGATATTCTCTTTCAGTTTATTGATTTCTTTCTCATCGTTATTGATAATCTCCCGTTTTTCTTTTTCCTGGTACAAGGATGCAAGAATGTTTCTTTCTTGTTCCAGATTCAATGAGAATACATCTATTAATCTCTTGATACATAGAAAAAAACAGATGCATACGCTAAGGGAAATGATGGCATGGAGTGTCATCAGGTAGGTCATTCCACGCGATGGAAAGAATTGAATAAGGTTTTGGAATGTAGTGCATGTCACAATCAATGCTGCAACCAGAAAGAGAATGATAAAGGCAGGAATCACGAATTTCCACCAGTGCCGGATAGGATAATACTTGTTCTCACTCGTCCTCATAGTACTATAATAGATATTGGATTATTATTTCTTCTGTATGTCGAATCCCAGTTTCATAATCAGTTTCAGTGTCTGTATGGCTGTTTGCCGGTCGTATTCTCGTTCTGAGTCCGGTAACTCTTCGTATGGTACAAGTCCGGGATGTGTCTTTAATTCATCATTGCGTGTCTCTCCGTATTTCCATCCTTCTTTCACTCTTCCCAAAGCCCATACTTCATGCACATTGCGTGCCATGGCTTCTGTGAGTTCCGTCAAATTATCCGGTAAAGTGATATTTTCTGCGTTCAAAGGGGACGGTGTGTATGTTTTCATTTTCTGTTATTTAAAATGTGGAAGTAAAAAGTTTATTGGTAGCAATATTAGGCATTTCGGACGACAGAAACAAAAAAAAGGAAAGCTATTTCCAAAAAACATGCAGATTACAATGGAAAAAACATTGCAACCTGCATATAAATCGGGAGAAGCGTGAATTATAAGTTAGCTTCCGTCACTACCTGCCCGTCAAACAGATTGATGATACGTCCGGCAAATCCGGCATCATGTTGTGAGTGTGTCACCATGACAATCGTAGTGCCTTCCTTATTCAGTTCATTCAGTAGTTCCATTACCTCTTTTCCGTTCTTTGAATCGAGGTTACCGGTAGGCTCATCGGCAAGTATCAGTTTAGGGTTTGATACGACTGCACGGGCGATTGCCACGCGTTGCTGTTGTCCGCCGGACAATTGTTGCGGGAAGTGCTTGCTGCGGTGCATGATTGCCATACGCTCCATAGCGGTTTCCACCCGGCGCTTGCGTTCGGTGGCAGGAATGCCCATGTAGAGTAGCGGCAGTTCGATGTTCTCGTATACATTCAGCTCATCAATCAGGTTGAAACTTTGGAATACAAAGCCGATGACTCCTTTACGCAAGTTGGTACGTTGGGCTTCTGTATATTTGGATACTTCCGTCCCATTCAAGTAATATTCTCCGGATGTAGGATTGTCCAACAGACCGAGGATATTCAGTAAAGTGGATTTTCCGCAGCCTGAAGGTCCCATGATAGCGACAAACTCCCTTTCTTTCACTTCAATGTTTACGTCGTTCAAAGCCAGAGTCTGTACTTCCTCGGTCTTGAAAATCTTCTGTAAGTTTACTGTCTTAATCATAATGCTTTGTTTTTATGGGTTATAAATATATCATTTCTTACTCGGATTTGATGCAGTCAATCGGATTTGTTTTGTTCAGCAAATAACTTTGCAGACACACTGTGACGGCAGATATTATCCAGACAATACATAGTGGCAATAGAAAGTCCATAACGGTGAAGGGGGCTTTATAGGCAAACTGTTCATGCCAATGGTGCATGAGCCAATAAACAATGGGGACAGCTAGAATATATGCAAGCAGAATTTGCAGGCAGAATGGTTTATTCAGCAACAGCACGATTTGTCGGGATGTTGCTCCATGAATCTTGCGAATGCTGATTTCGCGGATACGCTGGCGAGTGGCATACCATGAAATGCCGAATAAGCCGAAGCAGGTCAATATCAAGCCAATCAGAGAATAGGCGATAAGGAGTTTGGAGAGAGACAAGACTTTACCATTGCGTTTCATAAAGTCTTGGTGCATGTCTGTGTATTGAAATATCTCCCCTTCATTCATCTTTTCCCATATTTGGGCTATTTGATGTAGTGTTTCTTGTTTATTGCTTTCAATCAGCTTAATCTGCAGATAGTTGGCACCCGACATTCTCTCTGTAGGTGGAAGGTAAAGTATGACCGGGGTAATTTCATTTTCCAATGAACTGAACGGGAAGTCCTCTAATACACCGCCGATGATGTATAAAGAATCGGCAGACTGGTCAAATTCTTTCAAAGGTTTTCCAATGGCATTTATTCCTGCTGGAATCAGCATCCTGACATAGCTTTCGTTGACCAGTGCAGGATAGGCATATTGTTTTTGCAGTTGTTCGGGAGCGTTGCCGGACAAGAGTTTGAACCCCATCGTTTTTACCAGATTGGCATCACTATACAGCATTAATAGGTAGGAACTTTTTTCCGTACCGTCGGCTTGTTTGATGGATAGCTCACGTATCCATGAATTCAATATGGAGCCTTGTGACAGGGCGATGGACTCTATTCCTTGTACATGTTTCTCCAGTTCTTCTTTAAGTATTGTAGCCGGTGCGGCATTGAAATCTCCTATTTCAATCCGATTTTCGTAACAGTAGGCCCGTTCCTTGATGAGATTGATTTGTTCATTGGCAACGAGAGTAGCGAATATCAGCCCTATAGAAATGGAAAACTGAAGAATGACCAGCAAAGCTATGAAACGTTGTTTCTTTTTACCTCCGTAAAGTGTCTTGTATTCGCTGAATGAGAGTTGTGAAAGTCTATGGCTGATATACCAGGCAGGGACAATGGACATAACTAGTACAAAGAGCACTAACAAGGGTAGCATCTGTAGGCTGAAAAAGAAATGTACGTTTAAATGGGATGCAAATAATCCATTGAAAAAAGACAGACAGTCGTTGATGATGAGTAAAGATAATCCGAATGCCAGCAGCACAGTGAGGAATGCATCACCAAATAGTTGGATGCGGATATCCTTCAGGCTGCTTCCCATCAGTTTCTCCACATGTATCATTTTGAGCTGTTGCAATACACGGCTCAGGCTCATGTTGGTATAGTTGCAGCAGGCTATGATAAGTACCAACAAGGCGGCAGCAAGGCTGATATACAATAATTGCACATTACTTTGATTGATATACGGCAGAGGTTGTTGTGTATCGTAGTCCGGTGTAGTAAAGTAGATGTCGGACAGAGGGTCGACGTAATATTGTGTCTTTTCCGGAATCAAAGTGGGAACTTTGTCGTGGTTGATTTTTTCGGTAAACTGTTGGGCATCGGTATTTGGAATTAGTTTCAGAAATGTCATTCCACCCCAAAAGTCTTTGTTATTCCCGGTAATCATGTCGAATTGGAGCAATGATTGTGACCGTGACTTTAATATGGCTGCCACTTCATAACTTTGGGTATCAGTCATGGTTTTTATTTCCAGCAATTCTCCTAATGGATTTTTATCTCCAAACAGTTTATGTGCAAAAGCTTCACTGAGCGCTACTTTGCCCGGTTGTTCCAATACTTGCTTTAAACTACCGGTAATGGGATGATAGTGGAAGAAATGTTGCAAAGTAGTATCGGCAGATATAAAGGTTATATCGTGGTAAATCTCCCCTCCATATTTACAATATTGTGGAACCAGAGAATTGATACGCAGGTAGTCTTCCACTTCTGCATATTTTTCTTTCAGCATAGGGGGAATATTGGCATCAGCATAGGCCACCTTGCTTCCGTCCTGCATTGGATTATCCTGACGCAGACAGAAAATACGGTTCTTGTCCCGATTGCCACTCTCTATATTATAATCATGTACAAAATAGGTGAACAGCAAGTTTGTACATGCTAACCCTATAGCCAGACTGACTATAGAAATGAAGAAGAAAACTTTGTTTCTCCACCAACCGCGGGTAATTATTTTTAGGATTGCAAGTATGGTCATAATTGGGGGATAAATATAATATATTCTTTTATTCGTTTTTAATGACTTCTGCCGGATTTGTCCTTGCTATTTTCAGAATACGGAAAATAATAGTCAGAGTAGTAATGACAGCTACGATTATGAAGATTGAAATCCAAAATAGCGGGCCGTCATTAAAGAATACGATATACATGTTTTTCCATAACTGCAGTATGGCATAACATAAAGGAAATGCTATCGCTGCCGAGAGTACAAGCTGATAAATATACGTACGGGCAAACAATATGATAATCTGTTTCAATCCCGCACCATTTACTTTACGGATTGCCACTTCCTTTTGTCTGCGTTCCGTATCCAGTGTGATTGCCGAATAGACGCCTAATAAAGTGATTATAAGGCTGACAAATGAGAAGAATAAGATTATTCCTTTCATGTTGTTCTCGATGGCTTGTGCTTGGTGAATGTCTTCCAGCAAGGTCGAAATGTGTAATTGCATACTCGGTGGAAGATTCTCTTCCAGTATTTTCTTAACGAAAGTCTTTGCTTCTTCTGCTTTTCCGGGTACACACTTCAAATAGCAATGACCTACATAATATTTGAAATCACAAGGCAGAAAGACGAAGCCCTGGCTCTGATTGTAAGTGTCGGCTACAAAATCGGAGCAAATGCCGCATACCGTGTAGCTGTCTTGGTAATTGTACAAGGTGGTTCCCAGTAAATCCTTCTTCATACGTTCTGCCAATTTACGGTCTGCTACCATGTCACTATTTGTCTTCAGGGCATGCCCGGAGAGAATAGGGATATTCATAAACTCGAAAAAGTTATTAGGAACATTCATTATATTGACTTCAAGGCTACATTCCCGGTTATCTTTTTCTGTCTGCATGCTTGTTCCCGAAATACCTTTCAGATAATTAATATCTGTCAGCATTTTATCTTTTATATCCGGATGCTGACTGATGCGCTCTATGAGAGCAAGCTTTTCGTCATTTTTTAGAAAACGGTAATCCATAGGAATACTGATGATTTCGGACTTTTCTTTTTCTGTCAGTGTGTTGAACAGTGTGGAACCGGTCTTGTTAGCCTGCAAATATAAAGCGACTGTAAAGACTATGAATAACCAACAGATGAAAAATTGGATACTCAAAAGACAATTTCGTATCTTCTGTTTGTGGCGTTTGGATTTGTTCTTGTAGATACTTGACTGGATGGAGGCATGTTTCATCCTCCATACGGTAAACAAGCAGAGTAATAAGCATAGTAAAATAATGCCTGCCATATATTCTATTGTCTGTATCAATAATAGGTCTCGTTCAATGACTAATGTGAAATCAAATAAAGAGAATGAAAGGTAGGGGTTAAATATTTCTATCAGACAGAAAGTCAATAAGAAGGCTATGAACGAAATGATAATGGCTTGGGTAAAAAGTAACCAGAATAGTTTGTTGCCATTACTTCCATTCACTTTACGAATGCCGAACTCGTGCGAACGGTTCAGATAACTCCCCGTCAAAAAATGAAAAAAGTTGAGTAGACCAGTCAGTAGAATCAAAAGGCCGACAATGAATGTGATTCCGGCAAAGTAAGGGGCAACGGATTTCTCCCGAAAAAGTTTTCCGAAATTCGAGGCTGATACGGTATTTTTCTCATTGAATATTGTGTGCTTCAAGTCCATTGCACGGAAACTTGCTTCGAGTTGCGCGGATGTTTTGCCCGGACGAAGAAGAGCAAAAGTAAGTCCACCGGTCATACTGTCTCGTCCTTTGAATTGCAAAAGTCCTTCGCTATCGTTCAAGATTAACATATCAATCTTTTGGAGAAAGCTAAGGCTGGTATTCAATGGAATGTCTTCTATTATCGCTTGTATGGTATAGATGGTACCTCCTGTTCGTGGTGTGGTATCAGGTGAAGAGAAAAGCCGTTGTGCTAAGGTCATTCGCTTTCCTATCGGATTCTCTCCGAGACCAAATATTTTGTGTGCCAGAGAGCGTGTCAGTATCACAGCATTGGGAGTTTGCGATGCTACAGCCCATGAACCTTGTAATACTTCCGGGGTGAACACGCTATGGTAGGTTGTATCTACTTCCATAGCATATAAATCTTCGTAAGGCAGTTCTTCCTTGTCGATAGTTTCCACATTGTAGCTACGTGGGCGGGGATAGGCAACAAAAGTAAATGCTTCTACTTCTTGGAATTGCAATTGGCGCAGACTTTCAAACAACGTAGCGGGAGTTCCGGAATAAGGTTCTTCTGCTGGAGTGTATAGGTTTATGTCTGCAATGCGTTCCCAGTGGGTAAAGCACTTGTCGGTAGAATTTATATAGCGGCTGCAATATAGGCAGATACTGAAACAAAGTATGCCTACCGACAGTCCGATGATAGAGATGATATTCTGTGCCTTGTACTTTAATAGGTTTCTGAATGCTGTTTTAATATAATGTCTTATCATAATAGTATCATTATTGTATTATTCGCTTTTGATTACTTCTGCCGGATTCTGTCGTGCTGCCTGCCATACTCTCCACCCGATACAAAGTAAGATAATAATAGCTATGCCTACAAAGATGGTAGTATAAATCCATAGATTAATGCTTGTACGCCTTACATAGCTCTCTAACCAATGGTTCATCAATACATAACCTATTGGGAATGCTATAGTAGAAGCAAATATTAATAATAACATGTATTCTTTGATAAACATTGTCATGATATTTTTAGTTGTAGCTCCATTTACTTTGCGCACGGCAATCTCTTTACGTCGTTGTTCACAACTTAGCGTAATCAATGAAAAGATGCCGAATATGGTAATCAGAATACATACCATTGATACGAAAGATATTAATTTCATCAATACTTTTTCTGATTTTAGATATTCTTCGTAGCCTTCTTCTACATTCACGAATTTATATCTTGTAGTGGGATAGGATTGACTGAACAAATTCTCTACCTCATTCTTTAATTCTTTCCATTTGCCTTCATGGAACTTTACTAATATATCCCCTCTTCCACCCCAAAATTTATGAGAGAAGCCATGATTCCCAATCAGCATCATTGGATTTACGGGTATGGTAGGAGCCGTTATATGAAAATCCCTTACGATGCCAACAATCGTTTTGACATTTCCTTCATTCAAATAAAGTTTTTTTCCGATGGGATCGGTCATACCTAAAAACTTCACAGCTGTTTCATTTAATATTACCTTATCCGTTTCTTCTTCTTTCATTGCTTCTCCTTCTATAAGGTCAAGATTGTAAAAATCTATAATTTCTTTTCCTTCGATTATACTTTGTATCTCAAATCCTTCTGCTCCTTCAATTCTACCGTCCCAATCTTTGATTTGCAAACTTAAACCGACGGTGCGTGGAAAGAGTCCGTGGTGTCCTTTCAATACTTCGGAGGTACAAGGTATTTGAGCTATTTTTTCTGCAATTTCGTCATAATTCTCATGAGGATAAATAAGGGGAAAAGCTGCAATATTATGGCGTTCCCATCCCAAATCAGTATGGGTGAGGTGATATATCTGTTTCAGCAGAATACTCATACAAAAAAGGAAGAGTATGCTGATAAATATCTGGAATAGGATACTACATCGATAAATAAAGAAGCGTTTATCTTTTCTTTGTTTTACTGTACGACGCAGTGCAAAGGGAAGTAACAGAATGAGTGACAATAATAAAAGTCCGATGAAATAGAGCAGCGATTCATAATAGATGTTTCCCGTAATGCCGGACATTTCTCTGAATATTGGTAAAGTAATCTCTACTAATGCCATGCCTATTATTCCTGCAAGTAAAATCATAGTGCCGTATTCAATCATGAAAAGTGCAAGAATGCCTCTGATTGAAGACCCACACATCCGTCTTAATTCCAATTCTTTATTACGGATGTTGAGTCGGGTTATAAACAAAGACAGATAGTTGAAGAGTGAACATGAAATGACCAGCCCACCTATGATAGAAAAAAATATCAGATATAGGAATTTGATAGATTTCTTTTCATTTATTTCGGAATAATGGTATTGAGTAAGGGGCATTAGTCCGACACCTTCAAATAGTTTATTAGGGTCTCGTGAATCTCCCTTATATTCGCTGGCATTAAGCTTTCTTTGGAAATTTTCGGCTGAGATACCTTTTTTGAGTTTTGCACAAATTTGAAAGCTTGCATAGCCCCAATAATCTTGCCATTGGTGGAAATAGGCACCTCGTCCCCAACAGCCGAAAGCGAGATTGCTATGTTGCAATCCTTCCAATATAGCTTCAATGGTTACAGTGTTGTCAGCAACAGTCAGCTCCTTACCCAACACGTCAACACTTCCAAAAAGCTTCATTGCCATGTCCTTTGTTAAAGCTATCTGTGAATCATTATGCAGAAAGTCCATATTTCCGGCTAAAAGAGTAATTCCGAACATTTTCATAAAACATGAATCTGCCAATAGCATTGATGTGTTAATAGTGGGACTACCTTCAAGTTTTAGTTCAGTATCATCCCATATCATATACGCACAAGCATCTTCCACTTCGGGAAAGTTTTTCTTCAAGATATTCGATGTTGGATAGGGCATTCTGGTTGAATAACCTGTATCATTGAGCAAATCTTTTTTGTAAAGCAGGTAAAAGCGGTCGGCTCCATCAAACTGACAGTCATAGGTCATTTCGTAATGTATCCATAGATTGGCAAGTGCGAAGCAGGCAAAGCCTATTGCCAGTCCAACAATGGAAATGATACTTTGAGTCTTGTATTTCAGCAGGTTTCTAATTGCTACTTTCAGATAATGTATAATCATGTTTTCTCTTTTTATTTGTCTTCAATAGTCTTTCGTTATAATCTTAATTCAAATATTATGCCAAATAGTTAAGTGCTTTATAATTAGATTGTTAAATCTTGTAATGCCATACTGTATCTGTGCGATATAGCACATGTGTTGTGCGAAAATACACGCTTTTATTCACTCTTTATTACTTCTGCCGGATTCTGCCGTGCAGCCTTTTTTACTTGATAAACCAATGTTAATATGGAAATTAATGATATGATGATTGCTGCAACAATGAACAACCAACTGCTGATGTTGGCTTTGTAGGCAAAATCTTTCAGATAAATGGTTATTCCCCAATAAGATATAGAAATGGCAATCAAAAATGACATTGCTAATATGATAATGTATTTTTTGAGTAATAACAATAAAATTTCCTTATGTGTAGCGCCATGTACTTTTCGTATAGCTATTTCCCGGTATCTTTGCTGTATGTCAAATAAGGACAATCCAAACAAAGCTATTGAGGATATTAGAATGGCCATAAAGGCGAAAAAGGAATAGGTAATAGTTATTTGCTTGTCTGACTTATAGAGATTCTCAACTTCCTGTTTTGCAAAAGTATAATTGAAGGCTCCATCAGCATTGTCGTTGTGTAGGTTTTCCAGGAAGGCAACGGCATCTTTTTGATGTCCTGGAGCAATTTTAGCTTGCAAAGGAATTTGTGAAAGATATGTTTCACCGTATATAAAAGCTATAGGAAGAACCGGTTGGGATAAATGTCCGCAATAAAAATCTTCGACGATACCTATAATCTGATAAGGGCTCAAATCCCTACGCGGCCATAAAGGTTGTTGGGGTTCCAGCCGGGCATTGATTGCGCTTTCGAGTCCGAAGAGTTGCATGGCTTTTTGATTGAGAATCAGTTTTGCTTCACCTTCATGGTCGATGTCGGCATCCCATAAACGTCCCTGGGATAAACGGAAGCCATGAAATCTTATTTCTTCTTCTGTTATGGGAATGCAATACAATTGTTTGAAATTGGCTTCTCCGAGCTTACGGAAAAGTACCGGAGATTCGGTGAAATATTCATAAGGGGATAAAGAGTAATTCCATGCCGTGAATAAAGGAGAGGCATTCATTGCAGTGGATATATTTTCTTTGGAGGCTTTGCGCAAGGAAGTCTGTTTCAGATATTCTGCTTCAGTGGTAGGCTGTTTGCGTTCATAGCGTTCAAAATGGACTTTAACGATAGAGTCTGTGTCATAGCCTAAATCTATGTGAGTCATTTCATACAGTTGTTTGGCGAAGAACATGGAAACAACTATTAGAATGAATGCCACGATATACTGAATACTCAGATAGAGGTTTCTTACAACAGACGATTTTTCACCACTGCCTATTTTTCGTAATGAATGGATAGGCGTGTTGTATTTGAATTTAAAAAACGGATAGATTGAAGCTGTCAATGGCTGTAAAATCAGGATAGCTATGGTTATTCCTATGTCAAATATACCATTAGGCTGTTGAATGACATCAAAATATTTATTTAAGGGAAAGGCGGAAATCTCGACAAGGAACCAGGCTATAAATAATGATACAAGTGTCAGACATAAATTCTCGATATATAGTTGGGAGAATAGCTGTGCTGAATTGTTTCCAAAAACCTTCTTTAGTCCGAATTCTTTGCTTCGTTTCAATAATACAACCGTATAAAGACTCATAAAATTGAAGATGCCTACAATTAAAATTAGTACAGCAACAAGTGCCAATAGATGTAGCTGTGGTAAATTCCCCCTTTGCAGCATGTCCTGCCAAACATCAATGGCTGGATGAAAATACACTTCACGCATGGGAAGCAGTTGATACCTGAATTCAACATCCGCAGCACGTGGAGATTGCCGGAACGCTGCATGCCGTGCATTTATCTTCGTAAAGGAAGCCCCTTTATGAATTAATGCCATTTTCATCGGGAAACGGAACTCCCAATCCTTCTGCAATGTTTCAGGAACAAGCAAGTCGAAATGAAGCGAGCGTTTCCCTCTGTCTTTGCCGATAACTCCGGTCACCGTAAGAGGGTCACCGGTAGAGTATTCAATGGTTTTGCCGATAGGATTTATGTTCCCGAATAGTTTCTCACTCAGCTCTTCTGTGATAAAGGCGGTTTGTGGAGACGCCGCCCATGATTCGGCTTTTCCATATTTCATGGGAAAATCAGTCACTATTAGAAACAAGCTGTCTGCTACAATCGTTTCTACATCAATATGTTTTTCTTCCTTTATGATATAGTCTTTATTGAACCATACGAAAGTGGACATCGCTTCTATGTCTGCATCTTCGAGGGGACCTCCGATAACTGCCGTTTTATTGTTGTCATCTTTGTATTCCTGCACCATGATGCCTATCCGGTCTTTGTTGGGACTATAACAATCTACATCATTTTCCTGCTTCACATAGCGGGAGATTATGATGACACATGCCAGACTTAAAGCCAATCCTAATATATTGATGGCTGTATATATCTTGAAACGATATAATGTCCTTATAGATAACTGCACCAACTTCATATCTTAATTTTATTTTATTCCGCTTTGATTACTTCTGCCGGATTTATCTTCGCAGCCTTGTGTATTTGCCAAAATAATGTTCCCAGTGAGATGAAAACCACTATCAGTAACGATATAACATATATTCCTATACCTACGGATGCCTTCACTGCGAAATCTTGTGTATATAGGTATATGATATAGTAAGTCAGAGGAGCGGCTATAATAAATGCCACGGCTAATACAAGAATATATTTGCGGAACAATAATTGGTAGAGATCACACATCCCGGCTCCATTGATCTTGCGAATACCTATTTCCCGATAACGCTGACGAATGTCAAAAAGTGAAATGCCAAATAGCCCTAAACAGGATATCAAGACAGCTATCAGTGCGAAACAAGAATAGATAACCGCTATCTGCCGGTCTTTTTGATATAGTTTATGCCATTCATCTTCCAATAAAGTATATTCGAAGTCTGTACAACCATAGATACGCAGCTCTGTGTCGCGCAAATAGTCAAGTACATCTTTAAGCCGTCCGGGGGTATAGGCTATCTGGCACATATCGTCACTGCGCTGTTTGCATACATTGTAGATAATGGGGCGATGTCCTGCACTCAAGTGGCGGTCATAGTAATCCTCAGCAACGGCAACAATGGGATGCAGAGGAGCATTGGGATTTAACCGGCGTTCGTTCTCTTCCTGTACCAAAGCTTCAGACAGATTGTCGTAGTGCAAAGCTTTCATAGCTGCTCGGTTGGCTACCAAAACCTCTCCTCTGTTTCCTTCTCCTTCAAAACAGGGAATACTACCTTCTATTATTTTGATACCGTACAACTTAAAAAAGTTGGGGGTAGCATACCAAAACTTCATCTCTACTTTTTCCTCTCTATTGTTATAGTAGGTTACTTTAAAACCTTCGGAAAGTATATGTCGTTTTTCCATTTCAAAATGTTCTATAAAAGGACACTGTGCAAGTGCCTCCCATAGTTCATGTCTGCGTTGCCACATAGCTTCTCTGGCTTCCTGCCATTTTTCGCGTGGCATCGCTGATTCCGATTCATACCCTAACTTGGCTATCAGTACATTTTCTATGCGAAATCCTGGTTGCGTGTGTAATAAGAGCGAAAGCTGCTTGTTGAAATAAAGGGAAAGACTGATGAGCAGGAATGTGAAGATGTATTGTATAAAAAGAAAAAGAATGCGTGTGTGTACAGTACGTTTGCTTTGGGTGGCATCACGAATTGAGCTGACGGGTGATGCATAATTGTATTTTACAAACGGATAGATAGAGGTCAATATGGGTGATATTACCCAAATCCCGGCAGAAAGCCAAAAGTCGAAAGATGTATAAGTGAAAGGATATTCCAACAAACGGCTGACAGGGATTATCGTTATCTCTATCAGTAACCAAGCCAGTAATAAAGCACAACCAACTAAAAGTCCGTTTTCTGTTAATATCTGCAGGAAAAGTGTCGTTCCTTTTATACCGAACATTTTTTTAAGCCCGTACTCTTTTCCCCTCCGTTGTGTGCCTATCAAATAAAGATTGATGAAGTTTATAATGCCGGTAAGCAATAACAATAAGCATACACAAGATAAAATGTAAATATGAGAACGTTTTCCATAAGTGAGCATGGCAGGGCAACCGGCATCTTGCACGTAAGCTGGTTCCCAATAAATATCTGCTATAGGTATGAACGAAAATGTATATTGTCGTGCATCTATATTTTTCCAATTCGGATTTACCCAACGTGCTTGTTTCCCAAGTTCGTTCATTTTCTTGATGCTTGTACCCGGCGTGAAACGAACAAATTCAATAGGCATACGTTCCCAAAATGAGGAAAGCGTATTTGATACCACAATGTCAAATTGTATCATTGTCTTGCAAGTCGGTTCGGCTATAATGCCACTTACGGTAATATCTTTCCCATTTGAATAATGTAACACTTTACCTATAGGATTGTCATGGCCAAAAATACGACGTGCACATACTTCCGTCAGTAGTGCAGATTCAGGAGATTTTATAGGAGTTCCTTGCACTATGCGGTAAGGAAAAAGCTGAAAATAACAACTGTCTGCTACGAGTGTCCGCACTGTGTAACGGGATGCTTCGTCGCTCACAAAATCCTGTTCCATCAGAATTAAAGAAGTGCGTTTCTCTATGTAACGGTGGTCAATGTATATACTGTCTTTATTCGTGTTTTCTATTGTTGCCATTCCTCTATTGCCATCCATGTCCTGAATGACTCCATAGACATGTTCCCGGTCTATGCAATGTGTATCTACCGTCAGTTCTCTATGTATATATCGCATCAGCATGATGCAGCAGGCAAGGCTGAAGGCGAGCCCCAGCAAGTTTATAACCGTGTATGATTTTGAGCGTATCAGGAAACGCCAAGCGTATTTCAGTGTTTTCATTATATGTCAAATTTATAATTTTTATGTCTTTTATTCGTTTTTCATAATGCTTGCCGGATTGATGTTGGCAGCCTTGCTGATTTGCCTAATAATAGTCAACAAGGAGATGGCAGTTGTTATGGCTACTGCTACGGCAAACAAGTCGAATGTCAAAGGGGCTTTGTGGGCAAAATCCTGCAAATAGAGGGTAATGGCAATCCATGACAAGGGTATGGATAGCAAAGTGGCGACTCCCATGACCGAGAGATACTTTTTAATGAGTAAGGGGTAAATATCCTTTGCTTGCGCACCGTTCACTTTGCGTAAACCTATCTCACGGTAACGTTGCCGAATATCGAACAAGGATATTGACAATAATCCCAATGAAGAGATGAAAATGGCTATTCCGGCAAAGAGCGTATAAATGTTCACCACTTGACGGTCTTCACGATACATCTTTTGGAGTTCATCTTCTATCAGCGTATATTCAAAGTCGGTTCTTCCCGTAGATTCTTCGTATAAGTGGCGCAGGAAATCAATGACTTTGGCTTTATTCTCGTGCTTATACGAGGCTGTAACAGTATAAATTCCGCCTATGCTTGCATCGTGATAATAGATGACAACCGGTTGGATGGATTGTGAAAGGTGCCGAACATTGAAATCCTTTATGACCCCTACTATCTCGCAAGGTGGATTGTAGAAATCCGGTAAGCTGCTTGAGGCGTAGTGTGGTTCTTCAGGTTGCAGCTTGTCTTTGGTGATGTCTTTTATTCCATAGACTCTTTTAGCGGTTTCGTTGATAATTACCTTGAAACTGTTTTTGGTGAACGCTTCATCTATGGAGTCGTTCCATAGGCGCCCCTCTACAAGTTGAAAATCGTATATTGCCATGGAGTGGGTCGTTAAATGTGCAGATAATGCCGGATGGAAACCGTTCTCGGCTCTGTTGAGCGCAAAACTGTCAAAACGGAAGTCGGTGAACAGCAAGTCGTTTCCTCTGCTCCAATGCTCAAACAGAGTGCTTTCACTCATTCGTTTATTGACCAAAGCATTACTTATATATTGTCTTTTTCCTTCATCCAATCCCTCCTCTTTAGTTGTTTTATATAAGCCCAATTTATCGACATACATCCGGCAAGTTATCACATCGTGCGAGCGGAAACCGAGGTCGGCGCAGAGCATATACTCCAACTGCCGTACAAAGAATAGAGAAACGGTTATTATAAAGATGGTTACGACATATTGAAAACACAGTAATATCATGCGTGACCGTGTGGAAAAGCGTGAAGATGCCAGCTCGCGTATGGAGTTGACGGGTCTGCTACATGTGTATTTCAAGAACGGATAAACAGTAGTCAGCAATGGCAATCCTAAAAGTACGATGGCAGAGACCTTCCGGTCAAAGCCGGAGTCTGTTGTGGTAGGTATATAAAGTTCATGGAAAAAGAAAAACCTGGTTATTTCTATTAAAGCCCAGCAAAGGAGTAATGCCAGTCCCGTCAATAAGATGTTCTCGGCATATATTTGCAGGAAAATGTCTGTCCTGCCTGCACCGAACACCTTTTTTACCCCAAACTCTCTTGACCGCTTGGACATGATGACAGTGTAGATGTTGATGAAGTTCAGTAGCCCTATGATGCCTACCAGGAAGGCTACTACCATCAATACCCGGACATAGCTTTGGTTGCCATATTGATAGTTCTTGTTTTCTTTTCCGTGGTCTTTATCGTAATATAAATCTTTCAAAGGCAGATACTGATAGCGTACCGTCTCATAAGTGCTCCATTTGCTGCGGGGGTGTTCTTTTGAATACTTTTTATTCAGCAGTGCGATGTCTGCATCCGATGCCATCAGCATGGCGTATATAGGGTCGAAAAAAAGGAATTCATCCAATTCATTCGACATAAATATATCTGGCGTCCACGATGTCTTGGTATCGGGGTCATCCACCACTCCTACAATAGTGAATTTATTCCCTTTTGTGTTTTTGAAAGTAGCGCCTATGGCATTCTTTCCTCCCAGCTTCTTCATCCAAAAAGAACGGGTGATGACAACATCCCTCGGGCGGACTATTCTTCCGCTTCCGGCAATCACCCTATATGGAAAGATTTTGAAGAAGGTGCTGTCTACAGAAAAAGCGTTCGCTGCAATTTCTTGTTCACCGAACAGAACGGGCATATCCGATATTTGATAAATCACCGTAAATTGTTCTACGTCAGGATCCTTTTCCAATCCCGACCGGTAGCCTCCCAAGAAGTTCTCACCACTGCTGGTAGAGGTTTTTATCAGGCAAATGCGTTTATATTCGGGAAAGCATTGGTTCACTGTATTTTCTTGGTGGATATATCGGGCTACGGTGAGTACGCAAGCCAAACTGCACGCCAGTCCCAATACATTGATAAGGGTGTATGCTTTGAATTTCAGCAATGCATTGATGGCTAAGATTATTTGTCTCATAGTGCGTAGTTTTATTTCATTATCAATTCTTCCGCCTCGCCAAAGGTATCATATCCCGTTGTAATTACCCAATCTCCGGGCTGCAAACCTTCCGTAATCTCGTATTGTTGCGGATTTTGGCGACCGATGCCAAGCGGCACGCGCACGGCTTTTGTCTTTGCGGCGTTCAGTTTGTAAATCCATTGTCCTCCGGTACTCTGGTAGAAGTTGCCGCGCGGAATGACGAGCGCCTCCTCCGGCTGGCCGAGTTCTATCTGTACCCGGAAGCTTTTGCCTACACGTACGTTGTCGGGCATGTCACCGGTGAAGACGAGGTCTACGTCGAACGTGCGGTCTTTGACTTCGGGAACCACTTTCGTGATGCGCAACGGGTATTTTCTTCCCTGATAATTGATGGTGGCAGGCAATCCGGTGATAATGCGGTCGATGTAGTATTCGCTCAGGGAAGTATGCACTTTATATTGGTCCAGCACCTTGATTTCCGCAATGCTTTCACCGGAAGCGACCTGCTGTCCCGGAGTCACCTTGACAAAACTGAGCTGGCCGGCGACGGGAGCTTTCACCACCAGGTTGCCGAGTCGTTCGCAGGCGCGTTCATACTTCTTCCGTTCCCGTTCGCGGTCGTTCCTGATGAGGGCTTTGCGGATGACGGTGACGGCAGAGTCATGACGGAGGCTTTCCCTTTGAAGATGGGCATTTTTCACTTTATAGTTGTATTCGTCCTCGGAAACTTCGAGCTGCGCCTTGCTCTTGATGCCCATGCGGTACTCCTCCTTGTCAAGGGCAAAACTCTTGCGCAGGCGGTTGAGGTCATAATCGGTCTGCAGGGCTTGTTGTTGCAGGTTCAGGCTTTTCTGCTCCATTTCAATTTCTTTTTCGCGGTAGGTGATAAGTTGCTTTTCCCAGTCGTCGCGCTGGTCTTCAATGCTGCGCAGCAGGTCGGGGTTTTCCATGACGAGGATGGTATCTCCTTGCCGGAGCAGGCTCCCCTCCTCTCCTATGATGCGTTCCACGCTTCCGGTTTCACGTGCATTGACCTTGATGGTAAGGATGGGCTGAATCACTCCCTCCACATCTACATATTCCATAAATTTGCCGTTTTTGACTTCGGCTATCTGTATGTTGTCTTGCTCGATACGCAGTTTGCTGGGACCCAGCGAAAGGGTGACTACATAAATCAGGAAGGCAAGGAAGGCAACGCCTCCCGCCAGATAGTAGCGGTAACGGATGTACCAGGGTTTCTTTTCAAGTTTTATATCCATAATGCAATATTTTATATACTCTTTTTTTACTTTTCAGATACCCCCTTCAGAAGTTCTTCTGAATAAGGGTTCCGAGTTTTACTAAAACTTCACCGGAGATTTAGTAAATCGTCACCGGAGTTTTAGTAAATCTCCGGTCAGCTTTTACTAAAACTATTCCACGATTTTATTACTGTATAGATTCTTCATTAGTAACCCTTTCCAAGTCTTCTGCCAGTGGCCTCTCTTTTTCAAAGTCATATAGCGTGATGCTTCTCAGTGTATAGTACAAACTCCAATAGTTGTACAAAGCCGTTATATAGCTTCTCCGGGCCGTATCTTTTTCCGTGATGGATGCATTGAGGTCGAGTACCGAGGACTTGCCGAGCAGATAGAGTTTTCGGGCTACTTCGGCGCGTCGTTGGGCTGTATGGTCCGTGCGGGCGGCTATGTTTACCCGTTGCGCCTGCAGGTTGAATTGCTTTACGAGTTTCCGTACGTTCAAGTCGAAATCCGTCTTGTCTTGCTCTACCTGCGTGTAGACAAGGTCTCGGTTGGAACGGGCCACGCGTACTTGTCCCCTTCCGCGCCCCCAGTCCAGGATTGGGAGGGTAATGCCCAAGCTGACGTACTGCTGGTCCAGTGGATTCCGGTAGGCATCTTTCAGCTTGTCGGCAGTTTGTGTCAAGCCGAAGCGCAGGTAGATGTCTGCTTTCAGTCCGGCATTGGCCTTGGCGCGCGACACGGCACTCTCGCTTTCCACCTTGCGGCGTAGCATGTTCTGTATCTCCGGACTGTTTTCGTTGGCAAGCATCAGCGCGGCATCCAGGTCGATGTGCAGGTCGGGCACGCGGTTGTCTATTCTCACCTTTATAAGGAGGTCTTCTTGGATGCCGAGGTAGGAACGGAGTTCCTGCATGCAGTTTTCCACTTCGATGCGGGCATTCATGCAGTTGGTTTCTTCGGTCAGTTTGTTGAGTTCGAGCTGCAACATTTCGTTTTCGCTGATGGTGCCGATGTTATATCGTCCTTGCGCATATATATATAAGGTGTCGGCATTGGCGTAGTTGGCGTTGGCTATTTCGTAGTTGCTTTGTGCTTTGGCCAGGTTGAAGAACTTCTCTGTGGCATTGGCGGCAACAAGCTCAAGGGTTTCTACGTAGGTTTTCTTGGCTTCGCGATAACGGATAGGTTCGATGCGCCGGTCCCACTTCAGGCTGTTGTAGCCAAACAAGGACTGGCTGTATCCGATGTTGACGGGTGAAGTCTGCCAGGAATAGGTGTCACTGCTGAAAAGGTCGAGGCGCTGCGCAGCCGTTTCAATGAAAAAGGTTCCTCCGGTCCACGGCACGTTTTGTGTCAGGCTCAGTGTCAGGTCAGTGCTCAGCAGGTTCTGCTCTATGAACTTGACGTTGCCATCGCTTTGGGTCACTTTGTTGATAGCACGGTCCAGATAGGGATTGGAAGTAAGCTTAAGCGTCGGCAGGTAGTTGGCACAGTAGTATTTGTAGTTCCAATAAGCGGAACGGAAGCTATGGCGGGCATTTTGGGCGTCGGGCGACTGCTGGCGGGCCTGCTCGATGGTTTCTTCCAAAGTCAGCTCCAACGTGTGCTCTTGGGCAACGGCACTCGACGTCAGACTGAATGTAATAAGCAATAAAAATATATTCCGGTGCATAGTTGTTTTCTTTACTCTATAAAGTTCAAATTCTATGCCATAAGTATAAGTTATTGTATTATAAGTGTTCGTTGTGGTTCGAAGCTTTCCAAACGTGTGCAGTTGCGCACAAAAATAGTGCGATAATGCACGCACAACACATGGATATTATACTTATCTTTGCCCGTACAAGAGATGTGGGATTGTGTAGGCCTTGCCTGCACGAAAAGAAAACAGATATGGAGCAGTTTGGTAAAATATTGATTGTAGATGATAACGAGGATGTCCTTTTTGCGCTGAACCTTCTTCTCGAACCCTACGCCGAGAAGATAAAAGTGGCAGTGACTCCCGACCGCATCGAGCATTTTATGACCACTTTCCGTCCGGACATTATTCTGCTGGATATGAATTTCAGCCGTGATGCCATCAGTGGTCAGGAAGGTTTCGACAGCTTGAAGCAGATTCTGAGTATCGACCCGCAAGCAGTGGTCATCTTCATGACTGCCTACGCGGATACGGACAAGGCAGTGCGTGCCATCAAAGCGGGGGCTACAGATTTCATTCCCAAGCCGTGGGAGAAGGAAAAATTGTTGGCGACCCTTTCTTCGGGCATGAAGCTGCGTCGTTCGCGGACCGAGATAAATCTGCTGAAGGAGCAGGTGGAAGTTCTGAGCAATGCCACAGCGGGAGGCTCCGAAGAGGTTATTATCGGTGATTCTCTTGTCATGCAGCAAGTCTTCTCTACAGTGGAGAAGTTGCGCGATACGGATGCCAACATACTTATATTGGGTGAGAATGGAACCGGAAAGGATGTGATTGCCCGCCTGCTGTACCGCAATTCTCCCCGCTATGGAAAGCCGTTTGTTACGATAGACCTCGGCAGTATCCCCGAACAGTTGTTCGAAAGCGAGTTGTTCGGCTACGAGAAAGGCGCCTTCACCGATGCACGGAAAGCGAAAGCTGGACGTATGGAAGTGGCAACCGGCGGTACGCTTTTTCTGGACGAGATAGGTAACCTTTCCCTGCCCATGCAGGCCAAATTGCTGACTGCCATCGAAAAGCGTTGTATCAGTCGTTTGGGAAGTACGCAGGCTACGCCCATTGATGTGCGGCTCATCTGCGCCACCAATGCAGACATCCGTCGGCTGGTGGACGAAGGAGACTTCCGCCAAGACCTGCTGTATCGCATCAACACCATCGAGTTGCATATTCCACCTCTGCGGGAACGCGGAAACGACATCCTCCTGCTGGCAGAGTATTTCCTGCAACGGTATGCCCGCAAATATCAGAAAGAGATGCGCGGGCTGACCCGGGAGGCGAAAAACAAGTTGTTGAAATATGCCTGGCCGGGTAATGTACGTGAGTTGCAGCATACAGTGGAACGTGCTGTCATATTGGGAGACGGTTCTCTGCTTCGTCCGGAGAACTTTATGTTCCAAGCTTCTGTTTCCCGTCAGAAGAAGGAAGAAGAAGTCCTCAACTTGGAGCAATTGGAACGGCAGGCTGTGGAACGTGCCATGCGGCTCAGTGAAGGAAATGTGACCCGTGCCGCCGAATACTTGGGCATTACTCGCTTCGCCTTGTACCGGAAACTTGAAAAACTGGGCTTATGAAACGATATTCATTGATTGTGGCACTGCACATCATCGGCATAGCCTTCCTTTCGGTCGGCGTTTATCTGCTGGTGGATGCCGGACTGTGGTTCAGTGCACTGATGGCTTTTTTGATATTGCTGGCGATTGCCGTTCATCTGTACCGCCTGCAGATGATGCAGGTGCGCATGATGCGCCATCTGGCAGAGAGCCTGCGCTATGACGACATGATGCTGTCATTCCGTTCTCCCTACAAGAACCGGTCTATGGAGGATATGGTGGACGAGCTTTCCGAAGCGATGAGGAATTTCCGTACCCGCGTGCTGGAACGCAATGAGATGGAAGCGTGGCAAAAGCTGATACGTGTGCTGACGCACGAAATAATGAATTCAATCACTCCCATCATCTCCCTCTCCGAAACCTTGAGCGAGCGGGAAATGTCGGAAAAGAACTATCCCGTCATGCGGCAGGGAATGCAGACTATCCACCGCCGTAGTAAGGGGTTGTTGGAGTTTGTGGAGAATTACCGGAAGCTGACAAGACTTCCCGCCCCCGTCCGTCGTCCGGTTGCCGTCCGCGAGCTGTTGCAGGATTTGCAGAAGCTGTTTTCGGAAGAGTATATCCGGATAGAGCTTCCGGAGGCCGACCGCATACTCCAGATAGACCGGACACAGATAGAACAAGTACTGATTAATCTGATTAAAAATGCCAAAGAGGCATGTAGCAGGAAAGAGCATCCCCGGATAGAAGTGAAGATGCTACCCGCCCTCTCGTGGCAATGCCTAATCACTGTCAGTGACAATGGTGAAGGCATTCTGCCGGAAGTGCAAGATAAGATTTTTGTACCGTTCTTCACCACCAAGCCTTCCGGTTCGGGCATCGGGCTCAGTTTATGTAAACAAGTGATGAACCGGCATGGAGGGAATATCACGGTGCAGTCTACTGTGGGAAAAGGGAGTTGCTTTACGCTGCTATTTGGATAAGTGGGAAAGAGGGTATATACAAAAATAAGCTACTGAAAAATCAGTAGCTTATTAATTTCTGTCGGGGTAGCGGGATTCGAACCCACGACCCCCTGCTCCCAAAGCAGGTGCGCTAACCGGACTGCGCTACACCCCGAATACTTTACTTCTGAAAAGCGAGTGCAAAGGTAAAAACAATTCTGATACCAACCAAACATTTAGGCAAGTTTTATGCAATTAAAATTACATTTTCAGATAGAAATCTTTCGTTAAAGCTACATATTCAGGGGTAAACTCATTGTGATTCACCTCAATACAGAGTTTCTCTTCTCTACACTCTTTTGCTTCAAAACCAAAGTTCAGCAATACCCGTCTGCACGGTTTTCCGGGCTTGGTGAAGACTTGCACACGATGCAATGGAAACAACTTATGGTTCCAAGCTGTATCCACAACCGTTTTTTCAGCTTCCGCTGGAATAATGATGCTTACGACTCCTTGCTCTTCAAGCAAAGATGCCGAACGATGAAACAGTAAATCGTAATTCAAATTGCCCGCATGCCGTGCTGTGCACCTTTGTTCGTCAGGACATTTCAACGCATCTATAAAATAGGGAGGATTGGAAACGATGAGGTCAAATCTGTTTTCCGGCTGATAATCTCGGAAATCATGACATATGACCTCTACTCTATCGGCCCATGGAGAGTGAGATACATTTTCTGTGGCTTGTCCGGCTGCAGCCGCATCTATCTCGATTGCAGTAATCCGGGCATGCGGATTCCTTTGCGCTAACTGTAAGGCTATTAATCCGGTACCGGTTCCAACGTCCAGTATACGCTTTGCTTTGTCTGCCGGGGCCCATGCCCCAAGTAGTACACCATCTGTGCCGACCTTCATGGCGCATTTATCATGAAATATGGTAAATTGTTTAAACTTAAAAGATGATTTTGGCATGTTTATCTTCTTTAATTGGGCTCAAAAATAATCAAAGCCTGCATATTTGTCATAAAATTGGCACTGTTTTTGTCTTTTTAAAGGGTGAAGAACGTTTATTTATGAAGAAATAGCTTAACTTTGCAGGCGCTTTATTGGCCTGCCAATATGACATAAACTAAAAAGAAAGAAATGAAGAAAAGAAATTACCTGAGTGATGTCGAAGATAGAAGCGGAAACGCTTTCTCTGTAATTGCTGATTTTGAGGGGAATGAAGAACAATTGATGGACATTGAGGTAGAAGAGGTTTTACCGATATTGCCTCTCCGAAATATGGTATTGTTCCCTGGGGTGTTTATGCCGGTATCTGTAGGAAGAAAATCTTCCCTCAAATTGGTGCGTGAAGCAGAAAAGAAAAATTCTTATATAGCTGTTGTATGCCAAAAGGTGGCTGAAACAGAGACACCTCTGTTTGAGGATTTACATACCATCGGTACAGTTGCCAAGATAGTACGTGTGCTTGAAATGCCAGACCAGACGACTACAGTCATTCTGCAAGGCTCCAAACGTATGGAACTGAAGGAGATTACGGATACGACTCCTTATCTGAAGGGACGGATAGCTACGCTGAATGAAGAACTTCCGGAGAAGAATGACAAGGAATTCCATGCATTGGTAGAGGCGTGTAAAGACTTGACAGTACGCTACATCAAGTCATCCGATATGTTTCCGCAGGATTCGGCATTTGCCATCAAGAACATTACCAATCCAATGTTTTTGGTAGACTTTATCTGTACGAACCTGCCACTCAAGAAAGACGAAAAGATAGAACTGCTCCGTATCGACTCTTTGCGGGCGCGTACCTACCGCCTGCTTGAGATTCTGAATCGTGAAGTGCAGCTTGCCGAAATCAAAGAGTCTATCCAGATGCGTGCACGTGAGGATATAGACCAGCAGCAGCGTGAGTATTTCCTGCAGCAGCAGATTAAAACCATTCAGGATGAGCTGGGTGGCGGCGGTCAAGAGCAGGAAATAGAGGAGATGCGTAAGAAGGCGGAGACCATCAAATGGAATGATGAGGTGAAGGCTACGTTCCTGAAAGAGGTGGATAAGTTGGAACGTACCCATCCCCAGTCTCCCGACTATAGCGTGCAGCTGAACTATCTGCAGACGATGCTTAGTTTACCGTGGGGCATTTATACGACGGATAATCTGAGCCTTGTCAATGCAGAAAAGACACTGAACAAAGACCATTATGGTTTGGAGAAGGTGAAGGAACGCATTCTGGAACATCTTGCTGTATTAAAGCTGAAGGGCGATATGAAGTCCCCCATCATCTGTCTGTATGGCCCTCCAGGTGTGGGAAAAACCTCTTTGGGGCGTTCCATTGCTGCCGCTTTGAAGCGTAAGTATATCCGTATGTCGCTGGGAGGCGTGCATGATGAAGCTGAGATTCGCGGTCATCGTAAAACCTATATCGGTGCCATGCCGGGACGGATTATCAAGAATCTGATAAAGGCAGGCTCCTCCAATCCGGTATTTATTCTGGATGAAATAGACAAGGTGAGTGCCGACCGCCAGGGAGACCCCTCCTCTGCCCTCCTCGAAGTGCTCGACCCGGAACAGAATACTACATTCCATGATAACTTTCTGGATGTGGACTATGATTTGTCCAAAGTGATGTTCATCGCTACTGCCAATAATCTGAATACCATCCCCGGACCGTTGCTGGACCGTATGGAGCTGATTGAGGTAAGCGGCTATATCACGGAAGAAAAGATTGAGATTGCCCGCCGCCATCTGGTTCCGAAGGAATTGGAGGCAAACGGTATGAAAAAGAATGATATCAAGATTCCGAAGAACACACTGGAAGCCATTATAGAGAATTATACCCGTGAGAGCGGCGTGCGCGAACTGGAAAAGAAAATCGGAAAGATACTCCGTAAATCTGCACGCCAATATGCTACGGACGGTTATTTTGCGAAGACCGAAATAAAACCGGGAGACTTGTATGAATTCCTGGGTGCACCCGAATATACCCGGGACAAGTATCAGGGTAATGAGTATGCAGGGGTGGTGACCGGTCTGGCGTGGACTGCCGTAGGTGGTGAAATACTTTTCGTGGAAACCAGCCTGAGCCGTGGCAAGGGTGGACGTTTGACATTGACCGGCAATTTGGGTGATGTAATGAAAGAGTCGGCCATGCTGGCATTGGAATACATCAAGGCGCATGCCTCCCTGCTGAATCTTGACGAAGAGATTTTTGACAACTGGAACATCCATGTCCATGTGCCCGAAGGCGCCATTCCGAAAGACGGTCCGTCTGCCGGTATCACGATGGCTACTTCCCTCGCTTCTGCCCTCACCCAGAAAAAGGTGAAGGCCAATCTTGCCATGACGGGAGAGATAACACTTCGCGGTAAGGTACTTCCGGTAGGAGGCATCAAGGAGAAGATACTGGCTGCCAAGCGTGCCGGTATCAAGGAGATTATCTTGAGTGACGAGAACCGCAAGAATATAGAAGAGATACAGGATATATATCTGAAAGGACTGACTTTCCACTATGTGAAAGATATTAAGGAAGTGTTTGCCATTGCGCTGACTGATGAAAAAGTAGCCGATGCCATCGACTTGTCCGTAAAGAAAGAAAAGACTGAAAAGAAAGAGGAATGACATTCGAGTTACAATATACAGACAGCAAGACCAATGCACGTGCCGGACTGATTACTACTGACCACGGGCAGATTGAGACACCTATCTTTATGCCGGTAGGTACAGTGGGAACAGTGAAAGGCGTGCATCTGCCTGAGCTGAAAGAGGATATAAAGGCGCAGATTATATTGGGTAATACCTATCATCTTTATCTGCGTCCGGGACTGGAAGTGATAGAGAAAGCCGGTGGACTGCATAAGTTCAACGGCTTTGACCGTCCTATGCTGACAGACAGCGGCGGTTTCCAGGTATTCTCGTTGTCCGGTATCCGCAAGTTGCGCGAAGAAGGTGCGGAATTCCGTTCACACATCGACGGTAGCAAGCATATCTTTACACCGGAGAAGGTGATGGATATAGAACGGACTATCGGTGCAGACATCATGATGGCCTTTGATGAATGTCCTCCGGGGGATTCGGACTACGAATATGCCAAAAAATCACTGGGATTGACACATCGCTGGCTGGACCGTTGTATCAAGCGTTTCAACGAAACAGAACCGAAGTACGGTTATCAGCAATCCTTATTCCCCATTGTGCAGGGTTGCGTCTATCGCGACCTCCGCGAGCAGTCGGCAGAGTTTGTCGCCTCTAAAGGTGCTGACGGTAATGCCATTGGCGGTCTGGCTGTGGGCGAGCCTGTAGACAAGATGTACGAGATGATTGAGCTGGTGAATGGTATTCTTCCCAAAGACAAGCCTCGCTATCTGATGGGAGTCGGGACCCCGGTAAACATTCTAGAGGGCATTGAACGCGGTGTCGATATGTTCGACTGTGTGATGCCTACCCGCAACGGACGCAACGGCATGTTGTTTACCAAGGACGGCATCATGAACATGCGCAACAAAAAATGGGAAATGGATTTCTCTCCCATTGAAGCAGACGGTGCCTCCTACGTAGATACCATGTACAGCAAGGCATACTTGCGCCATCTGTTCCATGCACAAGAGCTGCTTGCCATGCAGATAGCATCTATCCACAACTTGGCTTTCTATCTGTGGCTGGCAGGCGAGGCACGTAAGCATATCATTGCAGGCGACTTTGCTACCTGGAAACCGATGATGGTGAAACGCGTATCGACAAGATTATGAGAAAAATGAACTGGAGGATATGGAAGAATATAAAGCTGCCGAGAGGTAAATTCCTGAAGCGGCTGGACTGGTACATTATTAAGAAGTTCCTGGGTACATATGTCTTTGCCATCGCATTGATTATCTCCATTGCGGTGGTGTTCGACTTCAACGAGAAGATGGACCGCTTCATGTCTCATGAAGCGCCGTGGAATGCTATTGTCTTTGATTATTATCTGAACTTCATCCCCTACTTTGCCAATCTGTTCAGTCCGCTGTTTGTATTTATCGCCGTAATCTTCTTTACTTCCAAACTGGCGGAGAACTCGGAGATTATTGCCATGTTCTCTACGGGAATGAGTTTCAAGCGTATGTTGCGTCCTTATATGGTATCTGCGGCAATCATTGCGGTAGTGACGTTCTGCCTCGGGTCTTATGTCATTCCCAAAGGCAGTGTGACACGTATCAATTTTGAGGACAAGTACTACAAACCCCGTAAGGCGAATACGGCACGGAACATCCAGCTGGAAGTGGATTCGGGGGTAATTGCCTATATCGAACGTTTTGAAGACTACAGCAAGACCGGTTATCGCTTTTCTTTGGACAAGTTCAATGACAAGCAACTGGTCTCCCACCTTACAGCCCGTTCCATTACCTACGACACGACGGCCGTGCATAAGTGGAAAATCAAGGATTATATGATTCGCCAGATGGATGGCATGAAGGAGAGTATCACGAAGGGTGACCGCATAGACACTACCCTTTTTATGGAGCCTGCCGACTTCCTGATTATGAAGAACCAGCAGGAGATGTTGACCAGCCCTCAGCTAAGCGAGTACATCAACAGGCAGCGGCAACGCGGCTTTGCCAACATTAAGGAATTTGAGATAGAGTACCACAAACGCATTGCCATGTCGTTTGCCTCCTTTATCCTGACGCTGATTGGAGTGTCTTTGTCTTCCAAGAAAACGAAAGGTGGAATGGGATTGCATTTAGGTATAGGCTTGGCATTGAGTTTCTCTTATATTCTGTTTCAGACCATTGCTTCCACATTTGCCGTGAACGGCAACATGCCTCCGGTCATCGCTGTGTGGATACCGAATATAATGTATGCCTTCATTGCATTCTATCTATATAGGAAAGCGCCGAAATAAGCATTCTAAACCTCTACTTCAGCTTGCTCAAGTTGAGGTTTGGCGTACTAAAGCAGAGGTTTAGGATGTTTGTCTCTGGAAGCCCATTAAAATAAGAAGCCCCTCCCACTCTTGCGTTGTACAAGTGCGGGAGGGGCTTTTTGTTGTATTCATTTTCCTCTTTTGTTCTGTTCCCTTTTTTGCCGGAAAGAGACGTCGGTTTCTAGGGAACACCCTCACTTTCGTCTTACAGGTTTTTTAAGTTGCTGTTGTATGCACCGGGCATCAGCAAGCTTAATTCAAGTAAGCGGAAAGTTCTGCAGCAGAGATGTTTTTGGCAATAATTACACCATTATCATCCAGTAAATAGTTAGTGAATCCGCGGCCTAAGCGATATTTCTTAAAGAGGCCGGAATATTCGCCTTTAGTTTCCACGAAACAAGTGGGCGTAACTATTTGGTCCTTACGGATGGTTTCTTCAAAGATTGACTGATACTCATCGAATGAAACTGAAACCATCTTCACATTGTTGCGGGCAGTAGAGCGAAGCGCATTGCTCAAACTTGCGTTTTGCATCCGGGACTGCGCGTCGTAACTTGCCCAAAAACTGAGCAATACATACTTTCCTTTCAAGTCTGAAAGTTCGGTTTGGGATTGCTCTGCCGACATGGTTTGGATTTTGAAATCCGGGGCCATGTCACCCACATTCAAACCTCCGGTAGGTTTGTCTTTTTCTACAAAAGAAGTCAAGGAACTTATTAGTAATACAACAAAAATCCATTTTGCATATTTCATGCGGCACGGTTTTGGTTAATACTATCCGGGACTGTCCTTCAACAGTGATTTCTTCCCGGAACATCGTCTTGTCAAAGCCTTGAATAGTGATAAATACACTGATAATCAAAGCTTTTAATTGTGAAATCGGGTGCAAAGGTAAGTAATTCCTAAACAAACTTCCAAATAAACAAGCATTTTTCTCACTTTTTAGAGGCATATTTTTATGTTATTTAGCATAAATAGTGGGAATTTTCCTTACTTTTGTAGCCTATTATTCTATCAAAAAGATGACTTATGCAACCATTGAACACTGAACTCATCCTGATACGTATTACGGGTGAAGACCGTCCGGGACTGACAGCTTCCGTGACGGAAATTCTGGCGAAATATGATGCTACCATTCTGGATATTGGCCAGGCAGATATTCACAATACTCTTTCGTTGGGCATTTTGTGCAAGACGGAAGAACAACACTCGGGGTTCATTATGAAGGAACTGCTTTTCAAGGCTTCCTCCCTGGGAGTGACTGTCCGTTTCTACCCCATTACTACCAAAGAGTACGAGGATTGGGTGAATATGCAGGGAAAGAACCGCTATATTCTTACTTTATTGGGGCGTAAGTTGTCTGCCCGTCAAATATCTGCCGTTACCCGTATTCTTGCAGAGCAAGGCATGAATATCGATGCCATCAAGCGCCTTACAGGACGTATCCCGCTGGACGAATGCGAATCGCGTACACGCGCCTGCATCGAATTTTCCGTTCGTGGCACTCCGAAAGACCGTATTGCCATGCAAGAACAGTTAATGAAACTGGCAACCGAACTGGAAATGGATTTCTCTTTCCAGTTGGACAATATGTACCGCCGGATGCGCCGCCTCATTTGTTTCGATATGGACTCTACGCTGATTGAAACAGAAGTAATTGATGAATTGGCCATACGTGCGGGTGTGGGCGACCAGGTAAAGGCCATTACCGAACGCGCCATGCGTGGTGAGATAGATTTCATTGAGAGCTTTCGCGAACGAGTGGCTTTGCTGAAAGGATTGGATGAGTCCGTGATGCAGGAGATTGCAGAAAATCTTCCCATTACGGAAGGTGTGGATCGCCTGATGTATGTTTTGAAGAAATACGGTTACAAGATAGCTATTCTTTCGGGAGGGTTTACCTACTTCGGGCAGTACCTCCAGAAGAAGTACGGTATAGACTATGTGTATGCCAACGAGTTGGAAATAGAGGATGGCAAACTGACCGGCCGCTATCTCGGTGATGTAGTCGACGGTAAGCGTAAGGCAGAGTTGCTGCGTTTGATAGCTCAGGTGGAGAAAGTGGATATTGCGCAGACTATTGCTGTGGGCGACGGTGCCAACGACCTGCCCATGCTGGGAATTGCCGGCCTTGGAATCGCTTTCCACGCAAAGCCCAAAGTAGTTGCCAATGCCAAGCAATCCATCAACACCATTGGCTTAGATGGCGTACTTTACTTTCTGGGATTTAAGGATTCATACATTGATATTCCCCGTTGAAGGCAGATGCTTGAAACAAATTTGCAAGCCCTTGAGATAATTATTGTCCCAAGGGCTTATTTTTTTACTGTAAGAGTCTATTTTATAAGTCTTTTTCCTATCTTTGTACGCAAATTTAAAAGAGATACATGAAGTTTTCAGAACTACATTTAAATGGCGATGTGCTGGAGGCACTGGATGCCATGCGCTTTGAAGAGTGCACCCCCATACAAGAAAAATCAATTCCCGTCATACTCGAAGGTCGAGATTTAATAGCAGTGGCACAAACCGGAACGGGAAAAACAGCCGCATATTTGTTGCCTATATTGAACAAGCTTTCAGAGGGCGGACACCCTGCCGATGCCATCAATTGCATTGTCATGGCTCCTACCCGCGAGTTGGCGCAACAGATAGACCAACAGATGGAAGGTTTCTCTTATTTCATGCCGGTTTCCAGCGTGGCTGTGTATGGCGGTAATGACGGAATACTGTTCGAGCAGCAGAAAAGAGGGTTGACACTGGGTGCTGATGTCGTTATTGCTACCCCGGGGCGTTTGATAGCCCATCTTAGCCTTGGTTATGTAGATCTTTCCCGTGTCTCTTATTTTATTTTGGATGAAGCAGACCGGATGCTGGACATGGGATTTTATGACGATATTATGCAAATTGTCAAATTCCTTCCTAAAGAGCGGCAGACAATCATGTTCTCTGCCACCATGCCTGCTAAGATACAACAGTTGGCTGGTAACATTCTGAACAATCCTGCCGAGGTGAAGCTGGCTGTTTCCAAACCGGCGGAAAAGATTGTGCAGGCAGCCTATGTCTGCTACGAGAATCAGAAGCTGGGCATCATCCGTAGCCTCTTTGCAGAGGAGACGCCGGAACGCGTCATCATCTTTGCTTCTTCCAAACTGAAAGTGAAGGAAGTGACCAAAGCCTTGAAGCAGATGAAACTGAACGTTGGTGAAATGCACTCCGATTTAGAGCAGGCACAGCGCGAAGAAGTGATGTACGAATTCAAGGCAGGACGTATCAATATCCTGGTAGCTACAGATATCGTTGCGAGAGGTATTGATATCGATGACATCCGTCTGGTGATAAACTATGACGTTCCCCACGACAGTGAAGATTATGTGCACCGCATCGGACGTACGGCGCGTGCCAATAATGACGGCGTAGCCATCACTTTCGTTTCCGAAAAGGAGCAGGGGAACTTTAAGAATATCGAAAAATTCCTGGATAGGGACATCTATAAGATACCGGTTCCCGAGGAGCTGGGCGAAGCCCCCGAATACAAGCCGAGAGCATTTGACGGAGGAAGACGGGGCGGCCGTGGAAACGGACGTAAGCCAGGAGGAAACAAGAACGGCCGTAACAACAGTAAAGGTGGAAAGCCCAGAGCCAAACGTCCACAGAATGGCGGCGAGAAGAAATAAACATTGTGGTGAAGAAAAGAAATAGAAAAAGCGGATTTATTCCGCTTTTTCTATGTTCATTGTATTGTCAAAACCAATAATCATATTTACCAAATTGTATACGGAACTTTCGGGTATGCCGAGGGTTGCCTGATAATGGTACCCCTTACTATCCACACCCATGAAATTCATATCGGCAAGAATGGCCTGGTCCAGCATTTCGGCAGGGAATATATCCGCAAACATCTTTTTAGTGATGTCCTGGCCATAAAGCATCTTCTTCCCTTCGTATACACAGATGTGGATTACATTATCATAATACACATTGTCCACACTGATTCCATTTTCAGAATAGGAAGTCTTGAAAACCTTCATCTTTGAGGGGTTGATATATACATATCCCCTATATCTTGTATTCTTGTATGTTACGATACTGTCTTTCTTTATCACTTCCGGAGTAGTAGAAATGACCTCCACTTCTCGACTGGTGAAAACCAAAGAATCTTCCGCATTCTCTGATTTATGCAGTTTAATTACTTCGTCGGCCAGCGAGTGGAACCAGAAGCTGTATTCCGTTTGACGGTCTATCTTATAGGCCACCGGTTCATTGCTGTATATGTAGATTGTATCGTGAACAACCTTGAAAGGTACGGGAGCGCTTTGCGGGTTGGCATAATATACCGTATCCCCTTCGATGCGCATCAACGGCATTTCTGTTTCATCGTTCACCCAGATGCCTTGTAACAGTTGTTTTGCAATGAGGTCTTCCTTTACGGAAACCTCTCCTGTTTGTCTGTTGCTGCATGAGGCCAATGAGACAACAAGTACAATGAGAATCGCACTTCCTTTTATTGTCATAACGTCCCTATTTATTTCTTTTCTTTTTTCTGCAACTTTATTTTCCGATGCAATGATATGTGAAACCTTGTTCTTCCATATCTTTCTTGTCATAAATGTTACGTCCGTCCAATACCAACGGCTGCTCCATAGTTTTCTTGATGACTGCCCATGAAGGCAGGCGGAATTCTTTCCATTCGGTCACCAGCATCAGTGCATCTGCATCCAGCGCAGCATCATACATATCTGTCGCATAATAAATACTTTCTCCTATGCGGCGTCGGCATTCGTTCATGGCAGCCGGGTCGTAGGCACGTACTTTACAACCGGCCTTCAGCAACTCGTCAATCAATACCAGAGCCGGGGCTTCACGCATGTCATCTGTTTCGGGTTTAAAGGCCAGCCCCCAAATGGCAATGGTCTTTCCCTCCAAATCATTATTGAAATGCTTCTGCAACTTTTCGAATAAGATACTCTTCTGTTTCTCGTTCACCTCCTCTACTGCATGGAGTACACGCATCTTGTAGCCGCTCAGTTCAGCCGTTTTAATCAGTGCCTTTACATCCTTAGGGAAGCATGAACCGCCGTAACCTATCCCCGGATAGAGGAACTTGCGTCCGATACGGGTATCCGAACCGATACCACTGCGCACCATGTTTACATCCGCTCCCACCAATTCGCACAAATTGGCAATGTCGTTCATGAAGCTGATGCGGGTGGCAAGCATGGAGTTAGCTGCATACTTTGTCATTTCTGCAGAAGGGATGTCCATAAAGATGACACGGAAGTTGTTCAGCAGGAATGGTTTGTAGAGCTTGCTCATTATCTTCTTGGCTCGTTCGGACTCTACTCCCACCACTACACGGTCGGGACTCATAAAATCGTTGATAGCATTACCTTCTTTCAGAAACTCGGGATTCGAAGCGACATCGAAGTCAATGTTCATCCCTCTCTTATCAAGTTCTTCTTGAATGGTAGCCCGCACTTTTCTGGCAGTACCTACGGGAACGGTACTTTTGGTTACCACCAACACATATTTCTGCATATTGCGTCCAATGGTGCGGGCAACTTCCAGCACATAGCTCAAGTCGGCACTTCCATCCTCATCGGGTGGTGTACCTACGGCACTGAATACCACTTCCACCTCATTCAGACAACTCTCCAGAGACGTGGTGAATTGCAGGCGTCCTGCTTTCACATTCCGGCTAACCATTTCTTCCAGTCCATTTTCATAGATAGGAATAACACCCTTTTTCAGTGACTCTATCTTTTCACTGTTCGTGTCTACGCAAATAACGTTGACACCGATTTCCGCAAAGCAGGTTCCGGTTACCAAACCGACGTATCCTGTACCGACAATGGCTATTTTCATATTTTATTCATAATAGACCGCATCCTTGAACGATACGGCATGTCCGTCTTTATCTGATAATAGAAGCTGTTCCGTAGCAACGGGCCATTCAATACCGATGGTTTCGTCGTCAAAACGGATGGATGCCTCGGATTGTGGTGCGTATACGTTGTCTACCTTGTATGTAAAGACAGCTTCATCGCTCAGCACCAGAAAACCGTGGGCAAAACCACGCGGAATGAAGAATTGTCTTTTGTTCCCCTCACTTAGCTCCACACTGACATACTTTCCGAAAGTGGGAGAAGATTTTCTTAAGTCGACAGCCACGTCCAGCACTTTTCCCTTAATGACACGTACCAGTTTGGCCTGGCTGCAATCACCCTTCTGGTAATGAAGACCACGTAATACACCGAAAGAGGATTTGGACTCATTGTCCTGGATGAAGTGAACGTTTCCGACATGTGCACGGAACTCTTCTTCCTTAAATGCTTCCATAAAGTATCCGCGGGCATCATGGAATACTTTCGGCTCAATCAGCCATACGCCGTCAATCTCTGTTTGTATGTAGTTCATTTTCTTAAAATGTTTTATGTACTTTCAGTTGGAATCCAAAATTGTCTCCATATATCTCTCCCATATCCAATGCAAGGGACGCGTTGAAGCACCAGCCCTTCCATTTACGGGGAATATAGTAAAACGATGCAAAAGTAGAAAAATTTTCTAATATATCGGGTATTGGACGATGAGGAGTTCCCCAAGTTCTGTTGTGGGACAATTTTGCCACATATCTCCACTCACTGCTGATGTCGCCGCTCCATCCCAGATGCAGGGCCTTAACGCGATTGTACTTGAAACTCATATCGCCATCCTTATTATAGATAGGCGATGCTATCAACGGATTGGCTATCGCCATACCCCAATGTGCCCATCCTGGGTAGTAACCGTTGTTGTAGTAGTTGTCGGCTCCTCCGGTCTTACCTACTACAGAATTTTGCAAACCGTGCAGTGGACCGCTCATATTGGTAGTCTGGAGATATTCGATAACGATTCCGTTGATGGCTTGTCTATGGTTGGATTTATATTCCACACCCCATAAGCCATCCCAACCGTTGAGTTTGGCCATGGCGGAGAAGTCATCAAAATGATTGTCCAGATAGGCGCTGATGGAGAAATCTTCCTTAGGACGATAAGTCATTTTGATATATTCGCTACCCAGAAAATTGCCTTGGAAAGCCAGATGTTCACCTACCGGTCCGTCCTCACGCCCGTGGCCGGGGAAGAATACGCGTACGTAATCCTTCCATCCGTTGCCCAAGTCTCCCGATTCGGAACCTCCAATCTTGTATCCTCCGAATTGGGTGTCGAGGGTCATTCCGAGTTCCAGTTGCCATTTTCCTTTGGGTATACCGATACGCAGGAACCCTTCTTTATGATGGTATTTGATACTCTTGGTGTACCAGTATTTTTCTCCGACTTGCTCCCGCTGGTATTTGTTATCTGTAAACCATCCGTACGAGATTTCTCCTTTCAGGCCTAAACGGGGTAGCAACTGTACATACTCGGGTATGCCTATCTGTACTTGTGGGATGGGACGCGCATTACCCGACCAGGTCATGCCGCCACTGCTCAGCTCTTGATTCAGCAATGGAGAATTCTGTTCCCGGCTTCCGGCAAAGAATCCAAACCACTTGTAACGGATGTCTACGTAAGCCTGCTGTACAATGAAGGAGGTCGTGCTGAATCCGGCTGCTGCAACCAAATCCAGTGCTTCTTCAAACTTCCATTTTCCAAGTTGGTGTTTGTAGGATATTCCTCCACGTATGTAAGTATTGTTGTCGAGCGAAGTGAGTCCTTGCTGGTTGCTGACCTGCCAAAGAGGGGTGTTGTCACCGGTATGCAGGGTTGTTCCATATTCTACGAATGAGGACAGTTGTTGTGCCAGCATCGTGTTTTTTCCTATGAACAAGAAAACCATCAAACAGAAGATAATACGCATAATAGTCTTTTGTTAAGTGTTTAGGTTTGTATACTCTTGCGAGGGCAATTGTCCTTCTATTCTTGACAAGCATAGCTAAACGGTACAAAAGTAGAAATTTTTCCGGTAAAAATCCCTTCTCTTGCCGAAAAACCTTTTTCAAATACATTTTCAATGTGCAATGTTCATAATTTGTTGATAAGAAAAAAGCTCTGAAACTAGCGTATATCCGATATTTCCGCTACTTTTGTAGCATGATTGAATTAGCACAGCACATAGAAGTATTGTTATTGGAGAACGATTGTGTCATTGTTCCCGGTTTGGGAGGATTTGTAGCCCATTATACTCCGGCAATGAGAGTAGCAGAAGAGAATGTTTTTCTGCCCCCTACCCGTATTATCGGTTTCAATCCTCAACTGAAGATGAATGACGGCTTACTTGTACAATCCTATATGGCTGTCTATGATACCGATTTTTCTGATGCTACGCGGATTGTAGAAAAAGAAGTGGCGTATATATTCACTACTCTTCATGAAGAAGGTAAGGTGGATTTGCCCAACATTGGCGAATTGCGTTACTCCATTCATGGTACTTATGACTTTGCTCCCTATGACCACAAGATAACCACTCCTTACTTATATGGGCTGGATAGTTTTGAAATGCAGGAACTGGCGGAACTGAAGAAACCGTACATGGAAAAGACCATACGTTATTCTGTTCCAGTTGTGCCGGAAGACAAAAAGCGAAAGTTTGAGTTTAAATTCAACCGTTCCTATTTGTCGAATGCGGTTGCCATGATTGCAGTGGTTGCCTTGTTTTTCTTTTTGTCTACACCGATAGAGAATACGGAAGTGGTTGAAGGAAATTATGCGCAATTACTTCCGAACGAACTTTTTGAGATGATAGAAAAAGAATCCCTTGCCATTAATCCGATTGTTGTTAGCCGAAAGGCCGACACTTCGAAAGCGTCGGCTCAAAAAAACACGGGGCGGAAGGCAAAGAAAAAGGTGGTTCCGGTTGCCGTAAGAGAGGTTAAGGTGGGCCAAGCTAACGCGCAGAATGCTCCGGTTGTTTCTCAGCCTAAGCAGCAGGCGGCAGAAGTGTCCTCTTCAACATCTGTAACAACAAAGAGTGAAATTCAAAAGACCACAGCAGGGACTGTCGCCCCGTCACTTGTCTCTACACAGAAATACCACGTCATCATTGCCAGTGTAGGTACTGAGAAGGATGCCGAAGCAATGGCAAAGCAACTGATTGAAAAAGGTTACCCTCATGCAAAAGCAATTGTTGGAGATGGTAAAATGCGTGTCAGCATTGAGTCTTGTGGCACAGAAACAGAAGCATATCAGGCATTGAACAGAGTTCGCCAGAATGAAACGTATAAGAACGCTTGGGTATTAAAGAAGTAGAAAGTAATCTACCCTTGCTTTATTTTTTAATTCTTTAATTTTTAACTATCATGAAGCGTATCCGTTGTCCCAAATGTGAGAATTACTTAACATTCGATGAAACCAAGTATACCGAAGGCCAATCACTGGTCTTTGTATGTGACCAGTGTAAGAAGCAGTTCAGTATCCGTTTAGGTAAATCAAAGATGAAGGCCCCTCAAAAGGAAGAACGTCCGGATGAAGCGGAGTTTAAAGAGGCTTTTGGCAGCATCACGGTCATTGAGAACGTGTTTGGTTTTAAGCAGGTACTTCCATTGCAAGAAGGTGACAATATCATAGGCCGGCGTTGCGTGGGGAATGTTATCGATGTGCCGATTGAGACTTCGGATATGAGTATGGACCGGCGTCACTGTATCATTAATGTAAAGCGTAATAAGCAGGGAGTGTTGATTTATACCTTACGCGATGCTCCCAGCCTGACGGGAACTTTCCTTAATAATGAAATTTTGGGTGACAAAGACCGTATTCGCATTGAGGATGGAGCCATTGTAACTATTGGTGCCACTACTTTTATATTGCGGGCAGCAGAGCAGGAAAGCCTTTAGACAAAAAAGAAAACTGTGGCTTAATTATTTCCCATCAAATGTGGTATAAATAAAGCAGACCGTATAAAAACTCCTTTTGTACGGTCTGCTTGTTTAAAATCATAGGAATTAAAGAATACCTTTTACTGTTTCCTGCATGCCTTTTTCTTGGATGGATTTTAAGAAGCAGGTAATCATGTCTGTCAATCCTGGAACGGTATTCAAGTCTCCGTGTTCCCCCCAGATAAGGTCTTTGGCTGCCAATACGCCTTCTGCCACTTTGCGGGTATCCCCCGTTGCCCAAAGGTCTTTCAATAACTGCATGATTTCGGGAGCATCATTCGGGATGATTTCTGTGCCGTCTGCGCGGGTACCTCCTTTGTAGTACGTGATGATGGCAGCCAGTCCCAATACCAGACCTTTCGGCAGTTCTCCTTTACGTTTCAAGTAGGTTTTCAGGCCAGGAAGGTCACGGGTTTGGTATTTAGGGAAAGAGTTCAGCATAATACTGGTTACGGCATGGTCAACAAACGGATTGTTGAAGCGCTCCAATACATCTTCTGCAAACTTTTTCAATTCGTTTTTCGGCAGGTTCAACGTTTCCATCAGCTCGTCAAACATCACTTTATGGATGTATTGTCCGATTATAGGATGCTGGCAGGCATCGCGTACAATATTTACCCCTGACAGATAGGCTACCGGAGACAGTACGGTATGAGGTCCATTCAGCAAGGTTACTTTTCTTTCGTGGTAAGGTTCTTCGGAAGGAACAAACAATACATTCAGTCCGGCTTTGTCGGCAGGGAATTCTTCGGCGACTTCTTGCGGAGCCTCGATGACCCATAAATGGAAGATTTCAGCCTGCACTACCAGATTGTCATCGTACTGTATTTTTTCTTTTATAGCGGCAATGTCTTTGCGAGGGAATCCTGGAACGATACGGTCCACCAGTGTTGCATACACACCGCAGGCTTTCTCAAACCAAGCTCTGAACTCATCACCCAACTGCCATAATTCAATGTATTGATGGATTGTCTCCTTCAACTTGTGACCATTTAGGAAGATGAGTTCGCAAGGGAAGATAATCAGCCCTTTACTCTTGTCGCCGTTGAATGTCTTGAAGCGGTGATATAACAGCTGTGTCAGTTTGCCCGGATAAGAAGACGCCGGTGCATCTGTCAGCTTACAAGCAGGGTCAAAGGCTATACCAGCTTCCGTCGTGTTGGAAATGACAAAACGCATTTCCGGTTGTTCGGCCAATTTCATGAACTCGTCGTTTTGAGTATAGGGGTTTAAGGCACGGCTGATTACATCTATCATAGTCAGACTGTTGACGGTTTCTCCTTTATCCAGACCTTGCAGATTTACATGATAAAGGTCATCCTGGGCATTCAGCATGTCAACCATACCTTTATCAATGGGTTGGACCACTACCACATTGCTGTTGAAATCGGTCTTTTGATTCATGTTATAAATAATCCAATCCACAAATGCACGAAGGAAATTACCTTCGCCAAACTGGATAATGCGTTCTGGGCGTTGTGCTTTGGGAGCAGTTTCTTTGTTTAATGCTTTCATTTTAAAAATGATTTAAATGGTTGATATGTAATTTTTTGATTATTCAAACTCAAAGTAAAAGTCTATGTTTTCCTTCATTAGTATGTCGATGGGCATGTATTTCACTACAGTGACCGATCTTTTAAATACCACGTGGTTGCATAAAGTCTTTACGCCACAATAGCCTTGCAGGCCTGGGCGTTGACCGATGAGAAAGGTTACTTCACCGGTTTTTAGGAACTCTGTATTTTTGTGTAAAAGGTCATATCCCACAAGTCCTGCCAGCTTCTGCCCCTTTTCGTGCAGATAACTTGCCACTTGATAAACACGGGAATTAAAAACAGCTCCCAGTACGGCTTGGGGATGTTCTTTAAAAAAAGCATCCAACATCCGTCTGTTGCCGTCAGTATCTTCTTTGTGCAACACGATGTCATGGATAGTCAAATCCTTATGTTCCTCGGATAGATATTGCATGAAGCCCTCGAGACGGCGTTGCATCTGAATTTCCGACGGATTGTTTTTCTGGTTGCTGAGGAATAGCACAAGCTCCTGCCCTTTCTCATAACTACGCATCAGAATCTTGGCGGCAATATATCCGCTGGTTTTGGAGTCTTGCCCAATATAGCACAAGGCATGCGTCTGTTCGATATTGAAGTCTATGAATGCGTAAGGAATGTACGCCTTCTCCAGATAGGCAGTGAGCTTCATGGTTTCTTCCCGGAAATTCGGGGCAATAAGTACGGCATCGACACTCTCCTGCCTAAGTATCGCACAGGCTTCTTCATAGGAAGACTTGTCTGCATGCCGATAATACAGATAGTCTACTCCTACATTGAAAGGCCGCAATTCTTGCGCAGCGCGGTCAATACCTTCTGCTACAGCATGCCAATAATCATGTTCTGTATAATAAGGTATAATGCAGACAATATGATAGCGCTTTTTAGCCGCCAGCCCGATGGCAAACATATTGGGATGATAATCTATCTCGTCGAGTACTTTCTGGACTTTTTCCCTGCTGGAAACAGATACGTCTCCGCGGTTGTGCAGTACGCGGTCTACAGTACCGGCAGATACGCCGGCCATGCGTGCAATGTCTTTAATGGTATAGTTCTTGTTTTCCATCTTAAAGTGTATTGCCTAAGGCGGTAAAGGTGAGACGTCTAAAACTTAAATATTATAAATATTCGCCGCAAAGATACGAATTAGTTTGTTCCTCCAAGTAAAATTTCTACTTTTGTGTTCGATAACGGTTAATAAAACTAAAAACAGTTATATTACCTATTGGCTTTACAATCAATACTATATAGGTATAATAAACGAAAAGTAATATTTTTAGACACTTAAAACACAAGAAGATGAAGAACTTTATGGACGGGAACTTCCTGCTGAAAACGGAAACAGCACAGAGGTTGTACCACGAGCATGCGGCGAAGATGCCGATTATCGACTATCACTGTCACCTGATTCCCCAAATGGTGGCAGAAGATTACCAGTTTAAGTCGTTGACTGAGATTTGGTTGGGAGGTGACCACTACAAGTGGCGTGCGATGCGTACCAATGGTGTGGACGAACGTTTCTGTACCGGTAAGGATACTACAGATTGGGAAAAGTTTGAGAAGTGGGCCGAAACAGTACCTTATACTTTCCGTAATCCGTTGTACCACTGGACCCACCTTGAATTGAAGACCGCTTTTGGAATCGATAAAATTCTGAATCCTCATACGGCCCGTGAAATTTATGATGAATGTAATGAGAAGCTGAAACAGCCTGGATATTCCGCCCGTGGCATGATGCGCCGTTATCATGTGGAAGTAGTTTGTACTACAGATGATCCTATTGATTCCTTGGAATACCATATCAAGACACGCGAGAGCGGCTTTGAAATCAAGATGTTGCCTACTTGGCGTCCGGATAAGGCAATGGCGGTGGAAGTTCCTGCCGATTTTCGCGCATACGTAGAAAAGTTGGCCGAAGTGAGCGATGTGGCTATTTCCTGCTTTGACGATATGGTTGCTGCCTTGCGTAAGCGTCACGATTTTTTCGCGGAACAAGGATGTAAACTGTCTGACCACGGAATTGAAGAATTCTATGCCGAGGATTACACGGAAGCTGAAATCAAGGCCATCTTTAATAAGGTATATGGCGGTGCAGAACTGACGAAGGAGGAAATCCTGAAGTTCAAGTCAGCCATGCTGGTTATATTTGGCGAAATGGACTGGGAGAAAGGCTGGACACAGCAGTTCCATTACGGTGCTATCCGTAACAACAACAGTAAGATGTTCAAACTGTTAGGTCCCGATACCGGTTTTGATTCCATTGGCGAATTTACTACAGCAAAAGCTATGGCTAAATTTCTCGACCGCTTAAACTCCAATGGTAAGCTGACCAAGACTATTCTTTATAATTTGAATCCATGCGCCAACGAAGTCATTGCTACTATGCTGGGTAACTTCCAGGATGGTACGGTTGCCGGTAAGATTCAATTCGGTTCCGGTTGGTGGTTCCTTGACCAGAAGGATGGTATGGAAAAGCAGATGAATGCCCTTTCTGTACTGGGCTTATTGAGCCGATTTGTTGGTATGCTGACCGATTCCCGTTCTTTCCTCTCCTATCCGCGTCATGAATATTTCCGCCGTACATTGTGTAATCTTGTAGGCCGTGATGTAGAAAATGGTGAAATTCCTATTTCCGAGATGGAACGCGTAAACCAGATGATTGAAGATATCAGCTATTATAACGCTAAGAATTTCTTCCAATTCTAAAAAGCAATAGTGAGCTATAAGTTATGCAGTTTAACCCATAACTTATAGCTTATCTAATATTCCTTGGATACTATCCAATCGTATAAAATTGGGATGTCGTATTTCCCCTTCATGTTGCTCGTATGCCCAAGTCACGTGGTATGGTACATGGGCAGCGTATCCCCCAAGTTCCAATACCGGAAGTATGTCTGATTTTACAGAATTACCTATCATCAGGAGTTTTTCAGGCGGACAGCCCAATGTGTCAATCAGCCTCTGGTAATCATCGATTTTCTTGTCACTCATAATTTCGATATGATGGAAATATTCTCGCAGTCCGGAAGCTTCTATTTTTCTTTTCTGGTCGAACAAATCCCCCTTAGTGGCCAACACCAATTTATATTTCCCATGAAGTGACGATATGGTCTCCTTCACGCCTTCCAGTAGTGTAACCGGTTTCTGCAGAAGCTCTTGTCCCCATCCTATTACTTCTTCTATAAGATGCATATTCCCGTTTCCGTCTGTCACTTTGCAGATGGTTTCAGTCATACTGAGCATTATGCTCTTCAGCCCATAGCCATACATGTGCAGATTCTTCATTTCTGTTTCAAAAAACCTTTGTGATATGGATGAAGCAGGCAGATATTGCCTTAAAAGGTTACAGAATTTGTGCTCGAACTCCTGAATATAAAGTTCGCTTTCCCACAGTGTGTCATCAGCGTCAAAAGCTATAAATTCGATTTTATCTTTCATGAATGGTCGTTTTTATAAAAGCGTCCAAAGATACGGAGTATTCTATATAAATGAAAAGATAAATAGTGATAAATGGGAAGTTAATATCTTGTCTGCAACTTATTAATATTGTGTTTGCAGAAAATTAATATCTTGCAAACACGATATTAATTTCCTATTTTTGCACTTATTTTTTCATTTAATGCATAAATTTTAATCGTACAAAAGGATGATGACATCACCCCAACCCGCTTCCAAAGGCTTCAGCAGAGCTTTTTGGGTAAGCAGTACAGTAGAACTGTTCGAACGCATGGCATATTATGCCGTATTTATTGTTCTTACCATTTATCTTTCCAATATTTTAGGTTTCAATGATTTTGAGTCAAGCATGATTTCCGGTCTGTTTTCGGGAGGGCTCTATTTGTTGCCTATCTTTACGGGCGCATATGCCGATAAGATAGGTTTCCGAAAGTCGATGATTATTGCTTTCTCACTGCTTTCCATCGGATATTTGGGCTTGGGATTGCTTCCCACCCTACTGGAAGCAGCCGGTCTGGTGGAGTATGGTGAGACAACCCGTTTTTCAGGATTGCCGGATAGTAATGACCGCTGGATGATTGTCCCCGTATTGTTTGTTATCATGGTAGGAGGTTCGTTCATCAAGTCTATCATATCGGGATCGGTGGCTAAGGAAACAACAGAGGCTACCCGTGCTCGCGGCTATTCCATCTTCTATATGATGGTGAATATAGGAGCTTTTACCGGAAAAACGGTGGTCGATCCTCTACGGAATGTTATCGGTGAGCAGGCCTATATTTATATCAATTACTTCTCGGCTGCCATGACGGTGCTTGCATTATTGGCTGTCATCTTATTGTATAAATCGGCACATACAGCAGGTGAAGGGAAAAGCATGCGTGAAATTGGACAAGGTTTTCTGCGTATTATCACTAATTGGCGTTTGTTGATTCTTATCCTCATCGTAACCGGCTTTTGGATGGTGCAGCAACAGCTCTATGCAACTATGCCCAAATATGTCATCCGCATGGCGGGTGAAACAGCCAAACCGGGGTGGATAGCCAATGTAAACCCGTTTGTAGTGGTTTGCTGCGTAAGTTTTATCACCCGGTGGATGGCAAAGCGCACAGCTATTACTTCTATGAATATAGGCATGTTTCTTATTCCGGTATCGGCATTGCTGATGGCATGCGGTAATTTGCTGGGCAACGATATTATTTCCGGCATGAGCAATATTACTTTGATGATGGTGCTTGGTATTGTTGTGCAAGCTTTGGCAGAATGTTTTATCTCACCGCGTTATCTGGAATACTTCTCTTTGCAGGCCCCCAAGGGCGAAGAAGGTATGTACCTCGGTTTCAGTCATCTTCATTCATTCCTCTCTTCTATTTTCGGATTCGGTATTGCGGGGGTGCTTCTGACAAAATATTGTCCTGATCCAGTCTTGTTTGAAACCCGCGAAGCGTGGGAAGCAGCCAGTGTCAATGCACATTATATCTGGTATTATTTCGCTGCTATAGGATTGGTTGCAGCAATAGCATTATTCGTTTTTGCCAAAACTACCGAATTCATCGACAAAAAGAAGAAGGCATAAGGTTTATATATTGCATACTTTTTGTATATTTGCCGTCACTTTTTTTAAAAGCGACGGCTTTTTTGTAATTAAGGAGATTAGGATGAAAGTAAAATTTATAAGCCTTGCCAGTGGAAGCAGCGGCAACTGTTATTATATAGGCACAGAAAAATATGGAATACTCATCGACGCCGGCATTGCAGTACGGACGATAAAAAAAGGACTGAAGGAAGCAGGTATCAGCATGGAAATGATACGTGCGGTATTTGTTACGCACGACCATGCAGATCATATTAAAGCGGTAGGCGGATTGGGTGAGAAACAGAATATTCCTATTTATACAACTGCCCGGATTCATGAGGGTATCAACCGGAGCTATTGCATGACAGAAAAGTTATATTCGTCTGTCCGTTACCTGGAAAAGCAGCAACCCATGCAGTTGGAAGATTTTCATATCGAATCTTTCGAGGTACCTCATGACGGCACGGACAATGTGGGCTATTGTATTGAGATAGACGGAAAAGTGTTTGCTTTTCTTACAGACCTTGGTGAAATTACTCCTACGGCCGCAGAATATATCAGAAAGGCCAATTATCTGATATTGGAAGCCAACTACGATGAGGAAATGTTACGCATGGGTACCTACCCCCAATACCTGAAAGAACGGATTACCAGCCGCACCGGACACATGAGTAATATTGCTACTGCTGAATTTCTTTCGGAAAATATGACGGAACATTTACAGTATATTTGGCTTTGCCATTTGAGCAAGGACAACAATCATCCTGAATTGGCATATAAAACAGTGGAATGGAAATTAAGGGAAAAAGGAATTATCGTAGGAAAGGATGTACAGCTGTGTGCTTTGAAGCGTACTACTCCTTCTGATTTATACGAGTTTGAATAAAAAATCCCATTTCATCGCAAAAAATACCCCGTTTTGTTTGCACGAATAAAATAAAAGGACTACTTTTGCACCCGCAAACAAGAAATAAGGAATGCACTCTTAGCTCAGTTGGTAGAGCAACTGACTCTTAATCAGTGGGTCCAGGGTTCGAATCCCTGAGGGTGTACTTAAAAAAGGAACAACAGTAGTTGTTCCTTTTTTAATTTGTCTTAACAAGAACATGCTTTGATGGGTATAAGCTCCTCATACGGAATCACTAGTAAATCTATATGGGGATGATACATTATTTTTCGTCACATTCGAAAATATATGTCAGAAATGAAAGTAGGAAGAAAACTTTTATTTCCTCCTACTCGTATATCTATATTTTGTATATTTGTACACACATCAATGATTTTAAACTAAAAGAAAAACAATATGGATAAAGATTCAAAGCAAGTAGTGGTTCTTCTGACACATCCCAATATAAAAGAGTCGCGAGCTAACAAGGCATTGATGGATGCTATTAGTGACATGGGAGAGGTGGCCATATACAATTTATATGAGATGCGTGTGGAAGATGCTTTTAATGCAGAGATATGGAGCACTATCATATCGCATGCATCTGCGCTTGTATTTCAGTTTCCGTTCTATTGGATGTCGGCTCCTTCTTTATTGAAGAAATGGTTGGATGAAGTATTTACTTATCTGGCAAAAACTCCTGCTGTGGCTGGTAAGACATTGATGGTGGTCACTACTGCCGGCTCTGAACATGATGCTTATAGAAGCGGAGGAAGAAATCGTTTTACGGTGGATGAGTTGTTAAGACCTTATCAAGCAAGTGCTGTACATGCTGGAATGATATGGCAAACTCCTCTTGTAGTCTATGGAATGGGGACTTCGGAAGCTAGTAAAAATATAGCAGAAGGGATAAATTGCTATAAGCAAAGAATTGAAGCATTGGTGAAGAAAGACATTTTCAGTGATAATTGGTAATAGTAGGACCATATCGAAATGGAACATTCTTTTTCATTTTTGAATGTTTGTTTTTCTCTTTATCTTTTTCTAAAATACTGATTTTAAGCAATAAATAAAATATTGTATGAATTGGCATATTTCTTGTGTTAACTCATACATGAAACTTTATATTATATCAAACAGATTACCCGTTAAGGTTACCAAAGAGGATGAAACGTTCGTGTTTTCACGAAGTGAAGGCGGACTGGCTACCGGTTTGGACTCACTTCAGATTTCCTACGAAAAACATTGGATTGGATGGCCTGGAATATGCGTTGACAACGAAGAAAGTAAAGAGGAAATCACTTCTAGATTGGAAGGAATAAATTTCCACCCAATATTCTTGTCCGAAATACAGATAAAGAATTATTATGAAGGCTATAGTAATAGTACTATCTGGCCATTATGTCACTACTTTTTTGTTTATACGCTGTATCGGAACTCTTTCTGGCAATCGTATCAGGAAGTGAACCAGTTGTTCTGCGATGCCATTTGCCGCGTGATACGTCCAGGTGACAAGGTGTGGATTCAAGACTATCAGCTAATGCTGCTTCCCGGAATGCTTCGGAAGGTTTACCCGGATTTGAATATCGGATATTTCCATCATATCCCTTTTCCTTCCTATGAACTTTTCCGGATATTACCGGAGCGTGCAGAAATCATGAAAGGATTATTGGGTGCTGACTTTATAGCTTTCCATACTCATGACTATATGCGGCATTTTATCAGTGCTGTCGAACGGGTATTGCGTATTGACTTTAAACTGGACGAAGCACAACTCGGGAATAGAGTAGTTAGGACCGATGCTCTTCCTATGGGAATCAACTACGGACTGTATCACAATGCTTCTTCCAGACCGGAAGTACGGCGGGCGATAGACCGTACACGGAAATTTTTCGGAAATCATAAGTTGGTTCTTTCTGTAGACCGCTTGGATTACAGTAAAGGCATTCTGCACCGTTTATGGGGATTTGCAGCTTTTTTAGAATGTCATCCTGAATATTGTGGAAAAGTTACATTGGCAATGGTCATTGTTCCATCACGTGACCATGTAGATAGTTATGCTGAGCTAAAAACCAAGATTGACGAAGAAATAGGTTCTATAAACGGACAGTATTCTACGATGGACTGGACTCCGGTTTGCTATTTCTATCACGGTTTTTCATTTGAAGAACTGGTGGCAATGTACTATATAGCTGATGTAGCTTTGGTAACTCCACTTCGTGATGGCATGAATTTGGTTGCCAAGGAATATGTAGCCTCGAAAAATAATAATCCGGGTGTTTTGATTTTGAGTGAAATGGCAGGGGCAGCTATTGAGATGACGGATGCATTGTTGATTAATCCCAATGACACTGAGGAGATAAAGCAGGCCATTTGTCGGGCTTTGGAGATGCCCGAACAGGAACAACTGAAACGCTTGCAACACATGCAGAAAATTATTTCCGTACAAACGGTTAATAAATGGGCGGCAGACTTTGTAAGTGAATGGAGCGATACGTGCCGTAAGAATGAACAGCTTCGTAAGAAAAGGATATCTGCCAGTATTATTGGTGCCATCAAAATGAAATATAACCAGGCTAAGCAACGGCTTATCTTGCTGGATTATGACGGAACGCTGGCGTCGCTCAAGACGCGACCGGAAAATGCTAAGCCCACCCCTGAACTCATTGCCACATTGCAGAAGCTGGTTTCCGACCCGGCCAACCATGTTGTTGTGAATAGTGGTCGCGACCATTTTACTTTAGAAAAATGGTTGGGAAATTTACCTATTGCAATGGCTGCGGAACATGGTGCTTTCTATAAGGAAAATGGCATCTGGCACAAAAACATAAACAAAGCGGAATGGAGTTCCGGATTGGTGTCCATCTTGAAGCTTTTTGTCGAAAAGACGCCTCGTTCCCACCTCGAAGTCAAGGAAACGGCTTTGGCATGGCATTACCGGGAAAGTGATGCATGGTTAGGAGCTTTGCGGGCACAGCAACTTATCAATGTGCTGGTTAACATCTGTATACAGCAAAAGCTGCAAATCATACAAGGAGATAAAGTGGTGGAGATTAAGTCTCCCGATTATAATAAAGGTTCCGAAGTGAGACGCCAGCTGGAAAAGAAACATTATGACTTTATCATAGCTATGGGAGATGATACTACGGATGAAGATATGTTCAAAGCTTTGCCGGTGAATGCAGTGACAATCAAGGTGGGATATGTGTCGGAGGCAGCAAGCTATAATATGCCATCACAAACGGAGGTCCTGCCTTTTCTTCAAATTCTGGCGAACAAGAAAGACATGAAACAACCCATTGGCGAGAATGTCAAAACGAGCTTGAAAGGGGTATTCGATTTTTTCAGAGACTTGTTAAAAACAAAATAGTAAAAATGAGTAATTTAAATTATGGGGTAGTAGGCAATTGTCGGACTGCCGCACTTATATCCGAAAAAGGCAGCATAGACTGGTTGTGTTTTCCCGATTTTGATTCTCCGTCTATCTTTGCATCACTACTTGATCGGGAAAGAGGAGGAAGTTTTGGATTTGACGTTACAGAAGACTATCATGTCTCACAATCTTACGTTCCTCACACTAACATATTGTCTACTTCTTTTTCTTCGAAAGAGGGAGAATTTGTCGTACTTGATTACATGCCTTATTACCGTTCCTGCGAAAATGCCCATTATCTTCCGGCAGAATTGTATCGATATGTGAGGTGGATAAAAGGTAAGCCCCGTTTCAAAGTAAACTATGTCCCTGCTCCCAATTATGCGCAAGGTAAAGTGATTCATAATGTCACTTCTGAATTTATAGAAAGCTATTGCTCTTCTGATAATAAAGATAGACAATATTTGTATTCTTCCCTTCCTTTGCAGGACATCGAACAGAAAAAAGAAATTATATTGGAAAAAGATGAGTTCTTTCTTTTGTCATACAATGAAAAGGTCATTCCGGTGGACATTGAACGGGAAAAAATTGAATATTGCCGTACTTTGGTTTATTGGCTTAATTGGACCAACCGTACTAAGAAATATTCTCTCTATAATGATGTGATAGAAAGAAGCATGCTGGTTTTGAAACTGATGTCTTACTATAACGGAGCCGTACTGGCCGCCCTTACTACCAGTTTGCCCGAATCCGTCGGCGAAGTACGTAATTGGGATTATCGGTTCTGTTGGTTGAGGGATGCCTCCATGTCTATCGAAACTTTGTTCCAGATAGGCCATATAGGAGCAGCAAGACGTTTTATGAAGTTCATACAGTCCACTTTCGTATCCAAGCACGAATCCTATCAGATAATGTACGGCATTCGGGGAGAAAGGCAGCTGACCGAGATTATTCTGGAGCATTTGTCCGGATATAAGAATTCCAAACCGGTACGAATAGGTAATGATGCTTACCATCAAAAGCAGAATGACTCGTTCGGTTATCTGATGGATTTGATTTATCAGTACTATCGGCTGATGCCCGGTACATTAGACGAAATAGAGGATATGTGGGAAATGGTAAAGAGCATTCTTTCCACGGTAATGGAAGATTGGAAGAAACCAGATAAGGGGATATGGGAAATCAGAGGAGAAAGCCGCCATTTTGTTTCATCCAAAGTGATGTGTTGGGTGGCTTTGGACCGTGGTGCAAAGATAGCTTCCATGCTCAATAAATACGGTTATAGTGAACGTTGGCAAAAAGAAGCCGACAAGGTATGGCAGGATGTAATGACATATGGATGGAAGGAAGAACTTCAAAGTTTCTCGCAGACTTATGATAATATGGCAATGGATTCCTCTTTGCTGTTGATGGAACCTTACGGTTTTATTGCAGCAGACGATATCCGATACCATAAGACAGTGAAGGCCGTGAAAAAGGCTCTTTTGCATAAGGGATTGATGTACCGGTATAACAGCGAAGATGATTTCGGGCTTCCTTCTTCGGCTTTTACCATTTGCACTTTTTGGCTGATACGTGCGCTTTTTGTTATCGGCGAAAAGGAAGAAGCCCGTTGCTTGTTTGATGATGTTCTGATATATTCCAATCATTTGGGGTTATTCAGTGAGGATATTGATTTTAATACGAAGGAACAACTGGGGAATTTTCCACAAGCTTATTCGCATTTGGCATTAGTCAATACGGCCATTCTGTTTGCAGAAGAAAATAAGAGATTGGCTTTTATCCGGCCGTAACAGGGAGGGGAACTTAATTAATACTGCAAATGTGAGCATTTTGTATTTGTCCTTCTTTCTTTCGTTTTTAATTCCATTGAATGATGATACCTTTCTTTTTTTATGTATTTTTGCATAAATAAAATTTCACTATTTCGGCAGTTGTTTTGTACTCATATCGCTGATATAGTTTAGGAACTCAAAATAAAGGATTATCATGTTACGGAAGATTAGACTAACTTTTGCAATGATTTGCTTTGCGCTCATCACCTTGCTGTTCCTTGATTTTACGGGAACGTTGCATGGGTGGTTCGGCTGGCTGGCCAAAATCCAGTTCTTGCCGGCTGTATTGGCGCTGAATGTGGGAGTGATATTGTTTCTTGTAATTCTCACTTTGGTATGCGGGCGCATCTATTGCTCTGTGATTTGTCCCTTAGGGGTATTTCAGGATATACTGGCATGGCTGGGCCGGCAACCTAAAAAACGCAGGAAGCTTCCCTACTCTTATTCTCCGGCCTTATCTTGGCTGCGCTATGGCGTATTGGGTGTGTTTATCATTGCCTTGATTGCCGGAATTGGTTCATTGGCTGCTCTACTTGCACCCTATAGTGCATACGGACGTATTGCCAATAATCTTTTTCAACCTATATGGCAATGGGGCAACAATCTGCTTGCTTATCTGGCTGAACGGGCAGACAGTTATGCCTTTTATGAAACGGATGTATGGTTGAAGAGCCTGCCGACTTTTATTATTGCTGCCGCTACTTTGGCTGTGCTTGTTGTTCTGGCCGGACGCAACGGACGAACCTATTGTAATACGATTTGCCCGGTAGGAACGGTCTTGGGCTTCCTTTCACGTTATTCGCTTTTCCGCATCACAATAGATTCGGAAAAGTGCAACCAATGCAGTCTTTGTTCACGCAACTGCAAGGCAGCCTGCATCAACTTTAAGGAGCATCAGATTGATGCAAGCCGGTGTGTGGTTTGCATGAACTGCATTGAGTAGTGCAAGCATGGAGCCATTTCCTACAAGTATCATCCTTTCGGTAAACCTGCTGCGGGCAAGGCAGATTCGGAACAGATAAACGAAACCCGCCGCAGTTTTTTCACAGCAACGGCTCTGGTTGCAGCCACTTCTGTTTTAAAAGCGCAGGAAAAGAAAGTAGACGGAGGACTGGCAGCCATTGAAGATAAGAAGATTCCTGAGCGAAGCACTCCCCTCACTCCTCCCGGCTCATTGAGTGCCCGCAATATGGCGCAACACTGCACGGCCTGCCAGCTCTGTGTGTCGGCATGTCCCAATCAGGTTCTTCGTCCTTCTGCAGACTTAAGGAAATTGATGCAACCGGAAATGTCATACGAACGCGGCTATTGCAGACCGGAATGTACAAAATGTTCGGAGGTATGTCCTGCAGGGGTTATCCGTCCGATAACCAAAGCTGATAAATCATCCGTTCAGATAGGGCATGCCGTGTGGATAAAGAAAAATTGCATACCACTGACGGATGGTGTGCAGTGTGGCAACTGTGCACGCCATTGCCCGACGGGAGCCATACAAATGGTGCCGAGTATACCTGAAGACAAGGATTCTCCAAAGATTCCGGTAATCAATGTGGAGCGTTGTATCGGCTGCGGGGCATGTGAGAATCTTTGTCCGGCCCGTCCGTTCAGTGCCATCTATGTGGAAGGGCATGAAAGACATCGAATTATATAACAAAGTAGAATTTCTATAAGTATGGAACATCATAAAAACAATATGAACCGTCGTGATTTCTTGAAGATAGTGGGGATTACAGCCGCCACATCTACTGCTGCCCTCTATGGATGTGGTTCTAAGGAAGGGAGCAGTGAAGGCAGTAAAGCGTTGGGCCCCATTCCGACGGATAAAATGACCTATCGTAGTTTTCCCGGTTTGGGAAGTGACAAAGTTTCTATTTTAGGATATGGCTGTATGCGCTGGCCTACCGTTCCTGCTCCGGATGGAAAAGGGGAAATGATAGACCAGGATGCTGTGAACGAACTGGTGGATTATGCCATTGCCCATGGTGTGAATTATTTCGATACGTCTCCGATGTATGTACAAGGATGGAGTGAGAAGTCTACGGGAATAGCTCTGAAACGCCACCCGCGCGAATCGTTCTATCTTGCCACCAAACTATCCAATTTTCATCCTGATACCTGGACTCGCGAGGGTTCCATCGCCATGTACCGTAAGTCGTTCGAGGATATGCAGGTGGACTATATAGACTACTATCTGCTACACATGATTGGTGGCGGTGGCATGGAGCAATTCCGCAAACGCTACATAGACAACGGTATGATTGATTTTCTTGTCAAGGAGCGTGAAGCAGGACGCATCCGCCGTTTGGGATGGTCGTTCCATGGAGATATAGAGGTCTATGACTATGCATTGCAGATGCATGACCGGGGTGAGGTACATTGGGATTTTGTACAGATTCAGTTGAATTATGTGGATTGGAAACATGCTTCGGGCAGTAATTTCAAGGCAGAATATCTGTATAATGAATTGGCAAAACGGAATATTCCTGCCGTCATCATGGAGCCTTTGCTGGGTGGGCGTCTTTCCAATGTCCCCGATCATATTGTGGCACGCCTAAAGCAGCGTGAACCGGACAACAGTGTGGCATCCTGGGCCTTCCGTTATGCAGGTTCGCCCCGGGATGTGCTTACCGTACTGAGTGGCATGACTTATATGGAACATCTGCAAGACAACATACGTACTTACTCCCCGTTGGTGCCGTTGACCGATGAGGAAACTCAATTCTTGTACGATACGGCAGATTTGATGATGGAGTACCCCACTGTTCCCTGTAACGACTGCAAATACTGTATGCCGTGTCCGTATGGCATCGACATCCCTGCCATTCTGATTCATTACAACAAATGTGTCAATGAAGGGAATGTGCCGGAAAGCAGCCGGGATGAAAATTATCGGAAGGCGCGTCGTGCTTTTCTTGTAGGATATGACAGAAGCGTGCCTAAACTGAGGCAGGCCGACCATTGTATCGGTTGCAACCAGTGTTCTCCACATTGTCCGCAAACAATTAATATTCCCAAAGAGCTGCAACGCATCGACAAATTTGTAGAACAACTGAAACAAGAGATTCTGTAAAATGGAGAATATCATAGACATGCTTCACAAGGGAGAATTTTCTTGTGTGATGAAGAACCGGGAGGAAATCCGAACTTTCACCCAACGCGGAGTGGCTGATTTATATCAGACGGAACCTGCATTTATGAAAGGCGCTTCCATTGCCGATAAAGTGATAGGAAAAGGGGCGGCTGCCTTGATGGTATTGGGAGGATTCAAGGCTGTTTATGCCGATATAATCAGCAGTCCGGCACTGGCATTGCTGCGCGAAGCCGGTGTGGAAGTAACCTTTACCCGGGAAGTGCCTCATATTATTAACCGCAACAAGACCGGCCGCTGTCCGTTGGAGACGGCTTGCAGCCATTTGAATTCCGTGGAGGAGATGTATCCGGTTATCCGGGACTTCATAACTAAAATGCGGTCTGTATAGTATTTGTATTGTTACATACCTTAAAAGTTCTCTCCGAGGTTTACTGAGCTATCTGTAAAGATGCCCATAAACTCCGGAGAGACAACCTTCCCTAACATCAATGATATGCTTTTACCCTAATTTAGTTCCACAGTTTCCACAGAAAGCCTTGCCCGGAGACAACGGTGTGTCGCATGACGGACAGAAGCGCTGTGTATGCCCTTCCGCAGCAGGCGGGACAGGACTGGCTGTTTCCGGAGACTCAGTTCCTGCTACGGACGGCCCGGCATAGGCAGGCTGCGGTTCCTCCTGCCCCTTTCGGAACAGTTCCTTGAACTTCTTGGAAAGCCCGCCCAGCTTGCCGTAAAGGTCGAAGGTGATTTGCGTATTCGGGGCTACCTGCATATAGCTGCTCATCATTTTCACCAGAATCCAACTGTCGATGAAGGCATACTTTACCGTCCAGGCAAGAAGCAGTGAAATGACGAACGCCACAAAACCACTCCATCCCAACAGCCGGAACAGACCGCCGAAGATAACGAATGCAATCAATGTCACCACTACGATGGAAAGGATTACGACCAGTGTCGTCTTTGCCGCATCTTTCAGCAGTGTTTTCCAGTTCTGGGCATAAATCACCACTCCGTCGGCAGCCGACTTATAGGCATTCTGCTCGGAATGGTAGAAGGTATATCCCAGACAGCACTCATCGATATATCCCAAGGAGATGTCCAGAAACATGTTCATCAGGTTCTTCACGCCGTCCGCACCGGGAATGGCTCCCAGCAGTCCGCTGGTCAAGCGTCCCAAAGCGCGTTGGAGTTGTTTCACGGAACCGGCTATCAGCTTGTCCAGTGCAAAGTAGACGTTAGAAGTGCCGAAGCGCTCCTTCACCATGGCCTTGCCTGTAGCTACGGGGTCGGCAGGTACGGTTCCTGTCTTGAATGCCATGGCGATGACTGCCACATGTCCGGCTTTCACCAGATAGCCGATATAATGGTTCAGGATGAAATTCACCACTCCCACCACTCCTAACCAGATGAAGAACATCACCGCCCCTACCCCTTCGCTGGCAAAGAGCACGGATATGCCCATTAGGATGGCAAAGAGCACCACGGCTATCAATATGTTCAGCAGTCCGAGTCCCAGCTTTATCCAGCCGAAGACGAGGGTTTTGGAAAATACTTCTTTTGCTGTCATAGTCATTTCAATATTTTATATTTGCCGATAACGGGAAGTTCTTTTGCCTTTCCATTCAGTGCATTGATGATTCCGATAACCGCCAATACCGTAAAGACGATATAGACCAGATTCAGAACCGTGCCACAGAGTGAATATATCTCCCACAACCCCAGGCCGCGCCACAAAAGGGAACGCAGGAGCATGGTGAGAATATAGTCGACTATCCACCAGCCGAACAAGGCAATGAACAACGTCAGCCCCTGGTTGGCATGATAGCGGGCGAACTTGGAGTCTTTCGCCGCAAATATCGGGACGAATACCAGGATGCCGAAATAAGAAAGTATAGCCATCACCTTGTTCTGCTCAATATCCGCCTTGTCGAAATCGGCGGTACTGTCGGTCGTATTGTTCAGGTTTCCCAGTTTATTGCCCAAAGCATCGGCTGCGGCGGTTGCCTTTGCCACTGCTTCTCGATCTTCAGTTTGTACCGTTTGCGGTGCAGGCTGAGGTGTAGGCTGCTGTACCGGTTCATCGACCGGTTGAGCCGCGTTTACTTGCAAAGGTGCGCCGCAAGCCGGACAGAACTTTACACCTTCTTCTACTTTTTGTCCGCATTTTCCACAGAATGCCATAGTTGTTTCCTCCTATTGTTTTAGTTTATATCAGTAATGCTTGTTCCGTATTCTTTCAGTGTATTTATCGTATCACCGAACAGAAATCCTCCTACCAGGAAGAGCAATCCTCCCAATACCGATGCAATCAGCATCCATACCAGCATGGCGCGCGCAAAGTTCCGTTTGTTCACTTTCTTGCATCCGCCGCATGCCCAGATTATCAACAGAATCAGGTTGATGAGCGGCAGCATCATCAAGAACATGATGCCGATATAGCCTCCCGTCGAAATGGGTTCTTCCTGACAGACGGCAACCGGCTGAGCAACATACACCGGAGCGGGTTGGGGTGCTGCCGGTTGCTGCACAGGCTGTTGCATAACGGGTTGCACGGGTTGCTGTGTCGGTTGCACGGGGGGTGTCGCTCCCATCGCTGCACCACATGAGGTACAAAACTTAATGCCGTCGGGCACCTGATTTCCACAATTAGTACAAAATGCCATAATTAGTCCTCCATTGTTTGATTGGTTATTCCACTTTCGCTCCACAAGAGCCACAGAAGCGGTTTCCTTGTGTAATTTCCATTCCGCAATTGGCACAGAAGCGTTTGGCGGCAGGTAGCGGAGCAGTGAGTGGGGTACCGCATTCCTGACAGAAGTTAGTTCCTTCCGGATTGCAATTCCCGCAATTAGGGCAACAGCGGCTTACTTCTTCTGCCTCACGGCGGGCTGCTTCTTCGGCTTCGGCACGTTCCCTGGCTGCTTTCTCTTCTTTGGCTGCTTGTATGCGTTGGTTGGCTTCGGTCTTTTCGGCACCGAGCCGTTCCAGTTCAGCCCTCAATTCAGGAAAACGTTCCGCACCGTCCGATTCATAGATTTGCCGTCCCAATCGTGCGTAAGCGGCTTCTTCTTTTTGTGCAATATCCTTCAAGTCGTTTTGAGCATTGAAGATTTTCACATCAGGATCATCCTGCGGCATGATGCCCGAAAGTCCTTTTACTATTCCTTCCAATATTCCAGACATGTTCTTTTCTCTTTATAATGATGTATATTCACTGAAACCGGACTCCACTTCCGTCAAGGCTCCGTCACCTCTATCAATTCCTGAGCACTCATCAGCTTGCCCTTCTTGTTGTACATCTCCATTTTCACTTGGCCTATATTGCGCGCAAACCATGTCTTCTGGATGGACTGCTGTTTGATACCCATGATTTTGGTGGACGCTTCATTTTCCACTATCAGGCATTCAATCTCTTTCCCACCCACATTCAGGGTCTCTTTTCCCGACACCTTTACGTTGGTAAAGCTTGTCGTATTCTTGATGGCTCCCATATTGATGGTGACGTTGTAATCGTTCAGCGCCATTCCCACCGAGGCATCGGCAGGCAACATGAAGCTGTCTCCGGTAATTTTCATACCTTCCATCAGTTTGCCTGCCATGGATGTCGGGTCAAACTGCACCACTCCGTTCTTGATGTGTACAGTCATTGTTATCGGCTGGCTGAACAGTTCCTTTTTCTTTTCGTCCATGCTTTGGCTTGCCGTAGTGATGGAGAAATTATTCTCGTCCGTTACGCTCACTGCCGTTACACTCATTTGTGAATAACCGTTTACTTTCCCTTTCCCACTCTTCTCTACATAAGTCAGGCTTATGCCTTCTTTAGTCGGGTAAAACGGATCTTGTGCGTGCAGCCCTATTGTCAGCAAAAGGGCCGATGCGATACATGTAATCATCTTTTTCATGGTATATAATCTTTTTGTTAATCATTCATTTTTCATTCTATAGTAAAATGCCGCTATATCCGCATAAACATGATATACGGTAGAGGAGCTTGCCATGAAGTCCGTATGGAAGAAAGCCTTTCGGCTGTTCCTGCGGATGGTTTCATAACTGCCTTTGAAAGATACGTTGTAGGCAGTGGCGCAAAAACGGACTTGCTCTACGGCATCCTCCTTTTCCAGCTGCGGACAGCGGCGGTAGAGCAATTTCAGGAACAATGCCAGATAGATGCACTGCCATTGCTCGTTGTCTATCCTCCTTATCCGCATGCGACGGGCTTCCACGTTGTCCGACAAGTCGAAATGGATTTCGTACCGATTCTTCCATTCCGTCTGCATCCACTCCCGCTCCACTTCTTCGGCAAAGGACGGTTTCATCTGGAAACGTCCGATGGAGAAGTTCGCCATCTGCGTGCCTCCTTGTATATAGAGCGCTTTGACTGCTGCCGTTTCCATGAAATCCTGCAAGGCGGAATAACGGATTTGTTCGGGAAAGATGACCGCCACGGCCAAAGCCGGTGAAACGGCAAACTCGTTGAAAATGACTTCCCACCCTTTCCGTTGCTTCTCTACATATTGCTCGGCATTCGTCCAGTCCTTCTTGAATATCCTTCGGAAATCCCGGTCGGCGGCAGACCCGTTGAAAAGGCCTGCTGCTACCAGAAGAACCGCTATAACTTGTAGGTACATTTCAAGATACTTTTGTCTTCCATGATTATCCAGACCAGCTTGTCCGTTTCGGCCTTGAATGCCAGCGGATAGAACGAAGTGCCGTCCTGCAGGGTGAGCGAGCCGTCGCGGGCATATTCCACCCTACGTGTTCCGCTTTTCGAGGTCCAGGTGTTGTAGGCCGGTTTGCTGCGGGGTGCCAAGGGCTGATAGTTCTTGGAGCCTTGTGCAGCTTTGGCACGGCGTTCCCCGTTTTCGTATATCACATACTCCTTGCTCTGCCCGTCGAAGACAAGCATCCGGCTGTTCTTCAAGAAGTCATCTACCGAAGAGGCGAAGCCGCTTTCCGCCCTCATCAGGGATTCGTGTTCCTTCAGTTTGAAGATGGTTTCCGTCTGTACCGGAAGCACCTTGGGCTGCGGGAAGTCGGCGTATGCATCATTCAGGATGTCGGTATAGCCGGTCACCAGGTTATAGGATGCGCGGTTGGTGGCGCAAGGGGGAATCAGCCCCTCCTGCGACATTTCCTTATAGATTCTTTCCAATTCGGGCTGCATGGCTTTCCACTCGTTCAGCCGGGTCTGGAGGCTGTTCCGCCATAGCTTGGCGGCACGGGTGCGGTAGTTCTTCATCTGTTCGTCGGCTTGCGCATACAAGCGGTCTATTTCCTCCCGGTCTTCGGTGGCGAATATCTTCCGGTAGATGGCTTTCAGTCCCTCTTCATACTCTTGGGCTATCTTTTCGCAACTGGTGATGGTGCCTTGGTTCTTCTCGCGCAACTTCCTCTGCTTCTCGCTCAGCTGCATCAGTCGTTGGTTCAGTTGTGTATATTTGTCGGTAACTTGGTTTAGTTTTCCGGTGGATTCCATTGTTTTTGATGCGATGCCCATCATGTCCTCCATCATTCCCGGATTCTCGGAAGCGAACTGCATCATCTCTTCATCGGTCAGCTTGCGTCCCTTTTCTTTCTCCAAGGCTTCGAGTTTGGAGGCCATGTTTGTCACTTTATCCAGGCCACCGGCCCCCAGTATATTGTCTGCCGCTTTTTGGGCAAGCCGTTCTCTCTCGGTTTCGGAGAGGTTGGGGTCGTCCAGTTGCTTCATTTCCTCTGCCGTCAGTCCTGTTGCTGCGGCCAGTTCCTGATACATCTTGTCGCGGAGAGCCAGCATTTCTTCGTCCGGGCAGGTGTTTTGCTCATCCAGCTCTCTGACACGCAGGTCCACGGCCACAATCTTGCGGTAATAGTTCTGACGGGCAGCGGCAGTGGGGACGGCCAGTTCACTGATGGATGGCAATGCGGGCAGTTCGTTCAGCAAGGCGTTCACGCTGGAAGCTTTGCTGGGCTGCACCATTTCGTCCCACACGGAGGTGGAGGTATGCAGTTTGGGCAGGCGATCGGTGGCTGTTACCGTGCCTTTCGGGGTTTCCCCTTCTTCCGTCTCCTCCTGCAGATTGCTTTCTTCCGTCGGTTCTTCCATGCCGACCGCTTTCTCCACTTTCTGTTTCAGTTTCTTCAGAAAGCCCTGGCCATAAGTGTCCGTCGGTACAAGAGCCAGGGACAGTATGCTTATCAGTGTCAGTAAAACATTCTTTTTCATAATCTGTCTTTTTTAAGTTGAAAAGGCGGCAGCCCGCACCGGTACTGTGCGTGGCGACGGGCTGCCGCCGGTAATCTGTTCATTCCCTATTCGGGAGGGGGCTTCCTCAGACAAGCGGCACTACCATAATCGGATAGGAATTTCCGTCCGGTGCCTGGTTTCCGTTTGTATCGAAATTGATGCTTATCATCGACCAGTTATCGTCCATGTAAGAACGGGTGATGGTGCTCTTCCCGTCTCCTTCTTCCGACATCAGCGAGAAGCCGGCATCCGTCAGTATTTTGCTGATTCTGTCCACTTCGGTCACCGAACCTTTGTAGTACAGGGCTTCTACCTCACCGAGCATCGGCACGGTGATGACGGCCACCAAGTCGATGGGCAGCAGCAACTGCGGTATGGCTCTGGCACAAGCCAGGCTCGACCAGTCCGTCACATTGGTGCGGTAACCGCTGGAAATCTTGAACTCGCCCGTCACCGTGCCGGTAAGGAAGGCTTGTGCTTCCGTTCCGTTCATGTCGAAATACTGTCCCGTGGCCGAAACACTCATCTTGATGCTGCTGTCCGTGCGGCTGAGGACATCCACGCGTGCTTTTTCACTGCTGAATCCGTAGAGGTCTGTTTCGGAACTTGCGGCATACATCACGGCTGTGGCATCCTCATAAACTTTCACGTCATCGCTGTAGTTCTCTATTCCCAGAATGAAGGAACCCGACTCAAGCAAAGGTGCCACATAGGCCAGTGTACCCTCGGCTACACCGAATATGGCTTGGGAGACATCAATGGAGAATGCGCGTATCACCTCGCCGTCGGGCCTGCTGATGGTCAGTACATTGTCCGTCGTTTCAATGTCCTGGCACAATTCGATGTTCACGGTCAGGTCTCCTCCCGTGAGAGTCACCTCTTTGGTAATCTCGCTGCCGCCCACCGGTTGCACATGGATGATGCCCTTGCCGGTGACCGTCATGGGCAGCCGGAAGGTGAAGTTGCCGGTAGTGACATCCGTCCACACGGGAATGGTAGTACAGGATTTTCCGTTCAGCGTGTATTCGCACCAGATGCTTGCCACGGTGAGCTCTCCGCAACTGTTTAGGATACGTCCGCTGACAACGGGCGTACAAGGCAGTTCGAGGTTGATGTTATCCACCGTTGTTCCGCCGGGCTGTCCTGCCACCGGCACGCTTGCTGCCGGAGAGTAGGAATAGTAGTCTTCGCTCTTCACGGTCACCGTCACCGGAGTATTGGCCGGTACATAGACCGAATAGGAACCGTCGGAGTTGGTGATGTCGCTGGTCTGGTCCACGGTGACGAGCACGCGTGAAACGGGACGTCCCTGGCAGTCGGTCACTTTGCCTTTGATGGTAACCCGTTCTTCGGCCACATCCAGGTTGTGCCAGGAGAAGTGGCTCACGCTGCCCACGTACACATCTCCTTTCAGGGTGGCTACGCCCTCTTCCACCCACACGCCGGCTTCTTCGTTGAAGTACCACAAGGGAATGGTGGGCGGCGGATTGTCCTTCATGCTTTCGGGGATGGGATAGGTCATTTCGGACTGATTGCCCTCTTTCAGTTGGAGAGGGTTGCCGCTGTCATCGGTCAGGCTTACTTCTACCATACCGTAGGAAATCAATGTAGCGTCACTGCGGTCGGTGCGTATGGCGGCCATGTCGCTGCCGGGCATCATGGTGGTGAAGTTTTCATTGTCCGGCGAAAGGTAGAGCATGTCTGCTTTCACCGTTCCGGTGTAGGCTTCACCGCTGGCAGTGACAAGGGCGGATGCCGGTATGACGACTTCCATTCCGTCTGCTTTCAAAGTGTTTTCCGCGGTAGCCGTGAAAGAGGTGGAAACCACGTTGTCGCCACTGTTCTTTCCCTGCATCACCACCTGCAGGGAGAGGTTGTCTTTGAATGCTCCCGAACGGGTGACGGTGAAATATCCGTCTTTCTTGAAGGTAAAGACAAAGCGTCCGTTGGCACTGGCTATGCGTTCAAAGCTGAACCAGCCTTTGTCGTCCGTGGTGGTCTGCGCATCGCCGCTGCTGATATTCACGCCGGTCAACGGCAGGCCGTCTATATCTGTCACCATACCTTCTACGGTGGCCTCTTTCATGGTCACCGTTACATTGATTTCCGGTGGCTTGGGAACATCCGGTTTGTCCGGTTTGTCCGGTTCGTCTGGAGGTGTGGGTTGTACAATCTCTTCATCCTCATCGCTGCAACTTGTGGCAACGACGCTGAAAGAGAGAAAACCCAACATCAGTAAATACCAAAATTTCGTTTTCATAATCGGAAGTGTAAAAGGGTGTTATGTTTCGGAGAAAAACGGATGAAGAGGTTGCCGCCGGTGTGGTTGCGCACTGTGGCGGCAACCCTTCATCCGTACCAGAGCCTATGCTCTTTGCTGAGAGAATTTAGAATTTCATGACAGCACCCAGCGAGAAGATGGGGCGGTCCAGGTCACTTACAATCTGATATTTGACTTCAAAGTTAAGCCCGAAGGTACTTGTCAGCCAATATTGTGCACCGGCACCCAGGTTTGCACCGAACTTGGTTTCAGAAACGCTGGCTCCTATGCCTTCCCATTCTGCACTGACTTTCCAACCTACAAACGTAAGACCTGCCAACGGATAGACCACGAAACTGTCTCCTATATGGAACAGATAGTGAACATTGGCATTGATGTCCCACATGTTGACGTTGTCTTTCTTCAGGAAATAGGTGGCAGACGGTTCGATGCGGAAAGCGTCCGTAAGATTGTACTGGAACTTGGCTCCGATACCGAAATTGCTGAAGCCGTCTTTTGTGCCGTAAGCCAGATTAAGTCCTGCAGCCATATCACCCTTTTCCTGGGCATTTACTGAACAAGCAAACAGAGCTGCAACCAAGATAAACATCGCTTTCTTGAATAAATTTGTGATTCTCATAACCATTAAATATTTAAGTTCGTCCTACTCATATAGCTTTTCGGTTCCGCTTTTTCTATCTATGATACCAATCGAAAACAGTTTTTCTTTAAAAGAGGGAAACGCCGTCATAGTCACGTTATTCAGACAAGATAAAGTCCAAAAGGACGTTTCCCTCAGAAAAAGAGTGTTTTACCTTCACAGGTTTCTTTGGGAGCACGAAGCCCCTGATGTGTTTCACTTGGGAGGGAATGCCGCCTCAAGCATTTTCTTTAGTTCTCCGCACTTGTAGCCCACGTAGTGATCGTTTTCAACGGTGACTTTCTTTCCGTCACGCTTCACGCTTATCACTCCGTTGTTCGAGTCCTTCATCAACTCTTTCCAGTCTGCCTCGGAATACTTGGCAGCTTCTTCTACCGAATAAGTTTCCACCAATACGCATTTGGTACAGAGGGCATCGTCTCCATTGCCGTCAAAGGTCAGCGTATATACGCCGCTGGCAGTGATACCGGCAGCTCCTATCTTGTATCCGAAGGTAGCGGTATTGCCGCTTTTCTTCCAGCCGATGTATTGGCCACCCGGTATTTCGCCATCACCCGGCTCGTCGTCATCGTCGCCGCAGGCTGTGAGCAAAGGCAGGCTGAATACGGTCATCAGCAGTACCAAGAGAAAGTTCCATTTCAATAAAGTTTTCATAATTTTCAATATTAACCAGTTGTCCTACTCATATAGCTTTTCGGTTCCGCTTTTCATTTTCGCTTATATATATTGCAATACTATATCTTTACAAACTCCACCCGGCGGTTCTTGGCGCGGCCTTCGTCCGTCCCGTTGTCGGCTATGGGCGATGTCTGTCCTTTGCCGGAGGCGGTGAGGCGGTCGGCGGCAATGCCCAGTTCGGTCAGTTTGTCAACAATCGCCTTGCTTCGCGCCTCGCTCAGGGTCTGGTTGGAGGCGGCGTTTCCCGTGCTGTCCGTATGCCCTTCTACGGAGAATTTCAGTTCGGGGTTCTCGGTCATCAGCTTCACGATGCGGTTTATCTCACCCATCGATTCGGGCTTGATGACGGACTTCCCTACATCGAACGTGATGCCGTAGGTGATGAACTTGCCGTCGGTCATCATGCGGTCGTAGAGAGGGACGGCACCTTGGGCAAGACGGATGTTAGTTATTCCCGCATTTGTCGGTGTCTTTTGATAAGAGACGACACTTTTATAAAGTTGAATCTCCAAATAAGCGGCCGGTGTGGCATTAGGAACATTCGCCACGCGAATCCCGTCAATATATAATTTGAAAGCCCGTTTGTTGAAAGAGAAAGCGGCATGATGCCAGGCGCCCTTCTCTATGTTCTGATCAGGGCCGCTTCCGCTTCTGGTGTCTCCGGCAGTCGATTTATAAGTCCAGTCGCTCCAGCCCGAACCGCCTAAGCGGAATCTGTACACTTCATTTCCCGCTTCATTGCGGAATATCACATAATATGATTCTCTATTGCTTCCATAAGTCTCGTCGGTTGCCCAGTAATCCATCTCGAAAGTGAACACATCGGGCAAGTAATTCTTCATGTCTTTCATTAGTGGGGCTATTAGAACCCTGTCTTCCGCATTAATACATTTCACTCCGGCAAACTCAGCCACTTCGGCATAACCGTTTAGCAAGTCCCACTGGCTGGGAAATTCCCCAAGTTGTTCGTTTGTCATCGGGTCTTCGAAGATGATTTCATCCCCCGCCACGAAGTCGCTCTTGGCATACGTCATTTCCAAAGACTGCTTCTTCTGCGGCTTTTCAGCCTTTCCTTCTGCGTTACCGCCTCCCTCATTGTCATAGACCTCATCGTTGCCGTTTTCCGAGTCTCCTTCCTTCCGGTTCTTTCCCGTCACGGCATCCTCCGCTCCCTCAAAGGCATTGTCCACCGTTTTGTCCACGGCATCCTCCACCTTCCGTTCCACCTTGTTCTTTGCGCGGTCTTTGGCACGTTCCACCGCTTTCTGGCCCACTTTCTTCAGCCACTGTGCCTGCACATCCGCTGCTCCCATCATGAGAAACAATACGGACAGAATAAATACCAACTTTTTCATAACCCCACTTTATTTGAATTTAAGAATCTACGTCCTGCAACGCCGGAACAATCTTCTCCAAAAGCGTTTGAACCAGCAGTGCCTCTTTTCCCTTTTTATCCCCAACCTTTCTTCTTTATACTTGGCTTCCAGTTCTTCCGCAGCTTTCTCTACCTGCACTATACGCTCATCCACTTTCACATCTTCTTCCCGTGCAATGCGTTCGTCAATCATCTTCACTACTTGTTCGTATGGAAGCAACGGTTTCTTTTTCTTCTCTTCGTTCATACTCTGAATAATGATTGGGTGTAACATCGTTTTCGTTGAGGGCAAAATTAGGATTTTACCCAATCGGGCGTTTGCACTATCTGCGCATCTATTGGTAGAATCCACGCATTTTCAAGGAGAGAGATTTGACTTATGTGCGCATAAAAAGAAGTTAAATAGCTGATACGCAACCTTTAAAAAAGTACAATTCCAATCGGGGCAACTGCATCAGGAATCTTATTCATATCGGTATAGAAATGAGTTTTCACCACAGAGTAACACAGAGTATCACGGAGTTCTATTCTTTTGATTTCAAATTGATTAAACTCTGTGTTACTCTGTGGTGAACTAATTCATAACCGTACGGAAATGAAGCATTTCTTGAATTGACTAATCACCCTTGATGACTCTTCCGATACTGCGAGGGCGTCATCTGGAATGTCTGCTTGAAAATGCGTGAGAAATAGGACATCTCCGGGAATCCGCATTTAGTGGCGATGTCTCCCACCGGAGTTTCAGTAGAAGCCAGCATCCGCTTTGCTTTGTCCAGACGCATCTGCAGGATATAGCCCGAACTGCTGAAACCGGTAATGACCTTTACCTTGCGGTTCAGTTGGGAAAGGCTCATGCACATCCTGTCCGCCACCATGTCCGAACTCAGGTTGCTGTTTCCCATCATTCCATAGACCACGTCGTTCAGGCGGGTCAGGAAACTCTTGTCGGCAACGCTCAACTCTACGGACTGTTCCGTACCTTCGTGCATGGCACGCGAATATTTCTCGCGCAGCAGACGGCGTTGCTCCAGCAGGCGGACGATGCGGACATGCAGTTCGTCAGCATTGAAAGGCTTGTGCAGATAGGCATCCGCACCGGCATCCAGCAACCGCACCCTGGATTCTTCACTGCATTTGGCGGTAATGACGATGATGGGAATATGGTTCAGGACATCCGACTGACGCACTTCACGGCACAGTTCGTAACCGTCTTTCTCGGGCATCATCAGGTCGGTGACAATCAGGTCCGGAATGTATTCTTTGGCTTTCTCAATCCCCTCCTCGCCGTCGCGGGCATAGAGCAGACGGAATTCCTCTTTCAGCAGTCCGCCGATGTAGTAGGAAACGTCTGCATTGTCCTCGACAATCAGTATGGAGGGCCGGGTGGCATCTGCTGATACCGGGGCAGTTTCCGTTTCCGGGGTCTTGTCGCCTATCCGGGCAAGGCTGTCCATTTCGGCTTCCAGCTGTTGTTCGGGACTCCACTTCTCCCAAGCCTTGTCCCCGTGCTTCAGCGGCAGGACAACGGTGAAGGTCGTCCCTTTGCCGGGGGCGCTCTCTACGGATATTTGTCCGTCCATGCCGTCTGCCATCTGGCGGACCAGCGCCAGCCCGATACCCGTTCCGAGGTCTGCATCCGTATTTTCGCCCTGATAGAAGGTGTCAAATATATGGGGCAGGTCGTCTTCACTGATTCCGATACCCGAATCGGCTATGCGCAGTACAAAACTGTCGGCTTTCCTCTCTACGGCAAGCACTATTTTCCCGCCTTTGGGGGTGAACTTGAAAGCATTTGAGAGCAGGTTCCTTGCTATCTTGCAGAAATATTCGGGAACAAAATCCATCATAATCACCGTAGTGGAAGGAATGAAACGCAAGTCAATCTGCTTTTGCCGGGCGTATGCACGATAAATCTCCATAATCATGCGGAGATATGCCACGGCATCCCCGTGGCGCCATTCGGGTTCGCCTATTTCAGACTTCACTTTGGCTACTTCCAGCAGTTGGTTTACCAGTCCCAGCAGGCTTTTGCCTTGCCGGGCAATGGTGACCAGACCGTTTTTCTGCTCCTCCGCATCCATGCCCTCTTTCTGTAGCTGCTCCGAGAGGCCCAGTATCACCGTAAGCGGAGTACGGAACTCATGGGTCACGTTCGTAAAGAAGTTGTTGCGCACTTTCTCCATGCGGCGCATCATCCGCTGGTTGCGCGACTTCATGCGCAGGGCATACCAAAGGAATCCCAATGCAACCACCATGACCAGTACAATGAAAAGGCTGCTTATCAGGAAAATGTTTTTGGTGCGTTGTTCCATCCGGTAGTTCTCCCTTATCAGTGACAGTTCGCGGTGGCTCTTCTCTCTTTCGTAGTTGACACGGAGGTTCTGCACATGGTTCTGGTTTTCGGCGTTTCTCACGCTGTCGGCATAGGCGCGGCTCAGGATGTAGCTGTGGAGTGCACGCCTACAGTCGCCTTGCTTCTCGTGACAGAGATAGGCCAGCCGATGGACTTCGGATATATGCTCCAGCGAACGGGTCTCTTCGGCAGCTTTCTCTGCACGCTCCAGATACTTCTTTGCCGTATGGAGGTCTCCCTTCGATATATTGACACGTGCCAATGCCAGACAAGCTTCCAGCCAGTGCCAGCGGTCGCTGCTCCCTTCCATCAGGTCGTAGGAGTTGCGATACTCCTGCAGGGCATTGTCCCATTGCCCTTTCTGCTCAAAAAGGCGTCCGAAGTGGTTGTGGCAGAGTGAAATGCCGAGCGTCGACTTGGCTGCCCGGTTGTATTGCATGGAATATTGGTAATAGACAAGTGCGGAATCCGTGATGCCGCGTGCCTCGAAGATGGCTCCCAGATTGGCGTAGTTGATGGCTTGCCCCAGGTCGCTGCCCAGTTCGTGTTCGCCTGCCAGGGCTATACGGAATACACTGTCGGCAGCTTCACGGTTGTCCAGCGTCAGGTGTATGTTGCCGATGCCGTTCAATGAAACCACCCGGTTTTTCTTTGCGGTGAAGCTGTTCTTGTCACTGTACTGTTCGCACAGCAGCAGTGCCCCGTAATGGAATGTGGATGCTTCGTCCAGAATACCCATCCGGCGGAAGTTGGTACCTATATTGTTCAGCGCCTGTATGGCTTCGAGCGTATCTTTTATCTCCAGGGCAAGTTGCAGACTCTTGCGGTGGTATCTGATGGCTTCGTTGAACCGTGCCTTTTCGCGGCTGCGTTTGCCCAGCTCTTTATTGACAAGCATGGTTCCCAACAGATTGTCGCGCTTCTCGTAATCCTTGAGCAAAGAATCCAGCGAACCGGTGCCCCGGGTTGCCTTGAGGGTGCTGTCTATTGTCTTGCGCTCTTGGGAAGTATAGTTGCCGGAATCTGTACGCCGGCATGATAATAATATGAGTATACCCCACAGAAAAAGAATAACTGGGGTGGAGAGACTGCCGGCTGAGATGTGCTTTGCCATAGTTGCTGTATATTTATAGTATATAATGAAGAAAGCGTGGGTCTATCAGCTTATTTTAAGAGATAGGCTCTGGTAAACCCGTGCAGTAAATAAGCAACAACCCACGCCTTTGCTCATATACAGAATTGCATATAACAACGACGTAAGAGTACAGCTTATTCTCCTGCGAAAAATTTACCAGATTTTATCTCTGAGAACAAAGCTAAACACTTTTCTTGTGTCTAAATATGTCTGCTACCATATGGTAACTTTGCAAAAGTAGCAATTAAATCAGACATTCAAAATTTGTTGCACCCTTTTTTACGGCTGGTGCATCGGGCAAAGTTAAAAAAAGACGTATGGAGCAATACATTATACAGTGAGAAACCATATCGGATAGGAAAGTTATTTATAGCAGATTCCCTTCTTTTCCAGCATTATAAAATCTTCTTTACGCATACCGATGTCATCCAGTGTGCGGGCTTCGTTATGGTCATTCAGATAGACTCTGCCCTTTTCTGTAAAAAGAGCGCTGGTTACGGATAAAGAATCATTCCGGTATGGAGTTTCCAAGCCACCCAGTTCCAGCATTGTCTGGAAGAATGAGGCGCTGGAAGATACATTCTTCTGCCTATTAGCTTGTGCAGCCGCCGGTAGCGATGGGTATGCTTGTCGATAGCTGCCGGACATCCAGATAAGAAACGGCACATGTATCTGATAATAAGAAGGGACCGGCGAGGCATGCAGGAAAAGATGCCGACCGTCATCAAAAATATCTTCTCCATGATCGGAAGTATATATCATGGCTGCATGGCAGTCTTGGGCTTGCAGCATATGTATCAGGCGCATCAGGAAACTATCCGTATAACGGATGGAATTATCATAGGCATTTACCAGATTATCTTTATATTTCACTTCCGCATCGACGGGCATGTCCGGAAAAAAGAAAGCTTGGTCTGCCGGATAGCGTTCCCGGTAATTGAAGTGTGAGCCATAGGTATGGAGAACGATGAATTGCCTGCCCTCCCCCTTTTCCAGTTCTTTTGCCACTAATTTTAACAGCTCATCGTCCGAAGGATTATAACTGGAGTCTCCCGTATCTTCTTTAATAAAATCATACGCGTCAGCCTCTTTGCCAAAGAAGTCGATAAATGAATGGTTGTAGCGTTGGTTGGAAAAGAAGGCTGTCTGATAACCGGCTTCCTTGAATGCGGTAATGATTCCTTTCTGATGATAAATGGAATCGAAATTGGAAGCACTGACCGGTGAAAGCAGCATAGGAACACTTTTATGAGTCGTGTTCGATTCTGTCAGTACACGATTAAAGGCAGTCAAACCGTCAGTATTCAAAAGCTCCGGATTGGTATTGCGCCCATAGCCGTAGATAGACCAGTTACATGCACGCGAAGTCTCTCCTACCACCATCACATAAACTTCTCTTTTATCTGCCGAATGGGTGCTCTTGGCATGAAAAGTAAAATCCTTCGAAGTGTTGTGATAATTTCGTGTTTGAGCTGTCCGTTGAAAAGCAAGTGCAATATTATAGCATACATTGGCAGGATAAAGTTCTGATTTCAACTCGTATCGGCTGTCATACAGATAGGCAGCACCTAAAGATAGTATACCGACAGCCAATACGTACCAGGCGCGTCGGCGTCCCCGTCGGATAAATGCTTCGGATAGTTTGCGCTTGCGTATGATGGACACCGTTGCCAGAATTAATGCAGGAATATAAAATACCACTACAAGGACTATAGCGGGAATCAGATTGTCCAGTAACTCTAAAGCTTCGCTCGAATTAGTCGTTACCAGATTCAGAAACATATCCACTGCAATGATGGACTGCCCGAAAAGGTATAAGAGCACTATCTGAAACGCTCCGAAGAAAATAAACGGAAATAGAATCCAAAAGGTCCTGCCGCAGTTTCTCGACCAGGCCATGACTGCATAGTATACAGAAAGAGGCAGCAGGACATTGCATATCTTTGCCACCCATGATATTGGTTCGGTAAAACACAGTACGACGTTGGGTATTATCAAAATGACCAGAAACAAATAGAATAGATGCTCCTGATTGTCGAACCATTTTTTTATGTCTTTAAAAAGCTTCATTGATATTGAATATAAATCCTGTTTGATGTTTGCCAAATCCTAAGTCTAAACGTACATTTACCCTTTTCTTAAACTCCCAACGGTAGCCGAAGCCATAATTTGGAAGAATATGTCTGGTGCTGAATTCGGAGAAATCAGGGAATATAGTTCCTGCGCCTATCCATACGGCTACTCCATTCCGTTTCCACACATGCTGGCGGAGTTCCAGTTGGGCGTCCATAGCGCATTTGTCACGGTAACGGCCTTCGTAGTAGCCGCGCATTGAATAAGAGCTGCCTAATGTTGCCATCAATCCCCAAGGTGGGTTGTCGTAATTCAGTAAAGTATGAAACTGGCCTGCCAGTACCCCACCCTTCCAAACAGAGTGGTAATAGCTGGTTGTCAGTTCCGTGCTACTAAACGCATATCTGTTCCCCAAAAAAGCCGGGCTGAAGCGCTGGTCTACTCTCAGATAATAGCCTTTGTAGGCATTTGTCAGGAAGTCACGCGAGTCATATAACAAGGAAAAGCCTAAGCTTACGTTGGTGGTGCGCGCTTTCATTCCTTCCCATAATTCCGGTTTCTCGAAATCATGTCCGTATACATAATCAAATACTGCCATCGGGCCTATATAAAAATTCCGTGCCATCCGGAACATGAAGTCAGCTTTCACTTGTGCCTGAAAACGGTCGTATTCGCTTTCATTATCGTCGTCCGCCCCATTGTCATACCCTTTGCCCCAATAAAGGCTTGGAAAAGAGTAAAAATACAGATTATAATTCAAGCGGTATTTGTTCTGGGGAAAAAGATGGTTGCCGCGTACTCCCAACAAGTAGAAACCAACTGTAGAGACGTCACCATATAAAGAGACATTGGAAGGAGGAAGAATGCTATCTTTCCGGTCGGTACGATAGAGTCCTGCCGCCACCAAACCTATTCCCAATTTAGTATCACTGGAATAGTGAGGGCCGCCTATAACGCTGAAATCAAACTTCTTATTCTTTTTTTCCTTATTGGCATCGTTGAAGTAATCAAGGAATTTCTTGAGGAAACTTCGTCTCACCGGAAGTGAGTCCGCAGCAGATACGACCATAGAATCTACCGGAGAAATTGCTTCTTTTGGGGATGTCTGTGCATGAACAACCGTTTCTGTAGCCAGCATCAATATCGGTAATATCCATCTTGTTAGTTTAGTGCTCATTTGTCTGTAAAAAACTTCGGCAACAAAGTTAATTTTTATTATTTTTCATTACAACAATGTTGCTTCTCTTTTTGTTTTCTCATTTTCTGTTTTAATGTTCATTTTTCCCCTTCGTTTTACGTTCACTCTTTTTAACTGCATCATTGATAGAACTTTCCTTCTTCCGTAGTGTTTCTTTAGATACAAAGAACAACATCATAGTGGATATGAAAACAGCAATGGACATTCCCGATAAAGAGGGACGGAAACGACTGGTAATCGTAGGTGGCGGATTCGGCGGGCTGAAGCTGGCACGGAAACTTAAAAGCAACAAGTATCAGATAGTTTTACTGGATAAGAACAATCATCATATTTTTCAACCGTTACTCTATCAGGTGGCCACAGCAGGCATAGAGCCGAGTGCCATCTCATTCCCTTTCCGGAAAATATTCAAGAAGAGGGAACACTTTCATATACGTATTTGTGAAGCGCAGCAGGTCATTCCGGAGAATCATCTTCTGGAAACTTCCATCGGTACTTTGGCTTATGATTATCTGGTCATTGCAACCGGATGTGACACGAACTATTTCGGGAACGACGGGATGGCTATGCAGACGATGGCTTTGAAGAATACGTCCGAAGCCTTGTTCAACCGTAATCAGATATTGGACAGCTTTGAACAAGCTCAGAACACCGGCAATGAAGAAGAGCGCAAACGACTGATGACTTTTGCCATCGTCGGCGGCGGAGCTACCGGTATCGAGCTGGCCGGTGCTTTGGCTGAAATGAGGAAATTTGTGTTGCCTCAGGATTATCCGGACTTGAATATCAGTGAAATGCGTATTATTCTGATTGACGGTTCTCCCCGTCTTTTGTCGGCCTTCTCGGAGGAATCTTCCAGGGAAGTGGCAGATTATCTAAGGAAACGCGATGTGGAAATCAAATTGAACCAACGGGTGATGGGTTACGAAAACTATCAGTTGAAGTTAAGCGATGCGACAGCCATCGAAACCAAGAATGTGTTCTGGGTGGCCGGTGTAAAAGCAAACAGTCTGCAAGGGTTACCTCCCGAAACTTATGGACCGGGAAACCGCTTGAAAGTAGACTGTTATAACCGCTTGTATCAGTATCCCAATATCTTTGCTGTCGGTGATACTGCACTGATGATTTCTGCCGATTATCCTAAAGGACATCCACAAGTAGTACAGCCTGCTATCCAGCAAGCCCAGCATCTGATACAAAACCTGCAACGCATAGAAGAAGGCTTGCCCTTGCAACCGTTTGTATACCATAATAAAGGTTCTATGGCGACCATCGGCCGCAATCATGCTGTAGTCGAACTTAAGAAACTCCGTTTTGGCGGTTTTCCGGCATGGGCAGTATGGCTGTTTATCCATTTGATGAGTATTGTAGGTGTGAAGAACCGCCTGTTTATCTTTGTTGACTGGATGTGGAGCTACTTTACCTACGATCCTTCTTTACGGATTATCATCAAACCGTTGAAGCGGGAATAAACTTTTGTTTGGCAATATTTGTTATAGTTCATATACGAACTTAAAAACGAACGAATATGTTAAAACGACTTTTATTTCCCGTCAAACCGGATGGAACGGCAACATCTGCTATATTATTGATCGCAAGAATTGTGTTCGGTATATTGTTAATGAATCACGGCATTCAGAAGTGGACCAACTTTCAAGAACTGTCAGCCGTTTTTCCGGACCCGTTGGGTGTAGGCAGTCCGTTGTCTTTAGGACTGGCTATCTTTGGTGAATTGGCCTGTTCTATGGCATTCATCATTGGGTTCCTCTATCGTTTGGCCATGATACCGATGATGTTTACAATGGCTGTTGCCTTTTTTATAATTCACGGGAACGATCCGTTTGCCACAAAGGAATTGGCTTTTGTGTATCTGGTAGTGTTCATATTGATGTATATCGCAGGTCCGGGCAAGTTTGCCGTTGACCGTTGGATCGGAAAGGCTCTTTCTCAAAAAGCTCATAAATAGACACTTCCGTTTTACTGAAAACAGATTTTAAGCTCAAATAGGATGTTTTTTCGTAAAAAATCCTATATTTGCGGATGCTTAAAATAACTCGATGAGCTATAAAGCTAATTAAACACAGTAAAATAAAAAAGAGTGATTATGAAAAAGTTCAATTTGAAGATGGCTGCGACCGTAATGATTTGCGGCTCGTTTCTTTTCAGTTCTTGTATCGGTTCTTTTGGACTGCATAGTAAACTGGTCAGCTGGAATCAAGGTATTGGTACCAAGTTTGTAAACGAACTGGTTTATTTGGCATTCAATATTATCCCGGTATATGGCGTTTGCTATCTGGCCGATGCATTGGTCATCAACTCCATCGAATTCTGGAGTGGTTCAAACCCTATGGCCAGCATTGGTGATGTAAAGAAAGTAAAAGGCGAAAACGGTGACTATCTGGTAGAGACACTTGAAAACGGTTATTCTATCACCAAGGAAGGTGAGACTGCTTCTATGGAGCTCATTTACAACAAAGAGTTGAATACTTGGAATGTTGTTGCCGATGGTGTCAGCACAGAATTGCTGCAAATGAACAATGACGGCACTGCACAAATGACCCTTCCGAACGGTGAGGAAATGACAGTGACGCTGGATGCCCAAGGTGTGGCAGCAGCACGTCAGGCGACGATGATTGGCACGTACTACGCTTTTAATTAATGGAAAATTGAAAATGGAAAGTGGCTGGGTACATAGATGCCCAATAAGCATTTCTCACTTTCCATTTTCAACTTTCATTAGAACGGATATCCCACAGCAAAGTGGAAGGCAAAATCGCGGCTGAATTTAGGATGGATAATGGGATAACGGTCTTTTTTCTTCTCATACGCCGGATTGACGGCCTTCATACCCCCGTCGAAACGCAATACAAAGAAATCCAGGTCAAGACGCAATCCTAAACCATATGCCACGGCAATCTGCTTATAGAACTTGTCAAATTTAAACTGACCTCCCGGCTGGTCTTTATAATCCCGTATTGTCCAGATATTCCCGGCATCTACAAAGAGGGCTCCTCTGAATTTCCAGAACAACCGTGTGCGGTATTCAATGCTGGCATCCAGTTTGATGTCTCCCGACTGGTTCATAAAATTATTATCACCGGGGAAGGAACCGGGCCCCAAATCACGTACAGACCAACCACGTACACTGTTGGCGCCGCCGGAGAAGTAGCGTTTCTCAAATGGAAGCATTGTTGCATTGCCGTATGGAATGGCGATACCGGCACCAAAATGAAATGCCAATGAATTGCGGTTGTCAATGACCAGATTCTTGGCAAAGTCAAAATCGCCTTTCAGGTATTGGGCAAAAGGAATGTTCAACAAAGTGTATTCTCCCGATGCATTCTTTTTCATTCCTCCGAGCTTTGCCACAGCATACAACAAGTTACCTGCCGATTCAAAATTGAGGCGGATGGTATAGGAATTTCCGATGCCGGAATTATTCATCAATGCCCTTCCGGCGCTGTTGTAGATATAGCTATAGCCAGTGCGGACAATAAAACGGTCTTCATAATTGTATTTGAGGATGTAATTTTCGTCTTTCTCCAGATAATCCTCTTTAAATGTCTGGTCTATGCTGGGCATATACAGATAATTGATGTCCAGCAAATCAATGCGATGCTGCGAACGCTGTTGTTGTACTCCCCATTTGTAGCTCCATCCGGCAGATGCTACAATGCGCGTGAATTCGGGTCTCATCTGGTAGTTATATTGCAACCCAAACTCTGTAGTAGCCCTTATCCTCCGCTTGAAATCGCTGGATACAAAGGGGAACATGAACCTTGGGAAATTGATGGTTGTTTCCGCTCCCAATTCTATGTAGTTCTGGTTTAATGAACTCTGCAAACCGGACACAGCTTCGTATGCCCCACGTAGCTTGAACATGAATGTTTCGGAACCTTTGAACATGTTGCGGTGCTGAAAAGCCACCGAAGCGGCAGCTCCCAAATCGCCGGCAGAGTTTGTGCCTTCCACCTCAAAAGATACGGACTGATGCTTGCCTCTGGTCAGCATCACATAGGCGTTGAGCTTTGCACTGTCACTCTGTTGCACTTCAAAAAAACGGATATTGGTATATTTCAGGGCTTGCAGGCGTCCGTAGTTGGAGTAGGTACGCTGCACGTTCTGCTCGTTATAGAGAGTTCCCGGAGTGATGCGCAGATTGTTGGTCAGCACTTTGGGGCGCAGATAAAGCTTGTCTTTGTAGTAGATGGGAAAGCCTTTGTAATGCAATGAATCATTCACCTCGATGCTGTTCTGGGTGGATGCCTGCAACACATTATAATCGGTAATGAAACTCACTTTATTGATAGTGTATTGCCGGTGATTCTGCGGCGTATCCTCGTTATGCTGTCTGTATGGAGCCAAGTGCAGTGTCAAATCTACCAGATAAGAATTACGGACAGTATCCGCAGTATAGGATATGTACTCTTTATTGAACTTGTAATATCCATTCTGAAGCAGTTTGTTTGTGATGCGCTGGCGTTCTGCATCCAGTACATTGACATCAAAATACATGCCTTCGGATAATAAGGTTACTGCGGAATCCTGCCGCATGTATTCCTTTATTTTACTGTCCTGGATATCATATTTCAAGGTACGAACTTTATAGGGCTTGCCGGTTGTCACCTTATAGACCAACTTCATCTTTTTCTTCTTGACTTGGCGTACCGGTTCCACCAGGGCGCCCATATAGCCCATATTCTGCACAGCCTTAGTGATTTCTTCCTTAGTCCGGTTGGTTTCCTCCTCACTGTATATGACCGGGGCATCCCCTAATTTCCTCAATGTACGGTTTATCCAGCGTGTAGAGTCCCGTCCGGACCAGTTGTAGACATACAACTGGGTCTTTATCAGGCTGAACCACTTCGCATTGGGATTCTGGCGGATGTACATGGAGAGATTGGATGGTTTTACTTCCTTATTGTCAGTATGTATGCGCACTTCATCCAGCAAATACGAGCCGTCCGGCACATATTTGGTAGAAGAACAGGAAGCCAACAAAAGTACGATAGTAGTAAGTATCGCGTAGCGGAAACCTTTATCCATACCGAGTCATTAATTGCGCATAAACAGCTACAAATATACTTGTATTTTTTTGTTCCCGAAATAAAAAATGCCGGAAGAGTGCAGAGTTTTTGATTATATTGAAATAATCACGTATTTTTGTCAAATGATAACATGTGTATCCTATGGCATTAAGTAAAAACCGCATTAAATATATCCACTCGTTGGAGCAGAAAAAGAACCGGAAGGCCGACAAGGTATTTCTGGCAGAAGGACCTAAACTCGTAGGGGATTTGTTGGGACATTTTCCTTGTCAGTTCTTGCTGGCAACTTCAGAATGGCTTTCCCGGAACCGCCCTCTCTCCACCGTAACAGATGTCACGGAAGTATCGGAGGAGGAACTTTCGCGTGCCAGCCTGCTGAAAACTCCCCAACAAGTGCTGGCTGTGTTCCGGCAGCCGGATGAGGAGACGGATATTTCCGTCATCAGCCACTCCCTCTGTCTGGCTTTGGATGATGTGCAAGACCCCGGTAACCTGGGAACGATTGTCCGCCTTGCTGATTGGTTTGGGATAGAGCATATTTTCTGTTCGCCCAACACGGTGGATATCTATAATCCCAAAACAGTGCAGGCCACGATGGGAGGTATCGCACGCGTCAGACTGCATTATACTCCCCTACCCGAGTTCATCCGCTCACTGAAGGATATTCCCGTTTACGGCACTTTCCTGGACGGAGAGAATATGTACGGACAATCGCTTTCGAAAAATGGGCTGATTGTGATGGGTAATGAAGGAAATGGCATCGGAAAAGAAGTGGAGGCACTCATCAACCGCAAACTATACATACCGAATTATCCCGCCAGCCGTGAGACCTCGGAGTCATTGAACGTGGCTATTGCCACAGCAGTAGTTTGCGCTGAGTTCCGGCGCCAGGCTGCATTGTAGTAAAATCAAAAGGAAAAAACAACCAGGGAATCAAATAAGGCAATTCTTCCTCGATAACCGGAGGGATTGCCGTCAGTATATTGCAGCACGTATCAAAATGAGGATAGTCTGTTTCCGCCTCCGTAAGCAAAGCTATGACTCCCGGTAGCCATTCCGTATTCTCCACCTCTTCTGTCAATGGGAAGATACGTGATACACATTGTCCTTCACCTATCTCCACCACATATTGTTTCAGATAGCCATGCCCGGGAAGAAACAGAAAATGGGAAGCGTAGCGTTTCATGCTTTCGGACGGGGACGTATGGTTCTGGGAGTCGTGGTATTTTCCTGCTCCTGAATTTCCAGAGGTTTCAATTTCTCAGGTTTTCCGATACTGTCTTTGCGAAGGGAGTCTGTCGCCTGCTGAAGGCTGTCCTTTGGAGCAATGACCAAGCTGTCCGTGGCGTGATAGCGCATCAGTGAGATACGGTCTGCCAGCAAAGGCTGTGGAGTCTCCTGCTGCGGATAATAGATGAACCCGCGTATTTCCTTGATTTCTCCTAAAGTATCGGCAAACAAGGTGAGCGTTTCCACACCTGTGTCTTGTACTTTCCGAATGGCACTGATGACACTGTCATTCTTTTCGTAAAGAACCTGCATCGCCATCAACGGAGCATGTATGCTGTCCGGTGCACCGTTGTGGAAACGGAAGCGCACGCTCCAGCGTAGCGTGTCACGGTCGTGGAAATTGGTGTCTGATGGCAACGTAAACGTTATCTTGTTGTCTAGGGGCATGCCCGTCAACTGATAGATATGCTGCCATATCCACACGTCGATACTGTCTCCGGGAAGTGATTCTTTCGGCTTGTTGTCACGTAGGGCAATCAAGTGGTTGATACCGTCTCTTTCGGCTTTCAACCGTACATTCACTTTCTCGTAGATTTTGGTAAGTACTTCCGGATTACGGGCAAACCAGACCATAGAAGAGTCAAAATCGGCTTGAGTGATGCCATATTTCTTGAAAACCGATTCAATGTATAGCACCCGCTTATAACTTTCGTTATACGGCACTTCTTCACCCATAGCTTTGGCTATGTGATAATCATAAAGCACGTTTTCCATCTTGGCATCCGGAAGTACGGTTTCGGGCCTTTTTACCTTACATGCCGTCAGACTGAATGCCAAAAGGACTACGCTACACCATTGAATTCGACTTATTCCCCTCATGATTTCTTTATGGCAGCATGATAGGCATCATTGAAATCCTTACTATAGAACAACAGCAATGCAATCATACCGCAACTGATTGCCGCATCCGCAAAATTGAATATCGGACTGAAAAAAATGAAGTGTTCACCACCGACGAACGGCATCCATGCAGGCCAGTTTGTATCTATGATAGGAAAATAGAACATGTCTACCACCTTGCCGTGAAACCAGGAAGCATATCCTCCCCCTTCGGGCAGGAAAGAAGCTATCTGCGAATGAGTGCTTTCGTTGAACAGCACACCGTAGAATACGCTGTCAATAATGTTGCCCAAAGCTCCCGTCAGGACTAAAGACACGCAGACGATGAATCCCGTCTTCATTCCCTGCTTCACGAATTTATACAGAAACCAGCCTATCACCGTCACCGCAACAATACGGAACAAGGTCAAGAACAGCTTGGCGAATATTTCCATACCGAAAGCCATACCGCTATTCTCAGTAAAGTAGATGTAGAACCAATCTGTGATTCGGATACTCTCATGCCAGTACATGTGGGTCTTTATCCAAATCTTGATAATCTGGTCTATAATCAATACCGAGAATATAATGAGCAGGGCTATCCGGCCTTTCGTAAAGAATTTACCCATTTTTATTTCTTGCCGTTGTTTTTAGCTTCGATACTCAAAGTGGCATGAGGCACTGCACGGAGGCGCTCTGCCGGTATCAGTTTGCCGGTTTCGCGGCAAATGCCATATGTTTTGTTCTCAATGCGCACCAAAGCAGCCTGCAATCCTTGGATGAACTTCAACTGGCGTTGGGCCAGACGTGTGGTTTCTTCCTTGGATAAGGTGTTGGCACCTTCTTCCAGTACTTTGTACGTAGGAGATGTATCGTCGGTGTCATTACCGTCTGCACCCGTCAGGCTGGCCTTTAACAGTTCATAGTCACGTTGTGCCAACTCTAACTTCTCCATAATGATAGCGCGGAATTCTTCCAATTCAGCATCTGAGTATCTTGTCTTTTCTGCCATAACTTTTACGTGTTAATCAGGGTTAGTATTTAATTATTCTTTCACTACGCTCACGTACAGCGAGAAATCGTCGAAGTTCAGTTCTGTACCATTTTCTACGTTGTCTGCCAGCGTCAGTGAAGTTCCTAAAACTTGGTTGCGAATATAGTCATTATATTCATTTACCGCATCATCTGTTTGAGGATTTTTTGATAATGTAATCTTTATTTTATCTGTTATCTCAAAACCGCTCGACTTGCGGATATTCTGAATGCGGTTTACCAGCTCGCGTGCAATACCCTCACGGCGCAGCTCTTCGGTAACGGTAACTTCCAGAGCCACGGTCAGTTTGCCCTCGTTGGCAACCAGCCATCCCGGAATATCCTCACTGAAGATTTCCACATCTGCCGTTTCAATCACGGCTTCTGCACCGTCCAGATTGAACGTATAAGAGCCTTTCTTCTCCAGCTCGGCAATGGCTTCCTGGGACATTTCTGCCACAGCAGCAGCCACGGCTTTCATCTGCTTACCGAATTTCGGTCCCAGCTTCTTGAAGTCGCATTTCACTTTCTTTACCAGTACACCGGCAGCACCGTCCACAAACTGGATTTCTTTTACATTCACCTCGTTCATGATAAGTGCTTTCACAGCCTCGATGTGTGCACGCTGTTCTTCATCCACTACCGGTATCATGATGCACTGAAGCGGTTGGCGGACTTTGATGTTCACCTTGCGGCGCAGTGCCAATACCATGGAAGTGACGTCTTGTGCCATCTGCATGCGGACTTCCAATCCCTTGTCTATCATTTCCTCCTTATATTCGGGGAACTTGGCAAGGTGTACGGAAACCACATTGTCGCGTCCCGTAGCTGCAATCAGGTCGGAATAGAGCATATCAGCATAGAACGGAGCGATGGGTGCCATCAGCTTAGCCACGGTTTCGAGGCATGTATAGAGTGTCTGGAATGCAGAGAGCTTGTCCTGCGTCATACCACCGCCCCAGAAACGTTTGCGGTTCAGGCGGACATACCAGTTGGAGAGGTTGTCGTTCACGAATTCGGAAATGAGACGTCCTGCTTTCGTGGGCTCGTATTCATTGTAGCAGGTATCCACGTTCTTCACCAACGTATTCAGTACAGAGAGAATCCAACGGTCTATCTCAGGGCGTTCTGCCATGGGCACATCGGCTTCTTTGTAGTCAAATTCGTCTACATTGGCATAGAGGGCGAAGAATGAATAGGTGTTATAGAGTGTTCCGAAGAACTTGCGGCGCACCTCTTCCACTCCATCCACGTCGAACTTAAGATTGTCCCACGGAGAAGAGTTGGTGATCATGTACCAGCGCAACGGGTCGGACCCGTATTTCTCGATGGTCGAGAAGGGGTCTACGGCATTGCCCAGACGCTTGGACATCTTGTTACCATTTTTGTCGAGCACCAAGCCGTTGGAAATGACAGCCTTATAAGAAATACTGTCGAACACCATTGTAGCGATGGCGTGCAACGTGAAGAACCAACCGCGTGTCTGGTCCACCCCTTCGGCGATGAAATCGGCAGGATATACCTGGTGGCTATCCAGCAGTTCCTTATTCTCGAACGGATAGTGTATCTGTGCATAAGGCATGGCACCGGAATCGAACCAAACGTCAATCAAGTCCGTTTCGCGTTTCATCGGCTTGCCGTCTTTAGAAACAAGGATGACATCGTCCACGTAAGGACGGTGCAAGTCTATCTTGTCGTAATTCTCTTTGGTATATACACCCGGCTGGAAGCCCTTCTCCTTGTAAGGATTGGACTGCATCAAGCCGGCAGCTACGGATTTCTCTATTTCGTTGTAAAGTTCTTCTACAGACTCGATACACTTTTCCTCGCTATTGTCCTCTGTACGCCAGATGGGCAGCGGAGTACCCCAGTAGCGTGAACGGCTGAGGTTCCAGTCATTCAGGTTTTCCAGCCACTTGCCGAAACGTCCCGTACCGGTGCTTTCCGGCTTCCAGTTGATGGTCTTGTTCAACTCTATCATACGTTCTTTGCAAGCGGTGCTGCGGATAAACCAGCTATCCAGCGGATAGTACAATACGGGTTTGTCCGTACGCCAGCAGTGCGGATAATTGTGTACATGCTTTTCTATCTTGAATGCCTGGCGGGCGGCTTTCATCATCATGCAGAGTTCGATATCCAATGATTCGGCAGCTTGTGCAGCCTGCTCATCATACTTGCCGTCTACAGTGAATTGAGGGTCATAGGCATTCTTTACCCACTTGCCCTGATAGTCTTTGTAAAGGTCTGCATTGACACATGCCTTTACAAACTCCTCGTCCAGTTCGTCAATCAAGAAGAACTTACCGGTGAGGTCTACCATCGGGCGGGTCTCACCCTTCTTGTTTATCATGAACAAGGACGGTATACCTGCAGCGCGTGCCACAAAAGCATCGTCCGCACCAAAGGTCGGGGCAATGTGTACGATACCCGTACCGTCTTCAGTCGTCACATAGTCACCAGAAATTACACGGAAACCTTTGTCGCTGGGAGTCCAGCTACCGTCTTCGGCAACGTCTATTGGCTTCACCCACGGGATGAGCTGTTCGTACTCCATGCCTATCAGATCCGGGCCTTTATATTCGCCCACCACCTTGAACGGTATCAGCTTATCACCCGGCTTATAGTCCTCTAATGCAATGCCTTCCGCTTTTTTGTTGAAGTGAGTGTAGAGCAGTGCTTTTGCCAAGACAACAGTCATCTTCTCACCGCTATATCCGTTGTAAGTCTGTACGGCCACGTAGTCTATCTTGGGACCGACGCAGAGCGCAGTGTTGCTGGGCAACGTCCACGGAGTAGTGGTCCATGCCAGGAAGTAAGGAGTTCCCCACTCTGCCATTTCCGGTTTCGGATGCTTCATCTTGAACTGTGCCACCATGGTCGTGTCTTTTACGTCACGGTAACATCCGGGCTGGTTCAACTCGTGCGAGCTGAGTCCGGTTCCGGCAGCAGGAGAATAAGGTTGTATGGTATACCCTTTATAAAGGAGTCCTTTCTTATAGAGCTGTTTCAGCAGCCACCACAAGGTTTCGATGTAGCGGTTGTCGTAGGTGATATACGGGTCCGTCATGTCCACCCAGTAGCCCATCTTGTGCGTCAAGTCTTCCCATTCCTTGGTGAACTTCATGACGTCCTTGCGGCAGGCAGCATTGTATTCTGCTACGGAAATAGTCTTGCCAATATCCTCTTTCGTAATGCCGAGTGCTTTTTCCACACCCAGTTCCACGGGCAGTCCATGAGTATCCCATCCGGCCTTACGCTTTACTTGGAACCCCTTCATCGTTTTGTAACGGCAGAAAATGTCCTTAATGGAGCGAGCCATTACGTGGTGAATGCCCGGCATACCATTGGCCGAGGGAGGTCCTTCGAAAAATACGAAAGAAGGACAACCTTCACGTTCTGTCATACTCTTGGCGAAAACCTGGTTTTCGTCCCATTTCTTCAACACTTTTCCGTTCACTTCGGAAAGGTCGAGCTTCGAATATTCGGCAAACTTCTTACCCATCTTGATATTTACTATTTGACAATTTACAATTTACGATTGAAGATACTCTTGATAGGCATTTGGTACGTCAAAAGCTACCTTCTCCATTTTAAGGGTGCAAATTTACAAAAAACTTAAATACAAGAGACTTTTTAAGAACAAAAAAATATGCAGGTACGATTTTAAAAAATATTCGCTCACTCAACACTGTCCCTCTTTTCTCTTTTCCCGAATTAGTACATAGAAGTGCATCTGTAGATGTCGTTTGGGGCAATGCAGGGTTCCCTAAGCAAAAAACGACAAAAAACGCAGAATTTGCCAAAACCTACCCCCTGAAAACTACGTTGAAAACAACAAATGAGAGGGCTATTTTGCTGAGTTCAACAAATGGTATGTAGAATTCTGCGAATGCTATTGCCGCAATCAGCAATAAGCGTGCAGAGAACAGCATGGGAAAGAATAATAAAGTATTATATTAAAAGAAATAATAACAGCATCATCAGCGGATAGACTTCAACTGTTGCTGCTGTAACTATAATGCAAGGTGAAATAATTAAGGTAATGATTCACCACTCCGAAACAATCCGATGTCTCATCGAAAGAGAGAAAGTAATACATCAGGTTTTCGGGTTCTTTCTTTTGGGTCAGGATTTCGTCCACATAGGCAAGAAAGGCGTTTTTGATGCTGTTATCGTTGTAGTAGTCTGCCAACTTTGCCAGTTTACGTTCTATGGGTTTGTTATGCTGCAATTGCATGGCAGATTTCGAGCGTTCAGGCTTCACATCTCCGGTCAGTCCCCCATCATTATAGTATTGGCGGCGCTCGTCATAGACTTGGCTCAGCAGTTGATAGATTCGGGCGGCAGCCTCGTGATTTATGGCGGAGGCAGGCTTCAGTTGTTCTTCCTTGCTCTTCTTCTGCATAGTGGCGTGGTAGGCAAAGTAGAGGATGAAGTCACGGAAGAGCGTGGTTTGGGGCATGATGATTTCTACCAGGACATCCACGTCGGCAAGTACACTGAAGTCCACGGAGTAATAGCGGACACGTCCACGGGTGACGGAATTGACCTTTATGTCGGTTTTCAAGAAGCCCAAGGCCGAGAATTGCTTAATGATGACTTCCTGCCGGGTACGGCGGATACGGGTTTCTTCCTCTACACGCGCCTGGGAGTAATGGAAAGGCTTGTATTTAAAAGAAATCTGTTTTACTGTAAGCCAGTCGAACAGAATCAGCTCGTCGGGAGCCAGACGGTAGTTAAGTAATCGCAACACATTGATGCAGAGAGGTATTTCGGGAGCAGAGAGAGCTTTCTTGGCCATTGTTTCTGTTTTTTAGAATAAAAGTTTTGTAAAGATACGGATAAACTATGGAATTACCATCCGAAATGCCATACTTCATCGTCCCGGATGCCACACTTCAGCAGCTGAAATGCCACACTCCGTTGTCCGAAACCTATGGCATTCCGGACGATGAAGTGTGGCATTTCGGAGAATAAGGTGTGGCATTGGAGGCAACCGAGTGTGGCATTCGGGAAAGTCATCTTTTCATCTTCACCTCGTACAAATCGCCTCTCCGGTCTTTCAGGTTGCGTACACTGCCGTAGGTATGCAGTTCATTCAGCAAGTCCAGATCCACATCCGACACAAGAATCATTTCGGTATTCGGAGTGGCTTCCGCACGCTTGCCGTCTGTGGGGAAAGCGAAGTCGCAGGGAGTGAACACGCCGGACTGGGCATACTGGATGTCCATGTTGTGCACGCGGGGAAGATTGCCTACACTGCCGGCTATCACTACAAAGCACTCGTTTTCGATGGCACGAGCATGGGCGCACACCTTTACGCGGCTGTAAGCATTCTGCGTATCGGTAAGGAAAGGAACAAAGAGTATCTGCATGCCTTGGTCCGCCATGATGCGGCTCAGTTCGGGGAACTCTACATCGTAGCATATCAGCACGCCTATCTTAGCACAGTCCGTATCGAAAGTTTGGATGGACTTGCCTCCGCTCAGTCCCCAGGACTTTATCTCGTCGGGAGTGACATGTATCTTTTCGTACATTTCATAACTTCCGTCACGTCGGCAGAGGAATCCTACGTTGTATAGCAGCCCGTCTTCCTTGATAAGCGGCATACTGCCCGTAATAATGTTGATGTTATAGCTGATGGCGAGCTTGACGAAACGCTCCTTGATTTCCTCGGTATAGGCCGCCAGCCCGCGGATAGCCTGCGACTCGCCCTCGTTGTTGAATTTTGCCATCAACGGTGCGTTGAAGTATTCGGGAAAAAGGACAAAGTCACTCTTGTAGTCGCTCACGGCATCCACAAAAAATTCCACTTGCTCAAAAAGGTCATCCAGTGTCTTGTAGGTACGCATCTGCCATTGTACCAAGCCTACGCGGACAGTGGTTTTGGGGTTTACATAGTCTTGTGTGGGAGCCTGATAGTAGATATTGTCCCATTGCAGCAGGCAGGCGTAGTGCTTGGACTCCTCATCATTGGGAAGGTAGTTGCGCATCACCTTGCGCACGTGGAAGTCGTTAGAGAGCTGAAAGGTCAGCACCGGATCGAAGATCTCCTTTTGCTTCACCTTATCTATGTACTCCTTGGGGCGGATTTGATCGGCATATTTGTAGTAGTTGGGGATACGTCCGCCAAACATGATTGCCTTCAGGTTCAATGTCTCGCAAAGTTCCTTGCGGTATTCATACATACGGCGTGCCAGACGCAGGCCACGGTATTGGGGATGGATAAAGACTTCGATGCCATAAAGTATGTTGCCTTTCGGATTGTGGGTGTTAAAAGTCTCCTTGCCCGTAACCTGGGCGTAAGTGTGGTCGTTCTTCACATCATCGTAGTTCACTATGATGGAAAGCGCACAGCCCACGATTTTCTCGTCAACCACCGTCACAATCTGCCCCTCGGGGAAGATGCGTATCAGTTTTTCTATTTGTTTGTGCGTCCAGAACACATCGCTTCCGTCTGAATAAACGCGCGTAAACGATTGTGCCAACTGGTCATAATCTTCAATCTGCAGATTGCGTATCTGCACCTTATTGATTTTCATTGAATCCATAACTTTCTTGCTATTCCTGATTAAAAACAGTGCAAAGGTACGGTTTATCCTTACATGTTATCTTCCCCTCCGAAGATTTTTCTTTCCCATCTTGAACGGATAAGGGAAAAGATACGGAATTGATAACAAAAAGAGGAGGCATTCATCAGGCCTCCTCTTTCCCGTCTTATATGGACAGTTTCAATGACGGTCTTATCTATTGTTTCTTCTATTCTTCCACAGCTTGGTCATGTCTTCCAGTGTCTTGCCTTTCGTTTCGGGAACAAGCTTCCAGACAAACAGAGCAGCCACCACACAGATGATTCCGTATAAGCCATAAGCAAACATGTGCCCGAACTTGTCTCCCATATCTCCCAAACTCATATTGTACATAGGTACGAAGGTGGAAGATACAATGAAATTGAATATCCATTGGAAGGCTACGGCAATGGCTACTGCAGCGCCACGGATGGTATTCGGGAAGATTTCAGCAATCAGTACCCAGCAGATGGGGCCCCAGCTGAACATGAACGAAGCACTGTAGACCATGATGCTGACAACAGCCAACATGGGAGGAAGCCCTGCCACAACGTTGCAAAGAGCTACTCCGAAAGCACCTATCGCCATGCCGATAGACCCCGAGATGAGCAGCGGTTTACGTCCCCATTTCTCGACTGTAAAGACAGCCAGCAACGTGAACAGAATATTGATGATACCCATGATGACGGTTTGAACCATCGGGTTGCCCATTCCCATCGTTTCGAAGATACGCGGTGCGAAATAGAGTACGGCGTTGATACCTACCGCTTGCTGGAATACACTCAGCATGATACCGATAAAGATAACCATCCAGCCATAAGTGAAAAGCTTTTCCGTCTTTTCCTCTGCCGTGGCTTTGATTTGAGACAGAATAACCTTTGCCTGAGCCAAGCCGTTGATACGGCTTAACACCTGGAGTGCCTTATCATCCTTGCCACTCATGGCAAGATAGCGTGGCGTTTCGGGAACAAACAGTACGAGCAACGCAAAGACTCCTGCAGGAACAGCCTCACTGACAAACATCAGACGCCATCCTATCTCTGTGGTCCATGCTGCCGCTTCGGGATTCAGAATCTGGTTGACTCCTTCAATGGCCTTTATCACCGGATTTGAATTCTCGCCCAGAATAAGGAAATTCACGAAGTAAACCACCAACTGGCCGAAGATAATGGCAAACTGATTCCATGATACCAGAGTCCCGCGAATGTTGCTCGGCGCAATTTCCGCAATATACATCGGGCAGATGGCCGATGCCAAACCTACGCCGATTCCTCCCAATACACGGTAGAAATTGAATGCCACGAGCAAGGAATAGGAAGGAACACCATAGTCGAAGAAAAGGAATTCCGGGTAGTAGGAGCCCAATGCCGACAGAAAGAACAAGACGCCGGCTATGAAAAGAGAATTCTTACGTCCCAGATTGGATGCGAAGAATCCCGAAAGAGCACTACCGATGATACATCCGATAAGTGCACTGGAAGAGGTAATGCCGTGAATCGTATCTGTGTAGACAAAATCGGAGGCACCCATAAAAAATGCCTGAAGCCCTTTATCGGCACCGGATATGACTGCTGTATCGTAGCCGAAAAGCAAGCCCCCGATGACGGCTACCAGCACAATAGAGAAGAGGTAGAGTTTACTGCCTTTTTCTGTATAATTCATGATATTAATGATTAATGGTTAATGATTAGCGATTAATGATTAGCGATTAATGATTAATATTGAAACACCTCATGCGCAACTTATTAACCACTAATCACTAAACATTGATCATTATTAGCAGTACATATTCACGATTGCCTCATACAATTCCTGCTTGCCGCTGGTCTGTTTCGGCTCACCGTTGGCTTTTGCGTAAGCTACCAAATCCTCCAGCGTCAGTTTGCCATCTTCAAATTCCTTGCCTTTACCACTGTCGAAGGAAGCATAGCGGTCGGCCAGCATCTTCTTGTAAGGAGACTCTTCAAGCAGTTTGGCTGCACTTTCCAGTGCACGTGCCATCACGTCCATACCGGCGATGTGGGCAATGAAAATGTCTTCCAGGTCGGTGGAGTTGCGACGGGTCTTGGCATCGAAGTTTGTACCGCCATTGCCAAAGCCTCCGTTACGGATGATTTGCATCATTGCCTGGGTCAGTTCGAAGTTGTCAATGGGGAACTGGTCTGTATCCCAGCCGTTCTGGTAGTCACCACGGTTGGCGTCGATGGAGCCGAGCATACCGTTGTCTACGGCTACTGCGAGTTCGTGCTCGAAGGTGTGGCCCGCCAAAGTAGCGTGGTTCACTTCGATGTTCACCTTGAAATCTTTGTCCAGATTGTGAGCCTTCAAGAAGCCGATAACGGTTTCGGTGTCTACATCATACTGGTGTTTTGTAGGTTCCATCGGTTTCGGTTCAATCAAGAAGGTACCTTTGAAGCCGCGGGCACGTGCATAGTCGCGGGCGATGGTCAACATCTGTGCGAGGTGCTCTTTCTCACGCTTCTGGTCTGTATTCAGCAATGACATGTAGCCTTCGCGACCGCCCCAGAATACATAGTTTGAACCTCCCAGTTCGATAGTAGCGTCGATGGCGTTTTTGATTTGGATGGCGGCACGTGCCACAACATCGAAATCGGGGTTGGTGGCTGCACCATTCATGTAGCGGGCATGGCCGAATACGTTGGCAGTACCCCACAACAGTTTGATGCCGGTTTCTGCTTGTTTCTGCTTGGCATACGCTACGATTTCCTTCAAGTTGGCTTCGTATTCTTCAATGGTCTCGGCTTCTTCGCAGAGGTCTACATCGTGGAAGCAGTAGTATTCGATACCCATTTTCTGCATGAATTCAAAGCCGGCGTCCATTTTGTTCTTGGCAGCCTGAACCTTGTCAGCCTCACCGTTCCAGGGGAATTTCTTTGTTCCGCCACCGAATTGGTCACCACCTTCTGCGCAAAGAGTGTGCCACCATGCCATGGCGAACTTCAACCATTCGCTCATTTTCTTACCCATGATTACTTTATCGGCATCGTAATAACGGAATGCCATCGGGTTCTTGCTCTCTTTACCTTCGAATTTAATCTTTCCTATTCCGGGAAAATACTCTTTTGTTGCCATAAGAATTTAATGTTTTAATGTGAGAATGTGCCAATGACAGACACATTCATCACGGGGTTAATTATTAATTTATTGTTTTAACGTGCTAACGTTTTAATGTGCACATTAGCACATTACCCAGTGTTTCCAGCGCGCATATGCGTCGGCATAAGCCTGGCGGTCTGCCACTTTCGGCTCTATCACCTCGAGCTTCTCAAGCGTGGCAAATGCTTCGTTGTTGTCCTTGTATATGCCCACACCGATTCCGGCGCCTTTGGCGGCACCTACAGAGCCGTCGGTATCATACAGTTCGATGACAGCTCCCGTCACACCGGCCAATGTCTCGCGGAACAGCGGGCTGAGGAACATATTAGCCTTGCCTGCATGAATTTTCTGCACGGGAATGCCCATTTGTTCCATGATGTCGATTCCATATTTAAAGGAAAAAACGATGCCTTCCTGCGCTGCACGGATGATATGCTGTTTGCCGTGCTGGTTGAAGTTGATGCCATGAATGGAGCAGCCTATTTCCTTGTTCTCCAGCATACGCTCCGCACCGTTTCCAAAGGGCAGGATACTGATACCGGCACTGCCGATGGGAGCTTGCGCCGCCAGCAGATTCATATCGCTGTAGGAGATACCTTCGGGAGCAACGGTGCGTTTTACCCATGAATTGAGAATGCCCGTACCATTGATGCACAGCAGAACACCCAGACGGGTTTGCCCGGCAGCATGGTTGACGTGTGCAAAGGTGTTGACACGTGACTTGGGGTCGTAGTTCACCTCACCGTTCACGCCGTATACCACGCCGGACGTTCCGGCGGTAGAAGCAATTTCACCCGGATTGAATACATTCAGGGAAAGGGCATTGTTGGGCTGGTCGCCGGCACGGTAAGTGATAGGCGTACCTTCTTTCAGACCCAGCTCTGCGGCTGCAGCAGCATTGACACGTCCCTGCTCGGAGAAAGTCGGTTTGATGTCGGCAATCAGAGAGGAGTCGAATCCATAATAGTCCATCAGAAAGTCGGCAACCCGGTTGTTCTTGAAATCCCAGAACATCCCTTCGGACAAACCGGACACCGTGGTACAGATGGTACCGCTCAACTTCATGGCGATATAGTCGCCCGGCAGCATTATCTTATGAATCTTTTCGTAAACGGAAGGCTCATTCTCCTTAATCCAAGCCAGTTTGGAGGCCGTGAAGTTGCCCGGAGAATTCAGCAGATGTGAAAGGCAAGTCTCCTCTCCCAATGTTTCGAAAGCCTTTTGTCCGTAGGGCACGGCTCTGGAGTCGCACCAGATAATGGCAGGACGCAACACCTGCTGGTTTTTATCTACACATACCAAGCCATGCATCTGATAAGAGATACCGATCGCCTTGATGTCTTTTGCGTTTACTCCGGATTCTGCCAATACCGCTTGTGTGGCCAGTTTCAAGTTTTCCCACCAGTTTCCGGGGTCTTGCTCTGCCCAGCCGGGCTTCACTGCGATAATTTCCGCTTCAGTCTTGGGGAAGAAGGCAGACGATACACACTTGCCGCTTTCCGCATTTACCAGACTCGCTTTTACAGACGAGCTGCCGATGTCATAACCTAATAAATACATTTCTATCAATATTAAAATGAAAGTGATATGAAGAATTTACAATCCGGCTACCGTCGGATTTTATTGTATATCTTTTTGTCGAAACGGTAGTAGCGTGCCGCCCGGTGGGCCACGCCCTGCTGTTTTTCTTCCAGGGGGACGACATACTCCATCAAGGCAATTTTTTTATGGAAATTGCGTACGTCGTACTGCTTGTCATACACCAGTTCGTACAAAGTGCGAAGCTGGGATGCGGTGAACTTACGCGGCAACAAGTCGAACAGTGAAGACGGGTTGAACTCGACGTACTGACGGACATAGGTAATGGCTTCCTTGATAATCAGGTTGTGGTCGAATGCCAGAGCCTTTATATCCGGCATGGCTACCCAACTAGCTTGATAATTGTCCAAATCACGGTTCAATGCGCGGTCTATCTTCACCAGGGAAAGATAGGCTATGGTGACAATACGCTCTACCTTGGACTGCATGGCACGTTCCAGCCAATGTACATCTCTGGGGTCCTTCGTACGGTTTTTTGAGCCGAATGCCTTGAATTGCATCAGATTGACGTTCTTCAGCCCCGTCAATTCATTCAACACCCGTTTGGCAGCTTCATCCAAATCCTCATCCATGTAAATCAAACTTCCGGGAAGCTTCATATCATGAAAGATTTCTCCTTCTTCCTCTCCTGCACGCTTAATCAGCAGAACCTTTAGCTGTTCTCCGTCAAAACCAATCACTACACAGTCCACAGAGATATGATTGTTTGCCAACGGCGTTTTTTGTTCTATGTTTTGCATAATATATCTCGTTAAGCGCTGCAAATATAAATAGGTTTTTCTAATTTGCAATAAAGGAAAAGAATATTTTTATAATGTTATAAAGCATTATTTTTCAACCGAATACATATCTTACTTTATACAATATCATTTTCAGTTGTTATCGTATGGAATACAATATGTAATTTACAAGAATATACACGAGGTCTAATTGTAGGAAGTACAATAAGGAGAAAGTGTTTCATTTATAAGTATTTCAGCCTCCGGATACCACAGAAGGCCCAAGCATACATATTGTATTTTAGCTTCCCTCCTTAAAGTAAGGGCATTGCACAAAAAACATCCGTTTGTGCGGTGAATATCAGAAAAACCTCTACCTTTGTAGCACTTTTTATTTAAACACTAAAAAACGAGTAAATATGAAAGCATTTGTATTTCCGGGTCAAGGTGCCCAATTCGTTGGCATGGGAAAGGACCTGTACGAAAATTCGGCATTAGCCAAGGAACTTTTTGAGAAAGCAAATGATATCCTCGGGTATCGTATTACTGATATTATGTTCAACGGAACAGATGAAGACCTGCGCCAGACTAAAGTTACCCAACCTGCCGTGTTCCTTCATTCCGTTATTTCTGCCCTCTGCATGGGCGATGACTTTAAGCCGGAGATGACCGCCGGTCACTCATTGGGCGAGTTCTCTGCCTTGGTTGCTGCCGGTGCACTGAGCTTTGAAGATGGTCTGAAACTGGTGTATGCCCGTGCCATGGCTATGCAAAAGGCTTGCGAGGCACAGCCCTCCACTATGGCAGCCATTATTGCCCTGCCGGATGAAAAGGTTGAGGAAATCTGCGCTCAAGTAAGTGCTGAAGGTGAAGTTTGCGTGGCAGCCAACTATAACTGCCCGGGACAGATTGTAATTTCCGGTTCCATAGAAGGTATCAACAAGGCTTGCGAACTGATGAAGGCTGCAGGTGCAAAGCGTGCTCTGCCGTTGAAGGTAGGCGGTGCGTTCCACTCTCCGCTGATGAACCCTGCCAAAGTTGAACTGGAAGCAGCCATCAATGCAACAGAAATCCATGCTCCGAAGTGCCCCGTATATCAGAATGTAGACGCTATGCCTCATACTGACCCGGTAGAAATCAAGAAGAACCTGGTGGCTCAGCTGACAGCATCGGTACGTTGGACGCAAACAGTGAAGAACATGGTTGCCGATGGTGCTACGGACTTCACAGAGTGCGGTCCTGGTGCAGTGCTGCAAGGTCTTATCAAGAAGATTGCACCGGAAGCTACGGCTCACGGGATTGCATAATTCCTTAAATAGAATATTTTCAAGGCTGTCTTTCTTCAAATAGACAGCCTTTCTTGTTTTAGTAGGCCATTTCCTTTATATTTGCCACTCACAACAAAATGGGATATATGGAAAAGATTACGGAGTTCAGAAATACCTTGGCAGTACCTATTCATAAGTTATCGATAGACTCTCTGGTACAAGAGGTATGCCTCTGCCCCGAGTATTTTGAAGATATATACCGATTGACATACGATGAAAAACAGACGGTGTCATGGCGGGCAATATGGGTATGCGAGAAATTGAGCGAAATCCATCCCGGCTGGTTCATCCTACTGTACGATGAAATCATTCAACGGCTGATAGACTGCACGCACGACGGTTCCAAACGTCTCTTATTATCTATACTGTATAATATTCCCATCCCTACTCCAATCTCCGTCGATTTGCTGAATTACTGCCTGGACCACATGCTATCTCCGCAAGAAAGCATAGGAGTGCAAGCCCTTTCCATCAGAATAGCCTATCTGCTTTGCAGGAAGGAGCCGGAACTGCTGCAGGAATTGCAACTGATACTAGAAAATACAGAGCTTGATTTTTATTCAACTGGAGTCAGAACCACTGTTCGGAATACGCTGAAAAAGATACGTGCCACAAAGGGGCGCGAGTAAACAAAAAGTAATCACTGAAATAAAAAGTACGTTCTTTTGTTTTTTATTTCCGATTTTCCCTTACCTTTGTTGCCGTAAAGACAAAGGGGTGCCCCGACGGGCTGAGATTATACCCTCGAACCTGATGCAGTTAGTACTGCCGTAGGAATTGGATATTTCTTTCTTCACTGAACTTGCCGTAAAGACGCTTCTTTGTATTTACTTCCATTGTTTTATTTCTTAATGAACAGAAAAATGAAAGTATTGGTCAACAACAAGGAAGTGAAAACCGGCGCCACTACCCTTTCACAACTTATCGAGGAACTTGCCCTACCGATGCAAGGCATTGCCGTGGCCGTAGACAACCGTATTGTACTTCGCACGGAATGGACAAAATGCATCCTGAGGGAATACATGCCCATCATCATTATCAAAGCAGCTTGCGGAGGGTGAGGAAGATGAAGGACGAGAGACTGAAAAACGGAGGAATGCAGTTCATCACGCACTATACGGAACGATATTCGTATCTGGATGCTGCACGCATGGCTCTTGAGGGCGGTTGCCGCTGGGTGCAACTGCGCATGAAAGACACCCCGGTGGAAACGATAGAACCCGTAGCTTTGGAAGTGCAGGCCCTTTGCCGGCAATATGGTGCCACCTTCATCATTGACGACCATGTGGAACTGGCAGGGAAACTGCATGCCGACGGCGTGCACCTGGGCAAGAAAGACATGCCCATAGCCGACGCACGCCGGATTCTGGGCGCGGAGTACATTATAGGCGGCACGGCAAATACCTTTGAGGATGTACTGCAACACTACAAAGCCGGTGCCGACTACATAGGCTGCGGCCCCTTCCGCTACACCACTACCAAGAAGAATCTGAGTCCGATATTGGGACTGGAAGGATATACAGCTATCATCCACCGGATGCAGGAGAAGGATATACACCTTCCGATAGTAGCCATCGGTGGAATAACCATAGCGGATATTCCAGCCGTTATGCAGACGGGGGTAAGCGGGATTGCCCTTTCGGGCACGGTACTGCATGCCGATAGTCCGGCAGATGAAATGAAAAGAATCATTTCTTTAATGGAGAATGAAAAATAAAGAATTAATATATGACGACTGATATGGAAAAATTAGTGATTGCGGGACGTGAGTTCAACTCCCGTCTGTTTTTAGGAACCGGAAAGTTCAATTCCGATGAAGTGATGGAGCAGTCTATCCTGGCATCCGGCACAGAAATGGTGACGGTAGCCATGAAACGCATTGAACTGGACAACAAGGAAGACAATATGCTGGTACACATACAGCATCCCGGTATCCAGCTTCTGCCCAACACCTCCGGCGTGCGCAATGCCGAAGAAGCTGTTTTTGCTGCACAGATGGCGCGTGAAGCTTTCGGCACGAACTGGCTGAAACTGGAGATACACCCCGACCCCCGCTATCTGTTGCCCGATTCTGTAGAGACGCTGAAAGCCACGGAAGAACTGGTCAAGTTAGGATTTGTGGTACTGCCCTATTGCCAGGCCGACCCCACACTGTGCAAGAGGCTGGAAGAAGCCGGTGCCGCCACCGTCATGCCGCTGGGTGCTCCTATCGGTACAAACAAAGGACTACAGACAAGGGATTTCCTGAGAATAATCATTGAACAAGCCAATATCCCCGTAGTGGTGGATGCCGGTATCGGTGCCCCGAGCCATGCGGCAGAGGCTATGGAAATGGGCGCTTCGGCTTGCCTGGTGAATACAGCCATTGCAGTGGCGGGCGACCCCGTGACCATGGCGGTAGCGTTCAAGCAGGCTGTAGAGGCGGGACGCATGGCATACGAAGCAGGTCTGGGCATACAGGCAGATAATTTTGTTGCGGAAGCCAGCTCACCGCTGACGGCTTTCTTGAATGAAAAATGACAAAACAGGGAGATTTACGATTAGACAATTTACGATTTACGATTGAAGTTACTCATGCAATCATAAACCTACCGGTTGAGAGAGGTTGTTTAACAATACAAACTCCAATCGTAAATCGTAAATTGTCTAATCGTAAATCTCTACATAACAAAACCTAAAGAAAAATGAACCAGAAGATAAAATTCCCCCGTTCCGAGAAAGTATATTTGCCGGGCACCTTGTTTCCCGAATTGCGCGTAGCTATGCGCAAGGTGGAGCAAGTGCCCAGTACGAACTTCATTGATGGAGAAAAGGTACTTACTCCGAATCCGGAAGTGTATGTGTATGATACCAGCGGACCGTTCAGCGACCCTGCCGTCGAAGTGGATTTGAAGAAAGGGCTGCCCCGTCTGCGCGAGCCGTGGATACTGAAACGCGGCGATGTGGAGCAGCTTTCCGAAATAACGTCGGAGTACGGGCGCATGCGCCGCGACGACCGGTCGCTCGACTCTCTGCGCTTTGAGCATATCACCCTGCCCTACCGCGCCCTTCAAGGAAAATGCTGCACACAGATGTACTATGCCAAACAAGGCATCATCACGCCTGAAATGGAGTATGTGGCGATTCGCGAGAACATGAACTGCGCGGAGCTGGGAATAGAGACGCACATCACACCGGAATTTGTACGCCAGGAGATTGCTGCCGGACGCGCCCTGCTTCCTGCCAACATCAACCATCCCGAAGCAGAGCCGATGATTATAGGCCGTAACTTCCTGGTGAAGATAAATACCAATATCGGAAACTCCGCCACCACCTCGGGCATCGAAGAAGAGGTAGAGAAAGCATTGTGGAGCTGCAAATGGGGCGGCGACACGCTGATGGACCTCTCCACGGGCGAGAACATACACGAAACGCGCGAATGGATTATCCGCAACTGTCCCGTTCCCGTGGGCACTGTCCCCATCTACCAGGCATTGGAGAAAGTGAACGGCAAGGTGGAAGACCTCACCTGGGAAATCTACCGCGACACCTTGATTGAACAATGCGAGCAGGGAGTGGACTACTTCACCATCCATGCCGGCATACGCCGCCACAATGTGCATCTGGCCGAGAAAAGGTTGTGCGGCATCGTGAGCCGTGGCGGCAGCATCATGAGCAAATGGTGCCTGGTGCACGACCGCGAGAGTTTCCTTTACGAACACTTTGATGACATTTGCGACATTCTGGCACAGTATGACGTTGCCATCTCTTTGGGAGACGGGCTGCGTCCGGGGTCTACGCACGATGCCAACGATGAAGCGCAGTTTGCAGAACTCGACACGATGGGCGAGCTTGTGCTGCGTGCCTGGGACAAGAATGTGCAGGCTTTCATCGAAGGTCCCGGCCACGTGCCCATGCACAAGATTAAGGAGAATATGGAGCGCCAGATAGAAAAATGCCACGATGCGCCTTTCTATACGCTCGGCCCCATCGTGACGGACATCGCACCGGGATACGACCATATCACGTCCGCCATCGGTGCAGCGCAGATAGGCTGGCTGGGTACGGCGATGCTCTGCTATGTCACTCCCAAAGAGCATCTGGCACTGCCCGATAAGGAGGATGTGCGTGTAGGTGTCATCACCTATAAGATAGCCGCCCATGCCGCCGACCTGGCAAAAGGGCATCCCGGAGCACAAGTGCGTGACAATGCACTGAGCAAAGCACGTTATGAATTCCGCTGGAAAGACCAGTTTGACTTGTCGCTCGACCCGGAACGTGCGTTCAGCTATTTTCATGCAGGGAAGCATGTGGATGGGGAGTATTGCACGATGTGCGGACCGAACTTCTGTGCGATGCGGTTGTCGAGAGAATTAAAAAAGAAATAAATGGGAATTGATAGAGCACTATGTTTTCAGACGAATTAGAACATATATCCTGGGAGGAAACCACGGCACGCATCCATGCCAAGACAGATGCGGATGTACGCCGTGCCCTCTCCAAAGAACATTGTAATGTAGAGGACTTCATGGCCCTCATCTCACCCGCCGCTGCCCCCTATCTGGAGACGATGGCACGATTGAGCAAGAAATACACCGAGGCACGATTCGGGAAAACCATCTCCATGTTCGTGCCTCTTTACATCACGAATTCCTGCACCAACTCTTGCGTGTATTGCGGTTTCCACATCAGCAACCCCATGCCGCGTACCATACTGACGGAAGAAGAAATCGTGAACGAGTACAAGGCCATCAAGAAGCTGGCACCTTTCGAGAATTTGCTGTTGGTGACGGGAGAAAATCCGGCCAAAGCAGGCGTGCCCTACATAGCCCGCGCACTGGACCTGGCAAAACCCTACTTCAGCAATCTGAAAATAGAAGTGATGCCCTTAAAGGCGGAAGAGTATGCAGAGCTGAAAGAGCACGGCATGAACGGTGTGATTTGTTTTCAAGAAACCTATCACAAAGCGAATTACAACATCTACCACCCCCGCGGCATGAAGTCCAAATTTGAATGGCGTGTCAACGGTTTCGACCGTATGGGGCAGGCGGGCGTCCACTCCATCGGCATGGGAGTGCTCATCGGTCTGGAGAAAGAATGGCGGACAGACATCACCATGATGGCTTATCACCTGCGCTATCTCCAGAAACATTATTGGCAAACGAAATACAGCGTCAACTTCCCCCGTATGCGTCCTTCGGAGAATGGCGGCTTCCAGCCCAATGTCATCATGAGCGACCGCGAACTGGCACAAGTCACTTTTGCCATGCGTATCTTCGACCATGATGTGGACATCTCCTACTCCACCCGCGAGCCTGCCGATATACGCGACCATATGGCAACACTTGGTGTGACAACCATGAGCGCCGAAAGCAAGACCGAGCCGGGAGGATATTACAGCTATCCGCAAACGCTGGAACAGTTTCATGTCAGCGACGAGCGCAAGGCTGTGGAAGTGGACAAAGCGTTGAAACGCCTGGGGCGCGAACCGGTGTGGAAAGATTGGGATGCGAGTTTTGATTTGAAGGCTTTCAAGAGATGAGTGACCGAATACAGAACCTTAATAACAATGAACAAATGAACCGATATGCCAGACAAACGTCCCTTCCCGAAATAGGCGAAGCCGGACAAGAGAAACTGCGTAATGCCAAGGTGTTGATAGTCGGTGTGGGAGGATTAGGTTCTCCCATTGCCCTCTATCTGGCGGGAGCAGGAGTCGGAACGCTGGGATTGGTGGACGATGACCAAGTCAGCATCAGTAATCTTCAACGTCAGGTTCTGTATGCTGAAGCTGACCTTGGGCAGCCTAAACCTCTATGTGGCGCCCGTAGAGTGCAGGGTTTGAACAGCGATGTAAACGTGGAAGTATACCCCTTCCGTCTGGACAAGAAGAATGTCGGGGAACTGGTAAGGAACTACGATATAGTGGTAGACGGGTGCGACAACTTCGCTACCCGCTACTTGCTGAATGACGTATGCAACGCTTGGGGCAAGCCCTACGTTTATGGTGCCATTCAAGGCTTTGAAGGCCAAGTATCCGTTTTCTGCTACGGTGAAGGTGCGAAGACTTACCGTGACCTCTATCCGGATGAAGAAGGGACACTGCTCATGCCGTCTCCGGACAAATCGGTTATCGGCGTAACCCCTGCCATTGTGGGTAGCGTAGAAGCCAATGAAGTGTTGAAACTGATTTGTGGCTACGGCGAACCCTTGGCTGGAAAGCTATGGACGATTGATTTAAGGACCATGCAGTCGTATATTCTCTCATTATAGCATCTATAAAGATATGAAGCTGATAGTCATTACCACGCCGCAATTCTTTGAAGGAGAAGCAGCGGCAGTTACCTCCTTATTCCAAAACGGTTTGGAAATACTCCATCTGCGCAAGCCGGGAGCTTCGGCAGAAGAGATGGAGTATTTCCTGCGGCAGTTGCCGATGGAATATATGCCGCGCATTGTCACGCATGAGCAATTCCAGCTGGCATCCGTTTTCGGTCTGAAAGGAATTCATCTGAACGGGCGCAATCCGCAGATACCGTTCGGATATAAGGGACACATCAGTTGTTCCTGCCACTCTCTTGAAGAAGTGTTGAAACATAAATCAGATTGTAGCTATGTGTTCCTCAGTCCCATTTATGACAGTATATCCAAAGAAGGCTACTCTTCCGCTTACTCCTGCGATACCTTGAAGAAAGCACAGCAAGCAGGTATCATCGATTCCAACGTCATGGCATTGGGTGGCATCAGCCTGGAGCATCTTCCGGAAATAGCCGCTTTAGGTTTCGGAGGTGCCGTCCTGCTAGGAGACATCTGGCAGCAAGCGAAGGAAGATTTCATCCCCCACTTCCTCCACCTGAAACAGCTCTCCTCCCCCCCCTCTTTAATTTTTAATTTCTAATTATCTCATGCTTCCCCCTATTATCCTTTCCATTGCCGGTTCCGACTGTTCGGGCGGTGCAGGCATACAAGCAGACATAAAGACCATTTCCGCTTTGGGAGGTTATGCCGCTTCCGTCATCACGGCTGTTACTGCACAGAATACACTGGGAGTACAATCGGTTTATCCGATACCTGCGGATATGGTTAAGGCACAAATCACCTCTGTTATGGATGATTTAAGGCCGGATGCCGTCAAGATAGGTATGGTACATGATGCCAGTATTGTGACCACCATTGTCGATTGTCTTCAGACTTATACTCCGGAGTGTATAGTCTATGACCCCGTCATGATATCGACCAGCGGACGGCGACTGATGACCGAAGAAACCATACAAGTCATTAAGACGGAACTGTTTCCGCTATGCACCCTCATTACTCCCAACCTGAATGAAGCAAGCCTGCTTTGGGGACAAACCATTACCGGTACTGTGGAGATGCGACAAGCGGCACAGGAATTATCCTGCAGATACAACACCGCTATTCTCGTCAAAGGCGGACATCTGGAGGGTAATGACATGTGCGACGTGCTTTATTGCCGGCAACCTTCTGCCGGGGCTGACGTCCTGCCATCCGGATGCATCCTCTATTCCAACCCCAAAATAGAGAGCCGTAACCTGCACGGCACAGGGTGTACCCTTTCCTCTGCCATAGCTACATTTCTTGCCGGTGGCAACAAACTCGATGAAGCGGTCTGCAAGGCTAAAGAGTATATCGGTACTGCGATAAACCGGGGGAAAGACATGAATATAGGGCACGGGAACGGTCCGTTATGGCACTTTCCTTTATCGGAATAAGAGCTCGTCGAAACGCATTATCTGTTTACCTTAAACGCATTATCTGTCAGCCTCCGATACATCATGTGTTTGGCACCAACGGACAATGCGTTTCGACATGCCTGCTTCTTAATAGCGTATGCCCAGAATTTTCTTGGCATCGTCTTTCTTGAACAGTGAATCAATGACGTCTAAAATCGCTTCGTAGTTTTCCGGATCTACGATATTGGGAGCGAATATGTTGAGGACTTTCATCTTGTCGTCATCAAAAGTATATAGTGCCATCAAACTGGCACATTGCACACAGTTCAGACTGTTGTTTCGGGCAACAGTTCTCATCATTTCGATTTGATCATCCTTGAAAGGGCGGGACTTCACTTTTTCATAAAAATGCCGGAAGTCTTCGGGGTGCATCCCCCTGACATAAACCGGAGCTGGAGAATCTATCACTACTTCACTGGGAACAACCGGCAACGTACGTGGCTCTCCGGAGAATGAGTCCATTGCAACGACTCTCCCACCTTCAAAAGTCACGACAATCTGAGTTCGGCTGATATTACTTTTACCGGACAGCACTCTGGAATATTCCCATTCTTCTATATCCCGGTCGAAGCGGCGATACTCTGGAGTTCCCAATATCTTGGTGACCTCCTGCCTGCTCATCCCCTTCTGGATACTGTTCAACACATCTACCTTAGCATCATAAAACAAACTGGAACAACTGCTGAATCCCATCGTCATTACCAGTCCCGCAATAATTAGTCTGATTGTTTTCATCTTATCGAGTTTTTAGTTGCCACAAAGGTAGGCAGAAACATGGATAGACCTCTTATTATCCCCCTATTTGTCAAAAGGGATTTCCCTACTTTTTTTAGCCATATACCTATTAATATGGAAATAATCCGTTATTTTTGCAGATACTATCACTATAAATAGGTAAAAACACATGGAAAAAGCAAAAGTATACTACTCTGATTTGCGTACCTCCCCTACATCCAATCTTTTGGATAAAATGGAACGCTTGCTGAAACGGGCAGGCATCGAGCAACTTCCTTTGAAAGATAGCTTTGCTGCCATTAAAATCCATTTCGGCGAACCCGGAAACCTGGCATACTTGCGTCCCAATTATGCAGCTCGAATGGCAACCCTGCTCCGCAGCCTGGGAGCCAAACCTTTCTTGACGGACTGCAACACACTGTATTCCGGTCGTCGCGCCAATGCCGTAGACCACTTGCAAAGCGCGATGGAGAATGGGTTCAACCCCATTTCGGCCCAGTGCCAGGTCATCATCGGCGACGGACTGAAGGGAACGGACTACCGCGAAATCCCTCTGAACGGAGAATATTGTCCGGCACCCAAAATCGGTACAGCGATAGCCGACGCCGATATTGTAATCAGTATGAACCACTTCAAGGGACACGAACAAGCCGGCTTCGGCGGTGCTTTGAAGAATCTGGGCATGGGATGTGCCAGTGTAGGCGGAAAGCTGGAACTGCACTGCGCCTCGCAACCCAAGATTGACGTAGAAAGCTGCATAGGCTGCAACATCTGCGTGAAGCACTGCGCACACGACGCTGTGCACCTCAATACCAGCCGCAAGGCAGAAATAGACTACACCAAATGCGTAGGTTGCGGACAGTGCGTAGCCCTCTGCCAGCACGACGGTGCCGTGATGGGAGCCGAAGATACCTCCGAGCGCCTGAACTACAAGATTGCGGAATATGCCCTCGCTGTCGTTATGGGCAAGCCCCATTTCCACATCAGCTTCATCATGAACGTATCTCCCGAATGCGACTGCTGGAACCACAACGATGCCGCCATCGTGCCCGACCTCGGCATTCTGGCTTCGGCAGACCCGGTTGCACTGGACAAGGCATGTGCAGATATGGTCATCCAAGCCCCGATACTGCACGGTAACAATTGCCTTGCCACGGCACACGAGCACGACGACTTGTGTGGATGCGACAAGTTCCACTTGATGCACCCCGACACGGACTGGCTTGCCGGATTGCGCCATGCCGAGAAAATAGGATTGGGAACCATGGAATATGAATTGGTGAAGATTTGATTAAACCTTTTCAGTTTTAAACAGTCATACTAAAAATAGATTTATCAACTATAATATTATACAAATGGAAACATCTGCAAAACTTTATTCTTTGCCTTTCGGCAACGTAAAGACCTATCTATTCGTCCTGCTGTTCGTGGCAGGAAACATCGCCTTGCCGCAACTCTGCCATCTGGTCCCAGCAGGCGGTCCGACGTTGCTTCCCATCTATTTCTTTACACTGATAGCTGCTTATAAATATGGTTTCAAGGTAGGTCTGCTGACGGCTCTCTTGTCTCCGGTCATCAATCATCTGCTTTTTGCCATGCCTGCAGCAGCCGTGTTGCCGGCCATACTTATAAAGTCCGGTCTGCTGGCCGGAACCGCCGCTCTTGCTGCACGCTATGCCAAGAATATCTCTTTATTGGCATTGCTGGGTGTAATCCTCTCCTATCAAATTATCGGTACGGCCTTTGAATGGGCACTGTGCGGTAATTTCTTTTTGGCAGTGCAAGATTTCCGTATGGGCATTCCGGGCATGCTGATTCAGTGGTTTGGAGGATATGCACTGCTGAAAGCAATCGCAAAGAAATAAACGTATATTCTCAAACAGTATCCCTTAATCCTAAAACTTTGTTCGCACACTGCGGATACATATCCCCAGTTTGCGGATGTCTATCCCAAGGCTTGGGATAGACATCCGCAAACCATAAACAAAGTTTTTTCTTAACTGATAAAAACTTTTTCCCTAACTAAGAAAAACTTTCTCCTTAATAGAGAAGACTTTTCTCTTAATACTTTGAACTTTTTTCCGCTATTTTCCTTTCTCCCTACAATAAAATCATTAATTTCGTGCCGAACAATATATCATATTTTCAACATGGAAGTAGTAACGAACAACTGGTTCACTAAAAAATATCCAATAGGTTTTGCCTTAAGCGGCGGTTTCATCAAAGGCTTTGCCCATTTGGGTGCCATGCAATCCTTATTGGAACATGACATAAAGCCCAATATACTTTCCGGAGTCAGCGCCGGAGCCTTGGCCGGGGTATTCTACGCCGACGGCAATGAACCGCATAAAGTTCTTGACTACTTTGCCGGGCACAAGTTTCAGGACCTAACCAAACTGGTGATTCCCAAAGTCGGATTGTTTGAATTGGGAGAATTCATCGATTTCCTGAAAAGCAATTTGAAATCCAAAAAACTGGAAGAACTGCAAATTCCTCTGATTATTACAGCTACTGATCTGGACCATGGACGTTTGGTACATTTCCATAAGGGTGACATCGCCGAACGCGTAGCAGCTTCGTGTTGCATGCCGGTATTGTTTGCCCCGGTCAATATAGACGGCACCCATTACGTGGACGGAGGCCTGCTGATGAACCTGCCTGTCTCTACCCTCCGCCGTATATGCGAAAAAGTGATTGCCGTGAATGTCAGCCCTCTGATGGCAACCAAGTATAAAATGAACATTGTGAGCATTGCCTTACGTTCCTATAATTTTATGTTCCGCTCCAACTCTTTTCCTGAACGCGAGAAGGCTGATTTGCTGATAGAACCTTATAACTTGGAAGGATACAGCAATACAGAGCTGGAAAAGGCGGAGGAGATATTCATGCAGGGATATAATACGACCAATGATATATTGGAACGCCTGCTCATTGACAAAGGCAGCATTTGGAAAGAATAAAATAACCATTCTATAACATAGAAAACAAAGAAATGAACGACGAAAACAAATTGATTATTTATCAAGTGTTCACCCGACTATTCGGAAACAACAATAACCACTGCATCAATAATGGCAGCATCACCGAAAATGGATGCGGCAAGATGGCTGACTTTACAGCCAAGGCGTTGGGAGAAATCAAGAAGCTTGGCGCTACACATATATGGTACACGGGCATCATCGAGCATGCTACGCAAACTGACTACCGCCGTCACAATATCCAACCCGACCATCCGGCCATTGTGAAAGGTAAAGCCGGATCTCCCTATGCCATCAAGGACTACTATGATGTCGATCCGGATCTCGCCAAGGACGTACCGGAGCGTATGAGAGAGTTTGAGAATCTGGTGCAGCGCACTCACCGTAGCGGTCTGAAGGTTATCATAGATTTTGTTCCCAACCACGTAGCCCGTCAATATCACTCGGATGCCCAGCCGGATGGCACTTCACAACTGGGTTCAAACGATGATACCAACTATGCGTTCAGCCCATATAATAACTTCTATTATATCCCGAAATCGGAACTGCATGGCCAATTTGACATGAAAGGTGCAGCCGCCGAACCTTATAGGGAGTTTCCGGCAAAAGCTACCGGAAACAACCGTTTTGACGCTTATCCAAACATCACCGATTGGTACGAAACTATAAAGTTGAATTATGGAGTGGATTATCAGAACGGCGGGACTTGCCATTTCGACCCCATTCCCGACACATGGACCAAGATGCTGGATATCATGCTGTTCTGGGCGGGAAAGAATATAGACGGTTTCCGTTGCGATATGGCCGAAATGGTTCCCGTAGAGTTCTGGGAATGGGCAATCCCGCAGGTAAAGGAGCAATATCCCTCCCTGCTGTTTATAGCCGAAGTCTATAACCCGGGAGAATACAAGAATTACTTGTTCCGTGGCAAGTTTGATTATTTATACGACAAAGTAGGACTTTATGATACCTTGCGGGCTGTTACTTGCGGGTATGAATCGGCAACTGCCATCACCCGCTCTTGGCAAAGTCTGGGAGGTATAGAAAAACGCATGCTGAACTTTCTGGAAAACCATGACGAGCAACGTATCGCTTCCGACTTTTTTGCCAGTAACCCACGCAAGGCGATTCCGGCACTCATTGTGTCAGCTTGCATGAACACCAATCCGATGATGATTTATTTCGGTCAGGAGTTTGGTGAGCTGGGCATGGATAGTGAAGGTTTCAGCGGCCGGGACGGACGTACAACCATCTTTGACTATTGGAGTGTAGATACTATCCGCCGTTGGCGCAATGGCGGCAAGTTCGACGGCAAGATGCTGACGGAGGACCAGAAACACCTATACAGCATTTATAAACGGCTACTGACTCTTTGCAATGAAGAAAAGGCCATCTCTCAGGGGGCTTTCTTCGATTTGATGTATGCCAATGTCAACGGATGGCGCTTTAATGAACATAAGCAATATACATTCCTGCGCAAATTTGAGAGAGACCTGCTGCTGTTCGTCGTGAACTTCGACCATATCTCGGCAGACCTTGCCATAAATATTCCTTCTCATGCTTTTGACTTCCTGCAAATACCGCAGATGGACCAGTACAAAGCTACGGAGCTGCTCAGCGGAAAAGAAGAAAACATAAGTCTGCTTCCCTATAAGGCTACTAATGTGGCCGTCGAAGGATATGGAGGAAAGATACTTAAGATAAAGCTATAACGGAATCACAACTCTGGTGATTTATTAGATTTGGCACTGATTATGCAGAACAACACGGATTTCTTAATCGCTTCGTGGTTTTCCGCATAATCAGTGCCAAGTCTTTATTTGTTCTCTTCCATATATTCCTTCAGCCGATATAGCCGCGTGATGGCAGGATTATAAAAATCATCAGGATAATGTGCATCTATGTCACTCAGGTTAGCTTGCACAAAACGTTTCACATCCACTATGTTCTCAGCATCAGACAATGTTACACTTTGAGGGAAAGATGTGCTCTTTGCCCAATCTATCAGCGCTTTAACGCTATCTTTATCAAATTTATATTCGGCCATATTCTACATATTTTCTTGCAAAGATAGTGCAAACCGAATGCAGAATAAAATGACCCACCCATTTTTTTATGCTAAAGTTATCCTCATCTGCATGAACAAAATTCCAATTTGTTGTGTTATATAAATGTGTTTTTCATAGTATTAGATATAAGATTAATTAAAAGAGACGTACCCGCTTGTGATAAGTAAGTACATCAAAAACAGAAGCGTCTGTTTGATTGATAAATGTGTAAGGAGCATCGGTTTACCAGAGCCGATGCTTTTTTTTTACCCTTCTTTGTAGCATGTTAGAAATATTATCCGTAAATTTGGCAGATAATAAGGAAAGAATATGATATGAATATCCCTGTTATATTTCAATTTTTGAAAGAACTGTCTGCAAACAACAATCGTGAATGGTTCAATTCTCACCGGGAACAGTATGAAGTCGCCCGCAGCGAGTTTGAAAACTTGCTTACAGTAATTATCTCCCGTATCTCTTTATTTGATGAAAGCATCCGTGGTATAGAAGCAAAGGACTGTACATACCGTATTTATCGTGATACACGCTTTTCCGAAGATAAAACTCCCTACAAGACACATCTGGGAGGATATATCAATGCGAAAGGAAAGAAATCCGACCATTGTGGCTATTACGTGCATCTGGAACCGGGAAACTGCTTGTTGGCCGGTGGAAGTTATTGTCCTCCCCCGCCCTTGTTAAGAGCTCTGCGACAAGCGGTATACGATAATATAGATGAATTTCGCAGTATAGTGGAAGATCCTGCTTTCAAGCAATACTTTCCCGTCATCGGAGAGAATTTTCTAAAAACAGCTCCAAAAGGATTTCCAAAGGACTATCCCTATCTGAAATACCTTCAGTGTAAAGAGTATACGGTTGCCTGCTGCCAGCCGGACAGCTTCTTTCTTGCTCCAGACTTTTTGGATCGTACAGACGACATCTTCAAGCAGATGAAGCGTTTTTCTGATTTTGTGAATTACACCATAGACGACTTTGAATAATTTACCTATATAACTAACTTAAAACATTTGAATTATGGTTATAGACAGACTTGAAAACATAGAAAAATATACTTTGCTGCATCCTCTATTTGAGCAGGCCATTGATTTTTTAAAATCACATGACTTGCACTCTTTGGAAATCGGCAAGACCGAACTGAAAGGAAAGGACTTGCTGGTCAACGTGGCGCAGACAAACCCAAAAGAAAAAGAAAATGCCAAACTGGAAACCCATAAAGACTATATTGACATTCAAATACCCTTGTCCGGTACGGAGATAATGGGTTATACCGCCGCCCAAGACTGCCTTCCGGTTGATGCTCCTTACAATGCGGAAAAAGACATCACTTTTTTTGAAGGACTGGCGGAGGACTATATTGCAGTGAAGCCCGGAATGTTTGCTATCTTTTTCCCTCAGGACGGGCATGCTCCGGGTATTACCCCTGACGGTGTGAAAAAAGTAATTGTGAAAGTTAAAGCGTAAATTTATCAAATATCCAAAACTCATCCTCTTTATGGAAACACTGAATTTAATCAAGAATGACCCATGGCTGGAACCTTTTGCCGATGCCATCAACGGACGTCATCAACATGCTATAGACAAAGAATCGGAATTGACCAATAAAGGAAAACTAACCTTGTCTGATTTTGCATCCGGATACCTCTATTTCGGCCTGCATCGTACTGACGATGGTTGGGTTTTCCGTGAATGGGCGCCTAACGCAACCCAAATCTTTATGGTCGGAACTTTTAACGATTGGAAAGAAGAAAAAAAATATAGCTTGAAGCGTCAAGCAAACGGTAATTGGGAAATCAAGCTTCCTGCTGATGCCGTGAAACACGGTGACTTGTACAAGCTGATGGTACATTGGGACGGTGGTTGCGGTGAACGCATTCCTGCATGGGCTACACGTGTCGTACAAGACGAACAGACTAAAATATTCAGTGCCCAGGTTTGGGCTCCGGAGAAACCCTATAAAATGAAGAAGCGGGCTTTCAAGCCATCTACAGATCCTTTATTGATATATGAATGCCATATCGGCATGTCTCAGCAGGAGGAAAAGGTCGGTAGCTATAAGGAATTTCAGGAAAAGATTCTTCCACGTATCGCCAAAGAAGGCTACAACTGCATACAGATTATGGCTATCCAGGAACATCCCTATTATGGTAGCTTCGGATACCATGTTTCCAGTTTCTTTGCCGCTTCTTCCCGTTTTGGTACTCCGGAAGAACTGAAAGAACTGATTGATACAGCCCATAGCATGGGGATTGCCGTTATCATGGATATTGTCCATTCACACGCTGTGAAGAATGAAGTCGAAGGCTTGGGTAACTTTGCCGGTGATCCTAATCAATATTTCTATCCCGGTGGACGTCGGGAACATCCGGCTTGGGATTCGCTTTGCTTTGATTACGGCAAGAACGAAGTTATTCACTTCCTGCTGTCTAACTGTAAATTCTGGCTGGAAGAATATCATTTCGACGGCTTCCGCTTTGACGGAGTAACCTCCATGTTATATTATAGTCATGGTTTGGGAGAAGCATTCTGTAATTATGGAGATTACTTCAACGGACATCAAGACGACAATGCCATTTGTTATCTGACACTTGCCAACCGGCTTATCCATCAGGTCAATGCCAAAGCCATCACCATTGCCGAAGAAGTATCGGGAATGCCCGGACTGGCGGCAAAATATGAAGATGGCGGCTACGGATTTGATTACCGTATGGCCATGAATATTCCCGATTATTGGATTAAGACAATCAAGGAGAAAATAGATGAAGACTGGAAGCCATCCAGCATGTTCTGGGAAGTGACCAACCGCCGCAAAGATGAAAAGACCATCTCCTATGCGGAAAGCCATGACCAAGCTTTGGTGGGCGATAAAACCATCATTTTCCGCTTGATTGATGCGGATATGTACTGGCACATGCAGAAAGGAGACGAGAACTATACCGTAAATCGAGGCATTTCTCTCCATAAAATGATACGTTTACTGACTGCGACTACTATCAATGGCGGTTATCTTAACTTTATGGGCAATGAATTCGGACATCCGGAATGGATTGACTTCCCCCGTGAAGGTAACGGTTGGTCTTGTAAATATGCCCGCCGCCAATGGAATTTGGTGGACAACAAGAATCTGGCATATCATTATATGGGTGACTTTGATGCTGCCATGTTGGGAGTTGTAAAAAGCATAAAGAACTTCCAGGCTACTCCGGTCCAAGAAATATGGCATAATGACGGTGACCAGGTATTGGCCTATATGCGCAAGGACTTGATTTTTGTATTCAACTTCAACCCTAAGCAGTCTTTTACTGATTACGGTTTCTTGGTTCCTGCCGGAACTTATGAAGTTATTTTGAATACAGATAATCCAGATTATGGCGGTAATGGTTTGACGGATGATACCATCAAACATTTTACCATTCACGACCCGCTTTACAAAAAAGACAAGAAGGAGTGGCTGAAGCTTTACATACCGGCACGTACAGCTGTTGTACTGAGAAGAACTAAATAGTCATTTCATAACACAAAAAAGAGGCAGATATCTGAATTGATATTTGCCTCTTTTTTTATATAGGAGTCTTTTATTTCAATTGACTGTCGATGAAGTTCAACATCGTTTTTGCATTATCCATCATCTTCTTTTGAGCTGGTTTGTCTGCAGAGAGCAATGGAATAAGTTTATCCAAATATTCTTTGGCTTCCTTGAATTCAACTTTTGCTTTTTCTACATCTGTTTTCATGGTATTGGCACCCTTACTATAATACAAAGAACCCAGACTGTTAAGTGCATTTACATTATCTGCTTGGATAGCTATGGCTTGTTTAAATGCTTCTTCGGCTGCATCCATCTTTTTGGCTTTCTGCGCCATGATACCTTGATTTACGTAATAAGTAGCATACAATTTAGTCAATGTCTTATTACCGGGATTCGCTTCCAGCCCTTCCTTTAAAGTGGCAACATACTCATCATTTTTCTTCAAATCTTTCAAAGCACCGGCTTTACCTATATAAGCATTTGCCAGGTTATACTTTTTCTGTACAGCAATATCAAAATACTTCAAAGCTTCGGCAGGTTTCTTTATCTTATCGGCACAAACGCCACAGTTATATGCAATTACGGAATCTTGGTTGTTTGTTTGTGTCAGATAAGTACTAAATTTTGTGTAAGCTTCCTGGTAATTTTTAGCTTCAAGAGCAGCCTTACCATCGTTGACCAACTGGGCAGGGTCAGCATTCTGCGCAAAGAAATTCGTAGCTGCACAACATAGTGCAATAGATAAGATTAATTTTTTCATATGCTTTAATTCATTTAAAAGTTGATTCCCAAAGTTAGTTTACAATGGTATAGAAGCAAAACCTTTTTACTTTTTTTGAGGTTTTTAGCATAGTCGTAACAAGTGTTATTTTACGTAAAAGCAAATATCCGGATATGTGTGTTGGGCTTTGTCACATATGTTACACTTATACTTAGAATATCATATTATCTTTGCCACAAAAAAAGATTATGGAACAATTACATGCACATGAAGTCCTTCACATGATGGAAGGTAATAGTTATACTGAGTTATCATTGAGAGAAGCCATTATCCAAAAATTCGGCGAGCAGCAGCGTTTTTTCACCTGCTCTGCCAACAATATGGATGTAGATACCCTGATAGAATTTCTTAAAAGAAAAGGAAAATTTATACCCGCCAATGGTGGATTTACAGTGGACATGACTAAAGTTTGCAATCACTGATGAGGAATATTAATTCCTTCTTCTGTTAAATTGAATATTATTTATGTTAATAGTTAACGGAAATAATATTCTACTAAACCATGTTATAATATCCGCTGATTACCCGCTAAAATTTGGATATCTCCTGCAAGTACGTATCTTTGTACTGTGTTTTTCATAGTATTAGATTTAAGGTTAATAAAAAAGATTGGCTGTCTGGGATAGATAGCCTTTTTTTATGTCTAAATGTCATCTTTCCCCTTTTTAGTTATAGTTTTATTCTATCTTTGTAGGTCAGATAATCCACGCAGCATTAATAGAATAAACTGAATATGGGAAAACGCTTTATTTTTATCTTGATGGCATGCTCATTATTGAGTATAGCTACTGTTGTGCATGCACAGCATATTGACAAGCAAACATATACTTTTGCCATCAAAAAGGTTGATACTCTGAAACTGGACAAGTATGTAATGATTGATCAAATACAAGGGACACAATCAAAGCCCGTCATTCTTTTTGCATTTGGGGGAGGTTTCAAAGGCGGGAGAAGAGATAATCCCGATTACATTTCTTATTTTCATTTTTTGGCACGAGCCGGCTATATGGTAGTATCAACAGATTACCGTACCCAATTAAAGGATATAGATAAATCGGAGTATTCGGACTTGCAAGGATTCTCTTCTGCCCTGCAACAAGCAATCACTTGTGCTGTAGAAGATTTTGGTGATGCTACAAATTATATAATTGAGCATAGTGTAGAATGGCAAATAAATCCTGCACAAATTATAGCTTGCGGTTCAAGTGCAGGTGCGATAACTGCCCTTCAAGCAGAGTATGAGATTTGCAATCAAACGGCTTTTGCGGACAGATTACCTGCCAATTTCAATTATGCAGGAGTCATTTCCTTTTCTGGAGCAATCTGTGCCAAGGGTATTCCAAAATGGATAATGTCCCCTTGTCCTCTTATGTTGTTCCATGGTGATGCCGACAGCACGGTTCCTTTTACTAAGGCAGTAGTAGAGGAAATGGGGCTATGGGGCTCAAACTTTATCTGTATGCAACTGAAAGAAAAAGAGACAGCATACTATTTCTATATAGCGGAAGGTATAGGACATTCCCTATCCTATTCTCCTATGAAGGATAATCGTCATGACATCTTGAGCTTCCTAAACCGGTTGGTACTTGGTAAAGAAAAACGTTGCATTACGACTGTAGAGAAGAATCCGGAAATATCTAGATATAAGAGTGATTTTACAATAGAAGATTATATCCGTGAAAATATGCGTTAATTCCTATCTTTATATCCTTTCCAGAGTTTTTGTTTCTCCACCAATCAATTATCTTTGCACATTATTATTCTATAAAAACAAATCTTTAATTCTATAAATTATGTTGGTACGTATTATCAGTATGGTCATAGCCGGAGTTATTATAGTATATCTAGTCCGTTGGATTGATAATCTTTTCTCCAGGTATCGCAAATAAATCTTGCCTGCAATGTAAACCAAATACTCCAATTTGTTTCCCGTTACAACCTATGCGGACAAAATGCGGACATTTTCTAATTCTAAAACAAGAAAACCGCAAAAGCTTTTTATTAGCCATTTGCGGTTTTTCCTTGTGATTCCGTTGCGATTCGAACGCAAGACCCACGCCTTAGAAGGGCGTTGCTCTATCCAGCTGAGCTACGGAACCAGCCTTAATTGCGGTGCAAAGGTACGCTTTTTTACGAATATTGCAAATTTTTGTATCACCTTTTTTCGTTACCTATGTATAAAAGGCTCATTTGCTACATAAAAAGTAATGATTAGTTACCTTTACAAACAAGATACACGGTATTTATATACAGATGTATTAAAACATTTTGCAAATTATCAATGTTACTAATTATAAAAAGTAAAAATATGGAGGAATATTCAAATAGGAAAAGTAGCATTGACCCGAAAATGAATGAAAGAGTAATAACAGCTAAATTTTAAAGAGATGGAATGGGAAAATCAGTTGATACAAGAATTGCAATGGTCAAATAAAATCAGCAATAAGGCGAGTAAGGAATTGGTAGCCCAGAAAATTGCCGGACTGGCCAAAGACGGTGATGCCATAGGAGCAGGCTCCGGCTCTACCGTTTATCTCACTTTGTTTGCATTAGCTCAACGAGTTAAACAAGAATCTCTGCATATAGAAATCATTCCGGCATCTGCCGAAATTTCGATGACATGTATACAGCTTGGCCTGCCGCAAACTACTCTGTGGAATAAGCGTCCGGATTGGACATTCGACGGTACAGACGAAGTGGATCCGCATAATAACCTCATCAAAGGACGTGGCGGAGCCATGTTTAAGGAGAAACTCCTAATTAAAAGCAGTGGCAAGACTTACATCATTGTCGATGAGAGCAAGCTTGTCAGCAAACTGGGGAGCAAATACCCCATACCGGTGGAAGTGTTTCCACATGCTCTCTCCCATGTGGAAAACGAGATACGCTTATTGGGAGCTTCAAAAATCAGCCTACGTCTTGCAGAAGGAAAAGACGGTCCGGTATTTACCGAAAACGGTAATTTCATTCTTGACATTCATCTCAGCAACATTGTTCCTGATTTGGAACAGAAACTGAAAGCCATTACCGGGGTTATCGAAAGCGGGCTGTTCATTGGTTATGACATTACAGTCCTAATGGCAAACCGCTGATGTACCAAAGTACAAATAAGGCAGTCCATGCCAATAGAATGACTAAAGAATATCTCCAAGTATACTTCAGCAGTGAACCATAAGTGGATTGCCTATCATATTGCTGCATATAGGTCAAGACAAGTGGCATGTAGAACATAAAAGGTGTTATGGCATTTGTTGCACTGTCACCTATACGAAACGCACATTGGGTCATATCCGGCGAAATGCCCATACTTGCCAATACCGGAACAAAAATGAAAGACATAAAAGCCCATTTAGCTGTGGCAGATACCATAAAGAGATTGACCAGCGCCGTAAAAAGAATGAAGAGAATCAATATCCATAAACTACTCAAAGAGGCGGAGGACAGCAGATTAGCGCCTAAAATGGCAATGCACTTGTCCAAGTGGGAATATTCAAAACAAGCAAACATCTGTGAGGCAAAGAAAGCTATCACAAAATAAACGCCCAGCAGTTTCATCGGCTGCGTAAGTCCTTCTATCACATCACCGTCCGTACGGTATCGGCCGGAGGCAAAACCATAGACCATCCCCATCAAACCTATTCCAAACGAAAGCAAAAACAGAATACCAACTATAAACGGAGAACGAATCAACCCACCATTGACACTCCGCAATATCCCCCATGAAGAGAATGTAGCCCACAGAATAATGGCAATATACAGCAAGCCTGCAAATACAGCTCCCAACATAGCTCTCCGTTCCTTGCGGGACAGTTGTTTGTAGCCATTAAAATGAATATCCCCTGCATACATTCCCAAGTGCGGCAACAAGCTCCTGCGGGTAATATGATAAATGATGAATGCAAGCAGGAACGTGGAAACAAAGAGAAAATAATAATTGCACAGCGGTCCAGTCTGCCCCGGAGGAATATTCATCCTATCAGCCGCTTCTTGCGTTACAGAGGCAATCATGGGGTCTAATGTACTCAAAAACACATTAGCGCTATAGCCACAAGAGACTGAAACATAAGCTGTAATTATACCTCCAATGGGGTGCAGACCGACGGACTGGAACAAAGTTGCAGCTATCGGCAACAGAATGATATATCCTGCATCTCCCACTATATTGGACAACAGTCCTAAGACAATGACCAGCAGAATAATGCGCCAAGGATCACGTGGACGTCGTACCCCCCTGCGAATACATGCATCGATGAAACCCGAATGCTGTGCCACCCCTATTCCGAACATAGCCACAATCACCAGCCCTAACGGAGCGAATCCCGTAAAATTGGTTATGACATGGCGCAGCAGCCAGCGTATGCCCTCCGGACTCAGCAGGCTCTGCACCCGTATTTCTTCTCCAGTCTGCGGTTGCAGCACGCTCAGGCCATAGACATCGAATATCCATGAAAGGAGGATGACTGCCAGCGTCAGCAGGAAGAACATCGTAGCGGGATGTGGCATTCGGAGTTTACTCATCGTCGGCTTCCAGATTGTCTATATTCAAGATTCGAAGTTCCAATGCACGCACCACCAGACGAGTGGCATTCACCCCCACCCGTTCACTAGGCGGGAAAAGACGGCCGACCAAGTCATTCTGCCGTTTCTCCAGCGACTTGACTCCAAAAGGCATTCCCCTAAGATTGGCAATCATTTCTTTGGTATAGCCCAGTGCCAAATGACGGAGGAAACGCTCGTCATACTCATCAATATCATAGCTTATGATTGCTTCCTGACGTTTTGCATCATTCAGGACAGATTTCTTGAAGCGTTCCACTATCTTCTCCAGTATCGGATAGTTAAAGACCAGCTTCTTGCCGGCCATCACTGCCTGCACATCGGTTTTGGTCAGCAACTCTCCGGTTTTCAGGATAATGCCGTCGGCACCGGCTTCAAGTACGTCCACCCATAACTTCTCATTCAATATTTCTCCCGTGAATATCAGCACATGTACTCCCGGATAACGCTTGAAGATATTCCGGCAGATGTCCACCCCGATTGTGGTCGAACCTCCCAATCCCAAGTCCAGCAGAACAAGATCCGGTACGCCGGCTTCAATCAATGTCCAGAACTCCTGCTCAGTCATAGCAGTACCTATTACCTCCGCATTGGGAATTTCATGGCGGAAAATCTCTTCCGTCCCTTTCAGCTCCAACTTGACATCTTCAACGATGATTACTTTAAATTTTTTGTCTTCCATATTTCATTTTTTCGGTAGCGTAAAATATATTGTAAAACCTCCTTCCTTTCCCGGTTCGGCATTGATACGGCATCCCCGGCGTCCGGCAAACTCGTCATGGTCGCGGATAATCTGCTTGCACACCAGATATTCCGTACCATACAGTTCTCCTTTCTCACCGGCCGTCATGCGGGACAAGTCGGGATAGAACAATTGGTTCAATTCTTCACGGGTCTTTTCCCTGCGCATATCTGTAAACAGAAAACGTATAAATTCCCCATCTTCCCGGGCCGACAGACAGACAGCTCCATCCAGAGTTACGGAGCAAGCCTCGTCTATCAGGTTTTCAAGCAGGAAACGCAACTGGTTCCAGTCACCGGTAATCCGTCCTTCCAACGGTTGTATCTTAAAATCAATATGCGCCTTGTTTCCCTTATACACTTTGCGGAAATATTTCCCGGCAGTAGCCATAAGTTCCGGCACAGATATTGTCGCACGCCTGAAAGTCACCTCTTCCAACTGGCGGGAAGCGCATGAACTGAGTATCGTAAAGATACCTTTGTAATACTCTATCAATTCGCTGATGGCAACCACCGTTTCCCGCTCCTCCGCTTCTGTCTGTTTGCCGGACCGCAGTTTCCCTATCAGCTGCTTTATCTTGTTCGGATAATAAATCGTTTCATGCTTGATGGTCGAAAGACAATTATCCAGCACCATGTTCTGTACATGCAGCAAACTGTCTTCCCAGGAAGCTCGCCGGGCTTCATCTTGAGCCACTTCGATGTCCCGGTATTTCGTAGCCAACTTAACCACTGCATTGAAGATTACAATGGAGACATAACGGGCTATCAGTTCCAAAAGCAAATGGTCGGTCTCCTGCTCCGTACCTTCCCTACGTTCCAGACACAGCACACCTATGCAACGACACATATTTCCCGCATCCACAACAAGCGGCAATGCTTGTATACCCTTTTCCGATATGTACACTTGCTGCTCAAAGCAATTCTCCATATATTTCCTCCAGATAGGCAACTCGTCCACGGCGGTATCTTCCACTGGATTGGAAGTGTATTCCAGCTTATGTGTAGTCTCGTTGTATACAGCTATGCTTAACCGGTCGATACTCAAAAGTTCGTTCACTGCATCAAAAGCGGAACCTACAATCTGCCGTGGGATTTCCTTCAATGTATCCTCCTCACGCTGCAACATTTCCTCCGTATCCGAAACCGGCAACAAGGAGGCATTGAACACCTTCCCATTAATTTCCAGTACTTGCTCCAGATTCCAGCGGTTCACCAGACGTTTACGGAAGTAGAGTATGTAATATCCCAACAGCAATACGAACAGCAAAATCACCGCCAGCAAAATGCCCACCATCTTGTTGTTGGTGGAACGCTCCAGCTGCCGGCAATATTCTTCCAAGGATTGGTCTTCTCCCAACAGTTTGTATAAGGTAGTGTAGGCAGCATTATTATAGCTATAGTCATCCCATTGCTTCAATGCAAGAAATGAGACTGCCGCTTCATTCCTGATATCCAGAATTACATGGAAATCCGAATTGAACATCTGGTTCCACCAATCCAGTTCCGCAGGCGCCCCGTCTCCCGTCAGCGTCATATAGCGACGTATAGGATGGGCGTATTGCTTGTAATGTTCGTTCAGGCAATACATTGCCGAATCTATGTATTGTAAAGCCAGTTCGTATTCTCCGTCTACATTGCAGTAATAAGCTTCATTGGCATAATCGGAGGCTTCGTCCAGCAAAGCTTCGTATTCATTCTGTGCAAGCAGTGCCAAAGAATCCGGTAACACCTCTCCGGAAGCAGGCTGTTCCACAGCATGCCGGCAGGATGACATGCACAAAGACAACACGACGAGCAACACCGACACGGACTTACGGATACCGGCAGGCAGACGGAAATAAAAACGGCTGCCTTTTCCCAGCCCGCTCTCCACATTGAACAGACAGACCTTGAACAAATCATTCGTCTTGCGATATTTTTCAATGATGCCCTTACAGTTCATCAGTCCAAAGCCACTTCCTTTGTTCTTCCTCAATTCCTCCTTGTCGGGAGCGTCACTCATACCGATGGCTTTCGAGTCATATACTTTTTCTCCCACAATGCGGGCTACATCTTCCGGTGACAATCCACAACCATTATCCTCTACCGAGATTTCCACATAATCTTCCTCCTGCCGTGCATATACTTTCACCATACCGCCCTGAGGGGTATATTTACGGGCATTCTCCGCCAGTGTATTTATCATAAACAATGTAAGGGCCTTGTCTGCCTTTACCCTGATATCCGTAGGCTGCACCTCCAACGACTGTCTCTTCATCTCGAATGTACGGCTTCCTTTCCTGAGCAGCTCGAAAAGTTCATTCAATTCGAACGTCTCTATGTTCAGGCTAAGGCTTCCTTGCTTCATCTTTATCCAAAGGGCAAGAATATCATTGTATTCATTGATGGTAGTAACCAACTCGTCGATATACTGGTATTTCTCCTCCTTTATCCGCTCCTCTTTGATGAATCCTTTTTGAGTCAGTTTCTGCACTTCGTTGATGATACGGTCTATGTACGGGTGAATTCCGTTGACAATAGCCATACATGCTTTCTTTATCAGATTTTGCCGTTTGTTCCCCGCGATGTGCTGCTCGTAAATGTAGCGTTGCTTTTCCAGTCTGCGGCGTTCGTCGCCAAGGGAGATGGACGTCATGCCGTTGTCAATTGCCCATTGGATATAGGGAGTTATCACCCGTACCATCGCCTGCTCATCCTTGCTCATCCGACGCGGGAACACTAATTGCCCGTTGTCTATGCGGATATCCTTCACTCCAAACAGCTTTTCCAATTCCGGGCAGACAGCCGTCCGGATAGAGTCGACGATTTCCTCCTCAGTCTGTGCATCTGCCGGAATGGATGCCGTTATCTTCTGACAGATATCCAGCATCAGCTGCAGACGGCGGAGATGCACTCTGTTCCGGTCTTTGGAACGCTTGTTGAAAAACCAGAAGAAGAGGGATACAAGCACGAAGCCCACAATGACCAGTGACAACACGACGTTGAGTTGCCCCGCCTCCTTTTCCAATGCCTGATAGCGGCTTTCCAGTTCTTTATCCTGGCGTGTATCTTCAAGGATATCCAGGTAAATATTGCGGTTATAGTCTGATTTTTCTTTCATTCCGAGTCCTGCATACGAAACGCTCAACTGTTCACGAATACGTGAAATCCACTCGGGCACGGTTTTCAGTTTCTGCTCCATCCATGCCTTCTCCGCACAAATCGTATCTCGACGGTCAAATGCTTTCAGCCAGTCCAAACTATCGTGGCAGTCATAGAAAAGGCGGTGATGGTCATTTACACATTCCAGAGCAAGTTTTAGCGTGTCAAGAGCTTCTGTATAGTGACTGTGGGCATTCAGGTATTTGCCGATAGATACATATGCACCTGCTATCTGATACAAATCCTTGTATTGGCTGAATTTTTGCAATGCCAACTGCCCCAGACGCATGGGAAGCAGCGAATCTACCGGTACTCCAAAACGTGTCAAGGCATGGGAGCGGCGGTCTTGAAAAAATGCGTAATTATCCGGTGAAGCCATCAAGTTGGCAAGTCCCTGCACTCCATTGCCCTCAAAGTAAAGATAGCCCTTGCGCGAAGCCAACTGCCATGCGGTATAGAGCTCATCAAATTCTCTCAGTCTTCGCTCATCCGGTGTCTCACCCTCGCATAAGGCAGCAGAACCTTTGATGTAGTGATAATACAACAGCTGATTGGTATCTGCCAGCAACTCTTGTTTTTTAGTAACTTCATTAATAGAGGCTACAGCTTCCGGACGCTGTTGCAAATAATAATAATACACAGCAGATACAATATAAAATTCCGAACGGGCATAATTCAAACGCATTTGCTCGTGTTGGTCCACAAACAGATTGTCATCCTCCGCTATTCTTTTCATACGGTGCAAGGCACTATTGCGATAATCGTAGAACTCCTTGTTCAACGCCGTCCGCTGATAAATCTTCATCAAACCGATGTCGGCAATAAGGAGTTCCAGTTCATTCTTGGTCAGATTATAGACATCCATATGAAACTTTTCGGCCTGCTCAAAATCCATGCGCATAAAAGCACAAAAGCCCAGATTATTGGATGCTTCCGCTTTTCCTTGTTTATAGAGGCTGACTTCACGGTAGGCTCTTGATGCCGCATGGCAGGATGAATCCAGGTTTTTATAACGAAAAGCATAAGCCACCTGGTTTAGAGAGTCGATAAGGCGTACTTCCTTCATGGGTGCCGTTCCCATACACGAAACCATTGTTGTACAAAGGCACAACAACCCCGCAAACCATATAAAAGAAAGTCGTTTCATAAAGCAAAGCTACGAATAAATCCGGGAAAGAAAAATAATTTTTATACAATAACTCTTGTTTTATGTAACGGGAAATTCCTACCTTTGCATGCAAATTAACAAATAGGTAACATCTATTACACAAATGAGCGAAAAAGCACCCTTTATGGTATTCTCCGGAACAAATTCGAGATACCTTGCAGAGAAAATCTGCGCTAGCCTTGATTGCCCTCTGGGAAAGATGAACGTCACCCATTTTGCAGATGGTGAGTTTGCAGTCTCTTATGAGGAATCTATCCGTGGCTCGCATGTATTCCTGGTTCAATCAACCTTCCCTAATTCTGACAACTTGATGGAACTTCTGCTGATGGTTGATGCTGCTAAAAGAGCATCGGCAAAAAGCGTTGTAGCCGTTATCCCTTACTTCGGTTGGGCACGTCAGGACAGAAAAGACAAACCCCGTGTTTCCATCGGCGCTAAGCTGGTGGCCGACCTGCTCTCTGTTGCAGGTATCGACCGTCTGATTACGATGGACCTTCATGCAGACCAGATTCAGGGTTTCTTCAACATTCCGGTGGATCATTTGTATGCATCAGCAGTATTCCTCCCCTATATTGAATCCTTGAAACTGGAAGACTTGGTAATCGCCACCCCGGATGTCGGCGGTTCAAAACGCGCCAGCACATTCTCCAAATACCTCGGTGTACCCCTGGTATTGTGCAACAAGACACGCGAAAAAGCAAACGTGGTTGCCACCATGCAAATCATTGGTGATGTAAAAGACAAGAATGTAGTATTGGTAGACGATATTGTAGATACAGCAGGAACCATTACCAAGGCTGCCAACATCATGCTGGAAGCAGGAGCCAAATCTGTCCGTGCCATTGCCAGCCACTGCGTAATGTCCGACCCTGCTTCTTTCCGTGTACAAGAATCCGCACTAACGGAAATGGTATTTACTGATAGTATCCCCTACTCTAAAAAATGTGACAAGGTTAAACAGTTGAGCATTGCCGATATGTTCGCCGAAACCATCAAGCGGGTGATGAACAATGAATCAATCAGTTCACAATACATTATCTAACCGCTCCGCGGTTAGAAATTAAAAATTAAAGGCTGCGCGGTTCTGAAGTGAACATTGCGCAGCCTTTAATTTTTAATTTTTAATTTCTAATTTTTAATTCTAATTCTCCAGCCTTCCCATCTTGTAGGTTCCTTTTCGTATCACCTTTCCGTTCTTGTCTGTTTCTACAAACGGACCGTGTTTCTTGCCTTGTTTGAAGAAGCCTTCATAACGGTTTCCGTTCTTGTCCTCCTGGATACCGCTACCTTCTTCCATACCGTTCACAAAACCGCCTTTATATTTGGTTCCATCGGTCTGAATCAGGGTACCTTGGCCGTTGAACTTATTGTCTTTCCATTCACCTTCGTAAGAGTCACCTACATTCCATTTGTAAGTACCGTATCCGTCACGTTGGTTATCTTTCCAATTACCTTCGTAAACGGCGCCGCTTGCCCACGTAAATGTGCCGTGCCCTTCCTGCTTTCCATCCTTGAAGCTGCCCACATACTTGTTGCCGCTGGCATGGTAATAAATGCCCTCTCCGGTACGTTCACCTTGAACATAAGAACCTTCGTAACGGTCGCCGGTATGGAAAAAGTAAATACCTTTGCCATGCTGCATGTCGTCCTTCCAGTCACCTACGTATTTGTCACCGTTGGCATATTCAAAAGTTCCTTTACCGTCCCGGACATCATTTTTCCACTCTCCGTCATATTTGGAACCGTCATTCCAGGTCAGTGTTCCTTTGCCGTCTTTCTTGTCATTCTTCCACGAGCCTACATACTTGGAACCGTTCTTCCAGGTATACGTTCCTTGGCCTTCGCGTTTATCATTCACCCAGTCGCCCTCATAAATATCACCATTGTAATAGTACATGGTTCCTTTACCGTGCTGGTAATCCTGAAACCACATGCCGTCATAACGGTTGTTATTCATAAAATAGTAGATACCCCTGCCATGCTGCTGGTCTTGAAACCATTGCCCCTCATACTTTTCACCGTCGGGAAACATATATGTACCGTAGCCTTCACGCTTGCCCTTCACATACTCACCCTCGTAGACGTCGCCGTTCTTGAAAACGGTCTTCCCCTTTCCATTGGGCTTGCGGCCTTTTATTTCACCGGTATAGACGGCCCCGTTATCTTTGAACGTATAGGTACCTATCTTTATCTCCGAAGAGAATGTATTTTTCACTTTATCGAAAAAGCCGCTTTTTTTTTCCTGGGCAGTGGCTCCACCTTGGCATAAGAAAGCCAGAATGAGTGCAGTATATAGATATTTCATTAATTGATAATTGATAGTTGATAATTGACAAAGGTAGGATTTATCCGGTAAAATGATGCGATAACTCCCGCTTTTTATGACATTTTTTTGCCGCACACTATTTCTTTTAATTTCTCTTTGCATAAATGCCGCCCTGCAAGTTCACGGATTTCTTGTGGAGTAACCTCCTTGACAGCATCCAGTGCTTCGGCAAAGTAGGTATCCTGCAAGCCCGATACCTGCACAAAAATCCAGGCATCTGCCAGCGAGAATGCAGATTCATAACTACGGCACATGTCTCCCAACATATAGTTCTTCACCATGGAAAGCTCTCCATCGGAAGCCAGCTCGTTCTGAAGGCGGTCTATTTCATGATAAACCTCACCGATAAGAGGCTCCACAAATTCGTTGGCGGCTTCGGCACTGACCGCCAACACTCCCTGCCCCGGATAGGGCATGATGGCTGCGGAGATACCGTATGTGTATCCTTTATCTTCCCGGATATTGGACATCAGGCGACTGCCAAAATAACCCCCGAACAGTGTGACCAGTACGCGGGCCTTCAAGTAGTCCGGATGATTACGGTCCAGGGAAAGCATGCCCATACGGACGGCACTTTGCAGGGCGTCCGGACGTTCGATGAAGATACGTTTTCCGGAAGCGGTAACCGGATGAAATTCTGTCTTCTCCGGTTTGCGGAAATCCGTACCGAAAGCCTCGCAGCCAAACAAGGACTCTATCCGGCGGATGCAATCGTCGGTAACCTTGCCCGAGAGGTAGATGCTGCAATTATTGGAATGATAATAACGGTCATAAAACTCGCGTAGCACCGCAGGAGTGATGCGCCGATAATCCTCTTCCTGCACCAGACGTCCGCCGGGATGCTGCCCGCCGTACAGAGCCTTCACCAATCCGCGGTGCGCCAGAAAGTCCACCTTGGAAGAGTTGACAAGAAACTGCTGGATATTGTTGTCTACAATCACTCCCAGCTCTTTCTCGGGAAATACCGGCTCTTTGACGATAGATTCCAATACATCAAGCGTTTGGGGAAGGTATTTATTCAGAGAATAAAGGGTGACATAGGCATACTCGGATGCATTGGACAATTCCAGCCAGGCTCCGTAATAGTCCAGCTTTTCCGCTATCCGGGCGGCATCGTAGCGTCGGGTGCCCTCGCGAAGCATGCGGTTCGTAAACAACGCCTGCAAGGGCTGTTTCTGTTGCCATCGGCCGCCTGCCATGAGGAGATCGATACGTGTCACTTCATTGTCACCGGCATTGAGCACGCTCAATGGCACGCCATTAGGCAACTTGATACGTTCCGGCCTTTGCACCACCAGTTGTTCCGGTTCAAGAATCCGGGGTTGGTCACTTCGGTTCAGCATGGGCTTTCTAGTTTACAGCCCATGGCTTTTAAGAAATTCTTCTGCCCGTTCCAAATCTTGAGGAGTATCTATGCCGATAGTTTCTACATCCGTGATACCTGCTTTGATAGTGTATCCGTTTTCCAACCAACGAAGCTGTTCCAATGATTCGGCAATCTCGAGGGATGACTGCGGAAGGGCGGTTATCTCTTTCAGTACCTCTACGCGATAGGCATAAAGGCCGATATGCTTATAATACGTATGGTTCTTCAGCCAGTCTTCCTTCGCCGCATTACGCTGGTAGGGAATGATGGAACGGCTAAAATAGAGGGCATTCCTGTTTTTGTTGAGCACAACCTTCGGAGAGTTCACATTTTCCAGTGCCTCGAAACCATTATCTACCGTAAAGGGTTTCACCAGAGTGGCTATCTGGGTGGCCGGATCGTCGAAACATGCTTTGACGGCTTGTAACTGCGAAGGCTGGATGAAAGGCTCATCCCCCTGGATATTCACCACGACATCAAACTGTCCTCCTATTTTTGTACAAGCTTCCTGACAGCGGTCGGTGCCGCTTTTATGTTCGGTGGAAGTCATTACCACCTTTCCTCCGAATGCTTTTACTGCGGCTTCAATACGCTCATCGTCCGTAGCCACGTATGCATCGTCCAAGATTCCTGCCACTTGCTCGTATACTCGCTGTATCACGGTTTTTCCACCTAACACCGCCAATGGTTTGGCTGGAAAACGCGTAGATGCGTAACGGGCAGGTATGATTCCTAAAAATTTCATTTTCAATCTTCGTTTTTTAAAATGAGAGTGTATCCGAAAGTGTTCATATACTATCGACACATCTCCTTATATTCTTTATTAATTATAACAGTTGTTTCAATCCTCGCAGGATATAATCACGTTTCAAATCTTTTGGCTTATAGACAGTCCCGTCACAAGACAACAAGTCTATATCCAGCCGTACAATTTCCTGCTCCTTCTCCTCGGGCTTCCTTCCGGCTTCCCGTTCGATGGCTTTCAGGCAGGCGGTGACTTCCTCTACCGGATTATCGGAAGCAAAGCATGCCACCTGATTGGAGAACAGATTCGGACGGTGAAAGAACAAAGGTGCCGTCTCCTCCTCTTCCGAGAAACGTATTCCCGAAAAAAGTTCCGTCAAGCGTCTGCGAGCCAGTTCCATGTTCTCCCTCCGCTGCTCGTTGCTCCCAATACTAATCGTATAATCCATTTTTTAAGGTGAAAGGGGAAAAGGTGAAAATTGAAAGTTTACCTTTCCACTTTCAATTTTCACCTTTCAACTAATTAAACAGTTCGTCGAGTCCCTCTATCGGTTCTTCTATATGGGTGTCTCCTTCCAGATTCACATCATCCTTGCACGGGTCATAGCCTTCGGGCAACTGGAATGTTTCATTTTCATCATATCCCAGAGATTTGTCACCGAGCACTTTCACCATGTATTTGGTCCAGATAGGCAATGCCATGGAAGCACCTTGTCCGTGAAGCATCGTATCGAAGTGGATGTCGCGGTCCTCACCGCCCACCCAGCAACCGGACACAAGCGAAGGCGTGAAGCCCATAAACCAGCCGTCGGCATTGTAGTTCGTCGTTCCGGTCTTGCCGCCCATGTCGGCTTTCACACCCAGACGGCGCACACGGCCTCCGGTACCTTCGTTGACAACGGCACGCAGCATGACCAGCATCTTGTAAGCGCTGGATACGCTGATGACTTCCTGCATTTCGGGAGCAAAGGTTGCCAGCACGTTTCCGTCGTTGTCCTCGATGCGGGTCACGAACAGCGGAGCTACCCGGATACCCTTGTTGGGGAATGCGGTATAGGCACTTACCATCTCGCCGACGGAAATCTCGCACGGGCCCAGACAGAGTGAAACGGAAGGTACTATATCACGGTTGCGGACACCGAAAGTATGTATAAGACGTTTCAGATTATAGGGATTCAGCTTGCTCATGAGATAGGCCGTAATCCAGTTGTCCGAGTTTGCCAGCCCCCACTTCACAGTCACCATGTCACCAATCAGCTTTTTGTTGGCATTACGCGGCGTCCACGGTTTTCCGTTTTCATCAATCAGCGTGTATTCCACGTGGCGCACTTCGTCGCAGGGAGAAAAACCGTTCTCCATAGCCAATGTATAAAGGAAAGGCTTGATGGTAGAACCTACCTGGCGGCGTCCCACCATGGCCATATCGTACTGGAAGTAATGGTAGTTCGGTCCGCCTACGTATGCCTTGACATGTCCGCTGCGCGGGTCCATGGACATGAAACCGGCACGAAGGAAGAACTTGTAGTAACGGATGGAATCCATCGGGGTCATAATGGTGTCTTTCTCCCCTTCCCAACTGAATACGGACATCTCCTCCGGGGTATCGAAGGCTTTCTTTATTTCAGCTTCGGTGGCTCCGGCTTTCTTCATAATGCGGTAGCGGTCGGACAACCTCACGGCACGTCCCAGAATCTCGTCCACCTGCTCCTGGGTCAGACGGAAGGTGTAGGGAGCTTTCTTGGCCCCTTTCTTTTCCTTGAAGAAGTAACCTTGCAGTTCCTTCAGATGCTCTGTCACGGCATCCTCGGCATACTGCTGCATACGCGAGTCGAGCGTGGTATAGATTTTCAGCCCGTCGGTGTAGAGGTTGTATTTGGTACCGTCTTTCTTGGTGTTCTTTTCGCACCATCCAAAGAGCGGATTGTTCTCCCAATCAAGTGAATCCTCGTAGTATTTCTGCATCTGCCAACCGCGGTAGTTGGCCTTGTCGGGCTTCTTGGCGGTGAGCACGCCGCGCAGGTATTCGCGGAAATAAGTGGCCAACCCTTCCTTGTGGTCCACACGGTTGTACTTCAGTTTCAGAGGCAACGCCTGGAGGGAGTCGCGCTCGGCTTCCGTAATATATCCCGCTTTCCGCATCTGGTCGAGCACCACATTGCGCCGTCCGCGGGAACGTTCATTGTAGCGCACCGGATTATAGAGAGACGGATTCTTGCACATGCCCACCAACGTAGCCGCTTCCTCAATCTTCAAATCTTTCGGTTCGCAACCGAAGTAGGTAAAGGCAGCAGTCTTGATGCCTACCGCATTGTTCAGGAAATCGAACTTGTTGAGATACATGGTGAGGATTTCCTCTTTTGTATAGTAACGTTCCAGCTTTACGGCAATCACCCATTCGATGGGCTTCTGAAACAGACGTTCCATCACATTGTCGGCACTGGGAGAATAAAGCTGTTTGGAAAGCTGCTGGGTGATGGTACTGCCACCGCCGGCATTCTTCTGCATCAGGATACCGCGCTTCACTACGGCACGCGTCAGGGCGTAGGCGTCAATGCCCGAATGTTCGGCAAAACGTACATCTTCCGTAGCTATCAAGGCGTTAATGATATTGGGCGACAAATCATTGTATCCCACAAACACGCGGTTTTCCTTACTATAGGAATAAGTACCCAATACTTTTCCGTCCTCGGAAAAGACTTCTGTGGCAAATTTGTAATTCGGATTTTCCAGGTCTTCCACCGGAGGCATATAGCCTATCCAGCCCTTGGCTATGGAAAAGAATATAAAGACACACACCAGCGAAATCAGTGCGATGAAAATCCATAGGATTTTGACGACTTTCCTTATCATGTTTCAGTTGCTAAAATCAAAGTTCAATAATAGGGCAAAGGTACGGAAATATATTGGATGTGCCTATGCTTTTTATATCTTTTTCAGGATAAGATTTCCGGCATCCGCAAAAAAAACGCCCGTTTATTTTAATGGAAACTCTCAGTGAAATGCAAAACGATTGCAAAACAATTAGAAAACTTGAAGAAAAAACCGGAAAGGAAAAATACATCGTAATGAGCTATAATACAGATTGGGACAACGAAAACTTGCCCTCGCGCGCGTAAGAGGAGATAAGAGAATAAGAGAAGAGAAAAAACGACGTTGTCGTTAAAAAGAACGACGGCGACGGTGTAAAGAGATACCACACTTCACTGTCCGGAATGCTACACTTCGACAAGGCAAACGCCGCACTTGAATAGGGCAAATGCCACACTTGAACATTCGCGAAATGCGGCGTTTGCCTTGTCGAAGTGTGGCATTCCGAATGATGAAGTGTGGCATTCCGGACAACAAGCCACACGGTTAAAAAAACAGCCCATGTTTCGCAAAAAACTTCCCCGCATATTTCCGTAGCCCGCATATTTTCCGTAACTTTACACTCTCGAAAAGTACAAATGAATTCAACGATATGGAAAACAGAAGTTTAGTCACCATTGCCGAGCATAGCCGGGAAAAAATCCTCTATATGCTCGAGATGGCGAAAGAGTTTGAAGCCCATCCCAACCGGCATATATTGGACGGGAAAGTAGTTGCCACCTTATTTTTCGAGCCTTCCACCCGTACACGCCTCAGTTTCGAGACTGCCGCCAACCGGCTTGGAGCACGTGTCATCGGGTTCAGCGACCCCAAGGCCACCAGCTCATCCAAGGGCGAGACGCTGAAAGACACCATCAAGATGGTGAGCAACTATGCCGACATCATCGTGATGCGCCACCACCTCGAAGGGGCCGCACGCTATGCCAGTGAAGTCACCACCGTGCCCATTGTGAATGCCGGAGACGGTGCCAACCAGCATCCCTCACAAACCATGCTCGATCTCTACTCCATCTACAAGACACAAGGCACACTGGAGAACCTGAACATTTTTCTGGTCGGCGACTTGAAGTATGGCCGTACCGTCCACTCCCTGCTGATGGCCATGCGCCACTTCAACCCCACTTTCCACTTCATCGCTCCCGACGAGTTGCGGATGCCCGAAGAATACAAAATTTACTGCCGCGAGCACAACATCAAGTACGTGGAACATACGGACTTTACGGAAGAAATCATTGCTGATGCCGACATCCTCTACATGACCCGTGTGCAGCGCGAGCGCTTCACCGACCTTATGGAGTACGAGCGGGTGAAGAATGTCTACATCCTGCGCAACAAGATGCTGGAACATACCCGTCCCAACCTGCGCATCCTGCATCCGTTGCCCCGTGTCAACGAAATAGCCTATGATGTGGACGACAATCCCAAGGCATACTATTTCCAGCAGGCACAAAACGGACTGTATGCCCGTGAAGCTATTCTGTGCGATGTACTGGGCATCACGCTGGATGAGGTGAAAAAGAGTAAAGGAGTAATTCAGTAGAATCGTCTAATAACTAATATTTCAAGATGTTAAGCGAAAAGAAACAGGAATTGCAGGTTGCTGCTCTGGAAAACGGCACTGTAATAGACCATATACCCTCCGAGAGACTGTTTACCGTAGTCTCCCTGCTCGGACTGGAACACATGAGCAACAATATCACCATCGGCTTCAACCTCAAGAGCAAGAAGCTGGGCACGAAAGGCATCATCAAGATTGCCGACAAGTTCTTCTGCGACGAAGAGATAAACCGTATCGCCGTGGTGGCTCCCAATGTAAAACTGAACATTATCCGCGACTACGAAGTGGTGGAGAAACGCGAAGTCCGCCTGCCCGAAGAGCTGCGCGGAATCGTGAAATGCGCCAACCCGAAGTGCATCACGAACAATGAGCCGATGCCTACGTTGTTTCATGTCGTGGATAAGGACAATTGCGTCATCAAATGCCACTACTGCGAAAAGGAGCAGACCAGAGAAGATATTGAGATTATATGAAAGAAGACTGGAAACCCGGAACCATGATTTATCCGCTGCCTGCCGTATTGGTGAGCTGCGGAAGCACTCCGGAGGAATATAACATTCTGACTATCGCATGGACGGGGACGATTTGTACGAACCCGCCCATGTGCTACATCTCCGTACGCCCCGAACGCCACTCCTACGACATCATCAAGCGGAATATGGAATTCGTCATCAATCTCACCACGAAAGATATGGCACGGGCCACGGACTGGTGTGGCGTACGCTCCGGAAAGGACTACAACAAATTCGAGGAAATGCATCTGACACCGGGGAAAAGCACCGTAGTCAGCGCGCCTCTTATCGAGGAATCACCGCTTTGCATAGAATGCCGGGTAAAGGAGATTATGGCTCTCGGTTCGCACGACATGTTTATAGCGGATGTGGTAAATGTCCGTGCCGATACCCGTAATCTGAACCCTGAAACCGGCAAACTGGAACTGGCGGAAACGAATCCCTTGGTCTATGTGCACGGTGGATATTATGAGCTGGGAGAAAAGATAGGCAAATTCGGATGGTCAGTAGAGAAAAAGAAGTAATAATGCGATAAAGGTTTTAAGAGATGGAGTTGCGACGAATCTTGATGGGCTTATATCTGTTGGCCTTCCCCGCCATGATGTGGGGACAGACTCCGGTTGTGCCCGGTACTGCCGACGAAGAGCATTCCGGACACCGCAAGGAAACTCCGGTCAATTTCGGTTTCAAAGGCGGTTTCACCTCTTCCTTGTTCCTTGTATCCCAGTTCAGCGTCAACGGAGTGCCCATTGACGAAGTGCAGAACAATTACAAAATAGGATATTTCGGTTCCCTTTTCATGCGGATAAACTTCGACCGCCACTTCCTGCAACCGGAAATATCCTACAACATCAACCGGTGCAACATCACCTTCGAGAAACCTCTGCCCGAAGACGCCGCATCAGGAGCCCGGCCGGAGGAAGCCTCCATTACATCGTCCATCCACAGTATAGACATCCCCGTCATCTACGGATACAACTTCATCAAGGAGGGGCCGTACAGCCTTGCCGTCTTTGGAGGACCCAAAGTGCGCTATATATGGGACAGGAAAAGTGACATCGACTTCGAGAATTTCGACCAGGTGAATATCCGTGAAAGGCTGCGTCCGCTCAATCTCAGTTTCACCGTCGGCGTATCCGTCACCATCTCACGCGTCTTTTTCGACTTCCGTTACGACATGGGGCTGCACAACATCTCCAAGAGCGTGACATACGATATTCCGGCCGACAACAACGCTGCTGACGAAAACACGAAAAACGAAATCCGTTTTCACCGCAGGGACAATGTGCTGAGTTTTTCTTTCGGAGTGTTCTTTTGACAGTAAATTTCTTCCTTTTCTTTCAATTTATTCATTTATTTCCCGTAAATTTGTGCGCTTAATAAGAGAACACAGATTTATCAAACTTATCTAATAAGCAGAATGAAAAGAGATGATTTAATTTTCGAACTTATCGAAAAAGAACACCAACGTCAGCTCAAAGGCATTGAACTGATTGCATCAGAGAACTTTGTAAGTGACCAGGTTATGCAGGCAATGGGCTCCTGCCTCACCAACAAGTATGCTGAAGGATACCCCGGCAAGCGTTACTATGGTGGTTGTGAGGTAGTAGACCAGAGTGAGCAGATTGCCATCGACCGCTTGAAACAGATTTTCGGCGCAGAATGGGCCAACGTACAGCCGCACTCCGGTGCACAAGCCAATGCAGCCGTATTCCTCGCCGTGCTCAATCCGGGCGACAAATTCATGGGACTGAACCTTGCACACGGCGGTCACCTCTCCCATGGCTCACTGGTCAACACTTCCGGTATTATCTATACTCCCTGCGAATACAATCTGAACCAGGAAACCGGACGTGTGGACTATGACCAGATGGAAGAAGTTGCCCTGCGCGAGAAACCCAAAATGATTATCGGCGGCGGTTCTGCTTATTCCCGCGAATGGGACTACAAGCGCATGCGCGAAATCGCGGACAAGATAGGTGCCATCCTAATGATTGACATGGCTCATCCTGCCGGACTGATTGCAGCCGGTGAACTGGATAACCCCGTGAAATATGCCCACATCGTGACCTCCACTACCCACAAGACTCTGCGTGGTCCTCGTGGTGGCGTTATCATGATGGGTAAGGACTTCCCCAACCCCTGGGGCAAGAAAACTCCGAAGGGAGAAATCAAGATGATGTCCCAGTTGCTGGATTCAGCCGTATTCCCCGGTATCCAAGGTGGTCCGCTGGAACATGTCATCGCAGCCAAAGCCGTTGCCTTCGGCGAAATCTTGCAACCGGAATGGAAAGAATATGCCAAGCAGGTGAAGAAAAACGCCGCTGTCCTGGCACAAGCCTTGATGGACCGTGGCTTCACTATTGTTTCCGGCGGTACGGACAACCACTCCATGCTGGTAGACCTGCGCAGCAAATATCCCGATTTGACCGGTAAGGTTGCCGAGAAGGCGTTGGTATCTGCCGACATCACCGTAAACAAGAACATGGTTCCGTTTGACAGCCGCTCGGCTTTCCAGACTTCCGGTATCCGTCTGGGTACTCCTGCCATCACAACCCGTGGTGCCAAGGAAGACCTGATGCTCGAAATTGCCGAGATGATTGAAACCGTTCTGTCCAACGTAGACAACGAACAAGTCATCGCAGAGGTACGTGCACGCGTCAATGCGAAGATGAAAGAATACCCGCTGTTTGCTTATTAATAAGCAAACAGAATTAAAAATTAAGAATTAAAAATTAAAGGCTGCGCAATGTTCGCTTTGAACTGCGCAGCCTTTAATTTTTAATTCTAAACGCGCGGAGCGCGTTTAGCTCAGCCCTTCTATATTTCCATCCACAATATCAATGTGTTCGGCTTGTGGTTTCTTTGGTAATCCCGGCATACGGAGAATTTCACCGGCGATGGCTACAATCATTTCCGCACCGTTGTTGACTACAATATCCTTGATATGGAATTCAAAGTTATTGACCGCACCATATATCTTCGGATCGGCAGAGAAGGAGTACTGCGTCTTGGCGATACAGACGGGGTAATGGCTGATACCCATCTGCTCTATCAGTTTGATAACCTTGCGGGAGTGGAGACTGTAAGTCACTACGCTTGCCCCGTAGAGGTTGCAGGCTACCTTTTCTATTTTACGTTCCACGCAATCGTTCTCTTCGTAGGTGAAGGTCAGCGGTTCGGATGGTTTGTTCTCGATAGTATCTACTACCAGATTGGCAAGGTCAACGGCTCCCTCTCCTCCTTTGGCAAAGGCGTTGTTCACGGCAAAACCTACCTCAAGCTTTTCTTCGCAATGGCGGCGGATAGCTTCCACCTCCTCGTCCGTATCACTGGCAAAACGGTTGAATGCCACGATGACCTGCTGGCCGAATGAACGCAAATTGCGTACATGCTTGTCCAGATTGCCGAAGCCCTCTTTCAGTCCTTCCATATTGGGTTCCTTGATGCGGTCCAGACTGACACCGCCATGCATCTTCAGTCCTTGTGCGGTAGCAACGATTATCGTCAGCTTGGGCTGTAGGCCGCTCTTGCGGCACTTGATGTTGTAGAACTTCTCCGCACCCAGGTCAGCCCCGAAACCGGCTTCCGTCACTACATAATCGCCAAATGTCATGGCCATTTTTGTGGCAAGAATGGAGTTGCAACCATGGGCAATATTTGCGAACGGTCCTCCATGAACAAAAGCGGCAGTACCTTCGGTAGTCTGCACCAAGTTGGGATTGATGGCATCTTTCAGCAGAACAGTAATGGCACCGGCTACTCCTAACTCCTTCACAGTAAATGGAGTACCATCAAAACGAAATCCCAAGATAATGTTTTCGATGCGGCGGCGGAGGTCATCAAGGTCTGTTGCCAAGCAAAGAATGGCCATAATTTCGGAAGCCGGAGTAATGTCGAAGCCCGACTCCTCGGTAATGCCGTTAGTGCTCGGACCCAATCCGGTGACAATACTGCGCAAGGAACGGTCGTTTACATCGAGTACACGCCGCCAGATGATTTCTTTCAGTCCGAAGCCGTCCGCCTGATGTTGGTACAAGTAATTGTCGAGTAATGCGGAAATCATGTTGTGTGCCGAAGTAATGGCGTGAAAGTCGCCCGTAAAGTGCAGGTTTATCTTCTCCATGGGCAGCACCTGGGCATATCCTCCACCGGCGGCACCGCCTTTCATGCCGAAACAAGGACCCAAAGAGGGTTCGCGCAGAGCGACAATTGCCTTTTTGCCTATCTTGTTCAGTCCCAGTGCCAGACCGATGGATACGGTTGTTTTACCGATACCCGCCTTTGTCGCAGTAATTGCCGTCACCAGTATCAGATTACTTTTCTTCACCTTCTCTTCATCAATCAGATGAGTGGGAATCTTGGCTATGTATCGTCCATAGTTCTCTACCTCATCACGTGGGATATCCACACTTTCGGCAACCTGCTTTATCTTCTTCAGCTCTATGCTGCGGGCTATTTCAATGTCCGATTTCATACAGAGTCTTTTCTTTAGATAACAACTTTAACGTTTTGAAAGTTGCAAAAGTACGAAAAATCCCCGATTATTCCATCTGTATTTGATACTAAGAATAGCTTTCCGTCAGTATACATCCATCCATCATCCGGACAATCCTTCCCGCTTCGCGGGCATTCTCCTCCGAGTGAGTCACCATCACCACAGTGGCGCCTTCACTGTTCAGTTCTTTCAGCAACGCCATCACTTCATTGCCGTTGATGGAATCCAGGTTACCCGTAGGCTCGTCGGCAAGAATGATATGGGGATTGGTAACAATGGCACGAGCAATGGCAACGCGCTGTTGCTGCCCCCCCGAAAGCTGCTGCGGATAATGCTCCGTGCGGTGTGCAATCTGCATCCGTTCCAAAGCACAACTTACACGCTCCACACGCTCGTGAACGGAGACTCCGGCATAAAGCAGAGGTAATTCTACGTTTTCAAAAACCGTCAGTTCGTCTATCAAGTTGAAGCTCTGGAAAACGAATCCTATGTTTCCATTACGTAAGTCTGTACGACTGTTCTCCGAGAAGCGGGACACCTCCTGCCCGAGGAACCAAAGTTCGCCCGATGTCGGATTGTCCAGCAATCCCAGTATATTCAATAAGGTGGACTTGCCGCATCCGGACGGCCCCATGATTGCCACAAACTCGCCCTGATTGATTTCAATATTCACCTCATTTAAGGCTGTGGTCTGCACATTCTCCGTGCGGAAGATTTTACTGAGTCCGATTGTCTTTATCATATATCTTTATTTTATGTTATCATTCATATCTCAATGATTTCACCGGATTCTGCGACGCCTTTCTCCATGTCTGCCCAATGACCGTCAGCAAAGCAATGCCTGCAATGAAAGCACCCACCGCCACGAATAGCCACCAGCTGATGGGTGTCTGGTAGACAAACTCACTGACCCAATGCCGCATGAAGAAATATCCCAAAGGGCAGGCTATGATGAAAGCAATCCCCACCCACTGCAAATATTCGCGGCAGAACATTTTCACGATACGGTCGGAATGTGCACCGTTCACTTTACGGATGCCAATTTCCTTGGTCCGTTGCTCTGTAGAAAGGGCAACCAGGCCAAACACTCCCATCATGGCTATGACGATGGCAAGCACTGTGAAGAACAGCAGCATCTTGCTCTGCTGTTGCTCTTTGGCGTAGTTCTTGTTTAAGGCATCAGAAAAGAACTGATAACGAAATTCTTTCATAAAAAGCGGTGCCATCTCATCAAATTTCTGCTGTATGAATTTCAAAGTCTCCTTCTTGTTTTCGGGAGAGATTCTAATAAAAAGATATTGCATCTGTTCTGGTGAATAAAAGATAAAAGCAGGCCTTATCTTCTCACGCAAGGACTGGAAGTTGAAATCCTTCACCACCCCTACTATCCGATAATTAAAATACCCCCACCAAGTATCCGTAAGGCGGAATTCCGTTCCGATAGGATCTGCCACCTTCATAGCCTTCCAAGCAGACTCATTGATTACGACGGTACGCTGTAGAGCGCCTCCACCCCAGTAGTTGTCATAATCTGCCTCCAGAGATTCCCCCTTTATCATCTCCAGGTTGAAAACCTTTATGAAATCATCGTCTGCAATGATAGGCACCATTTTCAAGGTATTCACCTTTCCATCCATATCTATCCATTCCGCTTCGCCCCCCTCTTTCTTTTCTCCGTTTTCATACAGATTTTCTATCGGGCTTCCCATTGCCACACTCTGCACATTGGGATTCTTCAGAATTTCCTGCTTAAAGTCATTGACATTGTACCACAGATTGGTATAGACCGTCACTACATTTTCTTTGTTCAAGCCCAAGTCCTTATTCTGCATAAAATACAGTTGCTTATAGACCAACATCGTAGCAAGCATCAAGGTGATGGTGATGATGAACTGTACGCATATCAGGCCTTTCAGCATCCCTCCCTTCTTACCGGTTTTCTTGCCCCCCTTGAATGCTATCAGCGGATTGACGGATGAAAGGTAGAATGCCGGATAGCTGCCTGCGACACACCCTATCCCAACAATGCCGAACAGGACATAAAGCACGACACTCCAACTCAAATTCAGTGATACTTCAGTACCCATTGCCTCATTGAAAAGAGGAAGCATCAGTTCCGTCAGAGCCAAAGCCAACCCCAAAGAGATGACAGCCTGCACCATACCTTCGGACAAGAACTGTGTAATCAACGTCTTGCGCTTGGCGCCTGTCACCTTGCGCACCCCTATCTCTTTGTAACGCATGGATGCCCTTGCCGTAGAGAGTGTCATAAAGTTGAATGCCCCCATAAAAATGACCAGGACAGCCAGTCCGATAAACAAATAGATGCTTGCCATACTGCCATGATTCTTTACATTGGGATCGGCAAAGTTTGTCTTCAGGTGAATATCCTTGATAGGCTGGAAACGAATCAGTGTATTCTTGTCTCCAAGCTTGGAAAATACCCGGCTCATCTCGCCGTGTTCTTTCGCATACATCTTTCCTGCATCTCCAAGTTTCATCTTGACGTAGACATGCTGATCCTCACGGAAAGTGTTACGATCGATACCATATGCTTTTGCAAAATTATCAAGGTCACAGAGTATATCAAAATAGATATGGCATTTGGAAGGAATCTTCACGACTGCCACCACTTTCTTTGCTTCCCAGCCATATAAATCGTCAGCCACTTCTTTCAATTTCTGCCCGATTGCCGCCGTGGCGCTGCCAAACAGTTTAATCGCCATCTTCTCGGATAACACAATGTAATTACCCTTTTTCATATCAGTAAGGTTACCCGCCATTACTTCAAATGGAAAAACTTGAAAAAAAGCCGTATCCGTATACACACGATATCCTGAAAGACTTTTTCCTTCACCAGTCTCCATGCTCCCTTCTCCGATATACTTGATGGCAGTGGCAGCCTCTACTTGTGGGAAGTTTTCTTTGAAGATTTCAGGCAAGGCGAGAACAGTACTGGATGACTCTGTTATTTCACCGGTTTGCTGCCGGACAACTTCTACTACCCGATAAATGCGGTCGGTATCGGGGTTATAATCTTCATAGGTCAGTTCGTTCACCACCCAAAGATAAATAAGAAATGCCGCCGCCATACCAAACACAAATCCCAGCATGTTGATGAGAGAAAAAAGCATGCTCCGTTCGATAAGACGGAGCGCCACTTTGATGTAATGTTGTATCATACCATTCTACTATTTTACAATGACGATAGAGCTTTTTTCGTTGCAAAGCTTATCTACGGATAATTCGCAACAACCATACCAAAACCGTAAATATCTATTTATCAAATATTTAGCTTAAATACACTTACATAAAAATGCACGGTATCGTACACCAAATGCACGCTTCCGTACACTGTACTTTCAAAAAGTTTCTGTACCTTTGCCCATATCTGTAAGGAGAAGATGTTTTTTAATATCTATCTAATCACTTAATTATCCGCAATGAAAAAAGGCAAAATACTGATTGTCGATGACAATGAAGATATCCTTTTCACTCTGAAGCTGCTGTTGCGCCCACTGGCAGAAAGCGTCACGCTCCTTTCCGACCCTCGGGAATTACTTCCCGTCATTTCCCGTACTCGTTTCGACGTCATTCTGCTGGACATGAACTTCCGACGGGATGCCGTCAGTGGAAAGGAAGGATTCCACTGGCTGGAAGAGATTCTAAGGTTGGACGCAAAAGCCGTCGTCATCTTCATCACAGCCTATGCCGATACGGAAAAAGCCGTGCAAGCCATCAAACAAGGTGCTACAGACTTCATTCCAAAACCGTGGCAGAACGAAAAACTACTGGCCACCGTGTCTTCTGCCCTGCAACTAAGTTTCAGCCGTACGGAAGTGGAAGCCTTGAAGAAGCAAAAGGAAAAACTGAAGAAACAGCAGGAGACCTTGAAAGGACAAGCCGGAACTCTCTGCATTCCTGCCGAACCGACAAAAGTAATCGGGGAGTCGGCTGCCATGCACGCCATTTTCCAGACCATCCGCAAATTTTCCGACACAGACGCCAACCTCCTGCTACTGGGAGAAAACGGAACGGGAAAGGATTTGATTGCCAGATATGTCTACGAACAATCGCCCCGGAAAAAGGAAGTGTATGTGCCGATAGACTTGGGAAGCATCCCCGAAACATTGTTCGAAAGCGAGCTCTTCGGCTATGAAAAAGGAGCTTTTACCGATGCGCGCAACGGTAAACCGGGACGGATGGAAGTAGCTTCGGGAGGTACCTTGTTCCTCAACGAAATAGGCAATCTGAAACTGCCGCTACAAGCCAAACTGCTCTCAGTCATCGAGCAACGGAGAAGTTCACGGATCGGCTCCACCGCTTCTTATCCGGTGGATGTGCGGTTGATATGCGCTACCAATTCCGACCTATACGCAGCTATTGACAAGGGAGAATTCCGCCAAGACTTGCTGTACCGCATCAATACGATTGAAATCCGTATTCCTCCTCTGCGTGAACGGGGCAATGACTTATTCCTACTGGCCGATTTCTTTCTGCAACGCTACAAGAAGAAATACAGGAAAGACCTTCGTGGCATTTCAAAAGAAGCACGCAAGCAGATGCAGCTTTATCGCTGGCCGGGAAACGTAAGGGAATTGGAACATGCCATCGAACGTGCAGTAATTCTTTCCGGAAGTACACTGCTGACTGCGGAAGACTTCAACCTCCGGAACAGGCAATCACAAGAAGCGGTCTCCGAAAGGGAAAGATACAATATAGAACGGATGGAAAAAGAGAACATCAACGAAGTACTCCGCATCTGTGGCGGCAACATCACGCTGGCGGCAGAAATGTTAGGCATCACAAGAACATCACTCTACAGAAGAATCGAGAAATTTAAGCTATGAAACAAACCTGGACAAAATCTCCCCTCTGCCTGACAATGGCCTTGCTGCTATGCTGCATAACCACCGCCTGCCTTGCCCTTCATGGCTTCTACATCAGTTTATGCATCTCCATCCTGCTAACGCTGGGCGTAGCCTATGCCATCTACCGTTATATTCTGCGTTCAGCCCGGGCTATGGCACAATTCATATGGGCTGTACGTTATTCCGAATTTCTTTCTTCTCCGATACAAGGCTGTGAAAGCCAACGTTCGCTGCCGCCGGAACTGCTGGCAGAGATGCAGGAAGCATTGGAGCACTACCGCCGTAATCTGCAAAAGAAGGAGAGTCGGCTGCAATACTTCCAGGCACTTGCCAACCACATAGACATTGCCATACTGGTCTATACCCCGGACGGAACTATGGAGTGGATGAACGAAGCGGCCAAACGGCTCATCGGCTCAAATACCGACAATATAGCCCTCAAAGTACCCAAAAGGATCGACGACCTTCATCCTTTCCACTCCGAATTGCCCGGAAAATTGTATAAGCTCAAGGCCGGTGACCTATCTGTCCTGCAAATTAAACGGAAAGATGAGCATATCCAACTTGCCCTCTCAGGTATGGAATTTACCATTCAAGGCAGACAACTCATCATCGCCAGCATGAAGAACATACACTCTGCCCTGGACAGCCAAGAAACGGAGGCTTGGCAGAAACTGATCCGCGTACTGACGCATGAAATCATGAACTCCATCACCCCCATCATCTCTCTCACTGAACTGCTGTCCAGACAGATAGAAGAGCTGAAGGGCGATGAGGGAACCAAATCCGAAATACTCCAGATGCTCCAGACCATCAGCCGACGCGGCAACGGATTGGTACACTTTGTCGGCAACTACCGGGAGGTTTCCCATCTTCCACAGCCCTTACTGAAACCACACACCGCGCAGGATATTCTGCAAGATACCCTGCAACTTATGCAAAGTGAACGGAACGACTTACAGCTCTCGCTTCCCAGAAACTCCCTATGCATCATTGCAGACAAAGCCCAGATTGAACAGATCCTTATCAACCTCATAAAGAATGCCCGTGAAAACGAGGCAGAACATATCGTTCTTTCCTCAGGCATCACTTCCACTGACCACCCCTACCTGCGTGTGGCAGACGACGGGACCGGCATCGAACCGGATGTACTGGAACGTATCTTCATCCCTTTCTTTACTACCAAGCCATCCGGTTCAGGAATCGGGCTGACCATTTCACGACAAATCATGCACCAGCACAACGGAAACATCACTGTCAGCTCTCACCTTGGAGAAGGAAGTACCTTCACGCTGCTATTTCCATCTATTTAAACCGCGACGTATCCACTGCCTCCCGTTGCTTCTCCTTATATCCTCCGAATTTATAGGTAAACGATACGCCGAATTCGCGGAAGCATGAGTAATGATTCGTCACATTCTGCGTCTTGAAACGGATGCGGGGAGAAATCTGTCCCGTCTCAAAAATATCGTTGCAGTAGAGGTTGAGGATGGCTTTGTTCTTGGCGAAGCCGTAGCGCAGGGCAATATTCACATTGCCCGACGTAGGCAGGTCGTAGATGCCCTGAATGGCTTTACTATGCACAAATCCGGTCACCGTCAGCTTCAAGTCGGGTTTGGTGGAGAGAGTAAAAGTATTGTTCATCTGGGCAATGCCATAGCATTGCTTTCTGTCGAAAGGAATATCCCAGAAATCACCATCCTTTTCGCGATGCCACAAGCCGATGAGGGTAAGGCGAGAATTCAACCAATCCTTCACCTTAAATGGGATAGAGGCTTGTATTCCTGCTTGTTGCTGATAATCAAAATTGAGTGTCTTGTAGATTTCAACCAGACGTTCGGAAGATTGGTAAAGCGTCTGTACGGAGTAGTCTTTGGTGTGGTTGAACCAGGCGCTGAAGATGTATTTGCTTTTCAAAATATAGGTCATTTTCAGCTCATACTCTTGTGCCGGTTTCAGCAACGGATTACCATGCAGCTCAGAGTATCCGCCGCCGATGTAAGAGACGGCATCCTGCACGGCCCAGTAGTCGGGATAGTCCTTGTCGCTGCTCAAGGAGAGCTGGAGGATATGTCCCGGTGCCGGCATATAGTTCAAGTTGACAATGGGATACCAGTCCCACTGGTCCCAGACGGGAGTCTTGTAATGCTCCACAGCCAGAGAAGCGTCCAAAGCAAGTTTGTCGCCGAAACTCTTGCTGAAACCTGCATAGATATTCCAAGTCTGCTCGCGGCGGCGGGACTTCATATTGCTCAAGGCATCCGATGAGGTCAGTTGTCCGCCGGTTTCGGGGTCATAATAATATTGGTAGCTGTTGTCGATGCTGGTAGTGTAGACGGCTCCGTAATTCAAATCCCAGCCTTTCCCCAGACTATGGTCCTGGGCCAGAAAGAACTTCCATCGGTTGATGCGCTGGCAGTCTTCGGTGTAGAAGTCGAGTCCCTCGTCCTGCATACGGCTATGCAGCAATTGGTCGGACGGAGAACGATAGTAAGTCAGCTCGGCACCGGCTTTCAGGCCGAAAGGGGTGCGGTAATCCAGACGGCCGTTGTGCAACCAGTCGGTACTGTTGCTGTGGGTTGTGGACACTTGCGTGCCCGTCACGCTCATCCAGTTGTGGGAGGTGGAATAGCCACCGTTATAGACGAAACTCAGCTGATGGTTCTTGGCGATATTATAGTCCGCCCCTACCCTGAAATTATGGGTATGGCTGCGGCCACGGCCCACCTCATCTGTTGTCATGGGGTGAACCGAGCCGTCCGCCAGGGTGTGCACAGCCTCTTTGTCGGTAGTAGAGTAGCCCCGGCCATGGCTGTGCGAGTAAAGAAAATCTGCTGAGAATTTATTTTTGCTGAAGAGCAGGCTGGCGCGTTCCTCAAAGCCTTCGTTGTGCTTCTGGCGATACTTGACGTAGAGTTCGCCTTGCCAGGAGCCGGGGCCGCCTGCCGATTGTTTCAAGGTGATATTGATAAGTGCGCCACGCACCTGGTAGCGTGCAGGGGCGTTGTACATCACTTCCGCCTTCTCTATGCGGCTGGCAGGGATGCTGCGCAGCAAGGCATAGAGCTGCCCTGTGCTGAGGGTGGTTACTTTGCCGTCCAGGATAACGGTGACTCCCTGGCCTGCCAACTGCAGCCCGCCATTCATCTCGATGACGCCGGGAAGCTCTTTCACGGCATCGTAGGCATTGTCTACGGGGAGGTTCCGGATAAGGCGGGGCAGGTCGTACACCAGCTTGCCTTGCGCTGCCTTTACGATGGGGCGTTCACCGGTAATCATCACTTCCGGCAAGGTCTGATAAAGACTGTCCAGACGGGCATCGGTCGTGATAAGGCTGTCGGCGCTGAGGATGCGGTTGTCGTCCGCACCGGAGGTGGTTGCAGTGCCGTTGTTCTCTTGTGCCGAAAGACTGATGCTCAAAGCACAGCATACAATAGGGAGTAAATAGAATCGTTTCATGTTCTTCTTTTTATTTATGTTCATATTCTTCTTCTGTAAATCTTCGTCTGCAAAGTACGGCAGAATCAGCAGAAACTTGTGTTATCAGCGGCTTACCAAGTGTTATCCAGTGTTATCGGGAGTGTTATTTAGTCTTATCGGATGATAGGGTTCACAATATTAGTCTTACCTTTGTATGTATAAAAGTAACCGGAAACAAACATGAAACTGCCATTCAAATATATTGCCATACTTGTCATCGTCTCCCTGGCCGGCATCTTCGCCTACCAAGCCTACTGGCTGACGGGGCTCTACCATACCATGCACAGTGAAATGGAGAGGGACATCACCGAAGCCATGCGCATGAGCGACTATAACGAAATGATGATACGCGTGGATAAAATGAAGCAGGACGACATAAACCACGGTGAAGTCAGCGTATCAGCCGGATACAGCGATGACGGAAAATCATTTGTCCGTAGCAGTACCACCATCTCCCGTGAAGATTCTTTGGACAACACCACCCTGCACGAAACCTTCATGCCCAAAGGAGACAGTGTTTACGTGACCCACCCGAACGATTCAACCCGCGTGGAAGTCAGTGTCAAGGACTCGGACAGCTCTCCCCAATCCGCATTGAGTGCCAAAGGGGGACTGGATGTGATTTTGCGCGACCAAAACAGTATGCTGGAACTCGCCACCTACTTCCAGCGCGGACTGCATTCGGGACTGGACATCATTTCCGACCCCGACGTAGTGCTTTATGACAGCCTGCTGACTTCATTCCTGCATGACCGTAACATCAATCTTCCCCATAGGCTGCTACATCTTCACAAAGGCAGTAAATGGGACTCTACCATTCTCTATATAGATACATTGGTAAACATCGGTACTCCCGGCTATGTGCCTACCTCAAAAGCTGTGGAATATAATTATTCTTTCGACATCAATACAAGTCAAAGCTACCGTCTCATCATGGAACCGGTCGGCATGCTGGTTCTGCGGCAGATGTCGGGCATTCTCACCACGTCATTCATCATCTTGATTGTACTCGCTTTCTCCTTCTGGTTCTTGATACGCACCATCTTGAAACAGAAGACACTGGAAGAGATGAAGAGCGATTTCACCAACAACATCACCCACGAACTGAAGACCCCCATCGCCGTAGCCTACGCCGCCAACGACGCTCTGCTCAACTTCAACCAAGCGGAGGAAAAGGCCCAACGCGACAAATACCTGCGTATCTGCCAGGAACAGCTTCAGCGCCTCAGTGGACTGGTTGAACAGATACTTTCCATGAGTATGGAACGCCGCAGGACTTTCCGCCTGCACCCGGAGGAGTTTGCAATACGTGATATTCTGGAAACGCTCATCGAACAACACAAGCTGAAAGCGGAAAGCTCCGTCCGCATATCGGTGGACATCGAACCGGAAGATTTGAGCGTACTTGCCGACCGCACGCATTTCAGCAACATCATCAGCAACCTGATAGACAACGCCATCAAATATTCGCACGGAGAGGCCGAAGTGGCCATCCATTGCCGCAAGGTAACCGTCGAAGGGCAGAATGAACAGACTGAAATCTCCGTCAGCGACCACGGTATCGGTATTGCTCCCGAGAAGCAGAAGCACATCTTCGACAAATTCTACCGCGTACCCACGGGTAATCTGCACGATGTGAAAGGCTATGGGCTGGGATTGTTCTATGTGAAGACCATGATAGAGAAGCATGGTGGCAGCGTATCGGTAAAGAGTGAGTTGGGAAAAGGAAGTACCTTTACGATAAGGATATGATAACATTATTTGTTAGGGTACTTTACATTACTTGTTAAGGAGCTTTACATTACTTGTAACAAAAGCGACAATTATGGAAAAGATAACCGTACTTCTGGTTGAGGACGAACAGACCCTCGCCATGATTATCAAGGACACATTGGAAGGACAGAACTTCATCATCCACACCGCAGCAGACGGTGAAGAGGGATTACGCAAGTTCTTCGACCTCCGTCCCGACGTGCTGGTGGCAGACGTGATGATGCCCCGCATGGACGGCTTTGAAATGGTGCGCCGCATCCGGCAGACCGACAAACAGACCCCGGTACTGTTCCTTACCGCCCGCTCCACCATCAACGATGTGGTGGAAGGGTTTGAGCTGGGTGCCAACGACTACCTGAAAAAGCCTTTCGGAATGCAGGAACTCATTATCCGCATAAAGGCCCTGGTAGGCAAAGCTTTCTCCTTTACAGAGGAAAAGCCCAAAGAAACTACCGTTTTTGAAATCGGTGACTACCGTTTCAATTCCGTCACTCAACGACTTGCTTTTGCAGGCAGCACCCCGACTTCACCTGACGCGGATACGGAAGTGGAACTCTCCCACCGCGAGTCCGAAATACTGAAACGCCTTTGCGAGAACCGCAACCAGGTGGTCAACACCCAGAACGTATTGCTCGACCTCTGGGGAGACGACAGCTTCTTCAACTCCCGCAGCCTGCATGTGTTCATCACCAAACTGCGGCATAAACTGGCCGGAGACGAGCGCATCCGTATCGTCAATGTGCGGGGAATAGGATATAAACTAATAGTAAACTAAACTAAAACTAAACTACTATTTATGAGAAAGTTATTATTCATTACTTTTATCTGTTCCTCACTCTGCGCCTATGCACAGAGCGAGATTCCGGAAGACACAATAAAGAACCGGCCTCCCGTAAAGAAAGAGCAGATTCCCTTTTCTCCAAAAGAGAACAAGCGTACAGGCCTTGATGAAAGCCAGCCCCAACAAAATCTGCAGGGCGAACAGCAGGAAGAGATAAATCTCCATCTCCCTCCCTCCGACTATGTGGAGCCCCTGCCCTGGACGGACATGAAGAAGATACACTTTCAGAAAAACATCTTTGAATGGGACTTCCAGCGTTTCGCCGATTTCCTGCTCTCGCCGGAAGTCGTACTGACGATGTACGGCAGCCATAACACCTATCCTGCAATGGGCTCCATCATGCAGGCTGGCGCAGGAATTACTTATTACAGTCCCGACGGACATTGGGAACTGAGCGGCGGAGTGTATGCCGCCCACTATTCCATCTCCCAACCTTCATCCATTACCGGTGCCCAGTATGCCAAAAGGGATGCCCCCCGGGGTACTCAATGGGACATAGGCTACAATGCCTCCGTATCCTACCGCATCAATCCCTACATGCGTCTACATGCCTTCGGCCAGTATTCGGGCTACGGGAGAAGTAACTCCTTTCATGGATATATGAACCCGATGTATCCGCAAAGCGGTTATGGCATGGTACTGGAACTGAAAGTGACGGACTGGCTCGACCTCAACGGAGGGATGGAACGAAGATACGACCCCACCAAAATGAAATGGGTAAATTCGCCCATTTTCGCCCCTACCATTCGTATAAAGAAATAGAAATAATACAAAGATATTTCCAGAAATAGAGGGAAACGAGTATCTTTGTTCAGTCTGCCCCTATGCGGCAGACAGCAACTGAAATTGTGAACAAAGAACTATGAAACGAATCTTCTTCTGCATCATCATTTTACTTGCAGGCATGTCATCCGTCAGCGCACAGAGCGAGATGCCTGCCGATACGGTACGTACTGCAGTACGTGGCGAAGCGTTTCCCGAAGGCATGTCTCCGTCTGAAAAGGAGCTTCTGCCGGACGTGAAGAATTACGACGGCTTCCTGCTGGATATGGGGCTGATGAATCTGTCCACCCCCACTCTTCCCAAATTCACTTTGGAGATACCGGATGCCAGCAAAGACTATAGCCGCATCTTCCAGTTGAACCCGAACGTGACTTATTCACAAGGTCTTTCGAACATATTCTCACTCAGCAACTCCCGGTATTTCAGTTCGAATCCCTTCGGACTGACGGGCTTCTGGGGCTCTACCGACAACCTGCAAATGGGAAGTTTCACTTTGAAGAACGGCATGCGCATCCATACGTACGGCGAATATGACAAGGACGGCTGGAAAGTGCCCAACCCTTCCGCACTGCCTTGGGAAAAGAACAATTTCAAAGGGGCGTTCGAGCTGAAATCAGCCAACGGAGCCTTTGGCATACGCATCGAGGTACAGCAGGGCAGACACGTGCCCTATTGATGCCCATCACTTAACAACAGAATCAATGACAAGAAAGAAAATACTGGTGATAGGCGCCAACGGTTTTACCGGCAGACGCATCCTGGATGATTTGTCCCGCAACTTGTCTTACCAGACAACGGGCTGTTCCCTGCACGACGACATCTGTCCCCATTCGGGCGACTATCGCTTTATCCGCACGGATATATGCAACCGCCAGGCGGTGGAAAAGCTTTTCCAGGAAGTACAGCCGGATGTTGCAATCAATACCTCCGCCCTCTCCGTCCCCGATTATTGCGAAACGCACCATGCAGAAGCGGATGCCGTCAACATTACTGCCGTGGAGCATCTGGCAGAATGCTGTGAGGCGGGAGGCAGCCGTTTTATCCATCTTTCCACCGACTTCGTTTTCGGTGGTGATACGGACCGCCCCTATACGGAGGAGGATATTCCCGCTCCCGTTAATTATTACGGCTACACCAAACTGGAAGGTGAGAAACGTATCGCTGCCGTTTGCAGGGATTATGCCATCGTGCGCGTAGTGGTGGTGTACGGTGCCGCCCTGCCCGGACAGCATGGAAATGTGCTCCAACTGGTGGCAAACAGATTAAGGAACAATGAGGAAGTGTTCGTCGTATCCGACCAATGGCGTACGCCCACCTTCGTGGGAGACGTGTCGCAAGGAGTGGAGAAGCTGATAAATCACCCACAAAACGGCATCTACCACCTCTGTGGCAGCGAGTGCCTGACCATTGCAGACATCGCTTATCGGGTAGCGGACGTATTGGGGCTGAATCGCTCGCTCATCCGTCCCGTCACCACGAAGGAGATGAACGAAAAGACACCACGTCCCCGTTTCAGCGGGCTGAGTATAGAAAAGGCACACCGGGAACTGGGGTATCGACCGTATACGCTGGAGGAAGGAATAAAGCTGATGTTCGGATGGTAAATAATGCAGTCGGATGGTAAATGATGCAGGTTGAGGATGGCAGCAGATTCGACTACAGCAACTCCGGCTCTGCCAGTCCTTTCTCTTTGCGATACACACGTACCATCTCCAGAATCACATCTCCATATTTCTCCGCCCCTTTCTTTCCGAAATACGGAATGCGTACAAGCATAGCCTTATCCGAAGGAAGCAGATTGCTGATACCCAGAATTGCCTTCTGCTGAATGACGGTGTATACGGGCAACCCCAACGCGGAAGCTTCTGCATTGCGCCATGCCACCAAGCGGTTGTAAAGTTCCGGATGCAGCACATCCGTGGGTACTTCAACAGCCGCATCCTCGCGTTTCCGCTCACGCGGACGTTTCTCTTTATCAGCCTGCTTACTGCTTCCCTGCCCTTCTTTGGCAGCGGCACTTCTCCCTTTGCCTTTACCCTTCTGCGAAGCCGAATCGTCAATGGAAAGCAGTGCTTTCTGCTTCAAGTATTCTGCCACATGGAAACCATTCTCCAGCACATAATCCAGCAAATCAGTCTTCAAGTCAAACATTTCCTCCAGCTCCTCCATGGCATCCCGGAGCTTCTTCTTCAACTCTTTATTATCAGAAGTTACCGCACTCGCCATCACCGCATCCAGCGGTTGCAACTGCTCTTGAAAATAAGTGGCGGCAGCGTGTATGCGCCCCTGCAAAGTCGGGTCGGCTGCATAGTCCTGCGCAGTATCAATCAGGCGGGTATACTGGATACCGAACTTCTGGGCCACTTTCGTCACTTTGTCGTGAAAACGTTCCACTTCCTCCTTGCAGGCTGCGAGTTGCTTGGGAAAGAGCTTGTACAAGTGTTCGTCTATCAGCCGCACATACCGCCGCAAAGCCTGCTCCATGGGCTGGAAATCGAACAAGCCCGACAGCAGTTCCAGGAAATAGGTCTGCTGCAAGGAACGGAAGCGTTTCTCGTCCGGCTCGTTTCTCCGTGCCTCCATCGTGAAGGTATCTACTGCATGGTCACTGATAACGGCCTTTGCAGAAAGCGGGGCACTGAGCACCACTCCCTCCAATGTCTTGCAGCGGCTCAGAGCCACATAGGTCTGCCCATGCGCAAAGGAGGCACTGGCATCAATCACGGCACGTTCAAACGTCAGTCCCTGGCTTTTGTGAATGGTAATCGCCCACGCCAGCTTCAGCGGATATTGCCGGAATGTTCCTTCAATATCTTCTGTAATCTCCTTGGTTTCCTCATCAAGCACGTATTTGGCATTCGTCCACTCTTCCTCCTGAAGTAAGAAGGTAGCGTCGCTTCCCTTACTGCGCACTTCAATTCCATCTGCCGACACGGCTGTCACCTCTCCAATCATGCCATTGTAGTAACGGTGCTCACCGGAGGTGTCGTTCTTCACAAACATTACCTGGGCACCGCGTTTCAGTTCCAGTACTTCATCCGTGGGATAGGAATATTCGGGAAACTTTCCGTCAATCTTGGCACGAAAGGCATACGAGCGTCCCGGAAGTTGTTCCAGCTCATGGTCATTAATCCGTTGGGCCTGATAATTGTGGGTCACCAGGCGGATGTATCCTTCTTCTTTATCTGGTACGAAATTGGGAATATACCGGCGGTTCAAGGCTTCCAGCACTTGCCCGTCACAACGGTTTTCGCGAATGCGGTTCAGTAATTCAAGAAAAGTCCCATCGTTCTGCCGATAGACTTTCTTTAGTTCTATGGTGCAATATTCCGTCTGCTTCAAGGCCTGGCTGGAGAAGAAATAAGGCGTGTCATAGTATTTGCGCAGCATCTGCCACTCATCGTCTTTCACTACGGGAGACAGCTGCTGTAAGTCGCCAATCATCAGCAGTTGCACGCCGCCAAAGGGTTTGTTCCGGTCGCGGAACCGCCTCAAGACGGCATCCACCGAATCGAGCAAGTCGGCACGGACCATACTGATTTCATCGATGACCAATAAATCTATGCTGCGTATAATGTTGATTTTCTCTTTCCCGTAACGAAAACGGTAGGTTGCCTTGCCATCTGCGCTGAATGAGCTTTCGGGCACATAAGGAGCGAAAGGTACTTGGAAAAAGGAGTGGATGGTGACACCGCCTGCATTGATAGCGGCAATTCCCGTCGGTGCAAGTACAATCATCCGTTTCGGACTCTCTGCCCTCAGTTTTCGCAGGAAAGTTGTCTTACCGGTACCTGCCTTGCCGGTCAAAAAAAGATGAGTGCCTGTGTTTTCAATGAATTGCCATGCAAGCGCTATTTCGGGATTATTCTCCATTGATATGTTTATTATTCAACCAATCCGCTCTCTCTCAGAATGATACGGATTTCATCAGTAGCCATATATGATAATAGGACAAAGATAGCGGTTATTTCGTTATCCTTGTCCTATTATTCCATTTATTTGTACCCATCCTGAGAAAGCCCTTTACGGGGCAATCCGGACTATTTCAAGCTACCGCCGATAATATCGAGCAGCTCATTCGTAATGGCCTGCTGACGGCTCTTGTTATACTGTTTCGTCAAATCTTGAATCAACTCGTTGGCATTATCTGTCGCCGTCTGCATGGCTAGCATACGGGCAGCATGTTCCGAAGTATTGGAATCGAGAAGCACGGTAAATATCTTCTGACTCAACACTTTTGGCAGAAGTTCCGCTATCAGTTCGCCGACGGAAGGTTCCACAATGTAATCATTATTAAAACTGCGGGCATCCTCCGGTACATCTTCTGCCGCCTCCTGCGCTACTTGCGTCAGGTCAATGGGCAGATAATTCTCGCGGAGCAGCACCTGCGAACCCATCGATTTGAAGTGATGGTAAATCAGCTCCACATGGTCAATCTGCTTTTCCACAAACTCATGCATCAACTTCTCTGCCAGCTCATACGCTTCAACGTACGAAGGCTTGTCTGCCATCACCTGGTAGCTGCCTTGCGGCACATATCCCATTTTCTTGACGGCTTCCTCCACCTTTCTCCCAACGGGATATATCAGAATATTCTCCTTGCCCAGCGACTGGTAATCTTCCAAAGCCCGTTCCAGCATCTTCGCCACATTCGAGTTGAATGCACCGCACAAGGAACTATTGGACGAAAACGCCACGACCGCTACTCTCGTCACGGGTCTTTTCTCGGTATAGGGCGACTCGAAGGAAGCATCCGTACGCAGAAAGTTCGTCAGAATCTCATTCAGCTTCCGTTGATAAGGCAGCATATTCTCAATCCGCCCCTGCGCCTTATGCAGTTTGGCAGATGCCACCATCTTCATAGCCGATGTTATCTGGCGTGTACTCTTGACGGAGCTTATTCTATTTTTTACCTCTTTCAGTGAAGACATATATCTATTTACGATTTAATTATTTACGATTTACGATTGAGGTAACTTCTGCCTGCGTCCGATTTACAACTTACCATATAGAGTAACTCCAATCGTAAATCGTAAATCGTCCAATCGTAAATCACATGAATTGCCTTGCAACCGCCTCTGCCGTCTCCTCAATCTTCTTGCAGACATCGTCATTGATGGCACCCGTCTTTAAAACGTCGAGTACCTCCATGCGATAGTTCATCTCAAGAGACTCAAGGAAGTTGCGTTCAAACTCGCTGACCTTGTCCAAAGGAACATTCCTCAACAAGCCGTGCGTGCCGCAATAAAGAATGGCAATCTGCTTTTCTACCGGCATCGGGCTGTATTGGGGCTGTACCAGCAGGCGTGTATTCTTCTGTCCCTTGTCGATGGTCAATGCCGTCACGGGGTCCATATCGCCACTGAACTTGGTAAACGCTTCCAGCTCCCGGTACTGTGCCTGGTCAATCTTTAATGTACCTGCCACCTTCTTCATAGCCTTGACTTGGGCATTACCACCCACACGGCTCACAGAGATACCCACGTCAATGGCCGGACGGTTACCCTGGTTGAAGAGGTTCGTATCAAGGAATATCTGCCCGTCAGTGATTGAAATCACATTCGTTGGGATATAGGCGGACACGTCTCCTGCCTGAGTTTCGATAATGGGCAATGCAGTCAGCGAACCGCCACCTTTCACCTTGCCTTTCAGACTGTCCGGCAGGTCGTTCATCTCGCGTGCCACTTCCTCCTGGCTGATAATCTTCGCCGCACGTTCCAACAAACGGGAGTGCAGATAGAAGATATCACCCGGATAGGCCTCACGTCCTGATGGACGGCGCAGAATCAGAGACACTTCACGATAGGCCACCGCCTGCTTGGACAAGTCGTCATAGACCACCAGCGCATGACGGCCGGTATCACGGAAATACTCTCCGATGGCAGCCCCTGCAAAGGGAGCGTAATACTGCAATGCAGCCGGGTCGCCCGCCGTAGCAGCCACCACAATGGTATAGTCCATCGCACCGTACTGGTGCAGGGTATTCACAATAGAAGCTACGGTAGAACCTTTCTGGCCAATGGCTACATAAATGCAATATACCGGATCACCAGCATCAAAATTGGCACGCTGGTTGATGATGGTATCGATGGCAATGGCCGTCTTACCGGTCTGGCGGTCACCGATAATCAGTTCACGCTGTCCGCGGCCAATAGGTATCATGGCATCCACAGCCTTCAGACCGGTCTGTAGCGGCTGATTCACCGGCTGACGGAAGATAACTCCCGGCGCCTTGCGTTCCAGCGGCATTTCATAAAGTTCTCCGCCTATCAGTCCTTTGCCATCGAGCGGCGCACCCAGAGGGTCTATTACACGGCCCAGCATACCCTCTCCCACCATGATGGAAGCAATACGCTTGGTACGCTTTACAATGAAGCCTTCCTTGATTTTATCCGTAGGGCCAAGCAACACAGCACCCACATTATCCTCTTCGAGGTTCATCACAATGGCCTTGATGCCGTTGTCGAACTCCAACAACTCGTTGGCTTCGGCATTGCGCAACCCATAGATACGGGCTACACCGTCACTGACTTGCAGTACCGTGCCAATCTCGTCCAACTGTACGCGGGTGTCAATCCCTTCCAGTTGCTTGCGGAGAATATCGGAGACTTCGCTTACTTTTATATTTTCAGACAACATCTTAGTATTTACTATTTTACAATTTACTATTTACTATTTGAAAGAACCCGAATCATATACTGTTTGACCTCTACAACTTACGCATCACAAGACTATTAAATAAGTAAATTGTAAATTGTCAAATCGTAAATCACACGATTCTTCTATTCTTATCAATGAACTGCTGTTTCACTTTCTTAAGCTGCGTAGCAATACTGGCATCCAGACGGAAGTCGTTGATGTCGAAGATAAAACCACCTTCAATGGAGGGATCCACTTCAGTCTGCAGCTCCATGCTGGCATGCAGCAGGGAGGAAGCACTGTCATGGATGCGCTCCCGCACTTCCTGGCTGACGGGAACGGCTGTTATCAGCTTTCCTACACCGATATGCTTGTCTTTCCGGTACAAATCCAGAAAACTCAGGCAGATGTACTGGAGAAAGTTTTCCCGCCGGTTCTTCAACACCAGGGTCATGAAACGCGCAAACTCACGGCCCGCAGGAGCATCCCCCACAGCAGCGGTACAGATAAGTGTTAACTTCTCACGTATCGTCAGGATGGGGTTTTCCAATGCCATGCGCAAATCGGGATGTTTCCTGAAGCTACGGTCGAGCATACAAAACTCCTTGTACAGAGTATCTTCTGCCCCCATGCTCTTGGCATATTCCATCAATGCTTTCGCATAACGCATCGAAACGATTCCTATATCCATTTCTTTGAGAATTAATTGTTTTTACTTGCGGCCAGCACTTCATCCAACATCCGGTCTATCATCTCCATCTGCTCATGTTTCTCGTCCAGATTCTTGCGGATAATTTTCTCGGCTATATCTACGGACAAGACTGCCACCTGGCGGCGAATATCGCGGATGGCCTCTTCCTTCTCTTGCTGTATCTGCTTTTTAACTTCGTCCAGCTCCTTCTGCGCGGCGGCTTCCGCCTGCTTGCGTGCTTCGACGATAATCTTGTCACGCTCATGCATCGCCTCCCGCAGAATACGTCCTTGTTCTTTGTTGGTAGCAGCAATCAACGCTTCACTCTCCTCTTTCAGTTTGGAGAGCTGGGCATTTGCTTCGCGTGCCACTTCCAAAGACTGGTCGATGTAGGTCTTGCGACCTTCCACCATCTTGGTGATAACGGGAAAACCGTACTTGGCAAGCACCACAAACACCACACCGAATGAAAGGAGCATCCAGAACAGCAGACCACTATCGGGTAATAACAATGACATAATTTTATTTACTATTTGACAATTTACGATTTACAATTTGGCTGCGCGGTGATGCTGCACGGACAAATTGTAAATGGTAAATGGTAGATTGTACATTATAAAAAGAATACCAATAAACACACAACTACTGCCAACAAAGCAACACCTTCAATCAAGGCAGCGGCAATAATCATGTTCATACGGATATCTCCGGATGCTTCCGGCTGGCGGGCAATGGCCTCCATAGCAGAACCGCCGATTTTACCAATACCTACACCAGCACCAATAACAGCCAAACCAGCACCAATGGCTGCACCCAGTTTACTAACTCCCACACCTGCCGCAGCAGCTTGCAATAATACAGATAGTAACATAACTTTCAGTTTTTAAATGGTTATTTTTATTAATATTTATATTCCCAATAATCGTATCACTTCACCGCCTTCTCCTTATGCTCTTCCTGCGCCAGACCGATGAACACGGCTGACAGCATGGTGAACACATATGCCTGGATAAAGGCAACCAACAACTCAAGTGCATTCATAAAGATATTGAACAACACCGATGCCACGGTCAGCGTTCCGTTCAAAGCAGGTCCCATACTGGCCGAGATGAATATCAGGCAGGTAAGCACCAGCATTGCCATGTGCCCTGCCAGCATATTGGCAAAAAGACGTATCATCAAAGCAAACGGTTTGGTGAAAATACCGAAGAACTCGATAAACGGCATCATGGGGACCGGTACCTTCAGCCACCAGGGCACATCCGGCCAAAAGATATCTTTCCAATAAGTCTTGGTTCCAAAGATATTCACGGCCAAGAAAGTACAGATGGCCAATACCATCGTAATGGCTATATTTCCCGTCACGTTGGCCCCTCCGGGAAAGAAAGGAATCAGCCCCATAATGTTGTTGATGAAAATAAAGAAGAAGGCCGTCAGCAAGTAAGGTGCGAATTTACGGTACTTCGGACCGACACAGCTCTTTATAATATCATCGTTCACCATCATGATAAACATCTCCATAAACCCGATGAAACCACCGGGAGCGGCACTTCCCTGCGGGTGCTTGCGATACCAGTGCGCCACACTCAAAATGATGAGAAGCAGCAATGCGCTGTTGATGAGCAAAGCCAGTGTCACCTTCGTGATGGAGATGTCCAACGGGCGTATTTCGTTTCCGGTGGCATCATACTCCACCAGCTTGCCTTCGTACTTGCTTCCTGCGGGAGCGATGGAAAAGCCTTCATAACTTCCACCGTTCTCCTCTAGACGTGAGGATAGAAAGGCATGCCATCCGGTGGTAGAGCTATGCACAATTACCGGCAAAGGAATCGTAACGTGAGTTTCGCCCCACGTCGTGATGTGCCATTCGTAAGAATCGCCGATATGCCCGAAGACAATCTCCTTCACGTCCACCGTATTCTCGGCCCGCACCGTGGCGGGTAGCAACATGCCCAGTGCCAGCAGAATTACAGTCAGTATGTTACGCAATCTTTTCATTGTTACTTTTCTTTTTCAGTTTCCGATTCGCCTCAAAAGTGAAGAAGAACCAGGAATCATAAATCAAATATATCAGATAGTTGGCTATAAACGTCAACAAAAACGCCCTGGCTTCCTCACGTACTGCAACGCAATAAACCAGCATCACAATCATGGAGACCAGCATTCTCATCACACGCATCAGCAGATAAATCTGCAACATTCGTCCTGGCATCCGGTGACGGCAGCTTTCGGTCATATTAATCATGAATACTCCGAAAACAAAGAAGAAAAGCGGAATCAGCGGATAACCGCCGAAATAGTGATGCGGATTTATCGAAAAATACGCCCAACCGCCTACAATTCCTATCAATACCGTCAAGAGCGCTGTATGCAATAAGTAGTTTCTCTTAGTAATAGTCACGCCAACAACCTCTATTTTTTAATTTTTAATTTTTTAATAGCCTATTGCTGTTCTATACAGACGGCAACCCTTCCGTTACTCATCTCCACGAATCCGCTTTGAATATCCAACTCATGTTCCTCACCGTCCGTTGCGTAAATCAATTTCCCCGTTCCCAACGATGATACAATCGGTGCATGCTGCGGCAGGATAGAAAAAGAGCCCATAGTGCCCGGCAATGTAACACTTTCCACTTCCCCGTTGAAGAGTTCCTTCTCCGGTGAAACAATATTCAAATGCAACTTTTTCATCATCAAAGCTCCCAGACTTTTAATTTTTAATCGTTTTTCCCCCTGCCTGCTCCAGTAGTTTCTTACCCTTCTCAATGGCTTCTTCAATGGTTCCCACATTCAAGAAAGCAGGTTCGGGCAGGTAGTCCACCTCTCCGTCAAGAATCATCTTGAAGCCTTTGATAGTGTCCTCAATGGAAACCATTGTACCTGGGACACCCGTAAACTGCTCGGCAACGGCAAACGGCTGTGAAAGGAAACGCTGCACACGACGTGCACGGTTCACCAACGTACGGTCGGCATCAGAGAGTTCCTCCATACCAAGGATGGAGATAATGTCTTGCAATTCCTTGTTGCGCTGCAATATTTGTTTTACACGTTGTGCCACTTCGTAGTGTTCTACCCCCACGATGTGTGGGTCGAGAATGCGTGAAGTAGATTCCAACGGGTCCACAGCAGGATAAATACCAAGTTCAGTAATCTTACGACTCAACACCGTGGTGGCATCGAGGTGGGTAAACGTTGTGGCAGGTGCCGGGTCCGTCAAGTCATCGGCAGGCACATATACAGCCTGCACGGAAGTGATGGAGCCGTTTCTTGTAGAGGTAATACGCTCCTGCATGGCACCCATTTCCGTTGCCAGTGTCGGCTGATAGCCTACGGCAGAAGGCATACGGCCCAGCAAGGCCGAAACCTCGGAACCGGCTTGGGTGAAACGGAAGATATTATCAATGAAGAACAGAATGTCACGCGGACCGTCCGTCTCCGCTCCCATGTCACGGAAGGACTCGGCCACCGTCAACCCAGACAATGCCACGGACTGACGCGCACCGGGAGGTTCGTTCATCTGACCGAATATCAAAGACACTTGTGATTTGGCCACTTCGTCATAATCTACTTTGGACAAATCCCAATGGCCTTCCTCCATGCTCTTCTTGAATTCTTCTCCGTAACGGATAACACCGGATTCAATCATTTCTCTCAGCAGGTCGTTGCCTTCACGTGTACGTTCTCCTACACCGGCAAACACAGAGAAGCCGTGCTGCTTCTTCGCAATATTATTGATGAGCTCCTGGATAAGCACTGTCTTGCCTACACCGGCGCCACCAAACAGACCGATTTTACCGCCCTTGCTATAGGGTTCCAGCAAGTCGATAACCTTGATGCCTGTATAAAGCACCTCTTGTACGGTAGTCAAATCTTCAAACTTAGGGGGGTCGCGATGGATGGGATAAGCACCTGTACGGTCCAACTCCTTCATGCCGTCGATAGAGTCGCCCACTACGTTCATCAGGCGGCCTTTGATTTGTGTACCTATCGGCATGGTGATGGGGCCTCCCAGCGGATGCACTGTCATTCCTCTCTGCAGGCCGTCCGTACTGTCCATAGCAACAGTACGCACCGTGTTTTCACCAATGTGCTGCTGTACCTCTACAATCAGTCTTTTGCCGTTCGACCTTTTTATTTCCAGTGCGTCGTGAATACTCGGCAACATCATTTCTGCCTCCGTTCCTTCGAAATAGACGTCTACTACAGGCCCGATTACCTGTGAGATATGTCCGACAATCTGTGACATAAGCAATCTTTTTATTCTATATTTCCTTAATTATTTTTCCCAATACTAAGTTGTAAGTCGCGTGTATCCTCATTAACAAGTCAGCCAAGTCGCGTCTTTCATCAGCTATGTACTCGTACCTATTAACGTTTGTCAGCTATGGTTTGTTCATCCCAATAGTTACATAAACAACAACGCAAATGTATAAACAATTTGCATGTAGTTGTTACCGTGTATAGCATTTTTTGAACAAAAAAGACTATTTTGAACGATTAATACTACAATTGGAACAAATTGTTACAGACATGATAACGTCAGTTAACAATTAGCAAGAAAAAGGAATTGCCCACCCATCTTATGAAAAAAACACTGAATTGACAACAGAGGTTCTGTATATAATATACAAAAAATAAGCCTTGTCTCTCGACAAGGCTTATTCACAACACAAACACAAAATAAAACACGACAAAACTACTATGCAATCTTACCTGTCTATGCCGGGGAGGCATACGTACTAGTTACGGATATTCACATATACATAAACAGCTTCAGGCTGATTTGCACATTATAAACAAATGCGGGGAGGCATTTGTTTATTGCCTATTTGTTAAAAAACACAAATTCAAAGTTTGTCATTGAATACCTCTTTCACGAAGCTTCAACTGCCATTTCCATGCAGAAAGTAAAGTATCTTCAATACTTGTTTCTGCCTTCCAACCCAGTTCATTGTTTGCCAATTCCGGGTTTGCCCATACCTTCTCAATATCACCGGCACGCCGCCCTACTATCTGATAGTTCAGTTTTACACCGGTAGCCTTTTCGAAAGCATTAATCAGTTCCAATACGGAAAGTCCACGACCTGTACCGATATTGAATACTTCCACTTTTTCCTTCTGCTTGTTCTCCAAGATACGGCGGATAGCCACTACGTGTGCTTTGGCCAAATCGACTACATTGATGAAGTCGCGGATACAAGAACCGTCGGGAGTATCATAATCGTCACCAAACACGCTCAGTTTCTCACGGATGCCGATAGCGGTCTGGGTAAGATAAGGAATCAAGTTCTGCGGTACACCGTTAGGCAACTCTCCCAGCAATGCTGTGGGGTGTGCACCTATCGGGTTGAAGTAACGCAACAAGATGGCGTTTATCGGAGCACCGGAAGCAACCGTATCACGTACAATCTCTTCATTGATTTGCTTCGTGTTTCCATACGGAGACTCAGCTTTCTTAATAGGTGCCTTTTCCGTTACCGGAAGTTCGTCCGGCTGGCCGTAAACTGTGCAGGAAGAAGAGAATACGATACCTTCCACTCCATGCTTCGGCATCAATTCCAGCAGGTTTATCAGTGAAACCAGGTTATTACGATAGTAAAGCAATGGTTTCTGGACAGATTCACCCACAGCCTTGCTGGCCGCAAAGTGAATGATGGCTTTAATGCCTTTATATTTGGTAAACACAGCGTCAAGACCGGCATAATCCAAGCAATCCAATTCCTCGAATGCAGGGCGGATGCCCGATACCTTCTCTATGTTATCTACAACATCTGCGCTGGAGTTTGACAAATTATCAATAATAACAACTTCATAACCTGCGTTTTGAAGTTCCACCACCGTGTGAGAACCAATATAACCGGTTCCACCCGTAACTAAGATTTTCCCTTTCATATTAAATATAGATAATTTAGCTTTTAGGTTATCAATACGCCACAAATGTAAGGAAATAAATTAATAAAAACAGAAAAAGGGGGATAAATTTTAGTTTATCCCCCTTCCACTTTATTTCCGGTTTTTCTTCTTTAAATCTTCACAACCCCCGAAAAGCCCATGAATGCCATTGCCAGCAGTCCGGCAGTAATCAAAGCTATCGGAGTACCCTGCATACCTTTCGGTACACTAACCAGGCTCATTTGCTCGCGCAGGCCTGCAAACAGTGTCAGTGCCAAGCCGAAACCAAGTGCCGTGGAGAATGCATAAACCACTCCCGTCAGCAAATCATAATCTTTTTGGATAACAAGGATAGCCACACCGAGAATACAGCAGTTGGTAGTAATCAACGGCAGGAACACGCCCAAGGCCTGATACAGAGAAGGAGAAACTTTCTTCAGGATAATCTCTACCATCTGCACCAATGCGGCAATCACCAGGATAAAGGTAATAGTCTGCAAATAGCCCAAATCAAAAGCGTCGAGCACATACTTCTGAATAAGGAATGTCACGATAGTGGCGATGGTGAGCACGAATGCCACCGCTGCCGACATGCCCAATGCAGTCTCCACTTTCTTGGAAACTCCCAAGAACGGGCAAATTCCCAAGAATTGCGACAATACGATGTTGTTTACAAAGATTGCCGAGATAAATATCAATATATATTCCATAATCATTAAATTAAGAATTAAAAACTAAAAATTAAAAGCCCGGCAGCCTACCGCCGATACGTTCTCAATTTTTTCATTTTTAATTTTTCATTATTAATCCTTCTTCATACTGTTGATTAAAGCAATGAGATAGCCCAATGCGATGAATGCACCCGGAGCAAGGACAAATACCAACATGCCGTATTCTTCGGGAAGGATACTCAAGTTGAATATCTTGCCGGTTCCCAGGAACTCACGCACGGCACCCAGTAATGTCAGTGCAATGGTAAAGCCCAAGCCCATGCCCAGACCGTCGAACAAGGAAGCCACCGGATTGTTTTTGGCAGCAAATGCCTCGGCACGTCCCAATACGATACAGTTTACAACAATCAGTGGAATGAACAGGCCCAGTGTGGCGTACAATGCAGGAACGTAAGCTTGCATTATCATCTGCAACAGTGTCACAAATGATGCTATGACTACAATGAATGAAGGGATACGCACCATATCGGGAATCAGATTCTTGATGGCAGAAATCACCACATTGGAACATATCAGCACGAACATTGTAGCCAGTCCCATACCCATACCGTTAATGGCAGAGGAAGTGGTACCCAGTGTAGGACACATACCCAGCAGGAGTACAAACGTAGGATTCTCTTTGATAATCCCGTTCATCATAACTTTAAAATTATTCATATCTTCTACTCCTTTCTTATTTAGCGCTGAGTGTATCCACAGCTTCGGGAGCTGCGGAATCAGCAGGTTGTTCAACATTCTTTTGAGTAGCGCCGGTAGTGCCGTCGGCAGTTTCCTGACCGGCATAGGCAGCATAAGCCGCATTCACTGCATTCAAAAAAGCACGTGAGGTGATGGTAGACGCTGTAATGGCATCTACTTTACCACCGTCCTTGCTCACTGTCAATGCAGCTTCACCCGGATTCATGCCGGTGATGTCACCTTTATTGCCTTTCTTGAACCAGTCGGCAGCTTTGGAGCCCAACCCCGGAGTTTCCACATGCGACAACAAGGAGTAGTCGATGATTTTGCCTTCGGCATCGAAACCGACCAACACTTTCAGCTCACCGCCAAACCCCATGGCAACAGCTTCCACAGCAGCTCCGATATATTCTCCGCCTTTGGTGGCAGGATATACAGAATACTGTACTCCGTTTACTTCCTGCATCTTCTTCTCGGCGATGGGGTCATTGTCGAAGCCCGGAACCACCGCACTTACGGCATCGCTCAAGGTCTTTGCATTGGCCTGCGCAATGGGCTCCTTCGTCAATTCGTTTACATAAGCCAGCAGCGCTACGGAGATTGCGGTAACGCCCGTAAGTACCAGCAACATATTCTTCAAGGATGATTCTAACTTTTTCATTTCTTCTTCGCTACCTCCCCAAAGCGTTTAGGTTTAACATAGGTGTTGATGAGCGGAGTGAACGCATTCATAATCAGAATGGCAAACGACATACCCTCCGGATATGCACCGAACAGACGGATGATGACAGTCAGCAGGCCGATGCAAACACCATAAATCAGCATACCTTTGTGGCTCATCGGAGAAGTCACGTAGTCCGTAGCCATAAAGACAGCACCCAGCATCAGACCACCGGACAACAACTGTACGACCGGGGATACATAAAGTTCCGGATTGACCAGATACATGATACCGGAGAACACGAATACCGTCACCAGAATAGATACCGGAATGTGCCAGGTGATGATTTTCTTCCACAACATGTAGAACAAACCAAGCAGCAGCGCCAAGGCACTCACCTCACCGAGACAACCTCCATTGTTACCCAACAGCAGGTCGAAAGCTCCCGGAAGGTCGCTCAATGACATGCCCGGAGCACCATTGATGACACCTTTCATAATAGCCAGCGGCGTAGCAGCTGTCGTGGCATCCGTATAGGCTGTCAACTGGCCTACAGCCGGCCATGTCGTCATCTGCACGGGGAATGAAAGCAGCAGGAACACACGTCCTGCCAGTGCAGGGTTAAAGGGATTGCAACCCAAACCTCCGAAGGACATCTTGCCTACCCCGATGGCAAACAAGGCACCAAGGATGATAATCCAGATGGGCAGGTTGGAAGGCAGGTTAAAGGCCAGCAACACACCGGTAATGATGGCAGAGCCGTCGGTGATGGTTGTGGTCTCTTTTTTCATGAGGAATTTGCCGATGGCCCATTCAAAGAACAAGCAGGCTGCTACGGAAGTGGCCGTAACAATCAGCGCACCCAGTCCGAAAAAGTAAAGCGAAACGAGGAATGCCGGAATCAATGCGATAAGCACACCGTACATATTCTTCTTCACGCTGTCACCGCCGTGAACGTGGGGCGAAAGGGATACGATTAATTTATTCATACTTCGTTATTTTTTAGCTTGACGTGCACGGATCATCGCTCCTACCTTACCCTTACCCAAGCGGATATAATCCAGCATCGGACGGTTGGAAGGACAAGTGAACTGGCATGAACCGCATTCTATACACGACATAATGTCTTCTTTCTCTACTCTTTCAAAATCTCCATGGGCCGAAACGGTAGCCAGCAGATACGGCTCCAACCCCATCGGGCAGGCTCCCACGCACTTGGCACAACGGATACAAGGCTGTACTTCGCCGCGCTTGGCTTCCTTCTCGTTCATAATCAGAATACCGGAGCTTCCTTTGGCTGTCGGTACATCCGTATTTACCAGAGCTTTACCCATCATCGGGCCACCGCCGATAATCTTGCCCGTATCTTCGGGCAGGCCGCCGCAAGCTTCAATCAGCTGCTTCATCGGCGTACCGATACGTGCCAGGAAATTGGACGGCTTTGCCAACGACTTACCAGTCACGGTAATGACACGCTCAAACAGAGGTTTGTTCTTCTGTACGGCCTGGTAAACGGCAAATGCGGTACCCACATTCTGCACCACAGCTCCCGTGGAGATAGGCAGCGCACCGGCTGCAACCTGGCGACTGATGACAGCATCAATCAACTGCTTTTCACCACCCTGCGGATATTGTACCTTCAAGGGTACCACCTCGATACCTGCATAACAGGAAGCGACTTTCGTCATCAGCTGGATGGCATCGGGCTTATTGTTCTCAATGCCGATGAATGCCTTGTTCACCTTTACCGCCTTCATCAGAATGGATACACCTACCATAATTTCTTCCGCATGTTCCAGCATCAGCTGATGGTCGGCAGTCAGATACGGCTCGCACTCTACGGCGTTGATGATGACACACTCTGCCTTGAATGCAGGAGGAGGACACAACTTGACCTGCGTAGGAAAGCATGCACCGCCCAGACCTACGATACCGGCATCGGCGATTTTCTTCACGATTTCCTCGGAGGTCAGACTGCATTCCTTCACCAACGTTTCGGAACGGTCAATGGATTCTTCCCATTCATCCCCTTCTACGTCAATGAATATAGCAGGCTTGGCGTAACCGCTGGCATCGACAATCGTGTCAATCTTAGCGACTTTCCCGCTGACAGACGAATGAATGGCTGCTGATACAAAACCGCCGGGCTCGGCAATCTTTGTACCCACTTTCACAACATCACCTTTGGCAACGACAGGCTTGGCAGGAGCACCGATGTGCTGTCCCAGCAAGATAGCGGCCTTGGCCGGAATCTCTGCCTTGATGATAGGCTGATGTGCTGAAAGTTTATTTTCGTGTGGATGGACTCCACCAATTGAAAATGTCTTCAACATACAATTCTGTATTTTTAGTCGTTTATTTACTTTATTAATTCATACCTCAACTTGGGAAGTCTAAACCTCTGCTTTGGGAGTCTCAACCTCAGCTTTAGGAGCTGCAACCTTTACTTGGGGAGCTGCATCGTCAGCCTTCGGTTTGCGCGGCGGGAAGTTGAGGGCAATGATTGTGTTTTGCGGACAAGCCTCCTCGCACTTGCGGCAGGATTTACACTTATTGGGGTCAATGTAAGCCAGATTGTTTTCCAGCGTGATAGCCTCGAACGGACAAACCTTCACACACTTGCCGCAACCGATACATGCCACGGTACAAGCCTTGCGTGCTACGGCCCCCTTGTCCTTGTTTACACACTGTACGTAAACACGACGTGATTTCTTGCCTTGAGGACGGATTTCAATGATAGATTTCGGACAAGCCTTGGCACAAGCTCCACAAGCCGTACACTTTTCCTCATCCACCTCGGGAAGTCCGGTCTCCGGATTCATGTGGATAGCATCGAACTGGCAGGCAGCCACACAGTCGCCGCATCCCAGACAGCCATAACTACAACCCGTTTCACCACCATAGAGAGAAGCCGCAATGGCACAACTCTTGGCGCCATCGTATTGGTTCACACGAGGACGGTTGGCACAAGTTCCATTACATCTCACCACCGCAACCATAGGTTCGGCAGCAGCGGCATCCAAGCCCAGAATCTCGGCAATCTTTGTCATGACGGGCTGTCCACCCACCGGACAAAGTTTACCATCCAGCGAACCTGCCTTTACGCAAGCATCTGCAAATCCGCTACAACCGGGGTAACCACATCCACCGCAATTTGCCTGGGGAAGCACCTCTGCTACCTGGGCAATCCGCGGATCTTCATACACGGCGAATTTCTTGGAAGCCACGTAAAGAATAGCGGCCGATACCAGCGCTATAACTCCCAATGAAATCACTGCAATCAGAATTACATTCATAAATTAGTTGTTTATTAATTATTTGTTTTATTATTAGTTAGTTCATCGGTCGTACGGAGAATGAGAACTTCTTACCCATCCGCGACTTGTTCAGCCACAATATATAATAATAAGGTACAAGAAGTGCTAGCGAACAAAGCGCGGAACGCAGCTCGTCATTCCAGATAGCCATAAAGACAAATAGTGAGATTATCAGAATAAGGAAAGGAAATATAAAGGCAAACAGAACTGCCATCACTCCCATTGAAAGTTCGCCCGTCACCCATACACGGTCGCCGGGCTGGTAGGATGCGGCATCGGCATCGGCCACATCGACAAGTTTCTCTTTCGTATCCGCAGAGGTACAATGTCCCTTGACACTACACGAAGCGCACGCTGAAGTCTGGATGATTCTCACTTGGAGATGAGAACCGTTTATGTTTTCCACAATACCTTGATGTTTTATAGTATTCGCCATTTTGCAAAGTGTGCATTACAAATCGCGGCAAATTTACGCATTATTTGTGAACTGCAAACCTTTCCTATGCATTTTCTGTGTTCGTAAACGTGCTTTTTCTATGTTTTTATGTTTTTTCACCTGCCACAGACTACAAAAAGACAAAAAACAGACGGTCTGTCAAGGAAAAACAGACCGTCCGACTAACCAAAACAGATAATCTGTTCACTCCGAACAGACCATTTGTTTATTTACCATTTATAATTGATACCGAAACTGAGCAGTTCTTTTACCTGAAAATAGCTGTCCCCTTCCGTCGGCTTGGCACTGTCGTCATAGCGGGCGTGCACATAGAGCTTGGTGGAAAGATAGCGGTTCAGCACAAAGTTCACCGTGTTTTCCCATTCAATACGTGTCCACTCATAACTGGTCTGGAAGTCCAAGCGGGAATCCAGCGTGATGGAAGGAATGATGGTCCATGAAAGTGTAGGCTGTATCTGCGAACCGAAGTTATGCTTCACGCATTTGCCCTCATCAAGACCGAAACTCACTTCATTCACCCCCTTATTTCCTACATAGCGCAGCATGTACGTCAGCGGAGCCATGAAAACGGACAAGCTGAATTTCTGCTTCTTCAACTTGTAGTCCATACCGATACTGCTCGACCAGTCCGCCGGAGCAAAGAAAGCCGAAACCAGCTCTTCACTGTTGGCCTTGTAGCCATTGCAGAACTGGGTCTTAAACTCAGTCGTGATGGTATAATACCACTTGGACGCAGCCTGAATACCCAGTTTACTGTACAGCCGGAGTTGGTCGGTACTTACCAGATAGTTATGAAACTCGTCGGAAGGTGCGGAGCTGAAGCCCAGCTTGGCATCGAGCAGATTTTCCCACTGCACCTTTTCACGGTCATTATAGTTGGCAAACAATTGCAGGTTGGCAAGCACGGCGTTAGTGCTCTCACCTCCCTTGTACCAGTTGTCGGAGATATAGTTCTGGGTAATCTGCAATGAACCGTTTCCACCCGTCACCCACCAGTTGGGCTTGTGGATAATCACGTCGGCTTCCTCCTTCACTCCCACCATATTCTCTTGTGCAAACAGTTTCACGACGGACGGCTTGGAAGAAACCTCCTTCTCTATATTATCCTTGAATATCTTCCCTTTCATCACCTCCTTCTCGGTCATTACAACCAGATTGGGACAATTCACATACGTGTTCAGCAACGTACGGTCCACCAGTTTGTTGGCTCGGTCCTTTGAGGTGAAACTCAGCGTGTCGAACGGCAACATCTCGCGCGTCAGGGCAGGCACCGTATCGGGCATCTGGAAATGCCAGTCCACCTTGGAAAGGCGTCTCATGGGGGCATAATAATAGGTAAGGGGAAGGAACAACCTATAGTAGTTCGGATTGGAAGGTATATAACGCTCCGGAGTCGTGGGGTCATTCAAATAATCCAACACTCCGATATACCTTTCATATAATATGGAAACAGTATCCAACCTGTACCCCATACCTTCCGGTTTCAATTTCAGAATCATGTATTCTTTCATTATATCCGGCAAGGTGTCGGCTTTGGCAGTTGTTTCCTGTCCACTGTTCTTCGAGGCGGTATCCAGCGTATTCTGTGCCATCACCGACGAAGAAATCATCGTAGCAATTAACCAAAATGCAATGTGTCTATTCTTCATAATGCCCTAAAGTCTATGTTTCGAGCGCAAATTTAGCTTAAAATGTTTAGAAAACATAGAAAAGCCATAAGAAAAAGGCAAGAAGGACTTTCTTCGATGAAATCGTATTTTTTAATAATTGTTTCATCGAAACTTTCTCTACTTCCTCTTTTTTTTATAATTTTGCGCTTTTTAAGTTCTACGTGTACTGACGGGAGCAGTGCGCACCCTGAACGACAAGCCGTATAGGCTCTTGGCATTAGATTAAACAATTAATAAAATAATATAGTTGTGGGAGAAACAAAGTATATTTTCGTCACCGGTGGTGTTGCCTCTTCATTAGGTAAAGGTATCATCTCATCCTCCATCGGTAAATTGCTGCAAGCAAGAGGTTACAAGGTAACCATCCAGAAGTTTGACCCGTACATCAACATCGACCCGGGTACACTGAACCCTTATGAACACGGCGAATGCTACGTTACCGTGGATGGCCACGAAGCCGACCTCGATTTGGGCCATTACGAACGCTTCCTGGGCATCCAGACCACCAAGGCCAACAATATCACGACCGGACGCATCTACAAAAGCGTCATCGACAAAGAGCGCCGGGGTGACTATCTGGGAAAGACCATCCAGGTTATTCCCCATATTACAGACGAAATCAAGCGTAATGTAAAACTGCTGGGAAACAAATACAAATTCGACTTTGTTATTACCGAGATTGGCGGTACAGTGGGTGACATCGAGTCTCTGCCCTATCTGGAAAGCATCCGTCAGCTGAAGTGGGAACTGGGAAAAGACGCCTTGTGCGTACACCTTACTTATGTCCCCTACCTGGCAGCTGCCGGTGAGCTGAAGACCAAGCCCACCCAGCACTCCGTAAAGGAACTGCAAAGTGCCGGTATCCAACCCGATGTCCTCGTACTGCGTACGGAGCACGAGTTGAGCACTACCCTGCGCAAGAAGGTGGCTCTGTTCTGCAATGTGGACGAGAATGCCGTGGTGCAGAGCATCGACGCGCCTACCATCTACGAGGTGCCCATCTTGATGCAGAGCCAAGGACTGGACGTTACCATTTTGAAGAAAATGGGACTTCCCGTCGGTGATACTCCGGGACTGGGACCGTGGCGCGCTTTCCTCGAACGCCGTCACAAAGCCGAAGAGACTGCCCCGCTGCACATCGCATTGGTGGGCAAATATGACTTGCAGGATGCCTACAAGTCCATCCGCGAGGCCCTTTCACAAGCAGGAACCTACAATGACCGCAAGGTGTCGGTAGACTTCGTGAACAGTGAAAAGCTGACGGACGAGAATGTGACAGAAGCCTTGAAAGGTATGGCAGGCGTACTTATCGGTCCGGGCTTCGGCGAACGCGGCGTTGCCGGCAAGTTCGTAGCCATCAAATATGCGCGTACACACGACATCCCCACCTTCGGTATCTGTCTGGGTATGCAGTGTATCGCCATCGAATTTGCCCGTAACGTACTGGGTTATGCCGATGCCAACTCACGCGAGATGGACGAAAAGACACCGCACAATGTCATCGACATCATGGAAGAGCAGAAGTCCATCACCAATATGGGTGGAACCATGCGTCTGGGTGCCTACGAATGTGTTCTGCAGAAAGGCAGCAAGGCATACGAGGCATATGGTACCGAGCATATCCAGGAGCGTCACCGCCACCGCTACGAATTCAACAACAGCTTCAAGGATGCCTACGAAGCAGCAGGCATGAAGTGTGTGGGTATAAACCCCGAATCGGACCTGGTGGAAATTGTTGAGATTCCCGCATTGAAGTGGTTTGTCGGTACCCAGTTCCATCCCGAATACAGCAGTACGGTATTGCATCCGCACCCACTGTTCGTAGCATTCGTGAAGGCCGCCATCGAAAATGAAAACGAAAAGAAATAATTTGTAATAAGTAATTTGTAATCAACAAAGAATGGATAAAAATACTATCACAGGTCTTGTTCTGATAGCGATATTGTTAGTAGGTTTCAGCTTTCTGAGCCGTCCCAGCCAGGAGCAGTTGGAAGCACAGCAACGTTACTACGACTCCATAGCCCAGGTGCAACAGCGCGAAGCCGACTTGAAAGCCAAGGCGGAAGCAGCCCTGGTCAACGAAAGCGGAGCGGAAGCAAGCGTTGACTCCACTGCCCTCTTCTTCGACGCCCGTCAAGGAACCAACTCGCAGGTAACCATCCAGAACAACCTGGCAGAAATAGCCGTAGATACAAAAGGCGGGCGCATAGCTTCGGCCACGCTGAAGGAATACATGGGACAAGACAAGACGACCCCCGTCACACTGTTTAGCGGCAATGACGCTTCCATGAATTTCCTCTTTTACAACAAGAAAGAGACTATCCAGACGGAAGACTATTATTTCACCGCAGTAAACCGTACGGACAGTACCGTCACCATGCGTTTGTCGGCAGACAGCAACAGCTATATCGACTTTACATATCGCATGCACAATGACACATACCTGATAGACTTTACTATTCAGGCAGTCAATATGGAAGGTAAGCTGGCGGCTACCAACAATTATGTGGACATCGAGTGGTCTCAGCGTGCCCGTCAGATAGAGAAGGGTTACACCTACGAGAACCGTCTGGCTGAACTGACTTACAAAATCGCCGGAGAGGGTACCGATTATCTGTCTGCCAACAAGAACGATGAAAAGGAAGTTCCGGAACGTCTGGACTGGATTGCCTTCAAGAACCAGTTCTTCTCTTCGGTATTCCTGGCAGATGCCGACTTTGAAAAGACCAAGCTGAGTTCCAAGATGGAGACTCAAGGCAGCGGCTACATTAAGGACTATTCTGCGGAGATGAGCACGAAGTTCGACCCTGCCGGCAAAGAACCTACCCAGCTGTTCTTCTACTTCGGCCCCAATCACTACAAGACTCTGACCGCACTCGACAAGGGGCGTGACGAGAAGTGGGAGCTGAACCGTCTGGTCTATCTGGGCTGGCCGCTCATCCGCTGGATAAACAAATGGTTCACCATCAACATCTTCGACTGGTTGTCCAGTTGGGGGTTGAGCATGGGTATCGTACTGTTGTTCATGACGTTAATCGTAAAAGCTGTAGTATTCCCCGCAACGTGGAAAACCTACATGTCCTCTGCCAAGATGCGCGTACTGAAACCGAAAATCGACGAGATAAACAAGAAGTACCCCAAGCAGGAAGATGCCATGAAGAAGCAGCAGGAAGTGATGGGCCTCTACAGCCAGTACGGAGTCAGTCCGATGGGTGGATGTCTGCCGATGCTGATACAGTTCCCTATCTTGATGGCCTTGTTCATGTTCGTGCCGAGTGCCATTGAACTCCGCCAGCAGAGCTTCTTGTGGGCAGACGACCTTTCCACTTACGATGCGTTCATCAACTTCCCGTTCCATATCCCGTTCCTGGGAAGCCACCTCAGCTTGTTCTGCCTGCTGATGACGGTTACCAACATATTGAACACGAAGTACATGATGCAGCAACAGGATACGGGTGCCAATCCGCAGATGGCTGCCATGAAGTGGATGTCATACCTGATGCCTATCATGTTCCTCTTCATATTGAACGACTATCCTTCGGGATTGAACTATTACTACTTCATCTCTACGTTAGTCAGTGTGGTAACAACGCTCATCATGCGCAAGACAACCAATGAGGAAGCCCTTCTTGCTCAGTTGGAAGCCAACAAGAAAGACCCGAAGAAGATGAAGAAAACCGGTTTCGCCGCTCGTCTGGAAGCCATGCAGAAACAGCAGGAACAGATGATGAAAGAAAAACAGAACAAAAAGTAGTAAGACTACCGTTCAAAATATTCTTTTGCAGAAAGCCGGACAATGACATTTGCCCGGCTTTCTTATCCTTACACCAACGAAAAAATTCACAGACTCTAAATTATGCAGACTAAATACACTTACAAACAAATCTGGCTCATAGCCTACCCTATCCTAATCAGCCTCCTTATGGAGCAGATGATAGGTATGACGGACACCGCCTTCCTCGGACGTGTAGGCGAAGTCGAGTTGGGAGCATCTGCCATCGCCGGTGTCTTCTATATGGTCATCTTCATGGTTGCCTTCGGTTTCAGCATCGGGGCACAGATACTCATTGCCCGGCGCAACGGCGAACGGCAGTATAAGGAAATCGGTGACTTGTTCTATCAGGGCATCTATTTCCAAGTCGGGATGGCGGCAGTCATGTTCCTGCTATCTTATTGCTTCTCACCGATTATCCTGAAACGCATCGTCGCTTCGGAACATATCTACGAAGCAGCCACCAGCTACCTGCATTGGCGTGTATTCGGTGCCTTCTTCTCGTTCAGCGCAGTCATGTTCCGTGCCTTTTTCTTGGGAACCACCCAGACCAAGACACTGACACTGAACTCCATCGTCATGGTGTTGAGCAATGTCGTATTCAACTATATCCTGATTTTCGGTAAATTCGGTTTTCCTGCACTCGGCATTGCCGGAGCCGCCATTGGCTCCTCATTGGCCGAGCTGGTTTCGCTGTTATTCTTCATCCTCTATACCCGTAGCCGTATCGACTGCCGCAAGTACGGGCTGGACCGTATTCCGAAGTTCCGGCTGGACGTATTGAAACGGATGCTGAACGTCTCTTTCTGGACCATGATACAGAATTTCTTCTCCCTCTCCACCTGGTTCTTGTTCTTCCTTTATGTGGAGCATCTGGGAGAGCGCTCGCTGGCAGTGACCAACATTGTCCGCAATGTGTCCGGCATACTGTTCATGGTACTCATGGCATTTGCCTCTACCTGCGGTTCATTGGTCAGCAACCTCATCGGTGCAGGCCACTCCGATTGCGTGGCAGGCACTATCCGGCAGCACGTACGCATAGCCTACGTTTTCGTACTTCCGCTGGCATTGCTTTTCGCGCTGTTCCCCAAGCTGATTCTGGGAATTTATACCGACATACCCGACCTGCAGGACGCTGCCGTGCATTCGCTTTGGGTGATGTGCTCCACCTATCTGTTCCTGGTTCCTGCCAATGTCTATTTCCAGGCAGTTTCCGGAACCGGCAATACGCGTACTGCATTGGGCATGGAGCTGGCAACGCTGGTCATCTACACAGCCTATATCACCTACATTATTCTGATTCTGCAACTCGACGTGGCCATCTGCTGGACCTCGGAAATGGTTTATTCCAGCTTTATTCTCATTTTCTGCTGGCTATATATCAAACGTGGGAATTGGCAAGGAAGGAAAATTTAGTATCTTTGCATTGAAATAACCGAAACAAAAAACATATATGAAACAAGTAAATCTACTACTTATGTCAGCAGCCATGACATTGGCCTCTTGCGGAGGCACAAAAGATGCCGGACAGCAGCAGGACGCAGCAACGCTCATCCAGCGGTCGGACATCAAGATTGAAGGAAAGCGTATGACACCCGAGGCACTCTGGGCGATGGGACGCATCGGCAGTGTGGCCGTATCCCCCGACGAAAAGCAGATTGCCTACACGGTATCCTATTACAGCGTGCCCCAGAACAAGAGTAACAGCGAAGTCTTCGTCATGAATGCCGACGGTAGTGGCAATACCCAGATAACGCATGACGCCTGGCAAGAAGGACAGCCCACGTGGTTCAAGGACGGCAAGAAGCTTGCCTTCCTCTGCAACGAAAGCGGCAGCAGCCAGGTATGGGAAATGAATCCCGACGGCAGCGGACGCAAGCAGCTGACCCAATACGAGGGAGACATCGAAGGGTTCTCTTTCTCGCCCGACGGCAAGAAACTCCTTTTCATTGCCCAGGTAAAGACCGTGAAGAGTACGGCAGACAAACATCCGGACCTTCCTAAAGCCACCGGCATCATCGTTACCGACCTGATGTACAAGCATTGGGACGAATGGGTAACTACTGCTCCCCATCCATTCGTTGCCGATTTCGACGGCAATGCCATCAGCAATGTCACCGATATCCTTGAGGGAGAGCCATACGAAAGCCCGATGAAGCCCTGGGGCGGTATCGAGCAGCTGGCATGGAGCCCGTCTTCTGATAAGGTGGCCTATACATGCCGTAAGAAAACCGGACTGGCGTATGCCATTTCCACCAACTCCGACATTTATATCTACGACCTTGCCTCCAAGGAAACCAAAAACATCACGGAAGAAAACAAGGGATATGATACGAATCCCCAATACTCTCCCGACGGCAAATACATCGCCTGGCAGAGCATGGAGCGTGACGGCTACGAAGCCGACTTGAACCGCTTGTTTATCATGAACCTCGAGACCGGCGAGAAACGTTTTGTAAGCAAAGCTTTCGAATCGAACGTGGACGCCTTCTTGTGGAACAAAGATTCCCAGAGCATCTACTTCATCGGTGTATGGCATGGCGAGACACAGATTTACAACATCGACCTTGCCGGAAACGACAAGCTTACCCAGCTCACCGACGGCATGTACGACTATGCTTCGCTTGCCCTTTGCGGAGACAAGATTATCGCCAAACGCCACTCCATGAGCATGGGCGACGAAATCTATGCCGTAAACAGTGCACGCAACGGCGACGCTTTTGCAGAAGCAGTGCAACTGACCACAGAAAACAAGCAGATTTACGACCAGCTGGAGATGGGTAAGGTGGAAGCCCGCTGGATGAAGACCACCGACGGCAAGCAGATGCTGACCTGGGTGATTTATCCTCCACAGTTCGACCCTAACAAGAAGTACCCCACCCTCCTCTTCTGTGAAGGTGGTCCTCAGAGTCCCGTCAGCCAGTTCTGGAGCTACCGTTGGAATTTCCAGATTATGGCGGCAAACGACTATATCATCGTAGCTCCCAACCGTCGTGGTCTTCCGGGCTTCGGTGTAGAGTGGAACGAAGCCATCAGCGGTGATTATGGCGGCCAGTGCATGAAGGACTACTTCACTGCCATTGACGAAATGGCCAAGGAACCTTTCGTTGACAAAGACCGCCTGGGTTGCGTAGGTGCCAGCTTCGGAGGTTTCTCCGTATATTGGCTTGCCGGACACCATGACAAACGCTTCAAGGCATTCATCGCACACGACGGTATCTTCAACATGGAAATGCAATATCTGGAAACGGAAGAGAAATGGTTTGCCAACTGGGATATGGGCGGTGCTTATTGGGAAAAGAACAACGCTACGGCACAACGCACTTTTGCCAACTCCCCGCATCTCTTCGTCGACAAATGGGACACCCCTATCCTCTGCATCCACGGAGAGAAGGACTTCCGCATCCTTGCCAACCAGGCAATGGCCGCCTTCGATGCAGCCGTGATGCGTGGCGTTCCTGCCGAACTGCTTATCTATCCGGACGAAAACCACTGGGTACTGAAACCTCAGAATGGCGTGCTGTGGCAACGTACCTTCTTTGAATGGCTGGACAAATGGTTGAAGCCGGCTAAGTAAAGCCTCTCAAAAACGATAAAAACAAATAGTCCCGGATTCTTTGTCAAGAATCCGGGACTATTTGTTTTTATCGTACACCGCCCGATTCATTTTTTATGACTATAATTTGAAAGTATTAGGTGTAATACGTACCTTGATAGAAGTCCAAGAAAAAATCAAATCTCATCCCGATTTAAAGAAACGTTACTTTCTTAAGCCTGATGAAGTTATTTTATTGGCAGACGGAACAAAAATTGTTGTCAACAACCAGTGGGGAACATTATTTCCAAGATTTCTTGAAGCAGCAAAGAAACTGTACCAAGTAACCAATGATACGGAAAGCAATACTCCAATATCCCGATTAAAGATTACTTTTGGTAATGGGAAAGTAATTCAAGAAACACAAGCAGCCGAGACTTTCCGGCAATTTGTGATGACAGTAGGTGTGGAACAAGTGCAATCTTTAAATATCAAGGTATGCAAGATTCCCTTGATATCAAACACACTTCATGAGAAATACCAGCGCGCTCAAAAACCATTAGGCAACGGACGGTTTCTTATGACCTGCAGCAATACAAAAACAAAGAAGCGTGATATCGAGCGTATTGCCAAAGCTTTGGGTATTCAGGTGACCGTGGAAATTGTATAATGGAAGACAGTAATTCAAGAGATATGTCTTGAAAAATACTTTTTCATGAAGAGTACGTATATTGCGCTCAACAGTAAGATACACCCTATCAAGAAGATATAGCCATACCGTTGGTAATAAATATATCCTACTATTATAAAAGTCTGTATTGTCATATAGACCAGAGAGACTATGACATGAGGAATCTTCAGCTCATTCGCCATAATCTGATACAGATGCTTGCGATGCGGCAGCCCGATATTCTCATGAAGTATCAGACGATGAATGATAGTCAGAACACTGTCTACCCCATAAACGGACAATAAGACAATCCAACTGAAATCACCAGTCTGGATGATGAGCCTGCCTATCAGGAAAAGAAGAATAAAGGCAATGCTCACCGAACCCACATCACCGGCAAAGCATTTGGCACGCTTGCGGA